>Ga0302178_10002607_pt1 | contig 14147 bp, 10 predicted proteins | sample I_Palsa_E1_3_FD_198790 | JGI IMG/M metagenome (GOLD analysis project Ga0302178, IMG submission 198790) | Peat permafrost microbial communities from Stordalen Mire near Abisko, Sweden - I_Palsa_E1_3 | ecosystem: Environmental > Terrestrial > Soil > Palsa > Peat permafrost | place: Sweden... | reverse complement strand
CGACCACCGCCGCGACTTCTTCGATTTCATCCTCGGCATGCACATCGGTCAATACCGGCACGCCGATCTGACGACGCACTTCGGACAGGATGCGCAAGCCTTCGCTGCGGCCCAAGCCTCGATAAGTCGAACCCGAACTGCGGTTGGCCTTATCGTATGAGGACTTGTAAATAAACGGGATGTCCAGCGAGGCGCAGATTTCCTTCAGCGTGCCTGCGGTATCGAGCGCCAATTGTTCGGACTCGATCACGCAAGTGCCTGCAATCAGGAAAAACGGCTGATCAAGGCCAACTTCAAAATCGCACAGCTTCATCAATCAACTCCCGGTAGCGACATTCTGGCTAACTGGCTGGCTGACCAGGGCTGCCGGCTGCAAACCCAAGCGGTGCTTGAGCGCCGCATCGATAAAGGAACTGAACAAGGGATGTCCGTCGCGCGGCGTCGAGGTGAATTCCGGGTGGAATTGCACACCCACAAACCACGGATGCAAAGCGTCGGACAATTCCATCATTTCAGGCAGGTCTTCGCTAGGCGTACGCGCGCTGATAATCATGCCGTTTTCTTCTAGCTTGGGCACGAAGCGGTTGTTCACTTCGTAGCGGTGACGATGCCGCTCGTTGACTTCAGCGCCGTAGATCTGCTCGGCCTTGGTGCCGGGCTTGACCGGGCATTTTTGCGAACCGAGGCGCATCGTGCCGCCCAGATCCGAATGTTCGGTGCGCTGTTCGACACGGCCATCACGGTCATACCATTCGGTAATCAAGGCCACCACCGGATTCGGCGTGGCAGGCTCGAATTCCGTGCTGTTGGCGCGGTCCAGTCCGGCCACATGGCGCGCGAACTCGATCACGGCCAGCTGCATGCCGAGACAGATACCCAAATAGGGGACTTTCGCTTCACGGGCATAACGGATCGCGGCAATCTTGCCTTCGGTGCCGCGCCGGCCGAAACCGCCAGGTACCAGCACACCATCGAGATGCTTGAGTGCGTCGGAGCCGTGTTTCTCGATTTCCTCTGAGTCGAGGTATTCGATATTGACCTTGGTCAGCGTGTGGATCGACGCATGCGTCAACGCTTCGATCAGCGACTTGTACGACTCGGTCAATTCGACATATTTGCCGACCATGCCGATCGTGACTTCGTTGCGCGGATTTTGGATCGCATCGACGAGCTTGCTCCAGACCGACAGGTCGGCCGGCTTCGGCGTGAGCTTAAGCTCTTCGCAGATAATCGCGTCCAGACCCTGGTCGTGCAGCATTTGCGGAATTTTATAGATGCTGTCGGCATCCCAGACCGAAATCACGGCATCCTGGGGCACATTCGAGAACATCGAAATTTTCGCGCGTTCGTCGTCCGGGATCGGACGATCGGCGCGGCACAGCAAGGCGTGCGGCAAAATTCCGATTTCGCGGAGCTTTTGCACACTGTGCTGAGTCGGCTTGGTCTTCAGCTCGCCGGCGGTCGTGATGTACGGCACCAGCGTCAAATGCACGAAGCAGGCATGATTGCGCCCGAGACGCAAGCTCATTTGCCGTGCGGCTTCGAGGAAGGGCAGCGATTCGATATCGCCGACCGTTCCACCGACCTCGACAATCGCCACATCCGGCTCGCCGGACGTGGCCAGCGACGCACCACGCTCGATAAAAGCCTGAATTTCGTTGGTAATGTGCGGGATCACCTGCACGGTCTTGCCCAGATACTCGCCGCGGCGTTCCTTGCGGATAACCGATTCGTAAATCTGACCTGCCGTGAAGTTATTTGCCTTGCGCATCTTCGTACTGATGAAGCGCTCGTAGTGACCCAAATCGAGATCGGTCTCGGCGCCATCCTCGGTGACAAATACCTCTCCATGCTGGAAAGGACTCATCGTGCCGGGGTCGACGTTGATGTAAGGATCAAGTTTAAGAAGAGTGACTTTCAGGCCACGCGATTCTAAGATCGCGGCCAATGATGCGGCAGCAATTCCCTTACCCAGGGAAGAGACTACGCCGCCGGTGACGAATACATATTTGGTCATCGCTGGAGTGTTCGCGAGAAAGCCGGATTATACCGTAAGACGAGGTCTCGCTTAAGACCCAGGACGCGATAAGTATGCAGATTTTTTACTTGACGGCGTGCGGCTTGCTCGAAAAGCCCTGCCGCAGCATCGCAAAATCGCCCGCCAAGCCCCGAAAAATGGACCGCTCGCCCCAATCCGCCTACCTTAGGGCGGCACTCAGACCCTGCCGCCAAAAAGCCGACTACGCTGCCGACGCCAGCCCGTGCAAAATGTCCTGTAGCGCGCGGGCGGTTTCCAAGGGCCGCTCCATCGGAAACAAATGGCTGCCATCAATCCAGATCAACTGGTCGCCGGCAATGCGCCGCGTTGCGTCTAAGCCGATGGCGCGAACTTCACGGGAGTGCGAGCCGCCCAGAAAGCCGACCGGCACGGGAACACCCGAACTTATCCGGGCGCCCACGGTGTGTGGCAGCGTTCTATAGATGCGGTATTCGATCTCACGATTAAAGGTCAGATCCAGACCGCCGCGCGGCGCGGCTACCGTGCCATAGTCGACGTAATCGGCCAGCATCCGTTCATCCCAGCGGGCAAATGCCGGTTTTTCGACAAAATGCCGCCAGACATCGTCGCGACTGGCCCAATGGGTGCGCCGTTTTTTGGTCACCGCCGCGGCCGAAAGCCGTTCGTCCAGCCCGGTCCACTGCGCCACACGCAATACGCTGTTGCGCCAGCCGGTAATCACCGGGGCGTCGAGCATTACCACGCCTTTGACCCATTGGGGCTTTTTTAAGGCGGCCGTCAAACTTAAATAACCGCCCAAGGAATGACCGACCAGCCACACCGGCCGCACATAATTCGACTCGACCGATGCCAGCAATTGCTCGACCAGATGCGGCCAATCGCGTGTCACGGGGAATTTCGGGTCATGACCATAGCGTTCGACGGCACGCACTTCATATTGATCGGCTAGTTCGGCAAAAATGGTTCGATACGTCGATGCGGGAAATCCATTCGCATGCGAAAAATGAATGATGTCTTTCAATGCTTACCCCCTTGGGCCTGCGCGCCCGTTTGCTTGGATCGCAATCGAATGGGCCGCAAACCCGCTTTTAAAACCGTTGCCAGGCGGCTTGCCGGTGAAATGATGACTAGCGCCCCATCCAGTAGCGCTGATGCTGGACCCGATAACGCATCGAGACGAGTTCCGCACCCTGGGTTTCGAAACGTACTTCGCCATCGGCGTCGCTGCGAAACAAAGTCGCGCCCAACGTGCGATAACGCGCAACCACGCTAGGATGCGGATGATGGAAGCGATTCAGATAGCCTACCTGAAACACCACCTCGCGCGGCATAATCGCATCCAGAATAAAACTACTAGAAGATGTCTTGCTGCCATGGTGCGGCGCCAACAGCACTTCGGCGGCAAGGCCGCCGGGCTCAAGCGCCGCGACCCGGTCAGTGAGCGCTCGCTCCGCCGCGGCTTCGATGTCGGCGGTCAACAACACCGCATGCGCGCGATTGGAAACGCGCAGCACGCAAGCAGTCTGATTGGGCGCGGCCGGATCCGGTGCGCTCACAGGCCATAACACTTCGAAATGCACGGCGTCCCAGGTCCAGCGCGTCCCGGCATGACATAAGCCCCGGTCGCTCACCCCTGCAGCTTGGGCCTGTTGCCATAACCGTTGCCCGGGCGGCGCCGAGGCACGCATACTGGCCACCCGAACCCCGCCCATGACGGCGGCGGCGCCGCCAGCATGATCGCTGTCGCCATGACTGATCATCAGCAAATCGAGCTGGGCGATACCATGCGATTGCAAAAAAGGCAGCACCACCCGCTGCCCCGCATCGGTGGACTCGGGGCCGGGCCCGGCATCGAATAACATTTGGTGGCTCGCCGTCTGGATCAGCGTCGCGCCGCCCTGTCCCACATCGAGCACCGTCACGGCGAATTCACCGGGCGCGGGCAGCTCGCGGCACGGCCAGAGCAAAGGTCCAAGCAGTATCAAGGCGTAGTGCCGCAGCGGCCAACCGCGCGGCATCAACCACCAACCCACCCCGGCCAATGAAAGCATAAAGACCAACGGGTTCGGCACCGGCACCCGCCACACCAGCCCGGGCACCAGCAACAATAGGTCGAAATAAGCGCACAGCCAGCTCAACAACTGCTGCGCGCCGCGATATGCCCAGGCATCCAACGGCGACGGCAACAGCACGCCCAGCAAGACTAACGGCGTGATCAGCACGCTAACCCAGGGAATCGCCAACAGATTGGCCGGCACTCCGGCCAACGGCACTTGCGAAAACCATGCAACACATAAAGGTAGTAGTGCGATGGTTACCGTGCCATGCAATTTCAGCGCGGCTTTCACATGCTGCCAGCCCCGCACCAAGCTCGCGCCCACCCAGTTTAAGGAAATGCGCAAAGCCTCCCGCTCCCGGCGCCGGTTCCCGCGACTGAGCCGCTGAGCCGACGCCGCCAGCAAAACCGAAGCCACTGCGCCAAACGATAAGGCTGTGCCCGGGGCCGCAAGCGCCCAGGGATCGGTCAGCGCCACCATGCCCAAGGCCCAGGCAAATACAGTCGCTACGTCCGTATCGCGGCCGCTCACCAGCGCAAGCGCCGCGGCCAATAACATCCACCAAGCACGCTGCGCCGGCACGCCGAAGCCGGCCAAGGCGATATAAGCACCACCTGCCGCCACACCGACCAGGGCCGCAAGGTACTGCGCCGGCAGCAGTAAAGGCAAGGGTAGACCGCAGCGAGCTGCATTGCGCCACAGCCAAGCTGCCAGCCAGGCGCATAGACCGGCCACCATAGAAACGTGCAGACCGGAAATCGCAACTAAATGGTTAGTACCACTTTGCGTAAACCGCTGCCAGTCCGTTTGTGAAATGGCAGACTGCTCGCCCGTCGCCAACGCCACCACCACGCCCGCATGGGCGTCGCCTGCCAACACAGTTTCGATGCGCTGCCGCAAACGGGCGCGCAAGCGGTTAATCGCATCGAGCGCGACAACCAGGCTAAAACCCTGACGATAGCCCAGCAACTCAGGCGGCAAGCGTTGTTGCACAGTTCCAGTAGCACGCAGATTGCGCTCCAGCATCCAGCGTTCGCGATCAAAACCGAATTCATTGGCATTACCGTGCGGCCGCCGCAGCCGCACCGTCATGCGCCAGCGTTGCCCGGGCTGCAGGTCCAGCGGACGCGCCGCAGGCTGCTCATTCGTGGAGGGCGCGTACCAAGTCAGCAGTATGTTCTGCGGCAAATTGGCCGGCAGCTCGGGCTGGGCTGGTGGGCTGGCATGGCTTGAACTTGCGGATCGTCGTGCTTTGGCTTGAGGCCCAGTCGCAGGCTCATAGCGGGTGATCTGAAACACAAAGCGCGTGCCGTAGGCTTGCGGCTCGGGCAACCCTCGGACCACCCCAATTACCGTCAGATCGCGCTGCTCCAGCGCCAACGGCAATGCAAGGCGCAAACGCATTTCGGAGCGCCAGGCAGCCCAGCCGAAACCGGCGCTCAAACCAAGAAGCAGCAAGGCAGCACGCATCGGCCAGCGCAGACGCTGCGATTGCGCCAGCCATCCGGTTGGGTATCGATATGCGCTCAGCCTCGCCGAGCCCACAAGTCCCGCAGGGATGTTTGCGGCCAGCAACATCGGCCCGAGCCAGACTGTCAGCGCCGACAAGCTCGCGCATTGCTGCAAGCACCATGCACCGAGCGCAAAAGCACAGAGCACCAGCTTCACCATCGCATGCCTCCCAAATCGATGGAAGTAAGAGCGGCAGGCGAGCCCGCTCAAGCGGCCGGTGCAAGCGGCGCGAGAATCCGATTAAGAATGCCGCCAGACTTGGCGCTGCATCTCCCCCCCGGGCGCACACCGCCCGATCTCGAAATGGGACACACTTCGAGGCGGGCGATTCCATCATGGGGGTGAAAAACGTGGGCGCGGCCGGACGTGTTCTGGAGAAGACCGATCGTTGCCGAAATTATGCCGGGGAAAGGTGCAGTCGAGGCAGCGCCAGATGGGCATTGGCCGTTGTGCATAGTGCGATCTGCTCGGGCGTTTGCTCGCGCAATGTAGCGAGCGTCTCACCGATCCCCACCACTTGAGTGGGATCGTTGCGCTGCTTGTAGCGCCACGACGGCGCAATATCGGGGGCGTCGGTCTCAAGCACAATCGCCTCGATCGGCAGTTGTTGCGCCAAGCGCCGGATTTGTCTGGCTCGCTCGAAGGTCAGGTTGCCGCCAAAACCGAGCCTGAAACCCTGTTTGATAAATGCTTCGGCCTGCTGAAAACTGCCGTTGAAGGCATGCGCGATGCCGAGCACAACCCCCATCCGGCGCAGCCCTTTTAAGACCTGATCCTGGGATTTTCGGACATGGCAAATGGCGGGTAAATTAAAGTCCCGCGCAATCCGCAACTGCTCGATAAAAAAATGCTGCTGACGGGCTTCATCCAGCTCGACAAAATAATCGAGACCGATCTCGCCAATCCCGATAAACAGCGGATCGGTCAGCGCCGCTTCCACCTGGACCCGCAAGCTTAACAAGTCGTCGTCCGTCGCCCGCGGCGTATACAAAGGATGGATGCCGAGCGCATACGCGCCGCCGGAAATTCGATGCGCAAGATCGCGCACCCGCGCGAAATTCGCCGCTTCCACACCGGGTATCACTATGCGCGACACGCCCAGCGCACTCGCCGACTCCGCCAGTTGATCACGGTCCGCGTCAAATTCGGTAGCATCGAAATGGCAATGGGTGTCTATCCACATCTTCGTGTCCGCCCCTTCATCTGATCCTGCCGGCCGTTTATGTTGATGAGCCGGGCCTGCGTCATGTCAATCCGTCACTTGCGGCTCTTCATTCAACAAGCCGTCAGCCAGCCTCACCACACGGTCGCACCGCGCGGCCAGCGTGGTGTCGTGGGTGACGATCACAAAACTGGTGTCCATGGTCTCGCTGAGCTCCAGCATCAGCTTGAACACGGTACCGGCCGTCGCCGTGTCGAGGTTGCCGGTCGGCTCATCGGCCAGCACGCAAGCCGGCTCGGTCACCAGCGCACGCGCCACCGCCACACGTTGCCGCTCGCCACCGGACAACTCCGAGGGACGATGTTGCGCACGCGGCGACATACCCACGCGCTCCAGCATCGCTCCCGCGGCCGCGCGCGCGGCCTCGGTGGACATGCGGCGGATACGCAGCGGCATCGCGACATTGTCGAGCGCCGTGAATTCAGGCAACAAATGATGAAACTGATAAACAAAGCCCAGTGAGCGATTGCGCAACTCATTGCGTTCACGCTCAGCCAGCGCGGTAAACGGCCGCCCTTTCAGCACCACGCTGCCGGCGCTTGGCTCATCAAGCCCGCCCAAGACATGCAGCAAGGTGCTTTTACCGGAACCCGAGGCCCCGACAATCGCCAGTTTCTCACCGCGATACACCGATAGTTGCGCGCCGCGCAAAACTTCCAGGACACTGCGCCCCTGGGTAAAGGTTTTGCTCACGCCCGAGGCATGCAGCACCACTTCACGCTCAAGATTACTCATAACGCAACGCCTCCGCCGGGCGGACTTTGGCGGCGCGCCAACTCGGATACAAAGTCGCGAGCGAGGATAAGACAAAGGCCATCAAACCGATCCGTAGAACATCGCCAGCCTCAAGATCGGATGGCAATTCATTGATGAAATAAACACTGGGCGGCAAAAACTGTACGCCGAATAAATGCTCGATCATGGGCACCACCACCGGAATTTCCGCGGCGATCAGCGAGCCTAGCGCCACACCCAGCAGCGTGCCGATCAAGCCTATCGTCATGCCCTGGATCACGAAAATCTTCATGATGGAACCCGGTTGCGCCCCCAGGGTGCGCAAAATGGCGATATCGGATTGCTTGTCCGTCACCGTCATCACCAGCGACGAAACCAGATTGAACGCCGCCACCGCAATAATCAGCGCAAGGATAATAAACATCATGCGTTTTTCGATTTGCACGGCAGAGAACCAGGTTTTATTCTGTTGGGTCCAGTCGCGTATATATAAGTCGCCGCTCAAAGTATGCGACAGCTCTTTCGCCACTTGCGGCGCTTGTTGCATATCTTTTAGGCGCAAGCGCACGCCGGTGGGCGCACTCATCCTGAATAAAGCCTCGGCGTCGGTCATGTCGATCAGCGCCAGCGAGCTGTCGTATTCGTAGTGACCCGATTCGAACACACCGGTCACGGTGAATTGCTTTAAGCGCGGCAACATGCCGGCCGGAGTAATGGTGCCCTGCGGCGCCACCAGGGTTATTTTGTCGCCGGTCGTGACCCCCAGGTTCGCGGCCAAATCGCCGCCCAGCACAATGCCGAACTCCCCGGGCTTCAGATCGGCAAGCTGACCGGACTTCATATCGCCGGCAATATCAGACACATGAGCTTCGAGCGCCGGCTCGACACCGCGCAACAATACGCCGCTGACCGCATCATTACGTGTCAGCAAAGCCTGCGCTTCGACGTAAGGGGCAGCCGCCAGCACTTCCGGGTTATGCAGCGCCTCGCTGGAGGTTTGCTGCCAATTGGGCAGCGCGCCCTGGGGAGAAAAAATCTCCACGTGGGCGAGCACGGACAACATCCGGTCGCGCACATCGCGCTGGAAGCCGTTCATCACGGACAACACCACGATCAGCGCGGCGACCCCTAGGGCGATGCCCGACATCGAGATCATCGAAATAAACGAAATGAAGCCGTTACCCGAGCTTCGTTTGCCGGCGCGCGTGTAGCGCCAGCCTATCTGCCACTCATACGGGAGTTTCAAGCGTATCCTTTTTTGACTGTATTACCCGGCCGATTGCCGCACCTGAGCGCCTCTCCCGGGGAAAACAAGGGAAAATCGCGTCTTGCGCGGGTGCCACGGAGGTGTTGCGGCGCGGTACTTATCGGCTCCACGCGAAGTTTGCCATACAATGCGTCCCACTATGCATGCCAAACACCTCCATCTGCTGATCCCCTTCGCCATTCCCGCGGCGGCCAACGCCACCGTGCTGCTAGGCGATTTGGAGTTGAGCGCGCTCGAAAAGTTGCTGCAACGTGCCAGTTTAGTCGAAAGCGAAGCCGGCGACGCTTTCCAGCGCACCCTGCCGCACGAACGCTGGCTGGCCCGCGAGTTTGGCTTGCTGAACCGCTCGGCGCCCCCTTCAGCGAACTCAGCGAACTCAGCGAACTCAGCGAACACGGCGAACACCGACGAAGCGCCTCTGGCCGCCCATATGCTGCTGGCCGACGGCGGCACACCGGGCGACGCCACCTGGGCCTGCATCGAGCCGGTTCATATCCAGATCGCCCGCGACCATCTAGTGCTGATCGACCCGGACGCCCTGGCGCTACAGCCCGACGAAGCGGCTCGCCTGCTCGCCGAAGCGCGCCCGCTGATCGAAGAGCTGGGCCTCACTTTACTGGCGCCGAATCCGTTGCGCTGGTATATCAGCGGCGCGGCCATGGGCGGCCTGCTGAGCGCATCGCCGCTGCGCGCCAGCGGGCGCAGCGTTGAAATCTGGCTGCCGCAGACCACCGGCGATACGCCCGGCAAAGCGTCGCGCCGCTCGACATTTTGGATGAAGCTGCAAAACGAAGTCCAGATGGCCTGGTTCGAGCATCCGGTCAATGAAGCCCGCGAACAAAGCGGCCGGCTCGCCGCCAACTCGATCTGGCTGCATAGCCAGGGGGCGCTCGCGCCGCTCAAGCGGCCGTTCGCCGCCGTATTCAGCGATGCTCCAGCGGCACGCGGGCTGGCGCTGGCCAGTCAAGCAACGGGCGCTTCGCTGCCGGCGACCCTGGCCGAAGCGTTAGAGCACGCGCCGACAGTGCAACATGGCGACAAGGCTCAAGGCAGCACCCTGCTGCAATTCGACACCTTGACCATGCCATTTTTACACGAAGACTGGTACGCCTGGCGCGCAGCGCTAAGCGCCCTGGAACGTGACTTCCTGGCGCCGGCACTGGCCGCGCTGACCAAGGGCACACTGGATAAGCTGACACTGACCCTGTGCGGCGAAACCAGTTTTGTGACACTGAACACCACCCGTGCGGATTTGCGCAAATTCTGGCGCCGCCGCACCTTTGCATCGATCCTGTCCGAATGACTCAAATCAAAACTCGCAAGACCGCGCCGGCCGACACCGAAGTGCTGATCGACCAGGGACTGCACCCCGTGATGGCGCGACTTTATGCCGCACGCGGCGTGCGCAGCACCGAAGAAATCGAAACTGGGCTGGCCCGCTTACTGCCGCCAACGATGCTCAAAGGCATTGAAGAAGCGGCCCTGCTACTGGCCGACGCACTTGAAGCGGAAAGCCGTCTACTGGTGATTGCCGACTACGACTGCGACGGCGCCACCGCCTGCGCCGTGGCCGTGCGCGGTTTGCGCATGTTCGGCGCGCAAGTCGATTACCTGGTGCCGAATCGCTTCGAATTTGGTTATGGGCTGACACCGGAGATCGTCGCGCTGGCCCAAACCCGCGAGCCCGATCTGCTGATTACGGTCGATAACGGCATCGCCAGCGTCGAAGGCGTGGCCGCCGCCAACGCGCTCGGTATCGCGGTGCTGGTGACCGACCACCACCTGCCGGGCGACACGCTGCCGGCAGCCGACGCCATCGTCAACCCGAATCAGCCCGGCTGCCCCTTCCCGAGCAAAAACCTCGCCGGGGTCGGCGTGATGTTTTATGTACTGCTGGCCTTGCGGGCCGAACTACGTACGCGCGGCGCCTTTGCCGAGACCCCGGAGCCGCGCCTGGACGGCTTGCTCGATCTGGTGGCGCTGGGCACCGTCGCCGACGTGGTCAAACTCGACGCCAATAACCGCGTACTGGTGGCACAGGGCCTGAACCGCATTCGTTCGGGCCGCATGCAAGCCGGAATTGCCGCCTTGTTTCGCGCGTCCGCTCGCGAAGCCCGCAACGCCTCGGGTTTCGATCTGGGCTTTGCGCTCGGGCCCCGGCTAAACGCTGCCGGCCGCCTGGCCGATATGTCGCTGGGCATCGAATGCCTGACCACCGACGACCCCGGCCGCGCCTGGGCCCTGGCGCAGCAGCTCGATACCATGAACCGCGAACGCCGCGAAATCGAAGCGGGCATGCAGGAGGAAGCCTTAGCCAGCTTGGCCGGCATCGATACGGCCAGCGGCTCGACCATTACCTTATTTAACCCCGGCTGGCATCAGGGCGTGATCGGCATTGTCGCCTCGCGCCTGAAAGAGAAATTCTTCAGACCGGCGTTTACCTTGGCGCCGGCCGATGAAACGGGCGAGATCGTCAAAGGCTCGGGCCGCTCGATTCCAGGCTTTCATCTGCGCGATGCACTGGATCTGGTGTCCAAACAACACCCCGGGCTGCTGCTGAAATTCGGTGGCCACGCGATGGCTGCCGGATTGACGATCAAGGGCTGCGACGTTGAGCTGTTCACCCAGGCCTTCGAAGCCGTGGGGCAGGCCCTGCTCGGCCCCGATGCGATGGCGCGGGTGATCGAGACCGACGGCGAGCTTGAGGACGCCTATTTCACGCCGCAATTCGTTGAGCTGATGGACCGAGCAGTCTGGGGCCAAGGCTTCCCCGCACCGGTTTTTTCGGGAGAATTTGAAATTGCGAGCCAGTCGCTGGTCAAGGACAAGCACTTGAAACTGTTATTGACGCGCGGCCGGCAACGGTTCCAGGCCATCTGGTTCAATCACACAGACCCGCTGCCGCCGCGTGCTTTTTTCGCGTATCGGCTATCCAGCGACATCTGGAACGGTGTGGCTCGTGTGCAATTGATTATTGAGCACGCGCTGGCTTAGTCTGCGGCGAGCGCCACTGCGGCTGGGCCATGCAACGGGCCGCTCCGTCGATTAGCTGGCGCGTCGCAGGGCTGGCTGGAGCGTGGCCGTGAATTTTTCCAATACCGATGTGGCAAGTTTGTGAGCCATCTCTACCCGCTTGAAAGTGTCTGTCGCATTCGCGGCTTCACCACCGTTCCTGTCGGGATGCGTGACGAACTGCAACGTTTTCAACTCCTTGCTTAGGTGTTTTTGCACGTCCGCAATTTGTGTCGCTTTGTCCCGACAAAACTTTGGATCCGCGAAATCTTTCGAAGACCCCGCGAGCAAGCTTTTCGCGTCTATGCCGAATAATTGCCCCCAGCCCCCCTTCCCATCTGCGGCAGCTTTCAAGCCTGCTTCCACGAACGCGCGATGCTTCTGCAATCCACCTTGGCGCTCAAGGGAAGCTAGTTTCAGTGGCGAAACGACCGCACTGGCGGGTTTCGATGGCGCGGATGCCTGCGCTGCGGCATAGGATGGCCGCGGCGATGGCGGCGAGATACCGGGCCGCGGCGCGGCGCCATTCGGTTTGGCATGCCCATCTGCAGCCGTTCTAGCAGAAGCGTCTTGCGGTGGCACAGGACGACCCGGCTTCTGCGCCGACGCCCCCTGGGTTGACCCGGAGGACTGAGCTCCACGCACAGACGACAACCTCTGCAGCAGTTCCTTGCGCAACCGCTGAGCGGGATTCAGAAAACCGTTGACACTCTCCCGCAACCCCGCTGGCTTGCTCCCATTCGCGGGCTCCGCATCGGCTTTAGGAAAAGATGCCGGAGTCTTGTCGGTTGTGGCTTTGCAATACGCTTCGTGTGCCTTCGATGCATATTGGGGAGGTTTATAGAAAAGCGAATTCGCAAAAATTTTCACTGATAGCTCCTGTACGACGACTATGCCAACCATTGGGATCGATAATGCTAAGTGACCGTTTTCGCCGCCGAAGTTCCAGACGGTCATACTCATGTGGCGAGGAACCGCACCGGCCGACCGGCAGATACGCCCGCGCGAGCTAAAGGAGTCCCTTTGAGCGCGATGCCAAGAAAACTCGGTCTGATCGAAGTCAATCAGGAGCTCAAAGGCCCACTGAGTAGAGTTCATTCCCATGCGTCCACAAACTGAGTTTGAGCACCGAATATAGTTATGCGCTTTGTTTATCGCCAAAAAACTGCAAGCAGAATGCCGCCGAATAAAAACCATTTGACGATATAATAAATTGTCTTATTCCATGCCTTGAGACGTTTTCCGACACGCCGTATCACGTAGAGATATTTAAATAGACGATTCAGCCCACCGGTACGATCGCCAATTTCATTGGGCGATACGGCGCCACGCATCAAACAAAACCCGATGACGCCATTCACCCATCGCGCCCAGCGATATTTCATCGGACGTTCAATATCACAAAATAGAATAATCCGGTCGTCGGGCGTTTCATTGCGCGCTGTGTGCAGATAGGTTTCATCAAACACCACGGCTTCGCCGTCGCGCCAAGAATAACGCTGATCATCGACACTGATCCAACAACGGTCGTCGTTGGGCGTTACCAAACCGAGGTGGTAGCGCAACACGCCGCAAGAAGGGTCGCGATGCAGACCCAACTTCCCGCCCGGCGGCAATTCAGCGAACATGGCGGCTTTGATCGAGGGAATTTTTTCCAGAATGGCGATAGTTTGTGGGCAATGGGCTAGCGCCGACGGGTGCGGTTTGCCATACCACTTCAGGTAAAATCGCTGCCAGCCGTGGCGGAAAAATGAATTGAAACCAATATCGTCATATTTATCCGACGAGCGAATTTTACCAACCTCACGCAGCAAAAGCGCTTCATGCGCAATTACCGTCCATTCTTGCTTTAACACATCCAATTCGGGGAATAATTTTTCATCGAGATATGGCGTGACCGGCACCTTTGAAAACAAATAAGAAAAACACGCAAAGGGCGCGGTAAATGTCGAATGATCGGAAAGTTGCCGGAAAAATCCATGACGCATTTTTCCTCGATACTGAATATATAAAAAACAGACGATATATATAAAAATTACAATCCACCGCATTTATTCTTTACCCTTACGCTCAAATACCAAAACCATTTCAGCATCACAAAATTTGAAATTAAATTCACGCTATGGAGTACTAAATTAACACCGCCCGACAACGGGATACTCCCCGGCGTAAAGAATGGGACCAAAGGCAATTGACGAAGATGGGGTATGGTCAGCCAATCCACCCAAGTTAAGACATTTCAGCAATTTTTCTGACTCATGGCCTTGTGCGGTTTTCGACCTGGGCTACGTGGTTTTGAGCGATTTTCACGATGGCGGTACG
>Ga0302178_10002603_pt1 | contig 14161 bp, 14 predicted proteins | sample I_Palsa_E1_3_FD_198790 | JGI IMG/M metagenome (GOLD analysis project Ga0302178, IMG submission 198790) | Peat permafrost microbial communities from Stordalen Mire near Abisko, Sweden - I_Palsa_E1_3 | ecosystem: Environmental > Terrestrial > Soil > Palsa > Peat permafrost | place: Sweden... | reverse complement strand
TACCCATCATCATCAGCAACCCCGACTCGCGCACAATTTCGCGGCTCATCAGCTTATGCACATGATGCTGCATGGCCTTATTCTCATCGCACAGCCCTTCGAGCTCCTTGAAGGCGATCACGCACATTACGCTGTCCTCCAGGGCGACCGCATCGACCGTATGCTTGCCGGTGCCGATGCCATCCATGCCGAGAAACTCCCCGGAGATCTGAAATCCCGTGATCTGCTGGCGGCCATCGCGATACACGGCAATGGTTTTCGAGGAACCGGCGCGCGCCACATAGAGATTGTGAAAGACATCGCCGGCACGGTAGATCGCCTCGCCGCGTTTGACGCGACGGGTATTGCCGAACGCCTTGCTAAAGGCCTCCACGCCCGCGGCGCTCAGTTCGGGCGGCATGCAGGCATGGCGGGCGCCACAATTCGCGCAAGTCGATTTGGCGACCACAGCGAGCGGCTTGACGCTGCGGCGGCTGTCCAATTGCACATAGCGCTCGAGTGCCTCAAACGGCTGGCGCAGCGTAGAGCCGGCCAGGCCCATGACCCCGCCGACTGCGGGTGAGAGCCTGACTAGCGGGCTTTCATAGCTACGCGCATTAGCGGCAAGGGGGGCGGCGAAGGTGTGCATGACGAAACTCCAACTGAGCGATGTGGATATGTGCGGGGTGTCGCACATATTCAGCAACGCTGCTTGATGGAGATCATTGTCCTGCGAGATAAGGATACGTACTATCGGGGATGGCAACAGCTTTTTGTAAGTGTTCGCCTACAAAATCAAGCCAAGGACCGGCGTTTGCCGGAAACTACACCAACAAACCGTTTTCTATCGCATAACGGGCGAGTTCCGCATTGCTGCTCAGTTCCATTTTTTCAAGAATGCGCGAACGGTAGGTGGTCACGGTCTTGGGACTCAGGTGCAGCATCTCGGCAATCGTCGTCAGGCTCTCGCCTTTGGCCAGCAATTTCAAGACTTCCAGCTCGCGATTCGACAGCGCTTCATGGGACGCGCTTGATTTGCCCCCCATCATGCCCGCGAATTTTTCCATTAATGAGGGGCTCACATATTTACCGCCGGCCGCCGCCTTGCGAACCGCCGCGACCAAGGTCGCGGTCGAGCTGTCTTTGGTGAGATAGCCCGCCGCCCCGAGTTTCAGTGCGCGGACAGCATAAATCTCTTCCGAATAGGTGCTCAACATCAATACGGCCAAAGCGGGCTGTTCGATGCGCAAGGACTTCAACAAATCGAGGCCGTTCTTGCCCGGCATGGCGATATCCACCAAGGCTACATCGAACTTCTGTTCGCGCACCAGGCGCATGGCATCGACGGCATTTTCTGCTTCCCCGAGCACTTCGATTTCGCTCGTGCCACTCAGCATTAAACGAACCCCGCTGCGGGCAACGGTATGGTCATCCACCAATAAGACGCGGATCGGCTCAGTGCTCATTTGCGTTCTCCAGGGGCAAATTCAATACCACGGCGGTACCCAGTCCGGCCTGGCCGGTAATCGTCAGCGTCCCGCCAAAGTGACGGGCGCGTTCGCGCATGCCCTGCAAACCCCATGAATGACTATTGAGCTGGGTCGGCTCGGTTTCAATGCCTTTGCCATCATCTTTGATCTCGAGCGTCAGCATGCCGTCCCGTTGCGTTGCGTAGATCGACACATGCGACGCCTCAGCGTGGCGCAGGACATTGGTCAGCGCTTCTTGCACGATTCTGAACAACATTGTGCTGGGCGCCGAATCGAGATGGGTCAATATGGCACTGGGGTCGATCACGCAGTCGCACACCACGCCGGAACGCGCCTCGATCTGGTTGGCGTACCAGCCGAGCGCTTCCCACACGCCTAGTTGATCGAGCACACTGGGCCGCAGGTCGGTGATCACGCGGCGCACCGCCTCCAGCGCGTCGTCAGCCAGACGCGACGCATCCACCAGCAGCGGGTCGGCCGGCAAGCCCGCATGGACCGAGCGTTCGACGGAAACCGACACATAGGCCTTGATACCGGTCAGCAAACTGCCCAGCTCGTCATGGATTTCCTGCGCAATACGTTTGCGCTCATTTTCCTTGATCGCCTCCTGATGAGCGCCAAGCAAACGCAGCGCCTCCCGCGATTGCAGCAAATCGGCCTCGGCCTGTTTGTTCTGGGTAATATCGACCAAGATCCCTTGCATAAAAATTTTTTGACCGGCCTCGTCCAGCACCGCCTCTGCTTGGTCGCGAAACCATAGTTCCCGACCATCCTTGGTCAGCAGCCGATATTCGACGCGTCGAGGACTGCCCTCGGCCAGACTTTGGGCAATCGCCGCCAACGCCGAAACGCGGTCGTCAGGATGAATTTGCCTGGCGTGCAGTTCGCGATCGGCCAGCCATTCTTGCTGGGAAAACCCCAGGTTGGCGATCTGCGGGCTGATATATTGCAGCTCGCCGGCCGAACCCAGAGAAGCGATATAGGTAATGGCCTGCATCTGTTCGACCAGGGTTCGAAATTTGGCTTCGGCCTGGCGTTTTTCGTCGAGCAGCTGTTGCGCGCGCAGCATCCGCAGGATAGCTGCGGGCAGCAGTTCCAAGTAACGGTATTCGGAATCCTTGCCCAGGTAGTCGCTCGCGCCGCAGCGCATCAACTCCGCGGCGACTGCGGCACTGTCTCCACCCGTCAGCACCATCACGGGAATCGTAATTTCACCGGTTTTATTGGCCAAGGCAGCCAGAAACTCCAGACCGTTCAGATCCGGCAAATTGTAATCCAGCAAGATACAGTCGAGCTTTTTTGCGGCAGCCTTCGCCAGTTGCAGGCCTTCTCCACCGGTCGCGGCTTCGGTCAGGACGAAATCGCATTGAGCGTCCGTGGACAAGGCCCGCCGACAGGCGATGCGATCCACCGTGTCGTCTTCGACCAGAAGGATATGAATGTGCGGTTTGCTCATGGCCTGGTGCCGCGAAAAAGTCCGAATACCTGATGGTTCATGGCATTTCGCTGATCGACCAGTAAATATCGATGGAGCGCATGACTTCCACAAACTGCCGGTAGTCCACCGGTTTGGCCATATAGCCCGCCACCCCAAAATTAAAGCTATTGATTTTGTCCTGCTGCTCTTCGGACGTGGTGAGCACGATGACCGGGATGCGTTTGAGTTGATCGTCATGCTTGATCACTTGCAAAAACTCGATGCCGTTCATCACCGGCATATTCAGGTCAAGCAGAATAATGCATGGCTTCTCGCCGCCTGCATCGTGCAGATAAGCCAAAGCCTGCTCGCCGTCTTCCTTCGACACTAGTGGATTCGAAACGTGGATTTCCTTCAGGGCGCGTTTGGTCGTCATGATATCGACCTGGTCATCCTCCACCAAAAGTATCGGCCGATTGGATGTCTTCATACGGTAATCCCCTGCTTTAATTTTTTGGGTAAGTTGACGGGCAAGGTAAAGATAAAACTGGCGCCGGATCCGACGGTGGACTCCACCCAGATTTCACCGCCGTACATATCGAGGATTTTCCGCACCAGCGCGAGACCGACGCCGGTACTTTCCACTTTGTCGCGTGGCACCAGAGTCTGAAATAATTGAAAGATCCGTTCGAAATGCCGCTGCTCAATCCCCGGACCGTTGTCGGTCACCGCGAACTGCCATTTTCCAGCCTTGGCGACACAGGTGACGTGAATTTTGCCTGACGGCTTGTCCATATACTGGATCGCATTGGAAATCAGATTCTGAAACAACTGCTGAATCCGCGTGCGTTCGCCCACCACGGTCGGCAATGCCGCGTCGATCGAAATCTCGATATGCTCCGGTGGCGCCAGTAAATCGACCACCTCGCGTAACAGAGTATTGAGGTCCACCGCGACCAGTGTTTCCTTGACCCGCCCGACGCGCGAGTACTGCAAGATACCGTCGATTAAACTGCTCATTCGATGCACGCGGCTAATCAATAAGCGCATATGCTCGCGGCCTTCATCGTCGAACTTGTCGACATAATCGGTCGAGAGCCAATCGGCCAGTGAGCCGATTGCCCGCAGCGGCGCTTTGAGATCGTGCGACACGACATAGGCGAAATTGGTTAATTCTTCATTGGCGCTGCTGATTTCCTGCATCAATTGCGTATGTTGCTCTTCGGCCTGTTTGCGCACGGTGATATCGCGCACAATCCCCGTAAACATGCGGCGCGCGCCAAAATACATTTCCGCAACGGAAAGGTCCATCGGGAAAGTCGTGCCATCCTTGCGTAGACCTACAACCTCGCGGCCGAGACCGATGATTTTTTTCTCACCGGTCTGGCGGTAGTGCGCCAGATAACCATCATGCCTTTCGCGATAAGGCGCCGGCATCAGCATGGAAATATTATTCCCAACCATCTCGCTGCCGGCATAACCGAATAGGCCTTCGGCGCGCGGGTTCACGCGCTCAATCAGACCTTGTTCATCGATGGTGATAATCGCATCGACCGCTGTATCGACGATGGCTCGCATGCGGGCTTCGCTCTCCTGCAGCGCGGCTTCAGCCTGCTTGCGGGAGGTAATATCATGGATCGTCGCCATCACCAGCTTCAAGCCGCGGTCGGTCTTCAACGGCGACAAGCTGACTTCGATGGGAAACTCACGGCCGTCGAAATGACGCCCGCGTAGTTCCATGCCGATGCCCATGGAGCGAGGCTGCGGATCGGCAAAATAATGGCTACGTTTGCCTACGTGCGTATCCCGGAAACGCTCGGGCATCAGCACTTCCATCGCTTGCCCAATCAAGCCGGCTGGGGAATAACCGAACAGCCGCTCGAGCGGCGGGTTGGCCAAAATGATATGGCCGTCGCGATCGACAATCAACATCGCCTCGGTGGCCGACATCAACAGCCAGTCCAGCGTCTGCCCTTCCAGGATGTGATCTTTCATTACCCAGCAACTCCGCGTTAAGCCCCGCCAGCACAGTGACGCTCCGGGGCTATTATCGCCTCAAAACCGGCTATTCACGGGAATGATTATCGTAAATCTATAACACAATCATACACAACGCCTTTCTTGGCCGCGAATCGGCCCGTCAAACGCGGCCATCGTCCAAGCGATGCCGACCTGGTCGATCCCACTCTGCCCGACCACGGCATTCACGCCAGCAAGCTTGAGCACCGGGTCCGCTCCAGTATATTTGGCGACCGTCCAGCCAATTTCGGGGCCACAGTCGACACTAGTTGATCCCGATCAAATACCGTATGCATAGTTGCTTCATGCTTAGCTCAGTTCTAAGGCTTCTGGAGGCCATCGGTGTCAACTCAATTCCGGCCCCTTTCCGATCAAGTTGACAACTGGTCACAGATGGATGCGGCCTTATCAGATAGTGCGGCATATTCGCATCCCGTGGATCGGGTGAAACGGCTTGAAACAGATGTCTCGGTGATTTATCTGGCCGGAGGTTTCGTTTATAAGCTTAAGAAGCCCGTAGCTTTCGGCCCGCGGGACTTTCGCTTGCTCGAAACCCGGCGCCGGATGTGCGAGGAAGAAGTCCGCTTGAATCGCCGGCTCGCCCACGGCATCTACCTCGGCGTTATGGAAGTACGCTTTGATGGCAGTGCCTACGCTATCGGCGGGCTGGGCAAGATCGTCGACTATGTCGTAAAAATGGTCCGCTTCGACGAGACGCGTCTATTCTCTTCTTTACTTGCCGAAGATAAACTCGACCTGCCCTTGGTAGAGCATGCCACCGTGCGACTCGCCTCATTTCACTGCCATACATCCATCGCGCCGCACGAATCGAACTTCGGCACAGCCGCCGTAATACGGGAGCAGATGGACAGTATCTTGCAAGCGTTCGACGGCCAACTACCGGCAAACTGGGCTTGGGCCGCCTGGTTCGCGCAAACCTTTGAAGCACTGCAAGCTTATTTTCAGAAACGACGTCAGGACGGCTATGTGCGCGAATGCCACGGCGACCTACATCTGAATAATATCGTCGCCGACCGCGGCATGGCCCTGTTCGATTGCCTCGAGTTCAGTGCGGAACTGCGTTGGATCGATGTGATCAGCGATATCGCCTTCCTGGTGATGGACTACCTGGCGCACGGGCGCCGCGATCTGGCGTTTCGCACCCTCAATCGCTGGCTGGAAGGAACCGGCGACTACAGCGGCCTTGCGGCCTTGCCTTTCTATATCGGATACCGGGCACTGTTACGCGCCTGGGCGCTCGGCCTGCGCAACGCCCAAGTGCATAAGTCGGCGGAGGACAGCGTGGTCGCCGCTTATTGGCATGTGGTTCAGACCGCCGCCGATCCGGCCCGTCCAGCGCTACTGCTATGTCATGGTTTTTCCGGGAGTTGCAAATCACTGGCAAGCGATGCACTCGCCATGCAAATCGGCGCAGTGCGCCTATGCGCGGATTTAGAACACAAGCGCGCGCACCCTCTGGAGCCGGTGGTATTTGAGCGCCAACCTCAGCACGGCTCCCGGGTCGAATCGATCGACGGTGATTATCGACATGTGCTCAATCTTGCCTCCAGCATCCTGGGTGCGGGCTTTACGACTATCGTCGACGCCGCGTTCCTGCAACGCCGTCATCGGAAAATGTTTATCGAACTGGCGAGGCAACTGGGCATACCGATTTTTATTTTAGATTTCGACACCCCCGACCAGTTAGCGAATAATCGACTGGAAACATCGGCCAAAGCGCAAGAGATCCACCTATCGCCAGTTGACGCGCGAGCGGAAATCTTGCAATCGCAAATTCAGCATGCCGATCCGCTATGTGGCGAGGAACAGTCGATGACGCTGACCTTTAGCTGCACGGACGCTGCACATTTATGCTCGGCCGGCGAATGTTGGGCGCCGCTTACGCACGCCTTGGCGGTCAGGGGAATACGTGGGGCGCTGGGTTGAACAAAGCCTTATTGAAAAAAGCCGCACCGTGCGTGCTAGGTCTACCCAGCCCGCATTCAAGATACCTCAAAACATCACTGAATACAGCAGCGCCTCAAAGCGCTACGCGCATTTCCGATTCGGAAGACTCAGGGTCGTGCCGCACAAAAAGCACCGGGACGTTGCTGATGCGCAGAAACGATTCGGCGACGCTGCCCAGCGCGAAACGTCGAAGACCGCGTCGACCGTGCGTGCCCATCACGACCAAATCCACGTCGTACATATCGGCCGCATGAGAGAGCACGGTCGCGATATCTTTGCCACGGGATGCCAGCGTGTGCGATTTTCCCTTGACGCGATATACGCTAAAAAGATCGTTAGCTTCCTCAAGCGCCGCCGCCGCAGCTTCACGTTCCAGCGTTACCGGCGCTTCTTCACCGATATAATCGCCGCAAATATTGACGAACGGCGTACTGCACTCGATAACACAAATCGCAGTCACTGCCGCATGCGAATCCTGGGCCAGAACCAACGCTTGCTCCAAAGCCAACCGTGCACCATAGCTGCCGTCAATCGCGGCGAGAATATGCCTGTACATTGTCATCTCCCTGGACTTCACCCGCTGAGCCGGCGTGCAGTGTTGGATTGTGGATCGATTGAGAGTAGTCACTTATAGCCTAGTGCTGTATTTAGGATTCCGACATTAACTTTTTAAGTTTATTGATTTATATCAAGTTTTCGCTCGAAGTCGCGAATCGATAGCGCGCCAAGCATCGATCCAATGCTGAATAGCCTTGGTTTGCCATTCTTGCAAGGCGCTTGATCTTGGTCAAATGCAAGCGGCAGTACAGCGACATAATGGATTAGTCCGCCGGCTTGGTCGAAGACTCAGCCTATCCGCAGCGTACCAACGCAACAGAGTCGATATGCTTGACCTGCCGGCCCATTAATTCGCAGAGGAACGACGATGAATATCGGCAAAATTTGCAACAAGAATGTCACCGTCTGCCATCGTGACACCACAGCGCTGCAATTGGCGCAACTGATGCGCAAACATCATGTCGGCGATTGCCTGGTGGTTGACAGCATATCGGGTATCACTCTTCCGGTAGGCATCGTCACCGACCGCGATCTGGTGGTCTCGGTCATCGCGCCGGAAATCGATGCCGCTACGATATGCGTCGAAGATATCATGTCGTCCCCGCTCACCACGGCCTACGAGAGTGAAGATATTTTTTCCGTGCTTGAGCGGATGCGCCAACACGGCATCCGGCGCATACCGATTATCGACGAAACGGGGTGTTTGTTCGGCATCGTAGCTCTAGACGATATCGTCGCGGCCCTCGCCGGCATGCTGGTGCAAATGGCGCTGGTCAGCGGCCAAGGGAAAAGCTTAGAGGAGCAACACAAGCACTAGGCCGCCACAAATAGGGGCGGAATATCGGAAGGCGGTTTTTCGCAAAGGCTTGAGACGAAATTGATCTAGATCAAACTGTCGGCGCATGCTTCATAAAAATGCAAAAAATCTGCTCTAACATATCAACTTAGATATGCGAAACGCTGGTGCATCCTCTTGAATGACTTCAAATAGTCAAATCCAAGTACATGTTGCCGTTCTATCAATGGAAACGCTCATGCTAAGTCCACATGAAATTGCCGCCTTGATGCTGGTCAGAGATGCGGGCGACTATTTGACTCTCGATGACCCCGACCTCGGCGCCCTATTGAAGCGCAAACTGGTTGAGCTGGATCGGACTACGCGCGACAAGCCCAAGCCGCGCCTCACCCGGGACGGCGATTTCATACTTAAGGCGATCGCGGAAGTCAGATGAATTATTTGCCGGCAAATAATTCCTGAGGTTTTTTAACGGGGCATAGGTCGCAGCTACTACGCAGCGGAACTGTCCACTACGTAGTAGCACCGCGATAGTTTAACAAGCTCGCAGCGTACTTGCAGCGCCGTCCTGAGCAATCGGCAAGATCAAATCCCAGGCGATATGCCGAATTGATCGATATGCTCCTCAATGCCTTTCACTCCCGGGATACCTTCGGCGGCAACCCGCGTCGCACGAATTTCGTCGGCTGACCAGATAGAACCCCACAAATGGATAATGCCGTCACGCACCACCACGTTATGCCCGACGTAAGACCACTTATGCCCGGCAACCTCGCCCAGCAGCGTCGCGCGAATTTCTGCGTCATTGGATGAAGTCTGCGGCGCCACGTCCGCTGCGCTGCTGGCCAATGCCTGAATCAGATTCGACCGGCTGACAATGCCGACTAATTGATGCCCGCGTAACACTGGCACACGTTTAATCCGGTGGGTTTCGAGAAGATCGGCGATGTCTTTCAATGGAGTCATTTCTTTAACGGCAATCACTCTTTCCGTCATGATATCGGCAACCTTGTGCCCATGCGATTTCACATAATCTGCCGCCTCACTACTGGAGGACGAGAGCAATTTCAGCCACCAGGAACGTTGACTCTCATCGGTTCCAAGCTCCTCGCGATGCAGTAAGTCGCCTTCACTGACCATACCAACCACGCGGCCATCCGCGTCGATGACCGGCGCCCCGCTGATACGTTGCTCCACGAATATTTTTGCGGTTTCCCGCACGCTCGTCTCGGGTCTGACGGTGACCACATGCGTGGTCATGACATCGATAGCAAACATAGCGTTTCTCCTTGAATGGCGGCATTTGGGGAAATAAGGCGGGTCGACGCGATGCATCTGCTCTCGCTCCATACCCTCACTTAGCTTATTAACTTCAAGCCCGGACTGTCTTGATCTACGTCAAGGCCCAACATATAAAGACGTTTGCGAAAGGGATCGGGTTCTCATGACTCTTTGATCTACCGCAAATTCATAGGCCCTGCATAATCGATAATGTAAACTTAGGATTACAGGAGAGCGATGATGGACATCAAATTTCCCGTGCAAGAACCGGAATTTCGCGGTTGGAACCTGACGGTCGGATTTGCCGCAAGTGTCGACGGCCGTGAAACCGATTGCGCCGTGTCCGCCGAAGCGCTCGAAGATCATTTCGGGGCCAAGTCGTCGAGCCAGACCGATCTGCTGTCAGCTTTCAACATCCATCGCAAGAAAATAGAGGATGTGGCGCGCCATCTACTGGAAGACGAAGAATGTAGACATTTGCTATTGCGCAGCGGCCATTTTCGCTTCGATGCGGCGCAGCAATCGGGTACATCGCGCGGCGCCGGAACCTGAGAATCGAAGATCAATCATGCACAGGACATCGTTCGACACGCTCGAACTATCGGGCCCGCAATCAGACGACGATCCCCACGCGTCGCGCCGCATCGTATACAGCGCCTGATCCAGCGTCGATCGCAATATCTGGTTGCCGCGCGAGCAATTTCCGAATCCCCACCTGACACCTGACCTCTGCTTTCAGTTTCGCGGAAACCGCACAACAAATCTGGTCCGAGATTAATGCTTGGTACGAGCGCGCGGCGTAGGGGAAAACTGACAGCATTACGCTGTAAGCACCTACTTCAAATTCAGTGCTTGCTGATGTCAATTGGGCTTGCGGCGACCCATACTGGGTACATGGATAGCCCAAACCGTCGACCTGGCGCTGCGCGCCCACAGAGGTTCCTCATGAAGCTGACAATACTTGGCGCGACCGAAACCGTCACCGGTTCGAAATACCTTGTCGAGGGCGCCAACCTCAAATTGCTGATCGACTGCGGCTCGTTGCAGGGTGCGAAGAATCTGGAGTCGCACAATTGGAGTGCGCTTCCAGCGCCGCTCGATACGCTTGATGGCGTCATCCTCACGCATGCCCATGTCGACCACCCCGGCTACCTGCCGATGCTGGTCCGTATGGGGTATCACGGGCCGATCTATTGCACCGAGAGCACGCGTGCGCAGTGCAAAATCATGCTGCGCAACAGCGCCAAGCAGCAAGAGGAAGAGGCGTGCTTCGCTAGCTGGTATGGTTTTTCCGAACATCAAGCGGGATTGCCGATGTACACGCTTAAGGATGCCGAAGACGCGTTGCACCTCTTGGTGCCGGTGGATTTTCACACAACCGTCATGCTCAATGAGCATGCATCTTTTCGCCTATTGCCTGCTGGGCATATTTTAGGCGCTGCCAGTCTTATTCTGCACGCGGACGGTAAAACCATTGCATTCTCAGGCGATATCCGGCGCGCCCGGCCGCACGATGCGCCTAATGATATGCCCCCCGACACCGCCCTTGCAAGCCGGTTATCGTGCGGTTAAGCCGGCCAATTAATCCCTAGAGATTCTCATGAAACTGACATTTCTTGGTGCGACCGAAACGGTCACCGGTTCGAAATACCTGATCGAGGGCGCCAACCTCAAACTACTGATCGACTGCGGCTTGTTTCAAGGCACGAAAAACCTGCGTCTGCGCAACTGGAGCGCGCTTCCGGCAAAGCTCGACACGCTTAACGGCGTCATCCTCACGCACGCTCATCTCGATCATTCCGGTTACCTGCCGGTACTGGCCGGCATGGGGTATCACGGGCCGATCTATTGCACAGCGGGCACGCGCGATCTGTGCGAAATCATGTTGCGCGACAGCGCCAGGCTGCAGGAAGAGGAAGCGGACTTCGCCAACCGCCACGGGTTTTCCAAGCACAGTCCGGCCCGCCCGTTGTACACGCTTAAGGACGCCGAAAACGCACTGCGCCTGTTGGTGCCGGTCGATTTCAATTCCACCGTCACGCTGAACGACCAGTCATCGTTTCGCCTGTTGCCCGCCGGGCATATCCTCGGCGCAGCAAGTCTGGTCCTGCACGTGGACGGCAAAACGGTCATGTTCTCAGGCGATCTCGGCCGCATGAACGATCCGATCATGTGCGCCCCGACGCCGCCTGTGCAATCCGACTATTTGGTTGTCGAGTCGACCTATGGAGATCGTTTGCACGACGCGCACGATCCGGCCACTGAACTCGCGGAGATTTTCGCCAAGACCTTCAAGCGCGGTGGCGTTGTGGTCATACCCTGTTTCGCCGTTGGCCGGGCGCAGTCCATCCTGCATTGCATCGCCGACCTGAAAGAAACAGGGCGCATGGCTAACGTGCCGGTCTACCTCGACAGCCCGATGGCGACCAGCGTCACGGAACTCTATATGCGCCATAGCCGCGAGCACCGGCTGAACAGAACGCAGGCCGAGGCCATCGGCAAAGCGGCCATCATGGTCCGCACCGTCGACGAATCGAAAGCCATCATGAGCCACCACGGCCCGATGGTCGTGATTGCGGGCAGCGGTATGGCGACCGGCGGGCGCGTACTGCATCATTTAAAAGCCTTCGCACCCGACCCTCGCAATACCATTGCCTTGGTCGGCTATCAGGCCGCTGGCACGCGCGGCGCGGCGCTCGCGGCCCACGCGTCGTCAATCAAAATCCATGGCGAATATATTCCGGTCCGAGCGGCGGTCGAGTCGATTGCGTCTCTGTCGGCCCATGCCGACTACGACGAGATACTGACATGGCTCGGCGCTCTACACACCGCGCCCGAGCGCACCTTTGTCACCCACGGGGAACCCGCCGCCTCCGATGCGTTGCGGCGGCACATTGAAGAAACACTGCACTGGCGATGCGAGGTACCGAACTATTTGGAATCCGTCGAGTTGTCGGCATCCACCCAAGATGGCGTCTCGCTGCCCGCCACCGTATTGACGCTGCCCTGACATGACCGCGCAAGCCAAGGCGCGCGCTTCGACCGCGCGCGCTGGTTTCAATGCGGGCGACCGCAAAGCGGGCGCCGCTTCATCAGGGTCGACCGACCACCAGATCGTCTATCACCACATTCACGCCCGGAGCAGACCACGCCACGCCGAGGATTAAAGACCGCTCCGCATATGAGTCGACTCGCCCCGCCAATGTCACCGTACGATCGTGCGCCCGGATATCGATATGCTTGGCTTCACGCGCGACATGGCGCTGTAGAGCTTGGGCGATTTGCTCGCCGACATTCTTGGCCATCTCTTCGCCCCGCACATCGATCAGATTCGTCACCCCGGTCACACTATGCATGTGGGCGATCGTGCGATTGGCCAAATGACTCTGATAGGCCGAATCGACTTCCCCGCGCAGCGTCACCCAGCCCTTCTCGACTTGCACCTTGACGGCTTCTTCATGCAGGCCGACCGTCCAATGCAGCAGCGAACGGACAGCATTGGCAATGTCTTCGTCGTTGCGCACTTCACTATGCGGCACACGTACCGCCATTTCCACCACCACGGCTTTCACGCCCGTGACGCGCCGCGTGGCTTTTTCGGCGGCGAGCTTTTCCGCATAGCTGGCGGGATGACCGGACAGGGTCACCACTCTGTCCTTGACTTCAACTCCGATGTCCGTCGACTTCACGGCCTGGTCCCAAGACAATTCGGCTTCGACTTCCTGCTGTAATTGTTGATCCGTTTTCATCGCATGCTCCAGTGATCGTTATTGATAGTCACAGATTTGAGCTTATGCGGATTGAGCAAGCAAGAAAATGGAAACCCTTGGTTTTCTTGATTACGATCAAATAAGGTATCTGGCGATCGAATATTTTGACGGAGGCGCACCGCGCAAGATCCCACGGCGCTCGATCCGTCGATCAAAACCTTTGGAATGCATCGATGGCGAGAAACAAAGCAATCTGTAATATTTTTGAAAGAATCTTGACGTGTATCAACCGATGCGCCCCCCAATGAATACATACTAAAAACGTGATGGTAAGCGCCCTGTCGCGAATTCCGCCTGCAATTTGCACTCGTCGCAAGGTAAATCACAACTTGGTACGCAATTGTGCATTGATCGTTTAGGGGAATATCATGAGACGCAAATTACTAATCACGGCACTCGCTGCGGTTTTGAGTGTGGCTCCCGTTGCACCGGCTCTGGCTGCCGCAACCTATAGTAATGGCACCGCAACGGCGAACTTCAACGTCACGCTAACGCTGAGCGCCAATTGCCTTATATCCGCGAGCCCGTTGAGTTTCGGCAGCAGCACTGCGTTGACCACGGCCATCAATCAGCAGACGACGGTCGTCGTGACTTGCACGACCAGCACTCCGTACAATGTCGGCCTCGACGGCGGCACGGTAACCGGCTCGACCGTCACTAACCGTTTGCTGGCCGGCACAAGCACAGGCAACACCAACACCACACTCAGTTTTCAGCTTTATCAAAATGCCGCCATGACGACGATATGGGGCAATACGCAAGCGACCAATACGGTGGGCGGCACAGGCACCGGATCGGCGCAGTCGCTCACGGTTTATGGACAAGTGCCAACGCAAACGGCACCGAAACCCGACACATATCAAACGACCGTCACGGCAACCGT
>Ga0302178_10002602_pt1 | contig 14162 bp, 10 predicted proteins | sample I_Palsa_E1_3_FD_198790 | JGI IMG/M metagenome (GOLD analysis project Ga0302178, IMG submission 198790) | Peat permafrost microbial communities from Stordalen Mire near Abisko, Sweden - I_Palsa_E1_3 | ecosystem: Environmental > Terrestrial > Soil > Palsa > Peat permafrost | place: Sweden... | reverse complement strand
TGCGTATTTCCAGTCAGCACATTGCGAACTGGCTGTATCACGGCGTCGTCACGCGCGAGCAGGTTGAAGAAACGTTCAGGCGCATGGCCAAGGTCGTGGACGAGCAGAACGCCGGCGATCCGGACTATAAGCCGATGGCACCGGGCTTCGATACGATCGCGTTCAAGGCAGCACAGGCACTGGTGTTCGAAGGACGCGAGCAGCCGAGCGGTTATACGGAACCGTTGTTGCACAAGTTCCGGCTTGAGGTGAAGAACGGCTGACGCCCGTAGCTTTTAGCCAGGCGTTGCAAGGACGGGCGTCACATCCACGTGCGGCGCCCGTTTTTTATTGGGTTGTGTTCCATGCTCCGTCCCTATCCTGCTGCCCGACTGCAGATTCCCGCGCGCCGATCCGTGCCGGACAGCTCTATATACCGCCTCCCGCACGTGGCACACTATCAACGTCACCCTTGACGTGACCCATCATGGAACACATTTTCCTCAACCGTGTAGCAGCCGGCCGCGCGCTCGCGCGGCATCTGCAAAGCTATGCACAACGTCAGGACGTGATCGTACTCGCGCTGCCACGCGGCGGCGTGCCGGTCGGTTTTGAAGTCGCCGCGGCGCTGCACGCGCCGCTCGATGTCCTGCTGGTGCGCAAGCTCGGCGTACCGTGGCAAGAGGAACTGGCGATGGGTGCCATTGCGTCCGGCGGCGCGCTGTACGTCGATCGGCTGCTCATGCGCGAAGCGGACGTAACCGAAGCGCAATTCGAACACGTGCTCGCCGACGCGCAGAACGAACTCGCGCGGCGCGAAACGCTCTACCGGGAGCAGCGGCCGGCGCTATCCGTTGAAGGGCAAATTGCGATTGTGGTCGACGACGGCATGGCGACCGGCGCCACCCTGCTCGCGGCGCTGCGCGCGTTGCGCAGCCGCTCGCCGGCGCGGATCGTCGTCGCGCTCCCAGTGGCGCCGCCAGACGGCGAACTGCGGCTCGGCGATGCCACCGATGAGTTCGTCTGTGCGCTGACGCCACGGATATTTTTCAGCGTCGGTCAGTTCTACCAGGATTTCGGCGAAACCACCGACGAGGACGTGCGAGGTCTCCTCGCCGGTTCCGCCGCCGGTCCCGCCGGTTCCTTCAAGCCGCCGCAGCCGTGAGATGAAGCGGCAGGTAGCTCTGCAGATACTCCTCGAACTCCGCCTTTACTTCCGGATGGCGTAGCGCGAACTCAACAGTTGCCTTCAGATAACCGAGCTTGCTGCCGCAATCGAAACGCGTGCCGAAGTAGCGATAGGCCAGCACCTGCTCTTCCGAGAGCAAGGACTGCACCGCGTCAGTCAACTGTAATTCTCCACCGGCGCCCGCTTTCAGCGCGCGGATATGCTTGAAGATGGTCGGCATCAGCACATAACGGCCCACCACGCCGAGATTCGACGGCGCCTTGTCCGGGGCCGGCTTTTCGATGATGCCGGACAGCTTGATCACGTCTTCTTCCCACTCACGGCCGTCCACCACGCCGTACGAGCGGCTATCCTCGCGCGCAATGGTCTCCACCCCGATCACCGAGCTGTGGTAGTGGTTGAACACGTCCACCAGTTGTTTCATCACCGGCTGCGTGCTGTGCAGCAGGTCGTCGGCGAGAATCACCGCGAACGGGCTGTCGCCCACCAGTTTCTCCGCGCATAGCACCGCATGACCGAGGCCGAGCGCCGTCGCCTGACGCACGTAAAAACAGTCGACGTTGGCCGGCTTGATGCTCCGTACCAGGTCCAGCAGTTGTTCCTTGCCGCGCGCTTCGAGTTCGGCTTCGATCTCGTACGACTTGTCGAAATGATCTTCAATGGCGCGCTTGCTGCGGCCCGTGACGAAGATCATCTCGGTGATGCCGGCCGCAATCGCCTCTTCCACGGCGTACTGGATCAGCGGCTTGTCGACGATGGGCAGCATTTCCTTGGGGCTTGCCTTGGTGGCCGGCAGGAACCGCGTCCCGAGACCTGCTACGGGAAACACGGCTTTGGTGACTTTCAGCATGGTATGCATTCCCACATCGGTTGATGAATGTGTGCGGTTCGCCAGATAGGCGCCGAATCAATTGGGTTGAAAGCGTCGTTGAAATCTAATTCACGTTTCGACAAAATTAAAGTCATTCATATGAAAAAAATATTGTCTTTGGCCATTTATTAACTTCAGATGGCAATATAGGAAACAATTACGGCCGGGCGACCGAACTCCCGTAACTTTTACGGGTGAGTTTGCCGCCTCGGCCGGGGCGCTAGGCAGCGCCCTCCTCGTTTTCGTCGACCGGCGGCAGCTTGCCCCGGGTCACCCGGAAGCGGCCGATGGGTTCGTTGCGGAGCGCCTCGCGATAAGCCGACGCGGCGACAAGGATGAGAAGCACGGCGACGCCGGCGAGCACATGCAGGTTCATGACTCCACCTCTGGTCTGAAGAATCAGGCTCTCAAATTATCACGAAAAAATCGGCAAATAATTGCCCTGCAAATTCATATCTCATTTGATTACAAATAGAAACACATTTGATTTTTCGTCTCCTGAAATCCCATTTTTTATCCATTTTTTTGATCCGATGCTGTTCTAGGATGTGCCTGCGGCTGTGGGCGCGTATTGCCGCCCATTTGCCGCGCATCTCCCGTCAAGGCGCGTCGGCAGTAGGCCACGTTGCCCACTCACTCGTATGGAAAAGGACCGCGCATGAGCGATTCAGCATTCGATGCCACCGGTGCATCCCTGCCCTTTTCGGCTCGCCCGCAGCGCGATGCGCGCGTGGAAAGCGCCGGTAAGGAACACGTCATCGATGCGATGCGCGGCTTTGCCGCGCTGCTGGTCGCCTATTTTCATTGCCGCCAGGTCGCCTGGGTGGGGATGGAGAGTTTTCACCACAGCGTGGGCCATGCGCTGAGTTTCAGCTCGATCGTCGCTTACCTGACATTGCCGATTGCATGGGGCTCGGCAGGTGTGCCGATCTTCTTCGTGATCAGCGGATATTGCATTCATCGTGGCGGCGCGCTTCGTCTCGCACAAGACCCGGGCTACAAACTCGACACGGCCAATTTCTGGGCGCGCCGCTTCGCGCGGATCTATCCGGTCCTGCTCGCTGCGCTGCTGCTGACCTTCGCGCTCGACTGGTTCAGCTTCCAGTTGCCACCCGTCAATCACAAGCTGCGTGAGATCGGCCTGCATGCGTTTCTCGTCAATCTGTTTTCGCTGCAAGGCGTGGCGGGCAAGACGTATGGATCGAACGGTGCGCTGTGGACCCTCTCGCTCGAAGTGCAGTTCTATGCGATCTATCCGTTGCTGTTCGCGCTGCGCCGCCGGTTTGGAATGACGCAACTGCTCGCGCTCGTGGCGCTCGTCAATATCGTGTCGGCATACGTGCTGGAGCGTCACGATCTGCAGTTCTTCACCTCGTACTGGTTCTCGTGGACGCTCGGCGCGTGGATCGCTGATGCGCGGGCACAGAAGGCATCTGCGATGAATACGCGGCGCGCGTCGAACGGGCTCTATGCGGTCGCGGCGGTGCTGGTGGCCCTCGGTTGCGTGGCGTTCCATTTCGGCCAGTACGGTGCGTTCCAGCTCTGGGCGCTCGGCTTCGCTTTCTACCTGTACAAAGCGCTCGACCGGGGCGCGGGCGAGACGCCGGTTGCCCGCGTGCTGTCGCGCTTCGGCGACTTCAGTTTCTCGCTCTACCTGATCCATCTGCCGATTTTTGTGCTGCTGTCGTCGCTGCTGTATCGCTCGACGTTGCAGTTGTCGATCTGGCCATCGTTCGGCTTCATGCTGGTGGCCGTGCCGGTTGCTTATGTGTTTTACCGGCTGGTCGAATTGCCGGCGATGAAGTGGTCGGCGAGTCTTAAGACCAGGAACAAGGCCAGAGTTGCCGCGGCGCGTGCGTGAGTGAAGACGGCCATCGCCTGACGCGTCTACACCGCGCAGGCGGCTTGCACGTGACCGCCGTGGACGCGCGTGGACGCGATACGTAACGGGCCAAATGTAAAAGGGCCGCAGCGTTACCGGACTGACAATCCGGATAGCGCTGCGGCCTTTCTTTGCGCACTGCTGCTGATCTGCAGCCGCTGAACGCTGGCGGCGCCTGTCGCAACCGCCGCTTCGAAACCTTTCGCGTTGGTTGCCGCCTAACGCGTCCTCTTGCCGGCCGCCACGTCTTTCAGAATACCTTCGACGCCCGCCACATAGGCCGCAGTGCCGAACCGTCCTAACGCGGTTTCGTAGCCGTTCCTGACGAGCCGTTCGCGCAGCGCCGTATTGCTTCGCAACTCGGCCAGCACATCGGCCAGTACGTGCGCATCACCCGGCTCACACAGCACCCCGTTTGCGCCGTCTTCGATGATTTCCAACACGCCGCCGGCCCGCGCCGCCACCACCGGCCGCTGCGCCAGCATCCCCTCGACGATCACACGGCCAAACGGTTCCGGTGTGATCGACGTATGCGCGACCGCGTCGACCGCGCGCATGCAGGCCGCGATATCGTGCTGGAAGCCCAGAAAATGCACCCGGTCGCCCAAACCATGGTTCGCGACGAACGCCCTCAGCTCCCCTTCGTAAGCATCCTCGCCGAATAGCGGCGCCCCCACCAGCACGGCATGCATATGCGGATTGAGGACCATCGCCTCGAGCAGCACATGCTGCCCTTTCCAGCGCGCCAGCCGGCTGAACGAGCCGACCAGAAAAGCATCATGCGGCAGCCTCAGGCGCGCGCGCAGCGTTGCAACCGGCACGTTGCGCAACGCGTCAAAAGGGGCTGCCGCGATGCCGTTGAAGACCACATCAATACGCTTTTCATCGAAGCCAGTCAGCTCGGCAAACGCACGCGCCGACGCAGCCGAATTGGCAATCACGTGCGCGAGCCCGAGTTTCGCGCACCATTTGATGATCCGCAGTTGCTTGCGGCCGAAGTGCTCGGCGCTCACGATATCGCGCAGGTGCCACACTACCGGGCGGCGCGCAAGCCGCCCCGCCAGTGCGCCGATCACCATCGCACGCTGCGTGTTCGCGTAGATCACGTCGGCGTGACGCGCGCGTGCGACGGTCGCACGCACGAGCGCAGCGACGCCCTTGAGCGCCTGTCCGAGCGGCGGCGTGCCGCCCTGTTTGCGGACTTCGCGCAGCGCGCCCGAATCGAGTACGCGCACGTTCACACCGGCTGCATCGAGCGCCGTGCGGAATGGGCCATCGTCGAACAGCACGACTTCGATGCGCGCTCGCAGCGCCTTCACGATCTCGAGCAGCGACAGTTCGGCACCGCCGAGGACGCCGCTCTGATCGATTGCCAGCACGCGTGGCGCCTGCGTGGTCCCACTGACGCCGGCGGGCGGCGCTACATACGGTTCATAGGCCGGCAGGGACGCGCCGTGCAAAGCCGGCACGGCAGCCCGCACATGCGCAAAGAAACGCTCGCGGAAATGCGCAGCCGAGAAGCGCTCTGCGTTGGCGCGGCAATCGGCAGCGACAAAACGGCTCGCGTGGGCGTCGAAATCCTCAACGGCGGCGATGATCGATTCGGCGCGCTGTTCCTCGAAGAACATGCCGGTGGGCCGCGCGCTGGACAGATCGCGCACCGTTTCGAGCGCCCCGCCCTTGCCGTAGGCGATCACCGGCGTGCCGCACGCCTGGGCCTCGACCACCGAGATGCCGAAGTCCTCCTCGGCGGCGAACACGAACGCCTTGGCGCGCTGCATTTTCTCCTGCAGCACCTTGAACGGTTGATACCCCATGATCTCGACATTCGGCGTCGCCTTCGCGCGAATCTTCTGCATGTCCGGCCCATCGCCGATGACGACGAGCCGCCGCTGCGGCATGCGCGCAAACGCCTCGACGATCAGATCGATCTTCTTGTACGGCACCATCCGCGATGCGGTCAGATAGAAATCTTCTTTCTGCTCGTGAACCACGAAGGCATCGACATCCACCGGCGGAAAGATCACGTGCGCTTCGCGTTGATAGACCTTCCTTATGCGCCGCGCGATGAATTGCGAGTTGGCGACGAACGTGTCGACCGAATTCGAGGTTCGAATATCCCAGTTGCGGATGTAGTGAAGAATCAGCCGTGCCATGGCGGATTTTGGTCCATTGGTTAGCTTGGACTGCTGCAGGTACTGATGCTGCAGGTCCCACGCATAACGGATCGGCGAATGCACGTAGCTGATGTGCACCTGGTCGGGTCCGGTCAGCACGCCTTTGGCGACCGCGTGGCTGCTCGAAATCACTACATCGTAGGCCGAAACATCCAGTTGCTCGATCGCGATCGGCATCAAGGGCAGATACGCGCGGTACTTCGTGCGTGCCTTCGGCAGCTTCTGGATAAACGACGTCGTCACTGGCTTGCCGCGCAGAAAACTGCGGTCGTCGAGAAAATCCACGACGCTGAACAGGTCCGCATCCGGAAAGCAGGCCACGATCTGTTCGAGCACGCGCTCGGCGCCCGCGTAGGTGACGAGCCAGTCGTGCACGATCGCCACGCGTACGTTCTTGTCCACGCGCGGCGCAGGTCGCGACGGCGCGAGCGGTGCAGGCGGTGTGGCAAGCTCGGCCACCGCGCTGCGCTGGCTGGGCCGCACTACGGCTTCATCAAGGACATCCTGGTTCATGCGCTTTTCCTCGGATTCAGTCGCAACAGCAGCGAACGCGCAAGATCGCGCAAAGCGGGGGTCATGGTGATCGACCATGCAACATTGGCGGCGACGACCAGCGCGCCGGCTGCCATGGCCAATGACAGACTGGGCACGAAGCTGGCCAGCCACAGGCTGACCAGCAGAAACGCGAGATGCGCGAACATATCGAGCGCAATCGGCCGGGCGCGAATCGCCGAGAGCCAGAGCAGCACGCCGTAGTCGAACAGCGCGCGGCCGGCCACGGCCACCGCCGCCCCGGTCAGCCCGAAATAGTGAATGCCGAACCACAGCGCAGCGGCAAAGAGCGGCAATTCGAAGACGCCCACTCGCGCCGCGACCGCAGGATTGACCTGCGACTGGATCATGATCCGCGTCACATTGGCCTGCCCGACCAGCCACACAGAGATGATCAGAATGCGACCCACGGGCGCGGCGACCGTTGCGATCTCGTTGCCCACCCAAAGATGCAGGAACGGTCCCAGCACGAACATCGCCACCAGTGCGACCGGGGTGAAGGCGCCATTGAGAAATTCGAGCGACTGCTGCGTGATCAGGTCAGCATGATCGCGGCCGACTGCGGACAGCCGCGGAAACAACGTGCGCACGAGCGCGGTGGGCACGATGTTCAGGCGGGTCACGAGATTCTGCGGCACGGTATAGAACGTCACGAAGCGCGCGCCCAGGCTGGTGCCGAGAAAGACCTTGTCGAGCGAGTCGGCCACCATGGTCGTGATGCTCGCAATCAGCATCCAGCCGCCGAAGTTGAAGAGCCCCTTGGCCACGCCGAGTTGCGGCGGCAGGATGCGGCGCAGGTTGAGCACCTTGAGCGCGGAACGTCCGAGCAACCCCGCGGCGAAGAGGCGCGCCACCACCGCCGCGGCGAGTACGTTCTGCAGGCTCGGCCCCATCAGCCAGGCAGCGCCTAACGGCAGCAACTGGAAGACGAAGGTGCCAACGGTCTGATTGGTGTTGTAGACACCAAAGCGCTCGGCCCCGTTGATCGCACCGGCGAACACCCATGAGACGTTGGCAATCGGAATCGCAACGGCGAGCCACGGCAGCGCCATATAGACCTCGTGCTGCAATTCCGGTGACACTTTGGTGAAATACGCGGTGTAAAGAAAAGCGCCAAAATAAATAATCAATCCGCCGATGATGCCCGTCACCAGGTTGAGCCATGTCGCGCTCCAGAACACGCGGGCGCTTTCATCCGCATCGTTGGAGGCAAGCGCCTTGGAGATGTGGTTCTGCGCGGCCATGCTCATGCCCAGATCGAGAATCGAGAAGTAGCCGATCAGGGTCCACACGAGGGCAATCACGCCATAACGCTCGACGCCCAGTAGCCGGATATACGACGGCACCGTGACGAGCGAAACGAACGTGGGCAATACCAGGCCGAAGAAATTGATCGCGACGTTCTTGAGAATGCCTTTGTCCATCGGATGCCTTTTGATTCAGAGGGTCGGCGTATTGCTGTGCATTGCTGCGCATGGCGCGACGCCGAGGAGCCTGGTTCGAGTAAAGCACGTAAAAAATGCGCACCGCGTGCCATAAATCGACAGAAAAATAATTCGCAGCACGATGGATACGGCGACGTCTCAGGCCGGTTTCCAGCGGTACATCATCACCTTGCCGCGCGCATCCTCCTCGACGAACACGAGGTATTCACCATTGCTGCGCCGATACGCGCTCACGCCGTTCGGCACGTCGACCCAGCCTGAGGCTTTGCCCACCTCGGGCCCCGGCCGGATCACACCGACCTCCTTGCCGCTGTCCTTGTCGAACACATGCACCGCGCCAACCGGCTCGACGGCGAACACGTATTGCCCTTCGACGGTGAGGCCGATGATCGTTTCGATTGGCTTGGCTTGCGTCTGCCACGGCAGCGTGATGGTGTAGCGCTGCACGGGTTTGCCGCTCGACCAGTTGTCGTAGCGCACCAGCACCCGTCCGACTTCTTTCCAGAACCCGGTTTGGGTCGGGGCATCAGCCGTGTATCCGGTCACGTAGAGCGAGTCGGTCTCCGGTACGTAGATCGTGCGGCGCAGTTCGGTGAACGGCTGCGGCACCGGGTAGGTGGTCATGTCCGAGTACGAGTAGACCGGATTGCCCTTCGCATCGAGGCCGCCGAAATGCAGCCGGTGGATGCCCTTGATGTCGCTCGTGCGCCAGATGTCGCCGTTGGTATCGACCCACCAGCCCCAGCCGCCCGCTAGCCGGGTACCGCTGGTATTGGGCGTGAATTCGTCGCTGGCGAACTGGCCGTTGCCGTTCATGTCGCGCCAGATCCAGTCGCCGCCGGGCGGCGCGTTTGGCACGTTGGCCACCGGCCGTTCGCGGCCCGCAATGAAGCCCGAGGGAATCGCGGTCTCGCCGTCGTGCGCGCTATCGAAGCGGTAGATCTTCAGGTGATCCGCATACATATCCGTCAAAAAGAGGAATGTGTGCCCCTTTAGCTGACGCGCGATCGGCAACCCGGGCCACTGGTCGGTGTGAAACACCGGGTCGTCCGGATACTTGAAGCGGTTCGACAGGAACCCTACGTATTTCCAGTCCTGTCCGGGCGGCTTCGAAAGATCCAGCTGGAAGCGCTTGTTGCCGGTGTAGACGCTGTCGGGGCGTGCCGGATCCACCCACGCGCCGTCGACGAACAGCAGCCCTTGCACCTGCCAGAGTTGCTGGCCATCGGGTGCGTAGCTTTCGAGCGTGGCGCCGAGCCCCGCACCGAGTGGCGCGTAGTGCGGACCGATGCCGTTGGTGGAGACGTAGACGTTGCCGCGCGCATCGACGCCGACGCCGGTCAGTCCATTGAAGCGCTGCGTCCCCGGCCGGCCCGCGGCGCCGGAGAAGATACCGCCGCGCTCGCCGAGCGTGCCCGAGGCCACGTAGCGACCGTCGTTCTTGCTGAAAAACAGCACCTGTTGACGCGGGCCATTGTCGGCAATCAGCACGCGGCCATGTGCGTCGAGCGCGATATCCACCGGCACCGAGTCCGCCGGCAGCGGCAGCGTATCGGCGAGCAGTTGGCCGCTTGCCGAGTAATGTGCGACGCGTGGCGTGCTGTCGGTAAGCGTGCCGGTCAACACCCATAGCGTGCCGTCCGGCGCCAGCGCGATGCGGCCCGGCTCATGCACGCTCCATGCCGCCTTCTTCTGCATCGATTCGGCGTCGTAGACTTCAATGCGGTTTTGCGTGGTGTTGGACGCATACAGCGTCGTGTCATTGGCGGCCAGCCCGTCGATGTCGGCACGGGCCCCGGTGGCGACTTCGTTCATCATCAGAAAGCCGGCGGCCAGTTGCGCATGAGGGTCGGCCGCGCCATTAGCGCCATTCGCTGCGGCCGCTGTGGGCTGAAACAGCGCACTGAGTTTCGGGTCCTCAATCTTGCGCCGTGAGATGCCGAACCATTGCTTGCCCTTTTGCGGCCAGATGCCCTGCCCGACCAGATGGCCCTTCTCATTGCCGACCGACACGGCCATGAACACATAGCGGCGATTGACCGCAATCGCATCCCCGCCGCCCGTGCCCCAGCCGTGCGTGCCGCCCGCGAAGCCGAGCATCTTGCCGTTCTGATACGTACTGGCTTCGGCGCCGCTTTCGTCCCACGGCGCGTTCGTATAGACCTTGCCGTCAGGCGCGACGCCAATCGCCGCGATATTGATCTGCGTCCAAGATCCGTCGCCGAAACCGAAGGTGTTGCCAATCCATGAGGTCTTCGCGTTCAGGGCCGTTTCGGCCGACGCAGCGCACGCTGCAAGACACAGCAGTACGGCGAGCAGTTTCGCGAAGATGAGACGGACCAAGGTGTTCCTCCAGTCAGTGCCGTGCGGCGGCAAGCGACGCGCACGAGCAGGCGACGTCCAATGAAATGATGGCCGGGACGGCACACGGAACGCGAAACGGCCGAGCGGCACTATGCGCTGAGAGTCGCCGCAAGCGAGCCCACGCCGGGATGATCGAACCACGCGCCGCGGCGCACGCGTCCGGCACATGTTACCGGCTCACATTACGCGGGAAATCCGCCGCGACGAAAATCGAAAATAATTCAAAAATATTCACCTATTAATGCTTGAATAAATATTCCATATAAAAATATATCGGCCACATGACTGCGCGAACGCCGAAATCTATTTCTTCATTTCATTCCCGTTTTTTCATCAATTTCTTTTCCCTAGAATGAATTCCACTTCCGTTGCGCCTGCCATGCGGAGCTGGCGTTGGCGCAACGGAATGCCCATGCCGCAAACGAGTTCCAAACGAGTTGATTTGCCGGCCCACCCGATGCCCACCATGGACGGTTCATGACAGTTAGTGCCTTGCCTGCCCCGCCTTCTCACTCACGCCGTATCGTGCAGCTCGACGGCTTGCGCGCGATTGCCGTGCTGGCGGTGTTTGCACAGCACGCATTGAAAGCGCCGCTCTGGATGGGCGTCGATCTGTTTTTCGTGTTGAGCGGCTTTCTGATCACCGGCATCCTGCTGGAGCGCAAGGCGCGTCAGCAATCGTATTTCAGTTATTTCTACGCACGCCGGGCGCGCCGTATCCTGCCGCCGTATCTATTGCTGATGGCCGTGTCGTCCTTGTTGTTCGGCTTCGGCTGGGCAAAGCATTGGGAGTGGTATGCGTTCTTCGCCACTAACATCGGCGATGCGCTCGGCCAGAGCGGCCATGACAGCCTGAACGTACTGTGGTCGCTGGCCGTTGAAGAGCAGTTCTACATTGTCTGGCCGTTCGTGATCCTGCTGCTGCCCGAGCGCGTCCTTGCGTGGGTTGCCGCCGCGCTGATCGTCGCGGTGCCCGTGCTGCGCGCCGTCGCGACGCCATGGTTCGACTCGTTCTGGCCCATCTACTACCTGACGCCGTTTCGCATGGATCTGCTGTCAGCCGGTGCATTGCTTGCCGTCGCCGTGCGTCGCAATCCCAACGCGCTGCAACCGTTCAGGCCGCTCGCGCTGCTGGGGTGCGTCGCCGCGCTGGCCGTGCTGGCGTGGCTGCATCTTCACTATCCGCGGTTCCGGGCGGAAAACACGCCGCTCTCGAATGCAGCGCTGTATAGCGTTTCGCTGGTGCTGTGCACATCGCTCGTGGTCATCGCCTTGCAGAGCCAGGGCATCGTCAAGCGGCTGCTGTGCAATCCGGTGCTGGTCTATATCGGCACGATCAGCTACACGATTTATCTGATTCACCTGAGCATCCTCTACACGCTGTGGCCCTTGCACATGAATCGCTTTGTGACGGCCGCACTCGCGCTGGCAATCACGCTCGCCTATGCCAGCCTCACGTGGTTTGCCTTCGAGCGGCGCCTGATTCACGGCCCGGCATCGCGTCGGGGGCGCGCCGCGGCGTCCCTGGGTGGTGCGTCGCAAACACCGCAGCCGCGCACATGAGGCCCGCGGCGCTCATGGCGCGCACCACAGGACTTCGCGGCGCTGCTGCCGCTGCTCTGCTGATGGCGGCGGTATGCGGCCGGGCAAACGCGGATGCCCCCGCAGTGCCGGATGGGCAAGCGCTTCACGCCGGCTCGTCCACACAGGTGGTGATCGACGCCTATGGCGACTCGACCACGCTCGGCATTTCCTGCGGCGCGGGTCACTGTAGTCCGCGCTCGCAGAACGCGGTGACGTATCTGCAGGAGGCGCTGCACTCGACGTACGGCGAGCGCGTCAGTGTGGTCAATCTCGGTGTGGGCGGCACGATGGCCTACCAGTTGCGCGACGGCACCGATCGCAGACGTGGCGTGCCGTGGCCTCAGCGGCTTGCCGCCTCGGATGCGCAGATCGTGACGATCAACTATGGCATCAACGAAGTGATGCACAACCAGACGCCCGAGCAGTTCTACGAAGCGGAAACGGCGCTGGTGAAAGCCGCGCTCGCGCTCGGCAAAGAGCCGGTGCTGCAGACCTCGAACCCGATGCCCGATAGCCGCCTCAATGCCCGACTCGCGCCGATGGTCGCGATGACCCGCCGGGTGGCCGCCGAGCAGCATGTGCCGCTGGTCGATCAGTATGCCTACATTTGCGGCCTGCCGGACTGGCAATCGATGATGTCCGACGGCGCGCATCCGAAGCCCGAGCTGTACCGCCTGAAGGCCGGCCAGGATATGCGCGTGGTCGACCCGCTGGTGCGGCGGCTACTGGCGGGTTCGTCGTAGCAACGCGCGGTCTCCCCTTACCTTCTTTCTTTTACCGTTACCCAAGGCAACCAATGAGCAACCAACGCAAAGCGATCATCACCGGCGTGTCCGGCCAGGACGGCGCGTATCTGGCGAAACTGCTGCTCGACAAGGGCTATCAGGTGACCGGCACGTATCGGCGCACCAGTTCCGTCAACTTCTGGCGTATGACCGAGCTTGGGATTGCCGGGCATCCGAATCTGCGGCTCGTTGAACATGATCTGACCGATTTCGGGTCGACGCTACGGCTGCTCGAAGGCGCGCAGGCCGATGAGCTTTATAACCTTGCGGCGCAGAGCTTTGTTGGGGTGTCGTTTGATCAGCCTGTGACTACGGCTGAAGTTACCGGTATTGGCGCGTTGAATCTGCTTGAGGGGATTCGGATTTTGAGTCCTAAGACGCGGTACTACCAGGCTTCTACCTCTGAGATGTTCGGTAAAGTGCAGGCGGTGCCGCAGCGCGAGGATACGCCGTTTTATCCGCGTAGCCCGTATGGCGTGGCCAAGCTGTTTGCTCACTGGACTACGATCAACTATCGCGAGTCTTACGGGATCTTTGCTAGCAGCGGGATCTTGTTCAATCATGAATCGCCGTTGCGTGGGCGGGAGTTTGTTACTCGCAAGATCACTGACACCGTCGCCAAGATCAAGCTTGGGAAGCAGGATGCGCTGGAACTCGGCAATCTGGATGCCAAGCGGGATTGGGGTTTTGCTCTCGAATATGTCGAGGGCATGTGGCGGATGTTGCAGGTTGATGAGCCTGATACTTTTGTGCTTGCTACCAATCGCACTGAGACCGTGCGGGATTTTGTGCGGATGGCGTTTGCTGCGGCCGGGTATCAGCTTGAATGGTCTGGGAAGGAGCAGCGTGAGACTGGAATTGATGTCGCTACCGGGAAGACGCTCGTAAGGGTGAATCCGAAGTTTTATCGGCCTGCTGAAGTGGATTTGCTGATTGGGTGTGCCGATAAGGCTAAGGATAAACTTGGGTGGGAGCCGCAGACCAAGCTTGAGCAGCTTTGCAAGATGATGGTGGCCGCGGATATTACCCGGAATCAGGAGCATGAGACGTTTTGATTTTTTTGGCCTGCGGCGCTGGGGTTTTCGCTCGCGTTGCGTTGTGGGTCTTTGTCTTCGTCTTTGTCTTTGTCTTTGTTGGCCTTTCCTTGTGTTGTTAGTGGTCTATTTGGGTCGCCCCTGTGCGGGGCGGCACCTACTTTTCTTTGCCGGCCGCGTAACTATTCAGCAGCCGGAAGCGGCGAAACGACGAATCCGGCAAAGGCCAGGGCAAGCGCATCGATCAGCGCACGGTTCTGTTTGCGCAGAGTGGCAAGGTAGGAGCGGATCGTACAGAAC
>Ga0302178_10002601_pt1 | contig 14167 bp, 10 predicted proteins | sample I_Palsa_E1_3_FD_198790 | JGI IMG/M metagenome (GOLD analysis project Ga0302178, IMG submission 198790) | Peat permafrost microbial communities from Stordalen Mire near Abisko, Sweden - I_Palsa_E1_3 | ecosystem: Environmental > Terrestrial > Soil > Palsa > Peat permafrost | place: Sweden... | reverse complement strand
AGTACTTCATCAAGTATGGTGCGTGCCATCGCTCGAAATCCGTGCCCAGTCATTGTTTCATTGTCATATCCAAGACGACGTAAGGCGGCATTGATGGTGTTGTCGGACATTGGTCGGGCTTGTGTGCGGACGCTTGGAAAAAGGAATCGTCCATTACTTGTCAGCGGTTGCAATTCACGCAAGATTGCCACTGCTTGAGAGGAGAGCGGTACGATATGTGCGGCGCCGGTTGCTTTGCCTTGCTTAGTTCGCTTCATGCGGTTAGCCGGTATTTCCCATGTTCCGCTATCGAGGTTGAACTCGATCCATTCTGCATTGCGCAGCTCGCCTGGGCGTTGAAATAGCATGGGTGCGAGTCGTAGTGCACAGAAAACGGGTAAAGTACCGGAATAGCCATCGATGGCTCGTAGTAATTCGGCGACCTCGACAGGATCTGTTATTGCAGCAAGGTGTGTTTTTTGAACGGGGGGTAACGCTCCGTGTAGATCGGCAGTTATGTCCCGTGTTGCTCGACCAGTGGCAACTGCATAGCACATGACTTGACCAATATTGTTTCGTAGACGATGGGCTGTTTCCAGAGCACCCCTCGACTCCACTCGACGGGCGACTTCCAAGATATCCATAGGCAAAAGGTCCGCAATCGGTCTTTCGCCGATCCAAGGGAATGCGTCGACTTCTAGCCGCCGCAGAATACGCGCACCGTGTCCGTCTGACCACGTGTGGGCAAATTTGCTATGCCATTCTCGCGTTACGGCCTCAAACGAGTTCTCGGCGTTGAGTTTTGCTGTGCGTTTTTCTGCCTTCTTTGCCTGGCCTGGGTCAATGTTATCGGTTAATTTTTTTCGTGCAGCATCACGCCGAATTCGTGCCTCTTTCAGTGAAATCTCGGGGTAAGTCCCCAATGAAATCAGCTTCTCTTTACCCCCAAAACGATACTTGAGTCGCCACCACTTACCCCCAGAAGGCTGCACCAGAAGATAGAGACCCCCACCATCAAATAGCTTTTGTGGTTTCTCGGCCGGTTTGGCGTTACGGATTGCGATGTCGGTAAGTTGCATTGGGGGTAATAGATTTCAATTTGGGCGGGTTACCCCCCAAATTACCCCTTGTTACCCCTGGATGTCAACGGACCCCATTGGACGCTTTCGGAAACAAAAAACCCCGCTTAGCTAGGCTGGGCGGGGTTTCTTGGACTTACTTGGACTGCTTTGGATGATCTTTTGGTGGAGCCGGCGGGAATCGAACCCGCGTCCGCAAGTACTCTACAACGAGTTCTACATACTTAGTTCTGTCATTTAATTTAACCGCAGCAGCGCGGACGAACACGCTATGCAACGGCGAGCCACTAAATTTTCGGACCAGTCATCGTGACAATTAACCGGCATTAGCTGACGTATATGACCTCGTAAGCCTTGCGACCCTGACCCGTCAGCGAGCCAGTACGAGGGATGTCACCGGTTATTAAGCGGCGAGACTGTACGACGTTGCATCGTTAGATGCTGCGCCATACTGAACATCAAGATTGCTAGTTTTAGCAGTTATTGCTTTCCCGTTGTATTTACGAGGTGACGGGTCCTCGGTATGCCCTGCGCTGCTTTGCAACCCACGTCGAAACCAGGTCGGCCCCACGTTGAGGTCAATTATCCCACAGATCCGGATTTCCGTCGGGATGGTTTTTCCTGCGTCAAATACGATATTCCGTCCGACCGGGCGCGTCGATGCTGGCACCGTTTAGTCCGGCGTGCGTTCCATCAAGCCCAACAGCACCTGCAGCTGCGCCACATCCTCAACCAAATGGTCCGCCCCCCATTCGCTGGCGGGCAGGGTGTTGCCGCAATAGCCGTAGGCGGCGGCGATGGTGCTCATGCCGGCGGCCTGGCCAGCCTGGATGTCGCGCAGGTCGTCACCGACGTAGACGATGGCTGCGGGCGGCACGCGCATGGCTTGGGCTGCGTGCAGTAGCGGCGCCGGGTGCGGTTTGGTGTGCGGCGTGGTGTCGCCGCAGACCACGCAGGTGCTACTGTCGGCCAGGCCCAGTAGCGCGACCAGCGGCTCGGTCAGGCGCGTGGCTTTGTTGGTGACGATGCCCCAGCGGATCTCGCGTTGGCTCAGGTCGGCCAGCAGGGTGGCGATGCCGTCGAACAGGGTGGTGGTGGCGCAGATATCGGCGGCATAGTTGCTCAGGAATTCGTCGCGCAGGGCCGGGTAGGTCTCATGCTCCGGGCCGATGCCAAAGGCTTCGCCGATCAAGCCCCGGGCGCCGGCTGAGGCGAGCGGGCGTAGGGTTTCCAGCGGCAAGGGCGAAAGGCCCCGCTGGGCGCGCATTTTATTGGCGGCGGCGGCCAGGTCGGGTGCGGTGTCGGCCAGGGTGCCGTCGAGGTCGAACAGAACGGCGCGGGTCGCGGCATTGAGGTTGCGGGTCATAGATTCGGCGTGAGGTTAAGCGCTTCGGTTTTAGAGGGGGCGGGTGCAAGCCAGCATGTAGTTGATGCTGGTGTTGTCGGTCAGCGCGAAGCTGCGGCTCAGCGGCTGGTAGCTGAGTCCCTTGAATTCCTGTGCGACCAGCCCGGCGGCGCGGACAAAGGCGGCCAGCTCGGACGGTTTGATAAAGCGCGCATAGTCGTGGGTGCCGCGCGGCAGCATTTTGGCGATGTATTCGGCGCCGACGATGGCAAACAGATAGGCGGTCGGCGTGCGGTTCAGCGTCGAAAAGAACACTTTGCCGCCCGGTTTGACCAGTTGCATGCAGGCCGCGACGATGGCCGCCGGGTCGGGCACGTGCTCGATCATTTCCATGCAGGTGACGACGTCATAGCTGCCGGGTTCGCGATCAGCCAGTGCTTCGGCGGCGATCTCCTCGTAACTGACGCTAACGCCGCTTTCCAGGCTGTGCAAATCGGCCACGCCCAGGGCTTTGCTGGACAGGTCGATGCCTTTGGCATGGGCGCCCAGTTGCGCCATCGATTCGGTCAGGATGCCGCCGCCGCAGCCGATGTCGAGGACTTTTTTGCCCGCCAGTTGGGCATGGCTGTCTATCCATTTGAGCCGGATCGGGTTCAGCTCGTGCAGCGGCTTGAATTCTGCCTGGGGATCCCACCAGCGATGCGCGAGTTCACTGAATTTTTGCAGTTCATGCGGGTCGGCATTGGTCATCATCAGTGTTTTTAAATAGGATCGGTAGAGCTAAGAGTATATCGGGGTGCGTCGAAGTTGGTATGCGCTCGACGTAGAGTCAGGTATGCGCGTGTCGAGAGAGCTCCCGGTGCGCTTCAAGCATAAAAAAAGCCCTGCCGAGGCAGGGCTTTTTCAACAGCCAGCTACAAAAATTACTTGCTGCCGGTGCCGACTACTTCGACTTCCACGCGACGATTCGGTGCGAGGCAGGCGACCAGAGCCTTGTGATTCTTTTGTGCGCAATCGGTTACGACTGGGTTGCGTTTGCCCTTGCCTTCCGTGTAAACACGGTTAGCTTCGATACCTTTCGATACCAAGTAAGCCTTAACAGCTTGAGCGCGACGCAGCGACAGGCGGTCGTTGTACTTGTCCGAGCCAATCTTGTCGGTATAGCCGGTTGCAACCACGACTTCCAGGTTCACGCTTTGGATCTTAGCTGCCAGATCGTCCAGCTTGCTCTTGCCTTCCGGCTTCAACACTGCTTTGTCGAAGTCAAACAGGGCATCAGCTTGGAACGTGATTTTTTGGCTGCTAACCATCGGAGCAACCGGAGCCATCGGAGCCGGAGCTGCCGGAGCTTGAGCTACCAAAGCGCCATCGCACTTTGCGTTAGCCGTAGCCGGGGTCCAGAAGTTGTTGCGCCAGCACAGTTCGTCTGAGCCGTTCTTCCAGACATATTCGCCCGAGCCATTGACCCAGTTGTCATTTGTCGTTTGCTTCGACGCAGCTACCGGAGCAGCCGATACGGATGCAGCCATGACTGCGGTAGCTGCAATGAACGCGAGCTTTGAAAGTTTATTCATATTTCTTCCTCTCGAATTGAGAATACCGCAGGATTACTGCGAGCCTAGATAACAAACCCAAGTCAAACGTCGCTCGAAGTATAACATTATCGCAAACCGTCAAGCGCTGACTACACTTCGAACGACGTCGAACTTCTGCAGCGCATTTTGCCATAGAGCATCGTGTGGACGCTATATTTCTCCTCCAATCATCCGAGGTGCAAGTCTTCTGTTGTGCGACCACAACAATCAGCTTGTGTAGCCCAAGGCGCTTGATGCGGACATATTTTTGGTGAAGCGGTCGGGTACTTGAAAGCAAAATGAAAGTTGACAGCGCGGGCGAGCTATAGAAGTGCGTGGAAGCGACTGGGCGGCGTGTTAAAATCGCAAGATGCTCGCCTGTGGCTGGCCCCTATCGTGCCGGCCCGTTGATAGATATGGATAATGGATCAATTCGCCAAAGAGACACTGCCCATCTCCCTTGAGGAGGAAATGCGCCGCTCCTATCTCGATTACGCGATGAGCGTGATTGTCGGACGTGCGCTCCCGGATGTGCGAGACGGTCTCAAGCCGGTACACCGGCGTGTACTGTTTTCGATGCATGAGCTGAATAACGACTGGAATCGCGCATATAAGAAGTCGGCGCGTATCGTCGGCGATGTGATCGGTAAATATCACCCGCACGGCGATACCGCGGTTTACGACACCATCGTCCGTATGGCCCAGAGTTTTTCTCTGCGCTATATGTTAGTCGACGGCCAGGGCAACTTCGGCTCGGTCGACGGCGATAACGCGGCTGCCATGCGTTACACCGAAATCCGCATGGCCAAGATCGGCCATGAGTTGCTGGCCGATATCGACAAGGAAACCGTCGATTTCGGGCCTAACTACGACGGTAACGAAAACGAACCGCTGATTTTGCCGGCGCGCGTGCCCAACTTGCTGATCAACGGCTCGTCCGGGATCGCAGTCGGCATGGCGACCAATATTCCGCCGCACAATCTGAATGAAGTGATCGATGGCTGCCAGTATTTGCTGAGCCATCCCGACGCCACGATCGACGATTTGATCGAAATCATTCCGGCCCCCGATTTCCCGACGGCCGGTATTATTTATGGTGTGGCCGGTGTGCGCGATGGTTATCGCACCGGTCGCGGTCGCCTGATTATGCGGGCCACCACCCATTTCGAAGATATCGATCGCGGCCAGCGTCAGGCCATCATCGTCGATGAGTTGCCTTATCAGGTGAACAAGCGTTCGCTGCTTGAGCGCATCGCCGAGTTGGTCAACGAAAAGAAAATCGAAGGTATTTCCGATCTGCGCGACGAGTCCGACAAGAGCGGCATGCGCGTGGTGATCGAGCTGAAACGCGGTGAAGTGCCCGAGGTTATCTTGAACAACTTGTACAAGAGTACACAGTTGCAGGATACCTTCGGCATGAATATGGTCGCGCTGGTCGACGGCCAGCCGCGCCTGTTGAACCTCAAGCAGATGCTCGAATGTTTCCTGGCGCACCGCCGGGAAGTTATTACGCGCCGCACGGTGTACGAGTTGCGCAAGGCGCGCGAACGCGGTCACGTGCTCGAAGGTCTGGCCGTGGCCTTGGCGAATATCGATGAGTTTATTGCGCTGATCAAGGCGGCGCCGACGCCGCCGATCGCCAAGGGCGAATTGATGGCGCGTCCGTGGGATGCACAGTTGGTACGCGATATGCTCTCGCGTACCGAAGTCGATGCCTTGGGCGGCCGTTCTGCCTATCGTCCCGACGGCCTGAACGAATTGTTCGGCATGCAAGCCGATGGCCTGTATCGTCTCTCCGACACCCAGGCGCAGGAAATTCTGCAGATGCGTCTGCAGCGCTTGACTGGGCTTGAGCAGGACAAAATCGTCTCGGAGTATCGCGAAGTGATGTCGCAGATCGCCGATTTGCTCGATATCCTGGCGCGTCCGGAACGTATCAAGATCATCATTGGCGAAGAGTTGGCCGCCATCAAGGAAGAGTTCGGCGATGCCCGCCGTTCGCGCATCGAGATGAATGCGACCGAACTCAACACCGAAGATTTGATCACGCCGCAAGATATGGTGGTGACCATGTCGCACGCCGGCTATGTCAAGTCGCAGCCTTTGTCCGAATACCGCGCCCAGAAGCGTGGCGGGCGCGGCAAGCAGGCGCTGACGATGAAGGAAGACGACTGGATCGAAACCCTGTTCATCGCCAATACTCACGATCATATCCTGTGCTTCTCGAACCGCGGCCGCGTGTACTGGGTCAAGGTCTACGAGGTGCCTCAGGGTTCGCGCAATTCGCGCGGCCGTCCGATTGTGAATATGTTCCCGCTGGTCGAAGGTGAAAAAATTACCGTCGTGCTGCCGGTGCGCGAATTCTCGGTCGACAAATATGTCTTTATGGCAACTTCCCTGGGAACGGTTAAAAAGACCCCGCTGGAGGCTTTCAGTCGCCCCCTGCGTAAAGGTATTATTGCGGTCGGTCTCGATGAGAGCGATTTCCTGATTGGCGCCGCGATTACCGACGGTCAGCACGATGTCATGTTGTTCTCCGATTCCGGCAAAGCGGTGCGTTTCGACGAAAACGATGTGCGTCCGATGGGCCGTGAGGCGCGCGGCGTGCGCGGCATGCAGCTCGAAGAGGGGCAGCAGGTAATTGCGCTGCTGGTGGCCGAAAGCGAGTTGCAGTCGGTCCTGACGGCAACCGAAAACGGTTACGGCAAACGCACGCCGATTACCGAGTACACGCGTCACGGCCGCGGCACCAAGGGCATGATTGCGATTCAGACGTCCGAGCGTAATGGCCGTGTGGTGGCGGCAACCCTGGTCGAGCCGGAAAGCGAGATCATGCTGATTACCACGGCAGGTGTGCTGATTCGTACGCGCGTGGCCGAGATCCGCGAGATGGGCCGGGCCACGCAAGGTGTTACACTCATTAGTCTTGATGAGGGTACCAAGCTGTCTGGTTTGCAGCAGGTAGCCGAAACCGAAGCGGAAATCGAGCTGGATGCCGAGTTGGATGAAGGTGCCGATGAGGTGGCCGGCGAAGCTGCCGATGACGCCGTTACCGGTGATTCAACGGGTGTGCAGGATGACCCCGTCGATGATAGTGAGGCATGAGATTGAGCATCGGGGAGTAATCAACGGTATTATGTTTGCCCCCCGCGTCACAGGTCTTACAGGTGGCCGCCATATTAAACTTCCTTATGGCGAATGACTCGAAGTCGTAGGAAGCCGGTCAGTCGATCGCCGGCTTTTTTAAAATACAGGGTGTCCGCGTGATTACCGTACACGGATGCGGCGGGCCCGAATTTGATTTTTCTTGGAGCGAAGATGCAAACACGATTTAAACAATGGCTGTTGCTGGCGCTGTTCGTACCGACCCTGGCTATGGCCCAGGCTTTGACCGATCCCGCCGCCGCACCCGCTGCGCCGGCTGCTCCAGTCGATGCCGAAAAGCAAGCTGCTATCAAAGATCTGCTGACGACCATCGATGCAGACAAGCTGGTTGGCCAGATCGCCAACAATGCGCAAATGCAGTCCAAGCAATTTGTGCCGGAAATCCTGTCCGATTCCCTGACGCAAAACAAGACGCTGAACGACAAGCAGAAGCAAGCTGCTGTGCCGGCTCTGCAAAAAAACACCGTGCCTAAGCTGGTAGGCGATGCCGGCCAGGTTTTCCTGACCGAACAGTTCCACAAAGACGCGATGCAAATTCAATTTGACGCGTACGCGAAGTTCTATTCGACCCAGGAAATCAAAGACCTGACAACGTTCTATAAGAGCACCACAGGTCGCAAGTTCATCGCGGTTCAAGACCAAGTCGGTCATGAAATCGTCAGCACCTTGATGCAAAAGTACATGCCGCAATCGATTCAAGCTATCCGCGGTGAAGCTGACCAGGAAGTTGCTGCGGTCAAGCCGGCCAAGTAATTGCCGAAGCCTAAGCCGTATGGGCTAGTTTGTATGTAGTGCGATAATGTTTGGCCGCGTGCCGTTTCCGGTTGCGCGGCCAGCCACGATTGCAAAGACGCCGGCGCAGATGTCGGCGTTTTGTTTTTAAAAGAGGCGATATGCGCGCGTTCAATTTCTCAGCGGGTCCCGCAGCACTACCTTTGGCCGTATTGGAACAAGCCGCGAGCGAGATGCTCGATTGGCGCGGCTGCGGCATGAGCGTGATGGAAATGAGTCATCGCGGTCGTGAATTCACCGAAATTCACGAGACCGCCTTGGCCGATCTGCGCGAATTACTGAATGTACCGAGCAATTACCGCATCCTGTTTATGCAGGGCGGCGGCTTGGGGCAAAACGCGATTGTGCCGATGAATCTGATGCGCGGTGCGAGCACGGCCGATTTTGCGGTGTGCGGCGCCTGGTCGCAAAAGTCGGCCCGCGAGGCGCAGAAATACGCTCAGGTCAATGTGGTGGCTTCCACCGAAGCCGACGGTTTTACCTCGGTGCCGGCGTTTTCTGAGTGGCAGTTTTCCAAAAACGCCGCTTATCTCCATATTTGCACCAACGAAACCATCAACGGCGTCGAAATGTTCGATTTGCCGCAGACCGGTGATGTACCCTTGGTGGCCGACGCGTCCTCGCATTTGTTGTCGCGCCCGTTCGACGTCAACCGTTATGGTGTGATTTTCGGTGGCGCGCAGAAAAATATCGGCATTGCTGGGCTGACCATCGTGGTGGTGCGTGAAGACCTGCTTGATCGTGCTTTGCCGATTTGCCCAACGGCGTTTGAATGGAAAACTGTTTCCGCGAATAATTCGCTGTACAACACGCCGCCGACCTATCCTATCTATCTTGCCGGCCTGGTTTTGAAGTGGCTCAAGCAATTGGGCGGTCTGGAGGCGATTGAACGGATAAATATCGAAAAAGCGCGTTTGCTTTACGATGCGATAGACGCGTCCGATTTTTATATAGGCCGGGTGCAGAAAGCCTTTCGCTCCCGTATGAATGTACCGTTCTATCTGGCCGACGAGAGCCGTAACGCCGATTTCCTGGCCGGCGCACAAGCGCGCGGCCTGCTGCAACTGAAGGGCCATAAGTCCGTCGGGGGCATGAGAGCATCGATTTACAACGCGGTGCCGATCGAGGGCGTGAAAACGCTGGTCGATTACATGAAAGAATTTGAACGCAGCCATGCTTGAGCGCTGGCCGGGTTGCGTCCTTTCACCCTTAGTTTTCCCTGACGAAGCATGAGCCAAGAATCCAAACCGCAGGCACACGCCTACCCGGACCTGAACCAACGTTTAAAACCGTTGCGCGAAAAAATCGATGCGCTCGATGCGCAATTGTTGATCTTGTTGAATCAGCGAGCCGAGCTTGCTTTGCAAGTCGGTGAAATAAAAAAAGAAGTCAACGCACCGGTATTTCGCCCCGAGCGCGAGCAGCAGGTGATCTCGGGTTTGCAGGGCGCCAGCAACGGGCCTTTGCATAACGAGCATATCGCCGCGATCTGGCGCGAAATCATGGCGGCCAGCCGCTCGCTCGAAAAGACGCTGTCCGCAGCCTATCTCGGCCCGGTCGGCACCTATAGCGAGCTGGCGATGCGGGCGCAATTCGGCCAGGCCACGCAAGGCTTGCCTTGCCCGTCGATCGACGAGGTGTTTCGTAGCGTTGAAGCCGGCGCGGCCGACTTCGGCGTGGTCCCGGTCGAAAATTCGACCGAGGGCGCGGTGTCGCGCACCTTGGACCTCCTATTACAATCGTCGGTGTCGATCAGCGGCGAAATCGCGATTGCCATCGAGCATAACGTTTTGACCTTGTCGGGCACGCTCGACGGCGTGACCATGATCTGCGCTCATGCGCAGGCGTTGGCGCAATGTCAGCATTGGCTGACGACGCATGCGCCGCATCTGGAGCGGCGCGCCGTGTCCAGTAATGCCGAGGGGGCCCGGTTGGCCGCGGCCGACGCTCAGGTGGCCGCAATTGCCGGTGGCCATGCGGCATCGCTGTACGGTTTGCAGGCCGCAGCTTCGATGATTCAAGACGATCCGCACAATCGAACCCGTTTTGTGGTGATCGGTGGCGTGCCGAGTTCGCCAAGCGGGCACGACCAGACCTCCTTGATTCTGTCCGTCAAAAATGAGCCGGGCGCGGTGTTTCGCCTGCTCGAGCCCCTGGCCCGCCATAGTGTGTCGATGACCCGTTTCGAGTCGCGACCGGCGCGCAGCGGCAGTTGGGAATATTATTTCTATATCGATCTGGAAGGGCATCGCGAAGACGCGCAGCTTGCCGCGGCGCTTGGCGAGCTGGCCCATTCCGCGGCCTTTATCAAGATTCTCGGGTCTTATCCCCGGGCACGCTAATAGAAGAGTCGGCGTGCGGCGGCGCGAGGCCGGGTTCCGGTTGGCGCTGCGTATCAAATCTAACTGTGTGGCGTTGAAAGGCGCAGAATTGCATAGCCCTGGGCGTGCGCGGCATGTGTCCTGTCTGTGCCGGTTGCGCCTTAATTCCGGCTGAGCTTGTCGTTTGCGGCGGGTTCGGTCACTCATGAAGATAGCTCCTGTTCCGTGTCCCAATTTTCATTCAATAAAATCGTGATTCTCGGTGTCGGCTTGATCGGCGGATCGCTGGCCTTGGCGCTTAAGCGCGGCCAAGCGGGCGCCCCGGCTGCCGGGCAAATTATCGGCGTTGGGCGCCGCGCGGCCTCGGTTCAGCGCGCGCTGGCTTTGGGCGTGATCGATCTGGCGCTGGGCCTGGATGACGATGCCGCGCTTGAGGCCGCAGTGCGCGATGCCGATATCGTGATTTGTGCGGCTCCCGTGGCCCAAACCGAGCCCCTGCTCAAACGGATTGCGCCCTGGCTGCAAGGTCAGACGCTGATCAGCGATGTGGGTAGCACCAAAGCCGATGCGGTCGCTGCGGCTTACGCGGCGCTCGGCGCGCAGGCGTGGCGTTGTGTGCCGGCTCATCCTATTGCGGGGCGAGAGCAAAGCGGCGTCGAGGCCGCGCTGGCCGATTTATTTGTGGGTCGCAATACCGTGTTGTGCCCCTTGGTCGAGAATTCACCACAGGCCGTGGCACGTATCGCGGCCATGTGGCAAGCCGCGGGCGCGCACATCCTGACATTGAGCGCGGCTCAGCACGACGCGGTGTTCGCGTCGGTCAGTCATTTGCCCCACGTGTTGGCATTTGCCATGCTGGAGAAAATTCTGCGCGACGGCGACGCCCAACTTAAGCTGGCTTTGGCCGGCAGCGGTTTTCGGGACTTTACCCGGATTGCCGCGGCCAGTCCGGAGATGTGGCGGGATATTTGCGTGGCGAACCGCAGCGCGCTACTGTCTGATCTGGATGCCTATTTAATCGTCTTGCAGGAATTGCGGCAGGGTATCGCCGAGGGTGATACGGCCGGACTGCAAGCCGTGTTTGGGCGTGCCAGTGCCGCCCGCGAGACCTGGTCGGTCGGCGGCATGGCGCCTAATGGTTTGAAAACCTTGGATTAATCATGAATACACTAGCCTTAGGCCCCGTTACCCATGCGGTCGGCGTCGTCAGCTTGCCCGGCTCTAAAAGTATTTCCAATCGGGTCTTGCTGCTGGCTGCTTTGTCTCAGGGGACGACCCGCATCGATAACCTGCTGGAATCCGACGACACGCACGTCATGCTGGAGGCGCTCACGGCGCTGGGCGTGAGCTGGGTCAAAGAGGGCGCGCAGTATAGCGTGACCGGCGTGGGCGGGGTGTTTCCGGTGAAGGCGGCCGCTTTATTTCTTGGCAATGCCGGTACTGCGGTGCGTCCGCTCACGGCGGCGCTGGCCTTGAGCGGCGGCGATTACGGTATTTCCGGGGTGCCGCGCATGCATGAACGGCCGATCGGTGACTTGGTGGACGGCTTACGCCAGTTGGGCGCGCAGATCGATTATGTCGGGCAGGAAGGGTTTCCGCCGCTGGCTATCCGGCCGGCCGCGATTTCTGTGACCGCGCCGATTCGTGTGCGCGGCGATGTCTCCAGTCAGTTTTTGACCTCCTTGCTGATGGCTTTGCCGCTGGTGTGCGCCACGCAACAGGCGGTGATCGAGGTCGACGGCGAACTGATTTCCAAGCCCTATATTGATATCACGCTGCATTTGATGGCCAAATTCGGCGTCAATGTTAAGCGCGAAGGTTGGAGCCGTTTTACGATTCCGGCCGGCTCCCAGTATTTGACGCCGCACAAGATCATGGTTGAGGGCGACGCCTCTTCGGCCTCGTACTTTCTGGCGGCGGGCGCCATCGGCGGCGGCCCGGTGCGGGTCGAGGGCGTAGGGCAAGCCAGTATTCAAGGTGATGTGCATTTTTCGGTGGTGCTCAACCATATGGGCGCCAACGTGATGATGGGCGACCACTGGATCGAGGTGCGCGGGGTTTCACACGATAGCGGGCGTTTGGCCGGAATTGAGCTCGATTGCAATCTGATCCCCGATGCCGCGATGACCTTGGCGGTCGCCGCCTTGTTTGCCGACGGCCCGACCCGGTTGAATAATATCGGCAGTTGGCGTGTCAAGGAGACTGACCGGATTGCCGCGATGGCCACCGAATTGCGCAAGATGGGCGCGCATATCGAGGAGGGGGCCGATTACCTGGTGATTACACCGCCTGCTGAATTGACGCGCGGCGTGGCTATCGACACCTATGACGACCATCGCATGGCGATGTGTTTTTCGCTGGTGAGCCTGGCCGACGTGCCCGTGATCATCAACGATCCGGGTTGCGTGGCCAAAACCTTCCCCGATTATTTCGACCGTTTTCAGGCCATTGTGCGCCGCGAACCGGCGCCTAAGGCATGACGCCCGTCACCCATTATCACGCCACCACTCCCGCACCCGTGATTACCATCGACGGGCCGACAGCCTCCGGTAAAGGGACGGTCGCCCATCGGGTGGCCGATGTCCTGGGTTTTCATTATCTGGACAGTGGCGCCCTCTATCGTCTGACCGCACTGGCTAGTTCGCGTCATCATATCGGTCTTGAGGATGTGGATCGCCTGGCCGAGATTGCCGGCAATCTGCATATTGCGTTTCGCGGCGATGCCGTGCTGCTAGACGGGCACGATGTATCGCACGAAATTCGTGCTGAAAGTATTGGCAACCGGGCTTCCGCGATTGCTGTCCACGGGACGGTGCGAGCCGCGCTGGTGGCCCGCCAGCGGGCGTTCCGCGTGGATCCGGGCCTGGTCGCCGATGGCCGCGACATGGGCACGGTGATCTTCCCCGATGCGACCCTTAAAGTGTTTCTGACGGCCACCCCGGAGGCCCGCGCAGACCGTCGTCATAAGCAATTGATCACAAAAGGTTTTTCTGCTAATATAGAAGACCTCTTAAAGGATTTGCGCGAGCGTGATGCCCGCGATAGCAGCCGCAGTAGCGCGCCTTTAAAGCCCGCAGTAGACGCAATAACGCTCGATACCTCGGAATTGTCGGCTGAACAAGCCATTTCCACGGTGGTGGGTTGGTTTAATGCGTTGACCCGTGGGCAGAGTCCTAAGTAGCACGAGCAGTCAGTAAGCAGTCTTTACGTTGTGGTAGTGCCGCAGTGTTACGGCGTATCGTGCGTGCGTAACGTGTTTTTTAACCCCTTAACCCCGTATGGCAGTTGGCGCATCAACCTGTTACAGGTGACTGAAAAGGCTGAATGTTCGGCTCGATCAAGGCGCTGTCTGATATACAACTTTCGATCTTTATGTCCGACCTTCAAACCTCTACCTCTAATACCGAATCTTTTGCGGCTCTTTTTGAAGAGTCGTTGACCCGTCAAGACATGCGCGCCGGCGAAGTAATTTCTGCCGAAGTCGTGCGTGTTGACCACAATTTCGTGGTCGTGAATGCGGGTCTCAAATCCGAAGCCTACATTCCGCTCGAAGAATTCCTGAACGACGCAGGTGAGGTCGAGGTGCAGGCGGGCGACTTTGTGTCGGTCGCGATCGATGCGCTCGAAAATGGTTATGGCGACACGATTCTGTCGCGTGACAAGGCTAAGCGCCTGGCTTCGTGGTTGTCGCTTGAAAAAGCGCTCGACAACAACGAACTGGTGACGGGCACGATTACCGGCAAGGTCAAGGGCGGCATGACCGTCATGGTCAACGGTATCCGCGCGTTCCTGCCGGGTTCGCTGGTTGACACGCGTCCGGTCAAGGACACCACCCCGTACGAAGGCAAGACCCTCGAATTCCGCGTCATCAAGCTCGACCGCAAGCGCAACAACGTTGTGCTGTCGCGTCGT
>Ga0302178_10002599_pt1 | contig 14175 bp, 15 predicted proteins | sample I_Palsa_E1_3_FD_198790 | JGI IMG/M metagenome (GOLD analysis project Ga0302178, IMG submission 198790) | Peat permafrost microbial communities from Stordalen Mire near Abisko, Sweden - I_Palsa_E1_3 | ecosystem: Environmental > Terrestrial > Soil > Palsa > Peat permafrost | place: Sweden... | reverse complement strand
GCGGCTTGGGCACCGTGGCAGCGCGCAAGTCGCAATTCGTCGGCGTGAGACTCGTCTTCGGGAATGCGGGCCCAGCGGACCACGGCGGGCAGGGTGCTGCCCTGGACAAGCACGGTCGTCAGGATGACAAACGACACAACGAAGATGATCAGGTTGCGATCCGGGAAGGGCGCGCCGCTGTGAGTGGTCAGCGGGACCGCTAGCGCGGCCGCGAGCGAGACGGCTCCGCGGAATCCGGCCCAGTTGGACACCATCCGTTGGCGCCAGGCGATCCGCCGTTCGCGTTGCGATTCGCGTCGATCCACGGTGCGGACCAGCACCGTGGTGGCCTCTCCCCAGGCGATCCGCGTCACGACAACCACGACGGTGACGGCGACCGCCATGACGAGGGCGTGGTGAACACCGCCGTCGACCCGGGAGACTCCCCGCACCGCGCTGGGCAGCTGGACGCCGACGAAAACCCACAGCGCGCCGTTGATCAGAAACGTCGCAATGTCCCAGAACGCGAACGTCACCAGACGGGACCGAGCCCGGATCACCCGCGGCGAAGCGTAGGCGAGCATGAGAGCGGACACCAAGACGGCGACGACGCCGCTGCAGCCAACCGCATTGGCGAGCAGGAACGCCGCGAACGGCGTCAGCAGGCTGAGCGCGGCTTCTTCTTGCGGCGCGTCGAGGCGCGTCCGGGTGAGCGTCACGACACCGCCGATCAGCAGGCCGGCCGCGATGCCACCGAGGTAGGACAGGATGAATCGGACGGTCAAGTCGATCGGGCCGACCGGCGCGCCGCCCATCGCGACCGACACGGCCACACCAAACAGGACGAGCGCGGTCCCGTCATTGATGATGCTCTCCGCTTTCAACACCGTGAGCGTGCGGCGCGGCAGTTGCTTCGCCAGACCGGCGACGGCGGCGGCGTCAGTCGGCGACAGCACGGCGCCGAGCACCGAGGCGGCGTGCGATTCCATCCCGAATGCCCGCGCCGTCCACGACACCGCTATCGCGCACGCGATCACCAAGCCAATACTGAGCAGAACGATCACGCGCAGGTTGGCGCGGATCTCGCGAAAGCTGGTATTCAGGCCCTCCCAGTAGAGAATTGCCGGCAAGAACAGCAACAGCACGATTTCGCCGTCGAGTCGGACGTGGCCGAACTGCGGGATCAAACCCAGCAGTGCGCCGAGCCCGATGAGCAGAACCGGCGGGCCGACGCGGTAACGCCGGCCCAGCACTGTACCCACGATGACGATGGCGAACAGCGCAACGATGACGACAAGCCCGAACACCTGCACATCATGCTGTACGAAGGGGGCAACTTTCATCTTGTCGGCGTCCGGGCGCCGAGTGCCCGTTCACGGCCGGACGGGTCAGCCGGGCGGCGTCCACGCGATCGGCAGCGTTTTGATGCCGTGGATGAACGGCGACAGCAACCTGGCGGGCTCGCCGGTCGCGACGACATCGGGTATTTCGCGGTGGAGTTCTTCGAACATGACCCTGATTTCGCGGCGGGCCAGGTTGGCGCCCAGGCAGAAGTGCGCGCCGCCCCCGCCGAAGCCGACATGCGGATTGGGATCACGGGTCACGTCGAACATCCACGGGTTGGCGAACTTCGACTCGTCGCGATTGGCCGAGCAGTACCACAGCGTGGCCTTGTCGCCGGCCGCCAGCTTGGTCCCATGCATCTCGAAGTCGCGGGTGAGCGTGCGGCGCATGTAGACCACCGGTGAGGCCCAGCGCACGATCTCTTCGACGGCCGAGTGCGACAGGGCATCGAAGTCCGACCACCACGTCCGCCGCTGCTCGGGGTAGCGGGTCAATGCGAGCAGCCCGTGGCTGATCGCATTGCGCGTGGTCTCGTTACCGGCGACGGCCAGCAGGATGAAGAACGACCCGACCTCGGCCGACGTCAGCCGCTCACCGTCGACCTCGGCTTCCACCAGGCTCGTCGTCAGATCGTCGTGGTGATTTACTCGGCGATCCTCGGCCAACGCGCTGGCGTAGGCACCGATTTCCATCGAAACCTGAACGAAATCATCGAATTCCGTTGTCAGATCGGGATCGCCGAATCCGAGGATGACGTTGGTCCAGTGGAATATCTTTTGATGGTCTTCCTCGGGGATGCCCATCATGTCGCAGATGACCTGCAACGGCAGCGGGCCGGCCAGCTCACTGACCGCCTCGGCTGTTCCATCGGGATGTTTGGCGACCATATCGGCAACCAGCCGGCGGGCTCGATCGCGGACCGAAGTCTCGATGCGCGCCACCACTTTTGGGGTGAACGCTCTGCTGACGATGGATCGCAACCGTTGGTGCCGCGGGTCGTCGAGCACGATCATCGAGCCGAAGTATTCGGATACCTCCGGCGTCTGGTCGTTGATGGTGATGTTAGGGCTGGAGCTGAAGATCTCGGGGTGACGGCTGGCGTAGAACACGTCGTCGAGTCCGGCGAGTGCCCAATGCCCGCCGCCTTTGGCGAAGCCTTCTTGAACGGGCTCCCCCCAGAATGAGATCGGCGCCTCGCGCCGAAGCGTGGCGAACGCCCCGTCGCGCTGGTCGTCGTCGAGCGCCCAGAAGTCCCATGCGCCGAGATCGATGTCGGCGAGCGCAATGTCGGGCGGCGCCATGCCGTTCATCCGGGTCGCAATGCCCATGTCGGCCGTCCTCGTCGTTGAGCGGGCTGTAGGCGCGAGCCTAAACCGGTCGCGGCCGATCGGGCTACTACGCTTGGCGTAATACGTCATACGTACTAAACTCCTCGGCATGACACGCGGTTCTCACCCGACTCGGAAGCTGGGCAGACGAAATGATCCGGGGGTGCTGATCATGACCAGCCTCGCTTCCGGCGCCAAGCACGGGTATGCGCTGGCCCGTGATATCGAGCGGTTCGCCGGCGTGACACTCGGTCCGGGAACCTTGTACGGGGCGATCACGGCACTGGAAGACAACGGCCTGATCGAACCGACGGGCCACGACGAGCGACGGCGCCCGTATCAGTTGACCGCCGCGGGACGGGCCGAACTGACCACGGCGGTACGAAGCCTCGGCGCGATCGCCGCCGAGGGGGCTCGTCGCCTTGGGATTGCGCTGCACCTACCCGACCCTGGCTGGGCGCAGTGAATCCCCGCGACGCCCGCCGTGTCCTTCGGTGGTACCCGGCGGCCTGGCGCCGTCGCTACGGTGAGGAGTTGATCGCGATGCTCGACGACACCCACGGTGATGACGAACTTCCGCGGCCCACCCGGATGTCATTGATCCGATCCGGCTTGATCGAACGAGTTCGTTTGTTGCGCAAGTACTCTGGTACGTACGTTGGCTACAGCGTCGCGTGCGCGTTGGTGTGGGCAGTCATCCTGGCGGCGGTGTGGACCCAAGCCGGCGACGGCACCCGGCATACCTTTGCGGTGTTCTTCGGCGGGTGGGCCATCGGCTGGCTGTCGGCGAGCATCGGACGCGTCGTCTACCCGTCGCCGAAATCCCGCAGGCCGGTCTGACGCCGGTCTGCGAAGTGCTCAGTGCGAGCAGACGGTGCGGGCAGGCGCCCCGTTCGCGGTCGCTTGGCTGACCACCTTGCCGTCGATCAGGATCGTGCACGTGATCGATCCGGGGCTCTGCGCGCTGAGGACGAACACCTTGTTCTCGACGACGTTGAACTGGGTCGTCCACGGCAGGGGCACGTGTGCCTGCTGCCGCTGGGCGTCGTTGTCCGTCTCATACGAGATGTAGTCGGCGACCGGGGCGCTACCACTCAACTGATAGGTCACCTGCGTCTGCGGGCCGGCGTGTGCCGCTCCGCCCAGCCCGATCGTGGCGGCGAACACCGTGAGGGCCGCAACAAACATCGACTTCGTGGTCATGGTCATACATCGTGTCCCTCCGGTCAGTTGTATGGGTCGGTTTTCGGGGCTTTTCTTTCAAGACCAAGTTCGATGTGCCGCAATTGAACCGATGCCCAAGAATGATCGTGGCAGGCAGTGAGAACCGTCGGCGCGTGACAAGGAGCTGATCTATGGCCGAGCCATCGGAGCCGCCCGAGCCGCGCGGGCGTTGGGGCACCGCGCGTCCGGGCCGTCGTGACGTGTTGCGCGGCGCGGCCGCGGTGGGGGCCTTTCTCGCGGTGGATCTGGCCGCGTTCCTGACCGCGAACAACTGGCTCGGCCCGGCGCGGCTGACGCCGGGGCGCTTCCTCGACGGATTCAACAAGGCTTTCGGCCGCCACCACGGCTACCGCAGTAACCACGCTAAAGGCGTATCCGTCGCCGGCTGGTTCGACAGCAACGGCAACGGTCGAGACTTGTCGACAGCGATGGTGTTCGCGCCAGGTCGCACGCCGGTGATCGGTCGATTCTCGGCGGCCGGTGGCAACCCGCATACCGCTGACGCGGCCACGGCGGGGCGCGGGCTCGGGCTAGCTTTCGGATTCCCGGGCAGCCAACAGTGGCGGACGGCGATGCTCAATCTTCCTGTCTTCCCTGATAATTCGCCGCAGGACTTCTACGACCGACTGGCCGCCACGGCTCCGGTCCCGGGTACCGGAAAGCCCGACCCGAGCGCGATGACGCGGTTCCTCGCCGCACACCCGCCATCGGCCCGCGCCTTGACGATCCTCAAGCAAAACCCGCCGACGCCCGGTTTCGCCGACAGCATCTTCCGTGGGCTGAACGCCTTCTACTTCGTCAACGAATCGGGTGTGCGAACGCCGGTGCGGTGGTCGTTGACGCCGCTGCAGCAGGCGCAGCCGCCGTCGTCGGGGCCCAGCGCGCTGTTCGATCCGCTCGTCGCGCAGCTGCGGAGCGGCCCACTGCGCTGGCGTTTGATACTGACGGTCGGCGCGCCTTCTGATCCGACACACGACGCGACCCTGCTGTGGCCTGCCGACCGTCGCACCGTCGACGCCGGGTTGCTCACGCTCGACTCGGTCGCAACCGAGTCGAAAGGCAATGCGCGCGACATCAACTTCGATCCGATGGTGCTGCCGCCGGGCATCGAGCCGTCCGACGACCCGCTGCTGAGTGCACGGTCGGCGGTGTACGCCGCGTCCTACCGGCGCCGCACCGGGGAGAACACGCTATGACTGAGCCGAGTCGGTTCACGTGGCTGAGCAGGCTATTGCACTGGCTGACCGCCGCGTTGGTGCTCACCGCCCTGTTCATCGGCTTCGTCATGGTCAACTCGGTCGGCAGCTACGCGGGGCTGGTCGCGCTGCACAAGACGCTGGGCGTGACCATCCTGTTCGTCGTGTTGGTGCGGGTGGTCAACCGGCTGACGCATCGCCCGCCGCCGTTGCCGTCCACCGTCGGGTCGCTGGAACGCAAGATCGTGTGGTTGTCCGAGTTGTCGCTCTATGCGCTGTTGCTGGCCCAGCCGCTGCTGGGTTGGGCCATGATTTCGGCGGCCGGGGGACCGGTGGTGGTGTTCGGCTCGCTTCGGCTCCCGCGCATCGCACCGTTCGATGCGCAGCTGTTTTGGGTTCTGCGCCAAGCTCATTCGGTTGTTGCCTATGCGCTGATGGCTGCGATAGCGGCGCACATCTCGGCGGTGCTGCTGCACACGTTGACGTTGCGCGACCGGTTGATCGACCGAATGACTTTCCGGTTTCGATCGAAGGCCGACCGCAGCCGCCTAGGGTGAGACGGGGTTGTCGATCGGAAGGTGGCGCATGGCTAAACGGGTTGTGGTGTGGGGTACCGGCTTCGTCGGCAGGATGGTGATCGCCGAGATCGTCAAACATCCAGAATTCGAACTGGTCGGCGTCGGGGTGAGCAACCGGCAGAAGGTCGGCCGCGATGTCGGCGAAATCTGCGGGCTGTCCGGGCCGGTCGGCGTCGCCGCCACCGATGACGTCGACGCGCTGATCGCGCTGCAGCCCGACGCCCTGGTGCACTACGGCCCGACCGCTGCGCACGCCGACGCCAACATCGCCTTGATGACGCGCTTTCTGCGCGCGGGCATCGACGTGTGTTCGACCGCGATGACGCCGTGGGTATGGCCGACGATGCACCTCAACCCGCCGAACTGGATTCAGCCGATCACCGAGGCGTGCGAGCTGGGCGAGTCGTCGTGCTTCACCACCGGCATCGACCCCGGATTCGCCAACGACCTGTTCCCGATGACGCTGATGGGTCTGTGTTCAGAGGTGCGCACCGTCAGGGCATCGGAGCTGCTGGACTACACCAACTACGAGGGCGATTACGAAGTCGAGATGGGCATCGGCCGCGAGCCCGAATTCCGGCCCATGCTGGAGAACCGAGACGTGCTGGTCTTCGCGTGGGGCGCCACCGTCCCGATGATCGCTCACGCCGCCGGCATCATGCTCGACGAGATCACCACCACGTGGGACAAGTGGGTGACCCCCGACGAGCGCAAGACGGCCAAGGGCATCATCCCGGCCGGACATGTCGCCGCGGTCCGTTTCACCATCAACGGTGTGTATCAGGGCCAGACCCGCATCCAGCTCGAGCACGTCAACCGCATCGGTCTGGACGCGGCCCCGGACTGGCCGGCCGGCACCAAGGACGACGTCTACCGCGTCGACATCGAAGGCACCCCGAGCATCTCGCAGGAGACCGCGTTCCGGTTCACCGATGGATCAGGACGCGACGCCGCCGCCGCCGGGTGCCTGGCCACCGGATTGCGGGCGCTCAACGCGGTCCCGGCCGTCAACGACCTGCCGCCGGGCTGGGTCACGCCGCTGGACCTGCCGCTGATCGCGGGGGTCGGCACGATTCGTTGAAGCGGGGCCGGTGACGGTGGCTGGCGGGCAGCGGCGGGGCGGGCGGGCGATAAATTGGTGGCCGATGCGCGGGGTGAGACGAGATGGCTGACGGAGACGGGTCGGCGTTAGGCCTGTCGATAGGGGCCACCAACCTGGCGGCGGTTACCGCCGATCGGGCGGTGACCCGCAGGCCGGTGCTGACACTGTATCGCCGGCGCGCACCCGAAGTGGGAGTGCCCACCGAGAACCCGAAGCTCAACGAGCCCGGGTTGGTGATCAGCGACTTCGTGGACCGCGCCGGGGATCCGGCCGGCGTCGCGGCCGCCGACAGCAGCGTGCATCGCAGCGAGACGTTGGTCGCCGATGCGCTGCTGGCCCTGGCGTACACCGCCACTGACGGGCGAGCACTGCCGGATGCGGTCGCCGTCACCCATCCCGCGCACTGGGATGCGGTAGCGGTGGACTCCGTGCGGGTCGCCCTGAGCCGGGTGTCGGAATGGTCGCGCGGCCGCTTGGCTCTGCTACCTGATTCCGCGGCAGCACTTTTCGCGCTGCAGCTGAACCCGGGCCTGCCGAACAGCGGAACCATTGCCGTATGCGACTTCGGCGGGTCCGGAGCCACTGTCAGCCTGGTCGACGCCGCGAGCGGCTATCAGGCCATCGCCCCGCCTGTGCGAACCGGAGACTTCTCCGGCGACCGGATCGATCAGGCAGTGCTCACGCATGTCGTCGGTGATCTGTCGTCGGCGGGTTCGTTCGACTCGTCGGCAGCGTCGGCGATTGGCCCGCTGAATAGGCTGCGGATCGCCTGCCGGTACGCCAAAGAACGGCTCTCCTCGACGATGGAGACCGAGTTGACCGCCGAGGTACCTGGCTATCGTGGCGAGATCCGGCTGTCCCGCGCCGAGCTCGAGGATGCGATCCGTCAGCCGCTGCACGGCTTCGTCGACTTCTTGCACGAAGTGCTGGAGCGCAATGGAATTCGCCCGATCGACTTGGCGGCGATTGCGTCGGTGGGTGGGGGCGCCAGTATCCCGTTGGTCACCAGAACGTTGTCGGAGCAGTCTGGTGCACTCGTAGTCACCGGACCGCGGCCACACCTGACGGCCGCGGTGGGCGCGGCGCTGCGGGCTGCCCGCGGACCGGGCGACAGCGAGACGGCGCTGGCGCCGACCGCGGCGGGATCGGCGCTCGATGCGATGACGGTTGCCGACATCCCACGTGAGTCCGCCTCTGCCCAGGCGCTGGCCTGGTCGGAGGTGGGCGACGATTCCGGAATCATGCCGGTTCGTCCTGGTGAGTACGACGACGAGCCGGCAAGCGGCGCTGTTGCGCCGTTACGTGCACGACCGCGCCGAGATCTCGCGCCCGAACCGGTCATCACCGGGGCGAGCAGTGACGCCTGGTACCGACGACCCTTAGTGGTGGCGATCGGCACCGCGCTGGCGGTGCTCGCCATCGGGGCGGGAGTCCTGATGGCCATTCGACACACGTCGAGCAATGCGCCGACGCCAAGCGTGAGCACGACGCCGGCAACGTCAGCGCCGACATCAGCGGACGTTAGCGGCACCCAAGCTCCGACCAGCAACCCGCCGTCTTCAACCGCTCCGGATACCAGCACGGCCCCGTCGACAACCAGCGAAACCCCAACGACGACGACCACAACCGAAGCTCCGGCGACCACGACGACTCAACCGCCCACGACCACCACGGAGGGTCCTCAGCGGCCGGACCGTCCGCGGTTCCCGCGGGAACCTGGCGGCCGGCTCTTCCCGGAGCCCGGTGGCCGCTAGCCCGCGTCTTCTTTCTGCTGTTTGTCGTCTTCCTGCTGTTCGTCCTTGCCGAACTTCGGATTGCCGTCGTCGTCCAGCCACTCGTTGATAGCGACGCCGGTGATGGTGTTGTCGGTGCCGGGTAGGGCCACCGTCGGTCGCTCATCGTCGTAGGTGTCCCGCATGCGCTGGACCTCTTTTTTGCCCTCTTCGCTCAGTTCGAATTCTTTGCCCTCTTCGCTCGATTCAGGCGTCTCTTCGTTGCCCTCTTCGTTCCGTTCAGGCGTCTCGGTCTGGCCCTTTTCCTCCGCACTCATAAGTCTCCGTCCTCCTGCGCCCTTCACTAGGCGCTTTACCAGGGCTACCCGCTGCCGAAGGGCCCAAACGGGCGCGGGGCTTGTCGCAGTCAGTTCGGCTCGGGGTAGCTGGTCGCGGTGAGCTGCTCGGAGATGTCCCACAATCGCCGGCTAGCTGCATCGTCGCGGGCGCGCGCGGGCACCTTGGCGGCAGTCACACCGCCGCCGGCCGCCTCGTAGATGCCGCGTGGCCCGTAGTAGCCGCCGCCATCGGCCTGCGGGGAGGTTGCCGCGTAGAGGGCGGGAAGGATTCCTTCGTCGATCTCCTGCCACAGAAACGGCGCCAGCCGCCACGACGTTGTGTAGAGCCGCTCCATCAACGACGGTTTCGTGCGCCCGTGCGACGGTCCGCTGATCTGCAGGTTGGTCTTGGTCAGGCCGGGGTGAGCGGCGGTAGACACGATGCCCCAACCGGCGTCGCGGCTGCGGCGATCCAGCTCGCGGGCGAACATCAGCACGGCCAGCTTCGATTGCCCGTAGGCCTGCATCGCCGAATAGGACTTGTCGAATTGCAGATCGTCAAAGTGGATACGGCCGCTTTGACGGGCCGCGAGGCTGCTCAGCGAGACGACTCGCGCGCCCTGGGCGGCCCGCAGCAACGGCAACAGATGCGCTGTAAGTGCGAAGTGGCCGAGATGATTGCTGCCGAACTGCAATTCGAATCCATCGGCGGTGGTGTCGCGTTTCGGCGGCGTCATCACGCCGGCATTGTTGATCAGAATGTCGATCGGCCGGCCATCGGCGTTGAGTTGCTCACCGAGGGCGGCGACGCTGGCCAGCGACGCGAGGTCGAGCGGTTTGATGGTCAGGCGGGCGTCAGGAACTCCTCCGCGAATCTCATCGATCGCGGCCTCGCCTTTGGCGCGATTTCGGATCGCCATGACCACGTCGGCGCCCGCCGCCGAGAGCCGACGCGCCAGTCCGAACCCCAGCCCGCTGTTGGATCCGGTGACGACGGCCAGCTTTCCGGTCAGATCGGGCACATTCGCGACTAGATCGGCGGCCATGAATTCCACTCCTCTTTGGTGCCTGATCCTAGTGTGCGCTTCAAGGGCGGCGGTGACACACTTCACAGATGAGCAGCGAGGCGCCCGCAAAGCTAACGCGAACACTCACCATCTGGATGATGGTCATTGCGGTCCCGGGCTTCATCGTCACTTTGGTGCTCAACGCGTTCTTTCTCGATGACTATGACGCGTATGGGGAAGTGCCCGTTCCTGGTTCGGCGAGCTTGCACCTGCCTGCCGGCGAGGTGACCATCAGCCTGCACACCGTGATCATCGGCGGCCCGAACGGCGGCGGCCTACCCGTCCCGCCGTTGGGCGTCACGATCGACCCGCCAAATGGCGTTGCCCAGCCGACGGTGACGGAAAACATCGGCAGCACAACGACGGTCAACAACGACGCGCACGTGCGAGTCTGGGTAACCCAGATACCGTCCGAAGGCAACTACAACATCACCACCGACGGCAAGGTCAACGGTTACATCGACCCACGACTGGCCTTTGGCCACGGCAGTTCGATTGGATTCCTGGTATGGGTGTTCGTCGGCTTGTTCGTCGTCGGCCTTATCGGATCGATCGTGGCCTCGAAGTGGTTGGGCCGCGTTCGCCGCAACGCGGCGCCGGCCGCCGGTGCGGGAACGCTCGGCTACGAGTTCCCGGTTGCCCCATTATCGCCGATCGCGAAGCCGACGGTGAACACCGTCGTGCATGAGCCCAGTGGCGAGGGTGTTCGATTGGAAAGACTCAAAACTATTGCGGCGCTGCACGACTCCGGCGCATTGACCGATGCCGAGTTCGAGGCTGAAAAGCGCAGGATCCTCGACGGCGACTAGTGGCCGCGGGCCACCCATTCGTCGTAGTGCACGATTTCGTCGCCGATGTTGGTGGTGTCGCCGTGGCCGGTGTAGACGACGGTATCGGCGGGAAGGGTGCCGAGTCGGCCCGAGATCGACTGCAGAATCGTGGGGAAGTCCGAGAAGGATCGCCCGGTGGCACCCGGTCCACCTGAGAACAGGGTGTCGCCGCTGAAGACGGCGCCCAGTTCCGGGGCGTGCCAGCACACCGACCCGGGGGAGTGCCCTGGGGTGTGCAACGCCCGCAGCTCGGTGCCGGCGACACTGATCGTCTCATCGTCTGACACCGCGCGAAAGTTCTTGTTCGGGTGTGTCATTCGCCAAAGCACGTCGTCGGCAGGATGCAGGAGGACCGGCGCGTCGAGTGTTTCACCGAGCTCGGGAGCCACGGTCACGTGGTCGTTGTGGCCGTGGGTGCAGACCACTGCTAGCACGTTGCGTCCGTTGACAGCCGCCACGATCGGCGGCGCGGTGTGTGCGGCGTCAAAGACCACGACGTCGGAATCGTCGCCGACCAGCCAGATGTTGTTGTCGACTTCCCAACTGCCGCCGTCGAGTTCGAAGGTGCCGTGGGTGACGATGCGCTCGATGTTGCCCATCACAGCATCACCACCGAACGCAGCACCATGCCGTCGTGCATCTTGTGGAACGCCTCCTCGATGTCGTCAAGGCCGATGCGTTCAGACACGAACTTCTCCAGCGGGAACCGGCCCTGCAGGTAGAGGTCGATCAGGGTGGGGAAGTCGCGTTCGGGCAGGCAGTCGCCATACCAGGAAGATTTCAGCGCACCGCCGTGCGAGAAGAAGTCGACCAGCGGCATGTCGAGACGCATGTCCGGTGTCGGAACACCCACCAGCACAACGGTTCCGGCGAGGTCGCGAGCGTAGAAGGCCTGCTTCCAGGTCTCCGGTCGCCCCACCGCGTCGATGACCACGTTGGCGCCGAAGCCCTCGGTGAGGTCCTGAACGGTTTTGACGACATCCAGGTCGTGGGCGTTGATGGTGTGGGTGGCGCCGAATTTGCGGGCCCAGTCCAGTTTGGTGTCGTCGGTGTCGATCGCGATGATCCGTTTGGCGCCGACCAGCGCCGCCCCGGCGATCGCCGCATCGCCGACGCCGCCGCAGCCGATCACGGCCACGGTGTCGTCGCGGGTGACCGCGCCGGTATTGATCGCCGCGCCGATGCCGGCCATCAACCCGCAGCCCAGCAGGCCGGCCGCGGCCGGGTCGGCGGCGGGATTGACCTTCGTGCACTGGCCGGCAGCCACCAGCGTCTTGTCGGCGAACGCGCCGATCCCGAGCGCCGGTGTCAGCTCGGTGCCGTCGGTGAGTGTCATCTTCTGCTCGGCATTGAACGTGTCGAAGCACAGCTGCGGCCGCCCGCGTTTACAGGCCCGGCACTGCCCACACACCGCGCGCCAGTTCAGAATCACGAAATCGCCTGGCTCGACGGCGGTTACGCCCACGCCGACGGATTCGACGGTGCCCGCGGCCTCATGACCGAGCAGGAACGGGTACTCGTCGTTGATGCCGCCCTCGCGGTAGGTCAGATCGGTGTGGCAAACCCCGCACGCGGTGATGTCGACGACGACCTCGCCCGGGCCGGGATCGGGGATGACGATGTCGACCAGCTCGACGGGTTCGCCCTTTTTCCGTGAAATCACGCCGCGCACTGTCTGGCTCATGGGCTTCAACCTATCGCTTGGTCGGTAGGCTGCTGCGCGATGGCCGGACTCCCTGTACTCCAAGCACTCGACGACTGGCCGGTGCCGACCGTGGCCGCCGCGGTGGTCGGACCTTCTGGAGTGCTGGCCAGCCACGGCGACACCGGACGGCAGTTCGCCTTGGCGTCGGTGACCAAGCCGTTGGTGGCACGCGCCGCGCAGATCGCGATCGAAGAAGGCGCGGTGGACTTGGATACCGCGGCCGGCCCGCCCGGATCGACCGTCCGGCATCTGCTGGCCCATGCTTCGGGCCTGGCGATGCTCACCGGGCAGACCCTGGCCAGACCCGGCAGCCGCCGGATGTATTCCAATTACGGCTTCGCGGTGCTGGCCGAGACCGTGCAGCAGGCGTCCGGCATCGAATTCGGCCGCTACCTCAACGAGGCGGTGCTGGAACCGCTGGGGATGACCGCCACCCGCTTGGACGGCGGCGCGCAAACTGCCGGTTACGGCGTGACGTCCACGGTTGCCGATCTGGCGGCCTTCGCCGGTGACCTGCTGTGCCCGATGACGGTGTCGGCCGAGATGCATGCCGAGGCGACGACCGTGCAGTTTCCCGGCCTGGACGGCGTGTTGCCTGGCTACGGGGTCCAGCGGCCCAACGATTGGGGGCTGGGTTTTGAGATCAGGGACTCGAAATCACCGCACTGGACCGGTGCGCACAACTCGCCGGGCAGCTACGGCCATTTCGGCCAGTCAGGCACTCTGATCTGGGCAGATCCGTGCGCGAAGCTGGCGCTGGTGGTGCTTACCGACCGGGATTTCGGCGATTGGGCGCTGCCGCTGTGGCCGGCCATCTCGGACAGCGTGCTGGCCGCATATAACTCGGACTAGCGCAACATAGGCCTCACAGGGCACAATAGACACGCAAGGCACATAAATCGTTATAACTGCTCGTCGGATTCACCAGGTCGTTGGGGAAGACGTCCCTCGTGGAGCCGAAGGAGCAACAGATGCGTGCGTCAAACCAGTTCGCCGACGTGACGACAGGTGTGGTCTACGTCCACGCCTCGCCCGCTGCGGTATGCCCGCATGTCGAGTGGGCGTTGTCGTCGGCTCTGGGGTCCAAGGCCAACCTGAAGTGGACCCCACAACCGGCGATGCCCGGGCAGTTGCGTGCCGTCACCAATTGGGTCGGTCCGGTGGGCACCGGCGCCCGGCTGGCAAACGCCTTGCGTTCGTGGACGGTGCTGCGGTTCGAGGTCACCGAGGACCCCAGCGCCGGCGTCGACGGACACCGGTTCTGCCACACGCCGCAGCTCGGGTTGTGGAGCGGTGCGATGAGCGCCAACGGTGACGTGATGATCGGCGAGATGCGGTTGCGGTCGATGATGGCCGCGGGTGCTGATGCGCTGGCCGCCGACCTGGATTCGGCGCTCGGCACGGCCTGGGATGAAGCGCTCGAGGCCTATCGCGATGGCGGCGACGGCGCCGAGGTGGCCTGGCTCAACCGTGGAGTTGGTTAACCCGCCGCAGTAGACGCAGCGCACCCGGCACCACGGAGATCTGGGCGGGCAGCGCGCACGCATAGTCGCCGTCGGCGTATACGTTGATGCCCCGCGATTCGACATCGACGGTCGTCGCCCGCGCCGTCGTCACCTCTTCGAGATTGATGTGCGTGCCTTTGTAAATGGTGGGGAATAGACGGATCAGCCGGGTTCGCGACGCCGAGTGCACCATGGTGATGTCGAGTTGGCCGTCGGTGGGATCGGCGTTGGGGCAGACCAGCATTCCGCCGCCGTAGCTTCGGGTGT
>Ga0302178_10002598_pt1 | contig 14177 bp, 12 predicted proteins | sample I_Palsa_E1_3_FD_198790 | JGI IMG/M metagenome (GOLD analysis project Ga0302178, IMG submission 198790) | Peat permafrost microbial communities from Stordalen Mire near Abisko, Sweden - I_Palsa_E1_3 | ecosystem: Environmental > Terrestrial > Soil > Palsa > Peat permafrost | place: Sweden... | reverse complement strand
CTGAAGGCCAACCCGAGCGTCGAAATCAACGTCGGGCCAAAGCGTTTCCGCGTGACGGCCAGTCCGGTGCTGCCCGACAATCCGGACTACGCGCGGCTCTGGCAGATCGTCAACAAGAACAACAGCGACCGCTACGAGGCCTACCAGACTAAGACGTCTCGACCCATTCCGGTCGTGGTCCTCAAGCCCGCTTAAAAGAGCTCTTTGGCGAGTAGCTCCAGCGTCGTCTCGCGAGCGGGAGCGGTCGCGGGATCGGTGCCGCGGTGCGCCGAGGCGACCGGATGCACCATGACCTCGTCGACGCCGAACCGCTCTGCCAGCGCAGTCAGCTGTTCGGCGGCCTCGGCGGGTGACCCGACGACCGCGCGTTTGAGTCCGCTGTCGACGATGTGCTGTTGCTGCGGTGTCAGCGCGGCGCCGTGGACGTCCTCGACGAGTTCCACCGGCCCCAGTGGTTGTCCGGTCCGCAGCCGGGCCATCATGTGCAGGTTGGGCAGCATCAAAGCCGTTGCCTCATCACGAGTTTCGGCCACGGCGGCGTTGACAGTCAAGAAGGTCACCGGTTCGACGGCCAGCTCGCTTGGCACGAACTCGGATCGGTAGAGCGCCAGCGCCTCTTCGGTCCCCTGGCCGGAGAAGTGGTGGGCGAACACGTAGGGCAATCCCTTGGCCGCAGCCAGTTGCGCGGAGTACATCGACGACCCGAGCAGCCACAGCCGGGGCTCGCTGGCCGCTGCGGGAGTGGCCTTGAGGATGTAGTCGCCGTCGCTCAGTTGCACCGACACGCCGCGCGCGCTCATCATCGCCCGCACGTGGTCGAGGTACTGCGGAAACTGGTCGATATCGCGGTCGTCGCGCCCGGCGGCGCCGCGTAACAGCACCGACGTCACCGGATCCGAGCCGGGAGCGCGGCCGATGCCGAGGTCGATACGGCCCGGGGCAGCGGCTTCCAGCAGCGCGAACTGCTCGGCGACGGCCAGCGGCGCGTGGTTGGGCAGCATCACGCCACCGGAGCCCAGCCGCAGCTGTGTGGTCTGCGCTGCGAGATAGGCGATCAGCACCGGCGGGCTGGTGGCGCCTACCGACGGCATGTTGTGGTGTTCGGCGAGCCAGTAGCGGGTGTAGCCCAGCCGGTCGGCGGTTTGAGCCAGGCCCACGGTGGCCGCCAGCGCGTCAGCGGTGCTCTGATCGCTGCGGACGGGGACGAGGTCGAGGACGGAAAGCCGCATGTGCAGGTCAACGCGTTCCGGCCGCCGAACGTTCCCTGCTCGTCATCGAATACCGGCCATCTTCTTCGCCTCCCCGAAAATGTCGTCGAGCATCGTCGTGGTCAGTTTGCCGGTGAACGTGTTCTGTTGGCTGGGGTGGTAGCAGCCCAGCAGCACCACGTCGCCGTGCGCGGCCTGCACGGTCGCCGTGGCGCGGTGGCCGAACTTCGGCTGCGGCCGGGGCACCTGGCCACCGCCGGCGCGGATCATGTCGAGTGCTGAGCGCCAGCCGAATGCGCCCAGCGCCACGATCACTCGCACGTCGCTGCCCACCAGCCGCCACTCGGCGGTCAGCCACGGCGCACAGGTCGATCGCTCCGCCGGCGTCGGCGCATTCGCCGGCGGCGCGCACCGCACGGCGGCCACCACCCGGGTGGCGTCGAGTGTCAGGCCGTCGGCGGCGTCGACGCTGATCGGCGAGCTCGCCAGGCCGGCGCGATGCATCGCCGCGTACAACACGTCGCCGGACCGGTCGCCGGTGAAGACCCGGCCGGTCCGGTTGGCGCCGTTGGCCGCCGGCGCCAAGCCGACGATCAAAACCCGCGGACGCGCGGCACCCCAGCCCGGAACCGGCCTACCCCAATACGGTTGATCGGCGAACGACCGCCGTTTGGTCAGCGCCGACTCCTCGCGCCACTCGACCAGCCGCGGGCAGGCCCGGCACACCGACACCTCGGCGTCGAGCTGCGCCAGCGACTGAGCGGCCTGCGCCATCGCGACCACCTGCGCCTCGTCCGACGCGACCGCCGTGCGGGCAGTCGCGGGATCGCCGGGCCATCCGCTGCCGGGCGGCACCGGGGAGTCGAAGAGCGCACCGGTCCGCGGGTGGGCGAGATTCACGGCTCCACTCTGCACGAATGTGACGCGGCGGTGTCCGTAGGATCGCTGCCATGGCCGCAGACGTGCTGGCCGGCCTGATCGCCGAGCTGCCCGAGGGAACGGTCGTCACCGATCCCGCGATCACCGAGGGCTACCGGCAGGACCGCGCCCTGGATCCGTCGGCCGGAAAGCCGGTCGCCGTGGTGCGGCCGCGGCGGACCGAAGAGGTTCAGACCGTGCTGCGGTGGGCCACCGCCAACCACATTCCGGTGGTGACACGCGGAATGGGCACCGGCCTGTCCGGCGGCGCGACCGCGGTGGACGGCGGGATCGTGCTGTCGACGGAGAAGATGCGCGACATCGTCGTCGATCCGGTCACCCGCACCGCGGTCTGCCAGCCGGGGCTGCTCAACGCCGAGGTCAAGAAGACCGTCGCCGAACACGGCCTGTGGTATCCGCCCGACCCGTCGTCGTACGAAATCTGCAGCATCGGTGGCAACATCGCGACCAACGCCGGCGGCCTGTGCTGCGTGAAATACGGCGTCACCACCGACTACGTCCTCGGCGTGCAGGTCGTTTTGGCCGACGGCACCGCGGTCCGGCTGGGCGGTCCTCGGCTCAAAGACGTTGCCGGACTGAGCCTGACCAAGTTGTTCGTCGGCAGCGAAGGCACGCTGGGCGTCATCACCGAAGTGACGCTGCGGTTGGTGCCGCCACAGCAGCCGATGAACACGGTGGTCGCCAACTTCGCCTCGGTGGAGGCCGCCGCCAAGGCGGTGCTCGGGGTGACCTCACGGCTGCGCCCGGCGATGCTGGAGTTCATGGACTCCGCCACCATCAACGCCGTCGAGGACAAGCTGCGGATGGGCCTGGACCGCGGGGCGGCCGCGATGCTGGTCGGCACGTCCGACGAACGCGGCCAAGCGGGCACCGACGACGCCGAATTCATGGCCGCGACGTTCACCGAATTCGGTGCGACGGAAGTGTTTTCGACCGACGACCCGGACGAGGGCGAGGCGTTCGTCGCCGCCCGCCGGTTCGCCATCCCCGCGGTCGAGGAGAAAGGTCCGCTGCTACTCGAAGACGTCGGCGTGCCCTTGCCGGCGCTGGCCGACCTGGTCGCTGGGATCGCGCGCATTGCTGAGCAGCGCAATCTGATGATCGCGGTGATCGCGCACGCCGGCGACGGCAACACCCATCCGCTGATCGTGTACGACCCCGCCGACGCCGCGATGAGCGAGCGGGCCCAGTTGGCGTACGGGGAGATCATGGATCTCGCCATGGATCTGGGCGGCACGATCACCGGCGAACATGGGGTCGGACGACTCAAGCGTCCCTGGCTCGAGCGCTACCTGGGACCGGACGCCATGGCGCTGAACCGCCGCATCAAGGACGCGTTGGACCCGCAGGGCATCTTGAACCCCGGCGCGGGCGTCTAGTCACATCCGCCACTTGCCGAGGCGAGTGTCTTCTTGCCCGCCTGAGCGACAACCAGATTTGGGTCCGCCGCCGACACCACTTAGGGCGGCGTGGCCGACCGGTCCGGTTGGGATGGTCGTAGTGAAGGTGGTGTAGCCATCACGGCCAAGGTTGGTGTGGGCACTGCGTCGAGTCCTTTGCTGATCGGCGGTGGGAAGATAGTTCACCCACGCGATAGGCGGGTGCTGTCGAACGGGTGTAGCGTCAGCGGTAGCTGAGAATCTCAGCTGGTCCGGGATGCGTTCGGCTGTCCGCCGCAGAACTCAAGGAGCATTGGCTCCGAGCCCCGACACTCCGGTGATCGTTTGGTCCGGGATCACCATGACTGCTTCACCTTCTTTCCCCGCTCACCGATCGGCCTGCCTGGAACGCCCCAGACTGCAGACGATTGGTCGTTGGGGAGCCGACTCCGGCTGCGGTCCGCGCCCTTGCGGAAAGACATCTTCACACATTGATCGGCCAGCCCGATGGAGAGCACGTGACATCGGCTACGACCGGGTTTGAATCCGCTATTTCCTTCCCCCTCAACGACATCGAAACTAGGTAAGACGCCATGATCATCCTGGGAATCGTCCTTCTCATCGCCGGATTCCTGTTGAAAATCTCGATCCTGTGGACCTTCGGCATCCTCGTCCTTTTCGTCGGACTGGTGCTGACCGTCATGGGATCGATGGGACACGCGATCGGCGGCCGCCGCACCTACTACTAAGCCGCACCTACCGCTACCGGCCGGTCAGCGGTACCGAATGGGGCCACACACGTTGGCGGCACACCTGCTGCGCTGTCGAGCACCCCATCGCAACCCACACCAGCGATTCACCACCCTCAACGAATTCAAGGAGCCCAAATGGCTACCAGCACCATCATTGTGATCGCCTTCTTCGCGGTCGCCGCAGTCCTGCTCTTCGTCGCCCTCGGGGTGGTGCTGCGCCACAGGCGCACCGCGCACCGCCGCGTCCAGGCCGGGGACATCCGCGACAGGGCCGCCGAACAGTCCCACGCGGTGGGCCAACGCGAAGCGCTCGCCGAGGAGACCGCCGCACAGGCCCGCGTCGCACAGGCCGAGGGCGATGCCAAGACAGCGCACGCGGCCGGCCTAAAACACCAGGCGCAGGCACTTCGAAGCAACGCGGCCACCGCCCGCGACGACGTGAAAAAGGATTTCGAACGCGCCGAAACGATCGATCCGGACTCGCAAACCCACGACACACCGGGACAAGACACCCGAACACGCGAAACACCGCCAGGAACGCCCGGCGACACCCACGGCCCGCGACCGATGCGCAGAGCTGGGTGACGATGCAAGCCGCCGACGCGCCGGATGCCGTCGTGACCCGACTAGTCCGACGGCCCGGCGCCGACGACGCAGAAGGCATCGGAACGTGATGCACCGGCATCAACCCAACCGCGTCGACCAACGACGAATTCTTCTGCATACCGATTGATTGGAGTCACCATGTCCGCTGTTACCGAGACAGAACTGTCTCACCCTTTCGTCCTGCCGGATAGCGGCGTTCTTTCCCAGCCGTGGCAGGGCCACATCGCACGTTTAGAGATTCGTCGGTTGAAGTCGTCGGCGGCCGTCGTCAGCGCCCACGGCGAAATCGACGCCTCCAACGCCGGCACTCTGGCCGAGTACACGCTGGGGCATGTGACGGGCTGCCGTGGGCTGATCCTTGACCTGCGCGGTCTGGATTTCTTTGGGGCCAAGGGTTTCTCGGCGCTACACAAGATCTCCGCCGGCTGCGCCCGCGCCGACATAGGCTGGGCGCTCGTACCTGGCGCAGCCGTCTCCCGGGTGCTGCGGATCTGCGACCCACAAGGCACGCTGCCCGCGGCCAGCACCCTCGACGCGGCCCTGGCCGAACACCGTCGCAAAACCGAACGCACATAATTATCCCCACGCAAAATAATTACGTCGGACCGGTCAGAGTCGGTCCCGCCAGCTGCTCGTCTGAACCACCAGGACCTCAGTGTTCCGACAACAGGGCCAAATCATCCCGCACCCGGCAGCACACGACCACAAAGCGGACAGACTTGATCCGTCGGCGCGGTTAGTAGCTATTTGCTTGCGACTGCCTCTTCCTTAGCTGCCGTAATACGCTCCTTGTTGAAAGCCTTGTCCTTGGCTATCTTGTCCTCGACTGTCTCGTCGTCAGCTGTTGTCTCGTCGTTGGCTGCCTTGGCATTGGCCGCTTGGGCGTCCTCGTCGTTGCCGTATTTGGAGTTGCCCTCGTCGTCCAGCCAATCGTTGATAGCCGTCCCCGTAATCGCTCCGCCAGTACCCGGCAGCACCAGCGTCGGCCGATCTTCGTAGGCACTCATCATTTCGCTGGCTTTTGCTTTCGCGTCCTCGCTCGGCTCTGGTTTTTCAGAAGGAGTCTGTTGTTGACCTTCGTCCTCGCTGGCGGGTTCGTTGTCGTGCGTGCTCATTGCTATTGCCTCCTGGTGATCCCCGAGATGCGGTTGTCACCGGTGTGTTCGGCGCGAGCTACTGCTCAGCGAGGACAGCGGCGGACGGCTGACCCCATCCCGAACTGGTTGAGAGTCCCAACGTGGCTGACGTTCCGCCGTGCCGGAGCAATTGTCAAGACCCGTGGATCGCATCTTGGGGTGCGGCCACAACGAACCGTCGATCGGAGATCTTCACCATCTGCGGGACGTCGTCGAACTGGGTTTGTTGGACGGTCCCGAATCCCCGGCGGGAAGGCCCCCATACTTCGGATTGGGTGGGGAGGTGCTTAGTCCAAACGAATCGGAAGCTGCGCCTCGTCCTCCACCACACGGATGGCCCAGACAGCTGACCGGACCCCGACAAGTGGATCAACAAACCGCCACAATCGCCTGCAACCCCCTGCAACGGTTTTGGCGCGATGCCCACGTCGGATAGGGCAGGCGATTCATGGACAGGGCGCGTGCGCGGGGGTTGGACCACGACGGTGATGCCGGTCAGCTGACCGATGAGCTGTTGGCGGCGGTGATCGCTGCGGCACATCCGAGTCGGCCTAATGGCAAGAGTGAGGCATGGGAAGAAGCGATGGCTATCCCCGATTCTCCCAGAATGGGAACGCGTCGACCACGATCCGAGCACCCTCGTTGACCGTCGCATCGTACTCACCTGCTGGTGGCCCGAAACCGGGGTGAGAACAACCTCTCACGACCCGAGCCCGATGCCAAACACGCGTAAAATTACTCCTGGTTGATAGTCCAGCCGGCCCGGAACACCCTGTCCCTCCGGCGACAGCGTGAGAGCAATCGCTCGCAACCGGGCACCTCGGTGATCCCCGTCTCGGAAGGTCACTATGCACACGCGTCCCCATGGGACTGTCACCCAGCACATCCAGCACACCGCACCGGGGGTTACCGCCCGGGAACCGTCGGCGGCATCGGTGGTGGAAGGTCGGATGCCCCTGACCGGCGGCGCCATCTCCTATATCAAGGCCGGAACCGGGCCAGCAGTGCTGCTCATCCACGGTCTGGGCGGCACGCGCCGCACCTGGCGGCACCTGATCCCCGGCCTGGCGCGCACCCACACGGTGATCGCGCCCGATCTTCCCGGCCATGGCCTGTCCGACCTGCCGGCCGGGGACTATTCACTGGGGGCGCATGCCTGCGCGATGCGTGATCTGCTGCTCACGCTGAGCTATCCCCGGGCGAGCATTGTCGGTCACAGCCTCGGGGGCGGTGTCGCGCTGCAGACCTTCCTGGCCGCGACCCAGCCGTTCCGCTACGTCGAGGACCGCTTTGTGCGGCTCCTTTCCTCCGCCGACCCGGTTGAGGCCCGCCGTGCCGCGGCCGGGCCCGTGCCGGGGCACGCATCTCGTCCGATCATCCAGTGAGGCACTGATGGCCATCACTGAGGTAGCCGAATACGCCCATCTGAGCGACGCGGATGTCGAGGCACTCGCCGTCGAATTGGACGCGATCCGTCTCGAGATCGAGGATTCGCTTGGCGCGAACGACAGGGCGTATATCCAGCGCACCATCGCTGTTCAACGCTGTCTTGACCTCGCCGCCCGCATCGTGATCGGCGCCAGTCGAACCAGGATCGGATGGGCGTTCGGAACATGCGCCTTGGCCGCGGCCAAGAGCATCGAGAACATGGAGCTGGGCCACAATATCGGCCACGGCCAATGGGATTGGATGAACGACCCCGAAATCCACTCCACCACCTGGGAGTGGGACATGGCAGGGCTGTCCTCTCAATGGAGGTACTCCCACAACTACCGTCATCACATGTTCACCAACGTCGTCGGAGTCGACGACGACCTCGGGTACGGCGTTCTGCGGGTCACCCGTGACCAGCAGTGGAAGCCCAGCAATCTGTTGCAGCCGCTGCGACATCTGTTGTTGGCGGTCACTTTCGAATGGGGTATCGCGCTGCACGGTCTGTACTCCGAACAAGATCGCACGGGGACTGACGCCGAAAAGTCCGCTCACACCCGAGCTCTGCGCCGCAAAATCGCCCGCCAGGCGGGCAAAGACTACCTGCTCTTCCCCGCGCTCGGCGGGCGGCGCTGGCGGCGCGTCCTATACGCAAACGCGGTCGCCAACCTGCTGCGAAACCTGTGGGCCTACGCGGTGATCTGCTGCGGCCACTTCGCCGACGGAGCCGAGAAATTCACCCCCGATACCCTGGAGGGCGAGACCAAGCCGCAGTGGTATCTGCGACAAATGCTGGGGAGCGCCAACTTTCGCGCAGGCCCGGGGATGGCATTCATGAGCGGAAACCTCTGCTACCAGATCGAACACCACCTCTACCCCGACCTGCCCAGTAACCGCTACGCCCAAATCGCCCAGCGGGTGCAGGCGCTCTGTGCCAAATACGACCTGCCCTACACCACCGGCCCACTGGCCTACCAGTACCTACTCACCCTGCGCACGATCATCAAACTGGCCCTGCCGGACCGGTTCCTGCGCGCCAGCTCCGACGACGCCCCCGAAACCGCCTCCGAAGACAGATTCGACAGCCTCATGACACCACCCGGCCTGGGGGGCGCCAACCCCACCGCACGTCGACGCGGACTGGCCACCGCGATCCGCAACCGCAAGAACCGGCCCAACCAACCACACAGATCAGCGCGCCGCCGAGTCGCCGCGAGTCCTCGATGACCGCCACCGTCACTGATTCCTCGGACCGGATCGTGCGGCCGACGGCGTCTGTGCGCCGCAACATGATTCGTGGCTTCTCATCGAGGCGGTGACCAAGGCCGCCGTCACGGTTTTTGAGAACCTGCACCCGTGAGGCGTGTAGGTCCTTACGCTCGTGCGGATGGCGGTCCCCCTACTTGCTGGTCTGCGGAATTCTCCTCTGACCGGCGAGCAGCTCACCGCCAACCCCATGCGGCTCGACGGCCGACCGAAACTCGCGAAGCCCCCAGCACAGCAGTGCAGACACTCCTGGAAACCGTCGCACAAGACCAAGACTCTAAACACCGAACCGATTGGGCTGAAAGGGATCTCGCGCTAATCCTCACCGGAATGCTCGCCGGCTTGCGCGCCGAAGAATTCCGTCAAGCCGATGTCGGTGATATCCGCCCCGGTGGCGTCGCGACGGGCGGGTGAGCCTTGGCCCAGTCCGCCAGAAACTTGCTCGCCGCGGCCTGGCCGTTGGCGAACAACTTGTCACGCTGGTCGGTCGTCAGCCCGAAATCGGTGGCGGCGATGCCCATCGTGTCCACGAATACCGTCCGGGCGCCGACGCCCCCATCGGCCAGCGGGTAGCGGTTCCACTCGCCCATCGCCGTCTGCGCGATCGAGATGACCTCGCGGAGATCGCCCTGCACCGGCACGTCCGGGGTGTTCAGCGCCGGACGCGACGAGAGCTTGATCCCGAACGTCGGCCACCGGTTAGGCTCGCCGTCGGTCCGGTCGAACACGGTGACCGGGAAGTTCTGCAGCAGCCCGCCGTCGACCCAGGTGCAAGCGCCCAGGGCCGTCTTCTGCTCGAAGGGTTGGAAGAAGAACGGGATCGACATCGACGCGCGGACCGCGTCCACGATCGGGAAGCTGTCGATGGCCGCGATCTGCTGGGCCGGATCACCCTGATCCTCGCTGCTCAGCAAGTAGTAGGGCAGATCCCACGGTAGCCGGACCAGGGCGCCGCGGGTCAGGTCCGAGGTGTGGGTGACCAGCCGGTAGCGCTGGTACGGGGCCAGGGCGGTGCCGTCGTCCCCAGTGATCTTGAGGTCGGCGAAAGTGCGGATGCCGAGCGGCTCCAGCTTCGAGGTCAGCCACTTCTGGACATAGGAACTGGCGTACAGGCCCTGGTGGCTCACCAGCGCGGTGGCGTTCCCTATCAAGCCCAGGTGCTTCTCGGCCCAGGTCTTCTGCATGAACTGGCTATAGTCCAGCTCCTCCATATCCGTCTGAAGCTGGGTAAGCGGGACTTTCTTGACCTGATATGCGGCGATAAGGGCAGCCACAATGGCGCCGGCCGACGTGCCCCCGATCCGGGGAAAGACAAAGCCCGCCTCGTGCAGGGTCAGGGCGGCCCCGACCAGGCCGATCCCCTTGACTCCCCCGCCCTCGAGAACGAGATCCGCGCCCGGCCCGGCCTGCGCTCGCTCTTCCAGTGTCATGCCCTGACCCGCCTGACCGCCCGCCGTTGTCGTGCCCGCCGTTGTCATGCCTGCCTCCGTGAATTCGCGGTAACCCGTGAGAAAGTGACCTAAGTACAGGCATAAGGTCCGCCCGCTGTCCAGCGAATGCCGCTTTCCGGCGCCGGGCTGATGGTTCTCACCTTCTTGGCGGATCCGCCGCCATCCGCCATTACTGTGAGAAGTCCGCCACGGAATTTGAGAACCTGATATGGGGGCGTTCTTGTCAAGTGTGCAGGTGAAAGCCGCCCCGGCCGCAGCCGGGGCGGCTTTCGTTTGGCTGACCTGCTGATGACGTCGACGGTCGTTGCTCACGACGGTGGTGTCAGGCTGATATGCGCGGGTTGGGTACCGCAGGACGATGGTTCGGATGTGAACGGTACTGCTGTCTACAGTCGAGCGTCACCGATGATTGTCGTTTGAATCATGTTGTGGCTCATAGGTTCTCTGCAGATTGGTTCACTCACCGCGCCAACGAATGATCAACTGGGTTCAGCCAAGTTCGGGAACCGCCTGGCTTAGTTCATGGTCGCCAGCGACCAACACCAGCCGGCTAGTTCGCGGGCGATGGCGACGTTGGCCACGAGCGGATTCTTGCCGCGCTCGGTGAACGTCTGCCACCGCTTGTTGAGGCGGCGGTTGCCGGCATGCCCGCGCGCTCGCAGAGCGGGATCGACCTTGGCCCAGCGAGCCCGCAGTGTCGGGCCGGAGGTGCTGTAGGACTTGCGATGATGCCAGGCCGATTCGATCAGGAGCCGGCGCACATGGGTGTTGCCGGCTTTAGTGATCGACCCCTGCACCCGCGAGGTGCCCGAGGAATGCTCGGAGGGCACCAGCCCGACATAGGCGCCGATAGAGGAGCCAGTGAACCGCGACCAGTCGCCGATCTCGACCGTCAACGCCAGGCCCGTCAGCGCCGAGATGCCGCGCAGGCAGCCCAGGCGGTTGACCTGATCGGCGAACCGCGGTGAGGCGGCGACTTCGGTGATCTGTTCGTCGAGACGATCGCGTGCCGCGGTGGCGGCCAGCACGGCATCGAAACTGTAGTCGAAAGCAGCTTTGAGGTGGATGTCGTCGAAGCGTTGTCGGCGCAACCATTGCTCGTGCACGCAGGTCCAGGGTGTGCCGCCGTAGTAGACGATGCCCTGTCGGAGAAGCAGTTTCGACAATCGGTGCCGGACTCGCATCAGATCGGCGCGGGCATCTTCGCGGGCCCGCACCAGATCACGCACCGCTTCGATCTCCGGCTCGGGCACCGTCACCTCAGTGATCTCGCCCAGGCGCAACAGCCGGGCCAGGTGCGCGGCATCGCGAGCATCGGTCTTGACTCGATCCCCAGCTGGGCGTTGCAGCTTCGACGGTGCGGCGACCACGCACTGCATTCCGGCCTCGGTGATCGCCCGCGCCAACCCGAACCCGGTCGGGCCCGCCTCGTAGGTCACCCGCACCGGGACGCGCAGCTGATGCAACCAACCCAGCACCTCACCATGCTCCGGGCACAACCGTGCCCGGGCGATCTTGCCTGTTTCCTCATCGATGGCGTGCGCTACGACCGAAAGTGCATGCACGTCCAACCCAACACTCGTACCCTGAACCATCACCGGAGGCCTCCTGATCTGCAAATGTGGCTCTACCAGCGCGAGTGTTCACCCACGCCGGCAACCCACGAATCGTTTTGCAGCACGAGGCCTTCGGCCTCAGCTAGCCCCAATACCGTCTGATATGGGGGCGTGTAGGTTCTCAAACAACATGGCGGACAGCGACACCTCGACCAGCCACTTTGCAGAATTCTCACCAAAATGGCGGACGTGTTTTTCTCATCTACAAGGCGGATCCTAGAACCGTACGGTTGTCCACAACTTCGGTGACTCGGCCCGCCAGCACGGCTTGGGCAGGGCATCGCTTCCTGATAGAGCGACGCCGAGGCGACCAACTACGCCGAAAAGTTCTTCGTAGATGTTGGCCGGGCGGCTCGCGGCGGCCTGGCTCGTCACACCGGCGATGCGCCGATGCACCCCGGAAAGCAACATGACCTGAAACGGCATCGCGCGCAACCGCTTTCATGCGCGCTGTGCGACGCGGCGCCAGCGCTAGCGGTTGTCTTCAGCGCTGGCACTCACGCGGACCTTGAGTGCGGCCAGTTCCGAGGCGGAGAAATGAGTGCCTGCTCTGACCACGGCGTTGATCCGGTGCAGGTTTTCCACGTCGTCGAGCGGGTTGGCGTCCAGTACGACCAGGTCGGCGTTGCGCCCGGGTTCGACGGTCCCCATGGTGTCCTGACGGCCGAGATACTGGGCCGGGTTGATGGTGGTCATCTGCAGGATCTTCAGCGGCGGAAGGCCCGCCTTCGCCAGTTCAGCGAACTCCTGACGCAGGGTCAAGCCGGGCGCCATCATGGATCCGCCATCCGTCCCGGTCATCATCGGAACACCATTGTCCGCGAACAGCTTTGCCAGGTTGAGCTGGCGCGGATAGAGGTCTCGGTAGGTCTTTTGCGCCTCGGCGGGTAGTGCCAGGAACTTCGCGGTCACCGTGCGCCACCTCTTGATGTTCTTGGCCGGCAGGTACGTCAACGATTCGTCGCGTTCGTATTCCGGCGCGCCGGCATATTCCATGCTGCGCAGCCGAACCAACGTCGGCACCTGCCAGGTTCCGTGTTCGGCGAGTTCTGCCGCCACGGCGGCGGCCTTGTCCTCGCTGTAGGTGTCCAAGGCGCGCTGAATCCGGGCAACGTCAATGGGATCGGAGAAGGCGGCGGGGTTGACCAGTAACTTCTGCATCCGCCATCCGACGATGCGTTCGAGGAAGGGAATTTTGACGGGCGGGGCCTTGATCACCGGTCTCTCGTAGGCCTGCGAGCGCAACTCCTCGTCGATTGTCGAACAGGACGCCCATACCGGCGAGCCCGGCCCGAGATGCTCGACGGACCGGAAGCCGGCCCGTGCAGCGGCCACGACGTCGACGCCCTCTTGCAGGTGACCAAGAATTGGGATCCCTACGGCGACAGCTTGTTCAACCGCCGCCATGAAAACGTCGGGGTCCGCCATGACCATCTTCACGAAGTCGGCCCCTTGACCCTGCTGGCGCCGGATCTCAGCGGCGGCAGCCTTGCTCGATCCGGCATTGAGCGGTGTGAGAATGGTGCCGGGTGTCTCCAACAGGGCCGGCGCAACCGGGCCGATCGGCAGCGTGTTGTTGCGTCGTTTCTTCAGCAGGGCAGGTGAACCCGACATCTGGCGAAATCCGGTGACGCCCTCGGCGAGCATCAGCGCGAGGCTCCCCGACGGGTTGCCGAGATTCAATGCATGCGAATGCATGTCGTTGTAGCCAGGCACGATGAATCTGCCCGCCACATCGATGCGTTCTGTGTTCGGGTTCTCGCGGCCGGTTCCGCGCTGGGACACCTCGACGATGCGGCCGTCTCGTATCCGGATGCTGACCTCGGCCACGATGCTACCGTCCCGCGGATCGACTACCGTTCCGCCGTCCAGAAGCAACGTGCGGGAGGCTACGGTGCCGACCGCAACGTTCCGCTCGCTCGAGTCTTTGGCCCATTCCAAGCCAACGTACCCAAGACGGAAGAAACGTGGCGCGGACTTTGGTTGTTGGTACGCACAGCAGGGACAACCGGCTGTCAGCATCTCTGAAACCTACTTTCGCATTGCACCCCAGCGGCTACATCGCCGATAGGAGACTTCTTCGCCACTCAGGCACGACCAGAGACCGTTCGCATGAGCGCCTCCGCGTCTGACGCTCGGCTGCCGCGCCACGCGACGTGTTGGTCGGGTCGAACCAACACCAACGGGGCCGCGAACAGATCTTCGGCCACCTGGCAGTCCAGCTGCACGGCTGCGAGCGGAATTCGCAGAGAGACAGCGGCTTCGAGAAGCTGACGCCCTAGTGCCGAATTCACCGCACCGACCAGACTGTACTCACTACCTAAGCTGTCGAAGAGTGAGCGATGCCCGGCAAGCCACTTGTGCGGCAGTCTATTTCCGGCCGCAGCGCTCGG
>Ga0302178_10002597_pt1 | contig 14181 bp, 9 predicted proteins | sample I_Palsa_E1_3_FD_198790 | JGI IMG/M metagenome (GOLD analysis project Ga0302178, IMG submission 198790) | Peat permafrost microbial communities from Stordalen Mire near Abisko, Sweden - I_Palsa_E1_3 | ecosystem: Environmental > Terrestrial > Soil > Palsa > Peat permafrost | place: Sweden: Abisko... | reverse complement strand
CCGAGATCACGCCGGAGGAGGCCAGCTCGCTCTTCCCCCCGCTGGGGCCGGTGCACCGCGTTCTGCACGCGCCCGGCTCGGCTCGGGTCGACGGCCGGGGCATGGCCGCCGCGCTGCGCCAGGCGGCAGCGGCGCGCGGTGTCGCCTTCGTGCAGGGGGCGGCGCACGGCGTCGTGGCGGGGAACGCCGTGGCCGGCGGCGGGCGTGGACGGCGCGTCGACGCCGTCGAAGTGGAGGGTCATCAGAATGTCGACTGCAGGGCGGTCGCGATCGCTGGTGGCGCCTGGACGGCGGCGGCGGGGGAGTGGCTGGGCACACGACTGCCGGTCGGGCCCACGAAGGGCCAAATCGTGCATCTCGGCGTGGGGGCGGACACGGCGGAGTGGCCGATCGTCCAGCCGCTGCTCACCCACTATCTCGTGCCCTGGCCCGGGGGGCGGGTGGCCTGCGGCGGCACGTTCGAGTCCGGCGCGGGCTTCTCCGTCAGCGTGACCGCGGCCGGTCTCTTCGAGCTGCTGCGCGAGTGCCTGACCGTCGCGCCGGGACTGGACGGCGCCACCTATCTCGAGACCCGGGTGGGGCTGCGGCCCACGTCGGTCGACGATCACGCCGTCGTGGGCCGCGTGCCGGGCTGGGGCAACGCCTGGGTGGCCACGGGACACGGCGCCAACGGCCTGTTGCAGGGCCCGTACTCGGCCCGGGTGCTGGCGCACACCATGGCGGCCGTGGCCCAGCCGGCGGACGAGGCGCCCCTGCCCGCTTCGTTCGAACCCGGGCGCTTCGGCTGACCGCCTCCCGCTGAGGCCACTCGGCCCGGGCGGGGCGGCCGCATCATCCACCCGGGGGCGCCCGGGTACGGAGAAACTGTGCCAGTGACCGCGCCCGTGACCGTGCCCGTGTTGCACGGAACCCTGCGTGAGGAAGGCCAAGAGTCGCCCGCCACGTTGGAGAACGTGCAGGCCGCGTTGGCCGGAACCAAGCCCTTCTGGCTCGACCTCGACGACGCCGCCTCCGACGGGGCGGTCAGCGATCTCCTGATGAACACGTTCACGTTCCACCATCTCGCCGTCCAGTCGGCCGAGCGTTTCAATCAGCGACCGCGGATCGACACCTACGACGACTTCGTCTACCTCGTGGCGCGCGGCGCCGACCCCGAGCACACGGGTGACGCCGAAGTCCATTGCTTCTGGACGGACCGTTATGTGGTGACGGTGCACCGGGGGCCCTGCCCGGCAGTGACGCACGTGCGGCAGTGGCTCGTCAATCACCCCTTGAACGCGGTCGCCTCGCCTGAGCTCGTCGTGGTGTACCTCGTCATCGGCGGTCTGGTGGACAGCTTCTTCCCCGTCCTGGCCAAGTTCGACGACAAGGTCGACACCCTGGAGGATCAGGTCCTGCAGCAGCCCACCGAGGCGCAGCTCGGCGAGCTCTTCGACATGAAGCGGTCCCTCATGGACATGCGCAAGATCGTGGCGCCCGAGCGCGACATGATCGCCACCATCAACAACGGCGTCACCGACATCCCGGGCATGACGGACGAAGCGACGCGCTATTTCCGCGACCTGTACGACCACCTGATCCGCGTGGCCGACCAGGTGGACAACTACCGGGACCTGCTCTCGAGTGTCATGGACACGCATCTGTCCACCGTGTCGAACCGGCTGAACGTGGTCATGAAGCAACTGACCATCATCGCCACCATCTTCCTGCCTCTCAGCTTCCTGACGGGCTTCTTCGGCCAGAACTTCGGCTTGCTGGTGCGCTGGATCGGGTCGGCGTGGACCTTCTGGGTCTTCGCCATCGCGATGGACCTCGCCACCGTGGTGGGGCTGATCGTGTTCTTCCGTCGCCGAGGCTGGATGGGCGGCCCGACCGTCTGAACCCGGGCCGACCGGCGCGGGCCCCACTGCGCTGCGTCAGTGGCGCCCGGCGGACCCGGCGGAGCCTGTGGAGCCTGTGGAGCCTGTGGAGCCTGTGGAGCAGAGCGGGAGGCCCTGGGGGCGCTCCGCGGTGTGGGCCTCATAGCCGGTCCACCAGTCCTCGCAGCCGTCGGGCACCGGGAAGCCGAGCTGCTTGCGCCGGTCGACCAGGGTGCGCACCCGCTCCTTGTGCTCGCGCACGAGGGCGAGGGTCCCGGCGTCGCCGTCCCCGATCCGTCCGGCGGCCCACAGCGACTCCTCCAGGCGCCAGGCCTCGCGACGGGCCTCGACGATGGCGTGCGTGCCGTCGGCGATGTCGGCCCGGATGTCGGCATCCCCCTCGGCCAGCAGGTCGGCGGCGCGCAGCCAGCCGTAGTCCTTGTTGATGCGCAGGAGCCCCGGCTCGATTTCGAAGAGGCCGACCACGTCGACCACGGGGTCGACCGTCGTCAGGGTGGTCCCTTCGGGCAGGTGGATGTTCAGGTTCGAGATCTGGCGCTCCGCCACGCCGATCATCCCCATGGAGCGCAGCCCGATGTAACCGGCGGGAGCCGCGGCGTAGTCCCGCTCGTCCCGGGGCAGTCGCAGGGGCACCGCCACCACGGCGATGATCCGGGTCGCCCCGAGAGCGGCGGCGGCGGAGACCGGGACGATCTCGATCACACCGCCGTCGACGTAGTCGTCGTCGGCCATGGGGTGGGGCGGAAAGACCATGGGCACGCTCGCCGACGCGATGGCGCCGTCGACCAGGTCGACCGGCCCGGCGGACCCGGCGGGAGCCGGGGTGCGGGCGTCGGACTCCACCAGGGTGCCGTCCTCGGTGACATAGCGCAGGACGCCGGCGCGCAACGCGGTGACGGCCAGCCGCAGCTGCAGGCCGGGGCGGGCCACCAGCTCCGGGTCGACGGCGTGCACGCCGTCCTCGCTACCGTTGCGGAGCGCACCCTCCAGCGGGTCCAGATTCAGGACCGAGCTGCCGCTGCTGCGCAGCTGGCGGCGGACCCGGGGCAGCCGGAGCCCCGCGCCGGCCAGCAGCCGGGCCAGGTGGCGCTGGCGCTTGCGGCGGGCCTTGCGGGCCTGGCGCCGTCCCTTGCGACCGGAGTCGCAGGCCGGCACGACCTCATTGCCGGCCAGGACGGTCGATGGGGTGAGGGGGAAGGGTGGTCGGGTGCCCTCGGTGATCTCCTGGTGGATCTCGCGGCCGAGCGCGGTGCCGTCGAGGGCGCCCAGCCAGGGTTGCTTGCCGAACACGTGCTCGGTCTGGGTCCAGGCCAGCACGTCACCCTCGATCTCGTTGACGCGGTCCACGAATTCGGGGAGGGTGCGGGCCTGGGCCAGCACGGTGGCGGCGATGGCACCGGCGGAGGTGGCGGTGATGATGTCGGGGGCGATCCCCTCCATGCCGACCAGGTACTGGAGCACCCCGACCTCGAAGGAGCCCTTGGTGCCGCCGCCGGCCAGGACGAAGGCCGTGGGCCCGGTACGGGTGTCGAGAGACATCCGACGATTCTGGCACCGGCCGCCGGGCGCGGACAAAGACGACCGGCGGCGTGACTCAACCGCCGGCGGCGGCCGTCACGACTTCGATGAGGGAGCCGGCGCGGGCGGGCGTGGTCGCCCATTCCGAGTGCGGGATGACGCAGCGGTCGACGGCGACCGCCACTCCCTTGGGATCGTCCTGCGCCGTCAGCGTGGTCACGAGGTCGGCGATGGTGGCGCCCGGGGGGACCTCCACCGGCTCGCCGTTCAGGTGGAGCGCCAGAGCCGTCATGCCGGTGCGAGCGCCTCGATCAGCGGAGCCACCCGGCGCCGGCCGACGAGGTCGGTCACGGCGGCGGCGGTGAGGGGAGCGAGCAAAATGCCATTGCGGTAGTGGCCGACGGCCGCGAGGACGCCGTCCAGCTCCGTCCACCCGATGCACGGGGTGTTGTCGGGAGTGGCCGGCCGCAGGCCGGTGGCGGTTTCGAGCAGCTCGAGCTCGTCGAGAGCCGGCACGATCGCCCGCGCGTCACAGAGGAGCTCGTGCACCGCTCCGGCGCGCACTGCGGTGTCGGTGCCCCGTTCCTCGACCGTGGCGCCGACCACGACCGAGCCGTCACGGCGGGGTACGAGATAGACCGAGCGACCGTGCACAAGGCCGCGCACGGTGCGAGAGAGGAGCGGGACGGGCGCCGCCGGGTCGGGCGGCCCGAGGCGCAGGATGTGCCCCTTGACCGGGCGGAGGAAGGGCAGCCCCGCCCCGCCGAGTCCGTCGATGGCGGGGAGGCCGGTGCCGGCCGCCAGGACGACGTGGTCCGCGCCGAGGCGGCTGCCGTCTGCCAGGACGAGCGCAGGCCCGTCCTCCAGCGCGGCAACGGTGCCCGGGACGAACGTCACCCCCTCGCCGCGACAGGCCTCGTGGAGCGCCGCCAGGAGCGCCCGGTTGTCGACCTGGTGGTCGCCCGGCACCTCGATACCGCCACGCAGGGCGGGGCTGAGCGCCGGGACCAGGCGGCGGCAGTCGCTGGCGCTGCGGCGGTGGGCCTCGAGGCCGAGCGTGTGCTGGTAGGCGAGGAGGTCGTCGACGCTGGCGCGATCGGACGCATCCACCGCGACCGTCACCGTGCCCGTCGTGTCGTATCCGATGTCGTCACCGCTGGCGTGTTCGAGCGCAGCCGCAAAAGCGGACCAGTGGCCGGCGCCCTCCACCAGCAGCGCGGTCAGCGCAGACTCGCCGAATTGCGCCTCGGTGACGGGGGCGAGCATGCCGGCCGCCACCCAGGATGCGCCGTCGCGGCCCGGGGCGGGCGCGACCAGCGTCACTTCATGACCGTTGCGTGACAATTCCCACGCGCAGGCCAGGCCGATGACCCCGCCCCCGACCACTTGGACGCGCGATCCCATGCGCCAAGCCTACGAGAGAGGTCGTGTATCCTGTTCTTTGCTCTTCGGGCCAACGTCGTCCCGGTATCCGTTCAACTTCTCCTCATTTCGGAAGGACGCCGATGGCCACTGGCCTCTACGACCCGGCATACGAGCACGACGCCTGTGGTGTCGGCATGGTGGCCGACCTCCACGGCAGTCCCAGCCACGACATCGTCGACCGCGGCCTCACCGTCCTGGAGCGGCTGGCCCACCGCGGCGCCTCGGGCGCCGAGGTCAACACCGGTGACGGCGCCGGCATCCTGGTGCAGATCCCGCACCGCTTCTTGGCGGCAGCGGCGGCCCGGGCCGGCTTCACGCTGCCCGACGCCGGCGGCTACGCGGTCGGCCTCGCCTTCCTGCCGGCCGACGCCGACGACGCGGGCAAGGCCCGCACCGTCGTGGAGCACACCGCGGCCGAGGAAGGGCTGACGGTGCTCGGCTGGCGTGCGGTGCCGACGGACGACAGCGACCTGGGTCTGATCGCCAAGGGCGCCATGCCCTTCATCGCGCAGCTGTTCGTCGCCCCGTCGGAACCCGGCATCGACACCATGGCGCTGGAGCGACGCGCCTTCGTGCTGCGCAAGCGGGTGGAGCACGCCGTGGACGGCCTCTACTTCCCCTCGCTGTCTGCCCGCACCATCGTCTACAAGGGCATGCTCACCTCCGAGCAACTGCGTCAGTTCTTCCCGGACTTGCGCGACCCCAATTTCGAGTCGGGCCTGGCGCTGGTGCATTCCCGCTTCTCGACCAACACCTTCCCGAGCTGGCCGCTGGCGCACCCGTACCGCTATCTGTGCCACAACGGCGAGATCAACACGCTGGCCGGCAACCGCAACTGGATGCGCGCCCGCGAGGCGCTCCTCGAGACGTCGCTCATCGAAGGTGACCTGTCACGCATCTACCCGATCTGCACCCCGGGGGCGAGCGACTCGGCCAGCTTCGACGAGGTGCTCGAGCTGTTGCACTTGGGCGGGCGCTCCCTGCCGCACGCCGTGCTGATGATGATTCCCGAGGCGTGGGAGAACCACACCACCATGGACCGCGAACGGCGGGCCTTCTACCGCTACCACGCATCGCTCATGGAGCCGTGGGACGGCCCTGCCGCGGTCTGCTTCACCGACGGCACGGTGGTCGGTGCCGTGCTCGACCGCAACGGGCTGCGCCCGGCCCGCTACTGGGTCACCGACGACGGGCTCGTCGTGCTGGCCAGCGAGGTGGGCGTCCTGGACCTGGCCCCCGAGCGCGTGGTGCGCAAAGGGCGCCTGCAGCCGGGGCGCATGTTCCTGGTCGACACGGCCAAGGGCCGGCTCGTCGAGGACGAGGAGATCAAGGCGGAGCTGGCGTCCGAGCATCCCTATGCCAACTGGCTGGCGGAGGACCAGATCCGCCTCGAGGAGCTCCCCGCCCGCACCATGCTCACGCCGCAGCACGGCCGCGTCGTCACACAGCAGCGTCTCTTCGGCTACACGACCGAGGAGCTGCGGGTCATTCTGGCCCCCATGGCCCGGCTGGGCACGGAGCCACTGGGCTCCATGGGCTCGGACACCTCCATCGCGGTGTTGTCCGACCGGTCACGGCTGCTCTACGACTACTTCACGCAGCTGTTCGCGCAGGTGACCAACCCGCCGCTCGACGCCATCCGCGAGGAGTTGGTGACCTCCCTGTCGGCCACCATCGGCCCCGAGGCCAACCTGCTCGAGGCCAAGGCCGGCTCGTGCCGGCAGATTCTGCTGCCCCTGCCGGTGATCGACCGCGATGACCTGGCCAAGCTGATGTACGTCAACGAGGGTGGCGAGACGCCCGGCTTCAAGGCCTTTGCCATCGACGGCCTCTTCGAGGTGGGCGAGGCGGGGGAGGCCGGCGCCCCCTCGGCGGCCGGGGGTGAGTCGCTGCGCCGGGCCATCGACGACGTGCGCCGCCGGGTCTCCGAGGCCATCGCCGAGGGCGCCAACCTCATCGTCCTGTCGGACCGCAACGCCAACATCGATTGGGCGCCCATCCCATCGCTGCTGTTGACAGCGGCGGTCCACCACCACCTGGTGCGGCAGAAGACACGGACGCAGGTCGGCCTGGTGATCGAGACGGGCGACGCCCGCGAGGTGCACCACATGGCGCTGCTGATCGGGTTCGGGGCGGCGGCGGTGAACCCGTATCTCGCGCTGGACTCCATCGACGACATGATCTCCGAGGGTCTTTTGGAGGGTGTGTCGCCGCGCCAGGCGCGCCGGAATTACGTGAAGGCGGCCTGCAAGGGCGTGCTGAAGGTGATGTCCAAGATGGGCATCTCGACGGTGGCCTCCTACACCGGGGCCCAAGTCTTCGAGGCGATCGGCCTGGACGGCGCCCTGATCGACGAGTACTTCACCGGCACCGCCAGCCGGATCGGCGGCGTCGGGCTCTCGGTCCTGGCCGCCGAGGTGGCGACCCGCCACCGGCAGGCCCACGAGCCCCGCCCGACCGAGCGCGCCCACCGCGAGCTCGAGGTGGGCGGCGAGTACCAGTGGCGCCGCGAGGGCGAGTTCCACCTGTTCAACCCCAAGACGGTGTTCAAGCTCCAGCACGCCACGCGGTCCAAGCAGTACCGGATCTTCAAGGAGTACACGGCCGCCGTCGACGACCAGGCCGAGAAGCTGGGCACGCTGCGCGGCCTCATGCGGCTGACGCCCGGCGCGGGGGGACCCATTCCGATCGAGGAGGTGGAGCCGATCTCCTCCATCGTGGCCCGCTTCTCCACGGGCGCCATGTCCTACGGCTCCATCTCCGCCGAGGCGCACGAGACGCTGGCCATCGCCATGAACCGCATCGGTGGGCGCTCAAACACCGGTGAGGGCGGCGAGGACGCTGATCGCTTCACGCCCGACGCCAACGGGGACCTCCGACGCAGCGCGATAAAGCAGGTGGCGTCCGGCCGCTTCGGCGTGACGAGTGAGTACCTGGTCAACGCGGACGACCTCCAGATCAAGATCTCCCAGGGCGCCAAGCCTGGGGAGGGGGGCCAGTTGGCGGGCGTCAAGGTCTACCCGTGGATCGCCCGCACCCGGAGTTCGACACCGGGGGTGGAACTGATTTCGCCCCCGCCCCACCACGACATCTACTCCATTGAGGACATCGCCCAGCTCATCCACGACCTCAAGTCGTCCAACCCGCGGGCCCGCGTGCACGTGAAGCTCGTGGCCGAGGTGGGCGTGGGCACGGTGGCGGCCGGGGTGGCCAAGGCGCACTCCGACGTGGTGCTGATCTCAGGGCACGACGGCGGGACGGGGGCGGCGCCGCTGACCTCGCTGAAGCACGCCGGGATCCCCTGGGAGATCGGGCTGGCCGAGACCCAGCAGACGCTGCTGGTCAACGGGTTGCGGGACCGCATCGTCGTCCAGGTCGACGGTCAGCTGAAGACCGGCCGCGACGTCGTCATCGGCGCGCTGCTCGGCGCGGAGGAGTACGGCTTCGCGACGGCACCGCTGGTGGTGTCGGGCTGCATCATGATGCGCGTCTGCCATCTCGACACCTGCCCCGTCGGGATCGCCACGCAGAACCCTGCCCTGCGGGCCAAGTACAGCGGCAAACCCGAGTTCGTCGAGACGTTCTTCGAGTACATCGCCGAGGAGGTGCGCGAGTTGCTGGCCTCACTGGGTCTGCGCTCGTTGGACGAGGCCATCGGCCGCGTCGACCTGCTGGACACCGAGTCCGCCGTGACCCACTGGAAGGCGGCGGGCCTCGACCTGTCAGCTGTCCTGGCCGAGCCCGACGTGCCCGCCACCGTGGGCCGGCGCCAGACCCAGGTGCAGGACCACGGGCTGGAGAAGGCGCTCGACCACGCCTTTCTCGACGCCTGCGCGCCGGCATTGGCCGACGGCACCCCGGTCTCCATGGAGTTGCCCATCACCAACGTGGACCGCACGGTGGGGACGCTGCTCGGGTCCGAGATCAGCCGGCGCTACGGGGCGGCGGGACTGCCAGACGACACCATCTCGCTCACCTTCACCGGTTCGGCCGGGCAGAGCTTCGGCGCCTTCGTGCCGCGGGGTGTGACGATGCGCCTCTACGGCGACGCCAACGACTACTTCGGCAAGGGGCTGTCCGGCGGCCGCCTGGTAGTGCGTCCGCCCCAGGGCTCACCCTTCGCCGCGGAGGACGAGATCATCGCGGGCAACGTCATCCTCTACGGCGCCACCGCCGGCGAGGTCTTCATCCGGGGACAGGTGGGGGAGCGCTTCTGCGTCCGCAACTCGGGGGCCACGGCCGTCGTCGAGGGCGTGGGCGACCACGGCTGCGAGTACATGACCGGCGGCATCGTCGTGGTCCTGGGGCCGACCGGGCGCAACTTCGCCGCCGGCATGTCGGGTGGCATCGCCTACGTCTACGACCCGGACCGCACGTTCGGCCAGCGGGTGAACCTCGGGATGGTGGACGTCGAGCCGCTCGACCCCGCCGACGCCTTCAACGTGCGCGCCCTGGTGGAGCGGCACGGCGTCGAGACCGAATCGGCCGTGGCCGCCGGCCTGCTGGAGCACTGGGACGCCGAGGTCCTCGAGTTCGTGAAGGTCATGCCGCGCGACTACCGGCGCATCCTCGACGCCACGCGCCGGGCCGAGGCTGAGGGCCGCTCGGTGGAAGAGGCCGTCATGGAGGCCGCACATGGGTAAGAAGACGGGCTTCATGGAGTTCCCGCGCAAGCTGCCTCGGCGCCGCCCGGTGTCGGTCCGCCTGCGCGACTGGCGTGAGGTCTACGAGCCGTTCGGCGCGGACGAGACCAAAGTGCAGGGCGCGCGCTGCATGGACTGCGGTATCCCCTTCTGCCACGACGGCTGCCCGCTCGGGAACCTCATCCCGGAGTGGAACGACCTGGTGTACCGCGACGACTGGCCCGGGGCCATGGAGCGCCTGCACGCCACCAACAACTTCCCCGAGTTCACCGGGCGTCTCTGCCCGGCCCCCTGCGAGGCCTCCTGTGTACTCGGGATCAACGAGGACCCCGTCACCATTGAGCGCATCGAGTACGAGATCGTCGAACGGGCCTGGGACGAGGGCTGGGTCGACCCGCAGCTCCCCACGGTGCGCACCGGCAAATCCATCGCCGTGGTGGGCTCCGGTCCGGCCGGCCTCGCCGCGGCGCAGCAGCTGACGCGCGCCGGTCACCTGGTGACCGTCTTCGAGCGGGCGGAGAAGCCCGGCGGGCTGCTGCGCTACGGCATCCCTGAGTTCAAGATGGAGAAGGCCGTGCTCGACCGCCGGCTGGCCCAGATGGAGGCCGAGGGTGTCACCTTCGTGTGCTCCACCTCGGTTGGCGGCCGGGCGGCGGACGCGGACTCCGAGGAACCGGGGTCGGCCCCCATGGAGCCCGGCGAGGAGCGCGGGATCGGGACGGCGTGCGCGCCCGGCGTCACCGTGCGGCCGGCGGCCGAGGTCCGGGCCGCCTTCGACGCCGTCGTCCTGGCCGGTGGCGCCACGTTGCCGCGGGACCTCCCGGTGCCCGGACGCGCGCTGGACGGCGTCCACCAGGCGCTGGAATACCTGAAGCCGTCCAACCTGGTGCAGGAGGGGGCGCTGGGCGCGTCGCCGATCGACGCCAAGGGCAAGCGGGTCATCATCATCGGCGGCGGCGACACCGGGGCTGACTGCCTCGGCACGGCCCATCGCCAGGGCGCCACGTCGGTGCACCAGCTCGAGATCATGGCCGAGCCCCCGAGCGACCGGCTGGCCGACAACCCGTGGCCGCTGTGGCCGCTGATCCTGCGTACCTCCTCGGCGCACGAGGAAGGCGGGGCGCGTCTCTTCTCGGTGACGACGACGGAGTTCGTCGACGACGGATCCGGTGCCGTGCGCGCCCTGCGCGGGCACACGGTCGAGATGCGGACCGAGGACGGCAGCCCGGTCTTCGAGGAAGTGCCGGGCTCGGAGTTCGAGCTCGAATGCGACCTGGTGCTGCTGGCCATGGGCTTCGTCGGGACGGAGCGCCGCAACGCGGTGGACGAGCTCGGCATTGCGGTAGGGCCGCGGGGCACGGTGGCCGCCGACCCGGGGTGGGCGACCAGCGTCGACGGGGTGTTCGTGTGCGGGGACCAGACGCGGGGCCAGAGCCTGATCGTCTGGGCCATCGCCGAGGGACGCTCCTGTGCGGCGGCCGTCGACCGCTGGCTCATGGGGACGACGGCATTGCCGGCGCCGATAGCGCCGGGGCAGGTGGCGCTCCGCTAGCTGCGTCGTCGGGGCGATGCCGCGAGGCCCCCGGTCGCTACTCTGCGGGCCATGCCCCGGATCGACGTCAACGGTGTTTCGCTGTACTACGAGATCGCGGGAAGGGGCGAACGGCTCTTGTGCATCTCGGGCACGGGCGGCGACCTGCGCCAGCAGCCCCGGATCAGCGACGGCCCCCTGGCCGAGCACTTCGAGGTGCTGGCCTACGACCAGCGGGGTCTGGGCCAGAGCAGCGTGCCCGCGTGGCCCTACGCCATGGCCGACTTCGCCGACGACGCCGCCGCCCTGCTCGACGCGGTGGGCTGGGACGAGTGCCTCGTCATCGGACTCTCCTTCGGCGGCATGGTGGCCCAGGAGGTGGCCATCAGGCACCCGGCGCGGGTGCGGCGGCTCGTCCTGTGCTGCACCTCGGCGGGCGGCGCGGGCGGCGCCTCCTACCCGCTGCAGGACCTGGTCAGCCTGCCCCCGGAGGAACGCGCGGCGAAGCGCATGGAGCTCATCGACACCCGCTGGGACGAGCCCTGGCGCCGCGCCAACCCCGCGCTGGTGCAGATGTTCGGCCAGCGCATGGGACTTGAAGGGTCGCCAGGGGGGGAAGACACCCCGCCGCAGGGCCTGACGAACCAGTTGCTGGCCCGGGCCGGGCACGACACGTCGAGCAGGCTCGGCGCCATCACCAGCCCCACCCTGGTATGCGGCGGACGCTTCGACGGCATCGCCCCGCCGTCCAACAGCGAATTCCTGGCCCGCTCCATCCCCGGCGCCCGACTCGAGATGTTCGACGGGGGCCACGGCTTCTTCCTGCAGGATCCGGCCGCCATGCCGGCAATCCTCGGGTTCCTGGCCGAGGGCGCGCCCGGACCGGACGCGCCGTAGATTGCCTTCCATGGACCTGACGGCGACACCGGAGTGGCAGGCGCTGGCGGCGCACTACGACAAGATCTCCACGACGCATCTGCGCCAGCTCTTCGCAGACGACCCCGAGCGGGCGGACCGTATGACGGGCGGGGCCGCCGACCTCGTGGTCGACTACTCGAAGCAACGGGCCACCGACGAAACCCTGCTCCTCCTCTTCGACCTGGCGCGGGCGGCCAAGGTGGAGCAGCACCGCGACGCCATGTTCGCCGGCAAGCACATCAACACGACCGAGGACCGCGCCGTCCTCCATGTGGCCCTCCGCATGCCGCCGGGCAGCAGGCTCCACGTCGACGGCCAAGACGTCGTCGGCGACGTGCAGACCGTCCTGCAACAGATGAGCGACCTCTCCGACCGCATCCGGGACGGACAGTGGACCGGAGCCACCGGCAAGAGGATCGCCGCGGTCGTCAACATCGGCATCGGCGGCTCGGACCTGGGTCCGCACATGGCCACCCTGGCGCTGGCCGACTACGCCCAGCCCGGCCTCACCAGCCGCTTCGTGTCCAATGTCGACCCGGTCGACCTCTACGCCGCCACGGAGGATCTCGATCCCGAGACGACCCTCTTCGTCATCAGCTCCAAGACGTTCACGACCCTGGAGACGCTGACCAACGCCGCGGCGGCCCGGGACTGGCTCCTGGCCGGTCTCGGCAGCGCCGCCGGAGACGACGCTGTAGCCAAGCACTTCGTGGCGGTGTCCACCAATGCCAAGGGGGTGGGGGCCTTCGGGATCGACACCGACAACATGCTGCAGTTCTGGGACTGGGTCGGCGGGCGCTACTCCTACGACTCGGCGATCGGTTTCTCGCTCATGGTGGCGATCGGGCGCGACGCCTTCGTCGAGATGCTCGCCGGCTTCCACGCCATGGACGAGCACTTCCGGACGACACCGCTGGGCGAGAACCTGCCGGTCATTCAGGGCATGCTCAACGTCTGGTACAACAACTTCTTCGGCGCGCAGACGCACGCCGTGCTGCCCTACAGCCACCGCATGGCCCGCTTCCCGGCCTACCTGCAGCAGCTCACGATGGAGTCCAACGGCAAGTCGGTCAAACTCGACGGCACGCCGGTGTCGGGACAGACAGGGGAGATCTTCTGGGGCGAGCCCGGCACCAACGGGCAGCACGCCTTCTACCAGCTGCTGCATCAGGGCACGAAACTGGTCCCGGCCGACTTCATCGCCTTCGCCGAGTCCACCCATGACACGGGGAACCAGCAGGACCTCCTGGTGGCCAACTGCCTGGCCCAGACGAAGGTGCTCGCCTTCGGGAAGACGGCGGAGGAGATCGCCGCGGAGGGGACGCCGGCGGCGCTCGTGCCCCACAAGGTCATGCCAGGCAACCGGCCGAGCTCGACCATCCTGGCCCCGAAGCTGACGCCATCCGTCCTCGGCCAGCTGGTCGCCTTGTACGAGCACACCGTGTTCGTCGAGGGCACCATCTGGGGCATCGACTCCTTCGACCAGTGGGGTGTCGAGCTCGGCAAGGCCATGGCGAACGAGCTGGCGCCGATCTTGACCGACACGGCGGCGCCCGACCTGGCGGGCCAGGACGCGTCGACGGCGTCGCTGGTGCGGCAGTACCGCGGCCTGCGGGGGCGCGCCGTCTGAGCCGATCGGGCTGCATCAGCCCCGGGTCTCGATGCCGTGCAGGGGCTGGCGGGGCATCAGCCCCCGCCATGCGCTGGGGAGCGTGCGGCCCAGCCGGCCCAGCTCCTCGAGGTGCACCTCGGCGAGCGCCTCGAGGCGCTTGTTGCCTGCGGTAGTGAGCTGCAGACGGACGACCCGATGGTCCTGGGGGTCGCGCACCCGCTTGACCAGCTTGGCCGTTACGGCCCGGTCGACCAGCCCGACGGCACTGTGGTGGCGCAGCAGCAGGTAGTCCGCGACCTCGCCCACGGTCGGGCCACGGCGATCGGGGTGCCCCCGGATGGCCAACAGGAGCTGGTGTTGGGCGGGGGTCAGCCCGGCCTCCTCCGCCTGCTGCTCGCTCCAACGGACGAAGCGCCGCAAGCCGGTCCGCAGCGCCAGGAGGTCCTCGTAGTCGGCATCCCGCAGAACCATCGTCCTACGATACTCTCGTGGCACGAGAGAACAGGGGATGCAGTGAGCTCCTCTCGAAGCGGCGCGGAGCGCGCGGAAACGTCCTCGAGGAAAGTGCGGGTGGGCTGTCGAGAACCGCCGCTCCGTTCCGTCCCTGGAGTGAACACGGCCACAATGGGCCGTACCTCACCAAGGAGAACACGA
>Ga0302178_10002596_pt1 | contig 14193 bp, 14 predicted proteins | sample I_Palsa_E1_3_FD_198790 | JGI IMG/M metagenome (GOLD analysis project Ga0302178, IMG submission 198790) | Peat permafrost microbial communities from Stordalen Mire near Abisko, Sweden - I_Palsa_E1_3 | ecosystem: Environmental > Terrestrial > Soil > Palsa > Peat permafrost | place: Sweden... | reverse complement strand
TTGCTGCTGGAGCGGGCGTACCTGCTGGGCGTGTACGGTCCGGAGCTCACCGTGCTCGTCGGTGGTCTGCGGGCTCTCGGTGCCAACCACGGCGGCAGCAAGCACGGCGTCTTCACCGACCACCCGGGCGTGCTGACCAACGACTTCTTCGTCAACCTGCTCGACATGAGCACTGAGTGGAAGCCGTCGGAGACCACGGAGAACGTCTACGAAGGCCGCGACCGGGCCTCGGGTGCCCCCAAGTGGACCGCGACCGCGAACGACCTTGTGTTCGGGTCGAACTCGGTGCTGCGCGCGGCGGCCGAGGTGTACGCCCAGGACGACTCCAAGGAGAAGTTCGTGAAGGACTTCGTCGCGGCGTGGGTCAAGGTCATGAACAACGATCGGTTCGACCTCAAGTAACACCCGATAGCACGACACTGCACCCCGCGGGCACTCGCTCGCGGGGTGCAGTGCGTCAACTGCCATCGCGGCGCATTTGTCGCGAAGCTAGCTTGCCGAACAGCTTTTCGGCGAGCCGGCGATGCGTGGTGTTCTGCGAGGCGGCGAGTAACCACCCCTCGTCGGTCCGCAACGCGATGGTGGCATTCACCCGATCTCCCCGCCGAGGGCGCCGCCGCCCGCTCCTGAGCACAGCGGCCTTCGAGTGAATCAGTGCGACGTCGGCGGTCAGGAAACGCAGCTGGGTGATGTCTATCTTCAGCTGCGATCCCTTCAGAAGCTTTGCGAACAGCGGTATGTAAGACGCCGCGATCGCGTCTCGGCCCCTGTAATGGCTGCCCAGAAAGGTGACGTAGTCCGCGTCGGGGGTAAATACGCTGGCGTACGCCTCGGCATCTCCAGCGTTCCAGCCCGCGACCTGACGGTCGAGCAGTTCGCGGATAGCCGCTTCGTCAGACCGTCGCTCGCTGATCATGGGGCACTCTCCTCGTCATTACGGATCGGCACACCCAAAAGCTAGTCTGGCGGATATGGCCATTGAGTCCACCATGATCGCGCTCGGCACTCCCGCACCGCACTTCTCGCTGCCCGAGCCGGCGACCGGTAAGACAGTCAGTCTCGACGATCTTGTGGGTCCCGCAATCGTCGTCACCTTCATCTGCAACCACTGCCCGTACGTCAAGCATGTCGCAGCCGGACTGGCCGTGCTCGGCCGCGACGTCGCCGACCAAGGTGTCGCGATGGTCGCCATCTCGAGCAATGACGTGGTTGCCTACCCGCAGGACGGACCCGACCAGATGGCCGTCGCAGCCCGCGACAATGGCTGGACGTTTCCGTACCTCTATGACGAGACTCAGGACATCGCCCGCGCCTTCTCCGCGGCCTGCACGCCTGACACGTTCGTCTTCGACGGTGAGCGTCGGCTTGTGTACCGCGGCCAGCTGGATAATTCCCGCCCGGGCAACGATCTGCCGGTCACGGCTGCCGACGTCCGCGCGGCAGTCGACGCTGTGCTCGCCGGGCGGCCGGTCGACGCCGACCAACGACCGTCGATCGGCTGCGGCATCAAGTGGCGTTGATCCCGGCTGACCTGACTAGGTAAGCGGGTCGATGAGGTCGCGGAATCTCGCGGCAGGGTAAACGCACGCACCCAAACTGCGCACCCGGTCGGCCAACGCGGCATCCGACGTCACAACGTTGATGTCCTGCGGCTTATCGTCGTCGCGCACGATCCGGATGATCTCGTCATCAGCAGAATTCGCAGTTGCTTTGGGCGCGTGCTGTATCCGGATCGCGGAGGAGTGAATCGGTGGCGACGTCGGACCTTCGAAAACCACGGTGACCTGATGGGCGTCCGGCGCCGCCCATTGCTCAAGCTGTTCGACAAGCCGGACTCTTGCTCCCTGACGGTCTTTCCACCAGCCATCCGGTCGCGTCCCGATGACGTTCATGGCGTCGACGATCCAGCGCACACAGCTGACGGTACTGATGTAGTGCGGTGGCAGTATGAATGCGTGGATCTGCGGGCGCGGAACAACGTGAGGATTGCCGGAGCCGAAAATGGTCCGACGATCATGCTCGCCCATGGGTTCGGATGCGATCAGAACCTATGGCGACTGGTTGAAGCCCGACTCGCATCGAGCTTCCGGTTGGTCCTGTTCGATCACATCGGCTGCGGTGCCTCGGACCCCGCGGCATGGAACCCCGAGCGCTACGCGGCGCTGCAGGGATATGCCGACGATATCCTCGGCATCGTTCGGGAGTTGGATCTGCGCAACGTGATATATGTGGGCCACTCGGTAGCCGCCATGATGGGAGTGCTTGCAGTCGCGACCGATCCGAGCCGCTTCGCTAGGTTGGTCCTACTTACTCCCTCACCGTGCTACATCGACAGTAGCGACTATCGCGGTGGCTTCTCGCGCGCCGACATCGATGAATTGTTGGACTCACTCGAGAGCAACTACCTTGGGTGGTCGCGAGCGATGGCGCCGGTGATTATGGGAGCGCCGGATCAACCTGAACTTTCCGACGAGCTCACTGATAGCTTCTGTCGCACCGACCCGGCATGCGCCCGGGTATTCGCACGCACCACTTTCCTGTCCGACAATCGCGATGATCTTGCCCGAGTATCGATACCCACTCTGGTGATTGAATGCGCACACGATACTTTGGCGCCGCGCGAGGTTGGTGCTTATGTCCAGCAACGAATCGACGGCAGTAAGTTGGTAACGCTCGACGCCATTGGCCATTGCCCCCAGCTCAGCGCTCCGGACATCACCGCACAGGCGATCGCTGAGTTCGCCGGGGCGACGTGACACCGGAGCCGGAGTGCGCCGCACCTGCCGAGGCCCTCAGCGCTGAGGACCTGTACGAGAACGCGCCTTGTGGCTACATTGTGGCTAGGCTTGACCGGAGCATCATCAGCGTCAACGCCACGCTTTTGGCGTGGCTCGGCCACGAGCGAAACACGTTGATCGACAAGCCTTTCACTGACTTGCTGGCCGTAGGTAGCCGCATACACTACGAAACGCATTTTGCGCCACTGTTGCAACTGCACGGTGAGCTTACGGGCATTACCGTGGATTTGGTGACCGCAGAGGGCGCACGCCTTCCCGCGTTCCTCACCGCCAACATCAAATCTGATGTCAACGGCCGACCAGTTCTGTTGCGCATCGCGATTCACGGTGCAGGCGATCGGCGTTCATACGAACGAGAACTCCTCGATGAGCGACAGCGGGTGGAACGGGAACGCGCGCGGGTCCAGGTGTTCGCGCGGACTCTGCAACGGTCGTTGTTGCCGCCATTGCTTGCACCCCCCGAAGGCTTGGATGCATCTGCGCACTACCACCCCGCCTCAGCGGACGATGTCGGTGGAGATTTCTACGACTTGTTCCCGCTCACCCATGACAAATGGGCTTTCTTCATCGGTGATGTGAGCGGCAAAGGCGCCGGCGCCGCCGCGGTGACCTCATTGACCCGCTACACCTTGAGGGCAGCGGCGGTCTTCGACGCCGACCCTGTCGCGGTGTTGCAGAACCTGCATGCTGTGCTGAGCCAGGAGTTTCGCGATACCGTAAACCAATTTGCCACAGTCATTTTCGGAATTCTCACGCCACACGACGGCGAGTTCGGCATCGAGCTCGCCAGCGCGGGGCATCTTCCTCCGTTAGTGCTCGGTGCCGACGGCGGGGCACGTTACGTGGACACAATCGGTGGCCAGCCCGTCGGCATCCCCATGGAGCCGAAATTCGCTGCTGCCCGGATTCGGCTTACGCCGGGCGACACGCTGGTTCTCTACACGGATGGGTTGACCGAGGCGCGAATAGGCGACGGCGCGGAGCGCTACGACTATTCCGGAGCATTGCTGGGATTCGCTGCCGCACAAGCGCCGACCAGCGCGTCGGGGATTGTCGCAGCGATTCAGTCGCTACTGGACGGCTTCGGCTCAGGTGTGGAGGATGATGTCGCGGTGTTGGCGTTGGGCGTACCGGTGAAGACGCAGCCAAGCCCGCCGAGGTCCCCCGAGTGAGGTTTCGCCGATGAAATTTGTACTGGCCGCGTATGGGAGTCGGGGCGATGTCGAGCCGTGCGCCGTCGTCGGTCGGGAGTTGCGGCGCCGAGGTCACGACGTGCGCATAGCGGTTCCGCCCAACATGGTCGCGTTCGCCGAGTCGGTCGGTCTCGATGTGATGGCATATGGGCCCGACTCCCACGCGCAGCTGGACACGGCGGCGGATTTTTTCGTCGGCAACATGAAGAACCCCTACGCCGCGCTGCCCCAGGTCGTGGAACGTGTCACCAAGGTCTGGGTGGACAAGGGCACGGCGCTCGCATCGCTCGCGGAAGACGCCGACCTGCTTCTGACGGGCATGAACGAGCAGCGGCTCGCCGCGAACATCGCTGAACATCAAGATATTCCGCTGGTTGCACTGCACCCCTTTCCGTCGCGGTTTCAGCCGTCCGGGCAGCTCCACTCCCGGCTTGTCAAGATCTCCGAGGAACCCCTGCGTCGGGCGCTGGGCCTGCCGGAGGCGCCCGAGCCCGCGCCGGCGTTGATGGAGATCCAGGCCTACGACGAACGGTGCTTGCCGGGGCAGCCTGACGAATGGGCAGAACCGGGCAAGCCGTTCGTCGGTACCCTCACCCTGGAATCGCCGACCGATGCCGACGACGCCGTGCTGTCGTGGATTGGCGAGGGAACTGCGCCCGTTTATTTCGGCATGGGCAGCACGCCGATTTCTCCTCCCGCCGAGATCGTCGAGATGATCGTTGCGGCGTGCGCGCAACTGAACCAGCGGTTGCTGATCTGCACCGGACCCAACGACTTGGCCGAATTCGATCGTTTCGACCATGTCAAGTTCGTCAGCGCGGTGAATCACGCGACGATCCTCCCCGGTTGTCAGGCTGCCGTGCATCATGGCGGCGCGGGCACCACGGCAGCGGCCATGCGCGCCGGTGTGCCGTCGCTGATTGTGTGGCTCTGGCTCGATCAGCCGGTGTGGGCGGCCGGTGTTCAACAGCTGAAAATTGGTACAGCGCAACGCTTCTCGGATGTCAATCAACAGTCGCTGACCGCCGGGTTGAGGTGGATTCTCACACCGGAATACCTCGCTCGGGCTCGCAACATTGCCGCAGAAATGATATCGCCGCACGAAAGCGCTTCCAGTGCTGCTGATTTCGTAGAATCTGCCGCTAGCGGGGACTAGATCACCGGCCGAGATCCCATTGGCCGAAGTCGGGGGCGAGCACGTCATCGACGTCGATGTTTATGCCACCAAGAAGCGGACCGGGATTCGACGGGGTGTTGACCACCTCTTGGTACAACACCGCGGTGGATTGGCGTTGTCCATGCGACCAGGACCGGGTCTGCCAGGCCCATTGGTGCCCTGCTGTGGTGGAGTGGCCGATGACGCCGTCGTTGGTCGCCCACTGGCAAGCCTGAAAATGCCCGTAGATCCCGGTTCGCGCAGTGCCCAGTACCGAATTGATACCGCGAAACCAATTGACGGCCAGACTGTTCCAGGTGTCGACGTTGATGTCGTCGTCGACGCTGAAGAAGATCGGGGCGGAGTCGCTGCCTCCGGCGGCGGAGTGGAGTCGCAACGCCGAGCGCGCGTCCGCTACCCCACCGTCGAACCCGCGAGTGAAATCCGAGGGCGCGGTTCCGCCCGGTTTGCCGTATTGGAAGTTGCTGACGATATGCAATCCTGCGGCGCGTAGCGCGTCTGCGTACTCGCGGGTGATGGGCTTGGCCTCGAAGTTCGCGCCCGGTCGCGACTCGGACACGTAGTTCACCACACCGGCGTAGCCGGCCGATTTGATTTCGTCCGGCGCGATTCGGCGCTCGGCAAAGTCGATCAGCCTGGCGTTGTCGGCAAATGCTGTGCGGCCCTGGAGCATCGAGCCCAGCGGCCCCAGGGTCAGCGCCACCGCGGCCGCGCCACGTTTGACGAGTTCGCGCCGTGAGACGGTTCGCTGTTCGGATGATTCGACCATGATCCAGCCTTAGCGGGTGAGGAGGGCCGTGGCACTCCAGGGTCTTCTGCCCGGGTGCCGTGGATTCGGTTGCGGTAGCCACACGAGCGGCCGCATGAACATCGGCAACCTGCGAAACCGATTGGCAGCTGCCATCAGATACTCGGATTCGAGGACTCGCCAGCCGAGATCCTCGAAATAAGCCAACCCGTTCTCGGGCGCGAAGATGAACGGGGCATTCTCCAGCATGCCGGCCATCTTCTTGTTCATCAGCCGCTTCTGGCCCGGGCCGACGAAGTCGAACATCCACCAGGCCACCTCGGGTCGGTTGATCGCGCCCGAAAGTGCCGTGACTTCACGGTCTTCCAGGTACATCAGCAGGCCCTCGGTCAATACGAGAGCCCTGGTGGCGCCGGCGAGTGCCTCGTCGAAGAAAGCGTTGCGGGCCACCGGATCGGAAAGGTCGACCGCCGACCGGGTCAACCGGCACCGCGGCGTCTGGTCGGCCAGGAGTTGCGTTTTCTCCGCGAGTAACTCCGGAAGGTCCGCCTCGATCCATTGGAAACCAGATGAAAGGTTCAGTCGGTACGGCCGGGTATCCAAGCCGGCGGCCAGGTTCAGCACGCGGTCGCAGCCGTCGGCGATCGCTTCGGCGATTGCGTCGTCGATGATCTTGGTGCGCGCGATGAGCCACCAGCCGTTCCGGCTCGTCACCGCAGTCTTGGCGACGATCGCGCGGCCTTGCTCGCCCGCGAGACGCTCGGCCAGTGGGTCTCGGAACAGCGCGTCGGCCCGCGCTGATTCGGTGGCCCGATACTGCGCCGTCCACCGGGCCGTGTCCGAAACGTGAGTGATCACATGCCCGGCGTCTGACATACGTTGCTGTATAGCACTCGGGCGCTGGTGGAACACGGATGGGTCGTGTACAAGGGTCTGATGGAGGATCCGGCCGTCAGGTCGTTCAGTCCGTCCACGTTGGGCGAGGCGGTGGTCAGGCGGTTGTATCGCCGAGCGGTGCTGACGGCACAGATCACGTTGCCCGCCGTCCCCAGCATGCTCGACGAGTACGTCAAGATGTGCGACAACATCTTTGCCGCCTCGGGAGTGCAGTACACCGCCGAGCAATCCGCTCAGCTCAGGACGGTGCTGGCGGCTGAGTTGACCAAGGCCTACCAGGCGTCCTCGCGTTCGAACATCGTGATCTCGTTCCACGCGCCGTTCGGCATCTCGACGAATTACCGGGTCACAACCGAATCCGTGACACTCGGCGGCGCGTACGACGGCTGGCTGAGCACCCGCGAGGGACCGCTGTTCGGTACTGAACCGGACGCCCGCGTGTGGGCGCTGTCCGGCGAAGTGGCGGACCCCCAAGCTCATCCCGTTCTCGACGTCGGTGCGGGAACGGGTCGCAATGCGTTGGCTCTGGCGCGGCGTGGCCACCCGGTGGATGCGGTGGAGATGAGTCCGAAGTTCGCCGACATCATTCGTGCGGAGGCCGATCGCGAATCGCTTCAGGTCCGTGTCATGGATGGCGATGTTTTCGAGACAATGGACGGTGTTCGCCGCGACTATCGGCTGATCATTCTTGCCGAGGTGGTCCCCGACTTCCGCAGCACCGGTGAGTTACGCGGCATATTCGAACTCGCCTCCGATTGTCTGGCTCCCGGTGGCCGGCTGGTCTTCAATGCCTTCCTCGCGCGTCAGGGCTACAACCCCGACGATGCGGCGCGTGAACTCGGGCAACAGTGCAACACGATGATTTTCACCCGTGGCGAACTGAACGCCGCATCGTCTCAGCTGCCCGTTGAGCTCGTCGCCGATGACTCGGCTTACGAGTACGAGAAGACGCATCTGCCCGACGGCGCCTGGCCACCCACCGAGTGGTTCGAGGGGTGGGCCAGCGGCCTCGACCTGTTCGACGTCGAGCGTGAAGAATCCCCAATCGAGTTGCGCTGGCTCGTATATCAGAAAACGTGAGAGATAGTCATGGCGGATGCACTCCACTTCGTCGACGCGAACGGACTGAAGTTCGCCTACCTCGAAGAAGGAACCGGGCCACTGGTGCTGATGCTGCACGGGTTCCCCGACACCGCGCACACCTGGGACGACCTGCGCCCCCGCATCGCGGCCAAGGGATATCGCGCGGTAAGCCCCTTCATGCGCGGGTACCACCCCACCGCGATCCCGGATCGCGATGCCGACCAAGAGACGTTGTCCCGCGATGCACTTGCGTTGATTGCAGCGCTAGGCGCCAGCGAGGCCGTCGTCATCGGCCATGATTTCGGAGCTGGGGCCGCTTACGGCGCGGCGGCGCTCGGCCCCGATCGAGTAACGAAGCTGTTTGCTCTCGCCATTCCCCACCCGGCCGCGCTCAGGCCGTCGCTGAAACAGCTCTGGGGCGCCCGCCACTTCGCGGTCTACAAGTTGCCGGGGGCACCGAACCGGTTCGCGCGCAACGACTTCGCGGCACTGCCCGCGATCTGCAAGCGATGGTCGCCGGACTGGGACCCCGACCCGAAAGAATTCGATCCGGTTCGGGCGAGCTTCTCGAACCGGGCGAGCTTGAACGCGGCGTTCGGCTATTACCGGAAGCTGTCGCCGGTACCCTCTGCATCACTGAAGACGCGAATCACCGTGCCCACCGTTGTGTTTGCCGGGCTCGGTGATCCCGTCGCGAAGCCGTCGGACTATTGGGGTGCCGCCCGCATGTTCGACGGGGATTACGTCGTCGAAGAGGTGCCAGGCGGGCATTTCATGCACCGCGAGCACCCCGATACGTTCGCGGAGCGCCTCCTCGCTCATCTGTGATCGACACGCCACCGCGGGCTGCTATCGTGCTGGGCCTATGCCCGAAATGGATCGTCGCACCTTGATGTTGATGACGGGCTTCGGCGTGCTCGCGGCCGCGGCTCCCATCCCACAGGCCCGGGCTTACCCACGCCCACCAGCAGCGCCGCAGGGCGGATACATCTTCCAAGACGAATTCGATGGCCCAGCCGACTCGGCGCCTGATGCAGCGAAATGGGCAGTGGCCAAAGCGCGCGAGGTAATCAAAGACCCAACGCACTGGGAGTTGCCCGAGAACATCGGCCAATACCGCGACGATCGCCGCAACGTCTTTGTCGATGGCAAGTCGAATCTGGTTCTTCGGGCCGCGAAAGATGGCCCCACCTTCTACAGCGGCAAGGTCCAGAGCCTTTGGCGAGGCGGCGTCGGCCACACCTGGGAAGCGCGGATCAAGTTCGATTGCCTCACTGCCGGCAGCTGGCCCGCCTACTGGCTGGGAAATGAGGACCAGGGCGAGATCGACGTCGCTGAGTGGTACGGCAACGGCAGCTGGCCATCGGCCACCACTGTGCACGCGAAAGCCAACGGCGGTGAATGGAAGACCCACAACATCGCAGTAGACAGCGGCTGGCACACCTGGCGATGCCAATGGGACGCAGCCGGCATCCGCTTCTGGAGAGACTGGGTCGACGGCGCGCAACCCTATTTCGACGTTCCGGCGGACTCGCTACCGGATTGGCCGTTCAATGGCCCCGGCTACGCGGTCTACCCGGTGTTCAACCTCGCGGTTGCCGGGTCCGGCGGCGGTGACCCTGGGCCGGGCACCTATCCATCGCAGATGCTGGTCGACTGGATCCGGGTCTGGTAGTACTCGGACGCAAATGACGCGGCGAACCTGCAGGTTGCAGATTCACCGCGTCACCGCGAAGCGTCAGAAGTTGTTGCAGGTGGCAGCAACGTTGTTGATGACCGGGATAAACGCGCCCGCCTGGGCTGGGTGAGTGGCTTGGGCCCTCTGAGCCGACGCACGGCGGGCATCGGGTGGCGAAGCAAGGAAATCCTGCAGAAATGCCTGTGCACTGGGCTGGCTGTCCAGCATGTTGGCAAAGCCCGGGTTCTGCGCCTGCAGCGCCGCGTGCACCTGACCGTAGTTGCAGGTGGTGTTGATCGCCTGCTCCGACAGTCCGTCCGCGGACGCGATCCCCGCGCCAGCGAGCGCCACCAACGCCAGACCCCCGGCTGCAGCAGCCAGCTTGCTCATTGAACGCGTGACCATATGAGGAACACCTTCCGGATTACGAACCGCCGAACCTCGGCGTCGAGAATTTCAGTTTACCGGAAGGAATAGTAAGGTCGACCTCGTCGAGGATTGGACACATAAACCTCACAGGTCGCACCTAGCCATTCATTGCGCGGGTACTTTTTGGGTATGTCCGAGGTCCCGGTCCGCAACCTGGCGGTGGACTTGTACCGGGTATCCGGGGTGATCTTGATCGTGCTGGGTCACTGGCTGGCCGGATCGGTGACCTACCGCGACGGCTCTTTCGGTCGGCAGAACCCCTTGATGGATCAGCCGTGGACGCAGTGGCTCACATGGATCTTCCAAGCGGTGCCGGTTTTCTTTCTGGTGGCCGGCTACGCCGCCGCAGTCTCCTGGGGCCGTCGGCGAGCCAGTGACGGGATGTCGCGCCAGACCTGGGTGCGGCACCGCCTCGCGCGCGTGTTAGGCCCGTCGGCGGTCTACGTCGCGGTGGTGTCGGCGATTGTCTTGGCGTCCGGCACCGCCGGAGCGGCGGGCTCGCTTGTGGAATATGCGGGCTGGGCGGTGGCCATGCACCTGTGGTTTCTCGCTGTCTATCTGATCGTGGTTTCGGTCACGCCGATCGCGATTGCGGCACAACAGCGTTGGGGGCTTCTGGTACCAGCTGCACTCGCGTCGGGCCTCGTCGCAGTCGACATTGCCGCACTGGCTGGCCACGTTCCGTATCTGAATTGGCTGAATTATCTGCTCTGCTGGGGCCTTCTCTATCAGATCGGAATCGCTTGGCAAAGCGGCTATTTAGCCGGAATCAGGGCCGTCTTGCTGGCTGCCGGTTCGGCGTGTGCGCTGTGGCTGCTGATCTGGCTCGGTCCCTATCCGATCAGCATGATCGGCGTACCCGGTCAAGCCGTCCAGAACACCGAGCCACCCTCGGTGGCGATGCTGGCCTTCGGCTGCGCGCAGGCTGGACTGGCGATCTTCGTGGCGCCCGGGGTGAACAGCGTGCTGCGCAGCGGGGCGGTTCAGCGAGTGCTGTGGCGAGCCAACGCGAACGTGATGGCCCTGTACCTGTGGCACATGATTCCGGTGGTGATCGTCGCGGTCACCGCCTACCCGGCCGGGCTGTTGCCGCAACCAGACGAGGGCGGCGTTCAGTGGTGGCTCGCCCGGTTGGAATGGGTAGCGATCCTCAGCGTGGTGACGGCCGTCGAACTCGCACTGTTGCGGTGGGGCCGGCGCTTCTTCGCTGCGCCGCTTCCGGGCGTCGATGTGCCACGGGGTCGCTGGGCCGAACCCGTGATGCTGGCGGGAGCCCTGATGGCGTCGTACGGGTTCGCGTTGCTGGCCGCGGAAGGCTTCGCGCCGGACGGGCATTTCCCGTGGCTGACCGCAGTGATTTTCGCCGTCGGCGTGCTCCTGGTAGCGCTGCGTTCGCCGGGTCACGTCCGCGTTGAGGCGATTCCCCTGCTGCAGTGACCGTCTGGCTCTACCTCACGAGCGCGAGGTAGACGCCACCCGCGTCAGGACGATGCGCTCAGCGCAGACAGCGCCGCGTCGTAATTCGGCTCCTGGGCGATCTCGGGCACCAGCTCCGTGTACGCGACGTTGCCGTCGGCGCCGATCACCACGACGGCGCGGGCGAGCAGTCCGGCGAAGGGACCATCGGCGATCGTGACGCCGTAGTCCTGACCGAAGTTGTCGCGGAACGCCGATGCGGTCTGCACGTTCTCGATGCCCTCGGCGCCACAGAATCGCGCCTGCGCGAACGGTAGGTCCTTGGACACGTTGATCACGGAAAGACCGCCGGCGGCGGCGCGCTCGTTGAACGTTCGCACGCTCGTAGCACAGACGGGTGTGTCCACCGAGGGAAAGATGTTCAGCAACACCGGCTTACCGTCGAACTGGTCGCTGCTGACCGCGCTCAGATCAGATCCGGTCAAATGAAAGTCGGGGGCCGAAGCTCCGACGGCGGGCAGCTCACCCACGGTGTTGATCGGGTTTCCACGCATAGTTATCTGTGCCATGGCCACAGTCTGCCAAGTTCGGCACGTCGGCATCGGGGCGGGGCCTCCGATCCACCGTGCGGCGAGTCGTGCGGCTTGCCATGCGGTCGCTAGGCCCCTCTATATATGGTCTACGTGTGCCAGAGATCAATCGACGGAACATCATGCTGACGATGGGGCTGGGGGCGCTGACAGCCGCAATGCGCCTCCCCGAGGCCTGGGCTCACCCCTTTCCCCCGGACACACCGGCGGGTCGGGTGCCGCCGCCGACCGCGCCCGCTGATGCCGCGCCCGGACCCTATGTGTTTCGCGACGAATTCGACGGACCGGCCGGCCAGGGCCCCGATCTGTCGAAATGGACGGTGCAGACGTGGCAGGACGACGTGTTCCCGCCGGTGGACGGGACATACCGCGCCCAGAACGTCTTCCTGGACGGGAAATCCAACCTGGTTCTGCAGGCGAGCCGAGAAAACGGTGAATACTTCACGGGCAAGCTGCGCGGTAACTGGCGGGGCACGATCAACACCACCTGGGAAGCGCGGATCAAACTCGACTGTCTGTACCCCGGCCTCTGGCCCTCCTTCTGGACCGTCAACGAGGATCCGCAGCCGGACGGCGAGGTCGACCTCTTCGAGTGGTACGGCAACGGCGAATGGGCTCCCGGTACCACGGTCCACGCGGCATCCAATGGGAAAACCTGGGAAGGGAAATCAATTCCCGGGATGGTGGACGACGCTTGGCACACCTGGCGAATGCGTTGGGATGAGGACGGCTTCAAATTCTGGCGGGACTATGTCGACGGTGCAAAGCCGTATTTCAGCGTTCCGCCGAAGCCGATCCATGTATTCGGGGCCCCTCCTGAAGACAAGCGGTGGCCGTTCAGTAAGCCCGGATACTGGCTTTCGCCCATGTTCACGCTCGCGGTCGGTGGCGTCGGAGCAGGCGATCCCGCCGCAGGGACCTTCCCGAGCCAGATGCTTGTCGACTACATCCGCGTCTGGTAGCGGTTCACCGCACGGCCTTGATCACCTGAACCAGGTTGAACTGCCACCGCTCGACAAGGCGAAAGCCTAGATCGTGCGGAACCGCGAAGGCCGGGGTTACTCCGTAAAGGGGCCCGGGTGGGAGCGCCGAACCCTGCTCGTGGGCGGGCATTGCCTTGTCAGCTTGGGTGATGATCCACACGACGTGACACTGGCTGAGTGGTTTCGCCACAACTTCTGGGATGAGGTTGGTATCAAAGACGTCGTTGCGGTCGATTGCCCTCTGCCAGAGGGTCAGGTCGACCAACTTTCGGTAAGCGTCCGGGCGTGCCGCCATCAGTGGGCGCATAGGTGCGGGCATGAACGTCACCGTGTCGTTGACCAGTACGCAATCGCCAGGCGCTGCCTTGGCCGCGATCAGATCGGCGATTTCGCTGTAGTCCATACCGTATTTCGCGTACGGATTACGTTGCGCCGAAACAAAATTCGGTGCCGCGGCAACCGCGAGAAGGCAGACGACAGCCGCCGCTGCCCATCGCGTGACGGCGAATGCGCCGATGCACACGCCCAACACCACGGCCATCGCCGGTGCGGTGAAGCACAAATAGCGCGGCGTGTACACGGGATGAACCACCGCCGACCAGGCGACGATCACTGCGGTCGGTATAACAAGCCAGCCAATCGCCAAGATCAATAGCTGGCGATCGGCCCCCACTAGGCGCGTGGATGTGAACAGCCACAACACAATAGCCGTCGCGACTACGAGTGCGGACAGAATTGCGAACGGAGGGCTTCGCTCGAAATACTGTTGCATTGACACATCCTCGATCGTCCGGTGCCCAATCGGCGCGACCCAACTGATCTGATGCGTTTGGCCGATGGCCGCGATCAAAAACGGCGTCAGGGCACAGCCGGCCAGAACGGACGCAAGCGCGAACCGTAGGACGACGGTTCGGCTGCGCCGAAAGGCGCAGATGAAAACGACGTACACGGGAGACAAAAGCAGCAGATACACGTCGAGCAAAACCGACATCGCCAGGACGAGGCCGTAGCACAGCCACACCCACGCGTCGTCGCGCCGGGTGGCGCGGATGAGCAGTACCGTCAGCCACACGGCGGCCATCATCGAAATCGCATACGGGCGAGCTTCGATGCCCGCCCACGTCGCCCGGGGCAAGATCGCGCACACAACTCCGGAGGCCAGCGCGACAGTGCGAGACGAGAACTGCTTGCCCAGCACCAC
>Ga0302178_10002595_pt1 | contig 14194 bp, 13 predicted proteins | sample I_Palsa_E1_3_FD_198790 | JGI IMG/M metagenome (GOLD analysis project Ga0302178, IMG submission 198790) | Peat permafrost microbial communities from Stordalen Mire near Abisko, Sweden - I_Palsa_E1_3 | ecosystem: Environmental > Terrestrial > Soil > Palsa > Peat permafrost | place: Sweden... | reverse complement strand
CCGCTGGGCGCGCAGCGCGCGGCCGGGATGCGGGCCGGCTTGGGCGTCGACGGTGCGGCGTCCAACGACGGCTCGCACATGTTAGACGAAGCCCGTCATGCGATGCTGCTGCAACGTATCGCCGGCGGCGCGGGCGCGCTGAGCGCGCGCGAGGCGCTGCGCCTTGCGACGCGCGGCGGCGCCGAGGTTCTGGGCCGCGACGACATCGGCGTGCTCGCACCAGGGATGGCCGCCGACATCGCCGGCTTCCGCATCGACGGCCTCGCAACCGCCGGCGGCAGCGTGCACGACCCGCTCGCATCGCTGGTCTTCTGCCGCATCCCGAACGCTGACCTCACGATCGTCAACGGCGCCGTCCGCGTCCGCGACGGCCGCCTCGTCGACATCGACGTACCGGCGCTGGTTGCCCGCCACGAACGGGCAGCCCGTGAACTCGTCGCCTAGGCGGCCTGGGTGTCGCGGTCGGCGAGGGCGCGTTCGGTGCGGCGTTTGTTGCGGCGGCCCCACTCGCGCATCGCGATGAGCACCGGTTCGAGGCTGCGGCCGAAGGTCGTGAGCGCGTATTCAACGTGCGGCGGCACCACAGGGAACACGGTGCGCTGGACGAGGCCGTCGGCTTCGAGCTCGCGCAGCGCGAGCGTGAGCATCCGCTGCGTGATCCCAGGGACTTTCCGGCGCAGTTCGTTAAAGCGCAAAGTGCCGTCGAGCAGATAGAAGAGGACGACGGCCTTCCATTTGCCGCCGATGAGCTCCACGGTAAGCCCGACGTTACAGCGAGGACCACAATCGTTCACGGACGCTGATCCTCGACAGTATACAAACTGTGCCTATCCCACATTTATGTGCGTACCTTCTCTTTTGAACCGTCGGGGAGTATGATACGCCCAATGCGGCCTCGTGTCCACTATGCTTGGTTCGTCGTAGCGGCGACCTTCGCGACCCTTGTGACCGTGGCCGGCATCCTGACCGCGCCGACGATGTTTATCGTCCCGCTGGAGAAAGAGTTCGGCTGGAGCGACGCGACGATCTCGGTCGCGATTGGGATACAGATCGCGCTCTTCGGCTTGACCGGACCGTTCGCGGCGGCCGCGATGGAACGCTTCGGCGTACGGCGCACCGTCGTCTCGGCATTGTGCCTGCTCGCGATCGCCGAGTTCAGTGTGACCCATGTGCGCTATGCGTGGGAACTGCCGATTTGGGGCGCGACGGTCGGAGTCGGCGCGGGCTGCATTGCGCTGATGTTCGGGACCACGATTGCGACCCGTTGGTTCGACCAGCGCCGCGGCCTCGTGCTTGGAATCTTCGCCGGCGGAAACGCCACCGGTGCGTTGATCTTTCTGCCGGCCTTCGGCCAGATCATCGATCACGTCGGCTGGCGTCCCTGCGCGTACATTCTCTCAACCGTTGCGCTGTGCCTCATCCCGTTGGTGCTGCTGGTCGTGCGCGAACGCCCGAGCGATCTCGGTCTTCCACCGTACGGCGCGACCGAAGTCGACGCAACGCTGCCGCCACGCGTGAACCCGATCGGGCGCGCCTTTTCGACGCTGTCGGAAGCGTCGCGGTCGCGCACGTTTTGGATCCTGGCCGGCACGTTCTTCATCTGCGGGGCGAGCACGAACGGCTTAATCGGCGCGCACCTCGTCCCCGCTTGCGGCGATCACGGCATTCCGGAGTCGCGCGCTGCTGGACTTCTGGCGGCGATGGGCGTCTTCGATCTCGTCGGCACCACGCTCTCGGGTTGGCTGTCCGACCGCTACAGCAGTCGCTGGCTGCTGTTCTGGTACTACGGACTGCGCGGACTCTCGCTGCTCTTCTTGCCGGCGGCATTCGGGCTGGGAATCTTCGGGCTGCCGATCTTCGCGGCGTTCTATGGTCTCGATTGGATCGCGACGGTGCCGCCGACCGTGAAGCTGGCCGCCTCGGCGTTCGGAAAAGCTCGCGCACCGCTGTTCTTCGGCTGGATCGCAGCCGGACATCAGCTGGGAGCCGGTATCACCGCGTTTGCGGCCGGCGCCGTGCGCAGTCAGATCGGCAGTTACGACGATGCGTTCATCACCTCCGGCCTCTTGTGTCTGTGCGCCGCCGTCCTCATCCTGACGGTCGCGCGCAGCGTCGCGAGACTGGGTGCCGCCACGGCGTGATCGAGTTCTGGTTCGAGTTCGCGAGCACGTACTCGTACGTGGCTGCGATGCAGATCGAAGCGAAGTGCCGCGAGGCCGGAGTCGCGCTGACGTGGCGGCCGTTCTCGCTCGGACCGATCTTCGCGCTTCAGGGCTGGAACGATTCGCACTACAATCTGAACCCGCGCCGGGGCGCGTATATGTGGCGCGACATGGAGCGCCTGACCGAGAAGCTCGGTCTCCCGTGGCGGCGCCCATCGCTCTTTCCGCGGCCGACGACGCTGCCGCTGCGCGTCGCGGCTGCCTTCGAGGATGCGCCGTGGGTCGGGGACTTCGTTCGCGCCGTGTTTGTCGCGAATTTCGGCGAAGACCGCGAGATCGGAGAACGCGCGACGGTCGCGGAATTGTTGGTCGAGCTCGGTCGATCGCCTGATGAGACCCTCGCATGGGCGGAATCGCCGGAGCGGCGCGGGCGCCTGCGAGCGAACACCGAACGCGCGATCGAGCTCGGAGTCGCCGGCGCGCCGAACTGCGTCGTCGGCGAAGAGCTTTTCTGGGGCGAAGAGACGCTCGACGACGCCATCGCGTGGGCGCTGCGGACGCAATCAACCGCGTAACAAGTGGGCACGATACTTTAGGAAGAGTGGGAGTGCGAACTCCTCAATGCATCTGCTTTTCGCGACACGCTGTACCGACGGGGACGGAGTGACAAGCGCTGGAACCGAATCTCCAATCGTAATGGCCCACCCTCCCTCAAGCACGCTGGGTGCCCTGGAAGGCCTCGTCCGCTCCCTCGGGCGGGTGTTCACGTCCCGGCGCGCCGACCCACTAGCGACGCGCTTAGATCAGGCAGGCAGCGCCGGCACGCCGCTGACCCCGGACGAAGCTGCCGACATCGCTGCCGCTCGAGACGAGGTCAAGCGCGGTGAGTACACGACGGATCCGCTAGGGCACGATCGCTGAATCGTCGCTGGCGCGTTGTCTACGCAAAACGCGCGGCGGCCGGGCTACATGCTCTGCCAGAACGCGACGCTCGCGCGATCGTTCGTGATTTCGAAACGCTCGCGAATGATCCCACTTCGCGGTCGGTGGACGTGAAAAAACTGCAACCGAAGAACACAGGTCAGTTCCGGCTGCGTGCTGGGCGGTGGCGTGCGATCTTTGTCTACAATCGCGCCACATCCAGTATCGAGGTCCTACGGGTTGATGATCGGCGAGACGCCTATTGATGCGACCAACGGTGGAATCGCTCGGCTCATATGAAGGGCGCCGCGAGCGCGATCGACCGCGTGACGCGAGCCGCGGGTAATCGAGGCCGCGCTTGTTGCAGGGGCCGCCTCGATGCGTAGCCTAGATGCGTAGCCTGAAGGAAGCCCTAGCTTTCGAAAGGGTGTATGGGATGCAAACGCTGATTCGGTTCGTTCATCGTACGTTCGGCCAGAAGACCTGCATGACGAAATGTCCGAACTGCAACACCGGTGCCTGTTCCAAAGACGTAGGCCACTCCGGATTCCACTACTGCAACTACGAGGGGAAAGACTTTAGCTCCCAATAGGGAGCTACGGCGCGGCGGCCAGCGGTTCCGAGGTGCGGGCTGATTCGGCACCGCTGATCGCCGCGAGGACGCGTTCGGGGGTCATCGGCAGGTCGTCGAGCCACGCGCCCGTCGCGTTGTGAATCGCGGCGGCGACGGCGGGTGCAAACGGAACGAGCGGCATCTCCGCTACGCCGCGGGCGCCGTACGGGCCGTGCGGGTCGGCGAGCTCGAGGATCACGGGAACGATGTCGACGGGCATGTCTCGCGACGTCGGCAGCAAGTAGGTGCTGAAGTACGGCGTGAGGATCGTCCCGTCGCGCACGAGCAGATTTTCCGTCAGCGCGTACCCGACGGCTTGGGCGAGACAGCCTTCGATCTGCGCCTCGACTTGCTGGCGATTGATCGCGCGGCCGACGTCGTGCACGCTGATGATCTTCGTGACGACGACGACGCCGGTGTCAACGTCGACCTCGGCTTCGACCGCTTGTGCGGAATAACCGTAGCACGAGTTTGGCGTGCCGCTGCCGGTCTCGGGGTCGAGCGGCGTCGTCGGCGGAGGATGATACTGCACGGTCGCTTCGGGCGGCTCGCCGCGCAGCCACGCTGCGCGCGCGGCGCAGCAGGCATCATAGACGGCGCGGCCGGCCATGCGCGTCAACCGCGAGGCGGACGCCGAGCCGGCATTCGGCGCGAGCGCGCTATCATCGCTGACGAGCGCGACGGAGGTGAGCGGCAAGTCGAGCGCTTCTGCCGCGACTTGGCGCAGAATGAGATGCGCGCCTTGACCGACGTCGGCTGCGCCGATGCGGACGACGGCACGCTCGATGCGCGACGACACAACGAGCTCGACGGTCGCCGTCGACTGTTCGGGGAACCCGAACGAATAGCCGACGTTCTTGATGCCGCTCGCGAACCCGATCCCGCGACGAATGTTCGGGGCCGCCGGCCGCTCCGCGCTTGGAGCGAAGCGGTGTTCCGCTTCAGCGCTGCAGCGCTCGAGCACCGCGAGTGCGCTCACGCCGGGCGGGAGCACGTTGCCGGTCGCCTCGCAGTCGCCTTCGCGATAGAGGTTCTTGCGTCGCATCTCGACGGGATCGATCCCGAGCTGCTCGGCGATACGCGCAATCATCGACTCGGCGGCCCAATGCGCCTGCGGCGTGCCGAAGCCGCGGAAGGCGCCGCTGGGAACGTTGTTCGTGTAGACCGCGTAGCCGTCGGTCGACACGTTCGGGATGTGATACGGCCCCTGCGCAAAGATCGCTGCGCATTTCAGCACTTCGACGCTCGTCGAGGCGTACGCGCCGCCGTCGGCGATGGTGCGCGTGCGCGCCGCGACCACCGTGCCGTCGGCCATCGCACCCCACGTCGTCTCGATATGGAACGGATGACGCTTGTGGTGGCCGATGATCGATTCTTCGCGACTCCACACCATCGCCACCGGACGTTTGGTGGCCCACGTCGCGAGCGCGACGAGCGGCTGCAGCGAAAGATCCTCGCGGCCGCCGAACGCGCCCCCGATCTTGGCGTACCGGATCACGACCTCGTCTTCGTCGAGTTCGAGCAGCGCCGCGATCTGGCGCCGGTCTTCGTGCAGCCACTGTCCGGCCGTTTCGACGACGAGTTTGCCGTCTTCGTAGTACGCGATGCCGGCATCGGGCTGCAGGTACGCGTGCTCCTGCCAGGTCGTCGTGAACGTCGCGCTGAGCACGACATCGGCGCCGGCTAATCCGGCCTCCACGTCGCCGCGCCGAATCTTCTGGTGCAAGAGCACGTTCGTGCCGCGCTCGGGGTGGACGATCGGCGCTGCGGTCTCGAGCGCCGCCCGGGCATCGAAGACCGCCGGCAGATCGGTGTAGGAAACACTGACGAGGCGCGCGGCCGCCGCCGCGGTCTCCGCATCCACGGCGACGACGAGCGCGACGCGGTCGCCGGTATAGCGGACCCGTTCGCTGCACAGCACTTCCTGGTCGGCGTCGATTAAACCGTAGCGGTTGAAGGGGACGTCCGCGGCAGTAAAGATCGCCACGACACCCGGCAGCGCTGCGGCCGGCGCGGTGTCGATCGCGTCGATCCGCGCGTGCGCGCGGCGCGCGAAGACACAGGCCGCGTGCAGCATCCCGCGCTGCACGAGATCGGCCGGGTAGCGCGCGCTGCCCGTCACCTTGGCGCGCGCGTCGGGACGCGCGACCGATGCGCCGATCAAGCTCATACCGGCTGCGCCTGAGGCAGCGGCTCGTAGGCGGCATCCTCGCGCGCGGCCTCGGTCATTGCGTCCAAGATCTTGCGGTACCCCGTACAGCGGCACAGGTTGCCGCTGATCGCCGCTTGGTGATCCTCGAGCGACGGCGCGCGACGCTCGTCGAGCAGCTTCGCACCGGCCATGATCATACCGGGGATGCAGAACCCGCACTGGACCGCGCCGCACGTGATGTAGGCTTGCTGCAGCGGGTGCAGCTCGTCGCCGCGCGCGAGCCCCTCGATCGTCGTGACGTCAGCGCCATGAGCTTGCGTTGCGGGGACGAGGCACGACATCACCGCCGCTCCGTCGAGCCACACGGTGCACGCGCCGCACTCGCCTTCGGCGCAGCCTTCCTTCGCGCCGATCAAGCCGGCGTCATCGCGCAGCGCCTGCAGCAGCGTCTTACGGCCGGCGCCTTCGAAGGGCGTGAGCGCACCGTTGATGCGGGCTTCGATGGTCCCGTTGAAGGTGCGTGCCGGGCCGCGCACCGCCGGGGTCTCCAGCAGTACCGGCGAGGCAGGGAAGCCTTCGGCTTCGCTACCCTCGGCGAGGCGTTCCAAGCCGCGCGTGACGAGCGCGGCGAGGGTTGCGCGGCGGTAGCTGGCCGAGCCGCGAAGATCGTCGATCGGAGCGGCGTCGTCGACGGCGCGCTCACCCGCCCGGCGGCAAGCTTCCGTATCGAGTGGGTGGCCCAGAAGTTCGCCTTCGACGGCGTGCGCGCGGATGACGGTGGGCGCGACGCAGCCGAGCGCGATGCGCGCTTCGCGAACGAGGCCGGCGGCGTCGCGCTCGATGACGATCGCGAGATCGATCACGGAGATTGCTTGCGCGCGGCGCAGCCCGAGCTTGAGAAAAATGCCGCGACGGGTTGTGTCTAGACCGCGGAAGCGAATCTCGGCGAGCAGTTCGTCGGGACGCAGCACCGTGCGGCGAAAGCCGGTGTAGAAATCCGCCAGTGGCATGGTGCGCTCGCCGCCTTGCGAACGCAGCACGATCTCAGCGTCGAGCGCCAGCAGCGGCGCGATAGTGTCGTTGGCCGGCGAGGCGGTGATCAGGTTTCCCGCGATCGTACCGCGGCTGCGGATCTGCGGCGCACCAACTTCGAGACACGCTTGCGCCAGCGGGAGCGCCGCGGTGCGCGCGAACGGCGCCGCCAGCACGTCGTTGTGGGTTGCGAGGCCGCCGATGACGACGGTGTCGCCGTCGCAGCGAACGTACTTGAGGTCGTGCAGCGCCCAGATGTCGATCAGCGTCGAGGGCTGCGCCGCGCCGCGCTGCAACTCAACCAGGACGTCGGTGCCGCCGGCGACGATCCGCGCGCGGGCCTGCTCGGCGGCGAGCACGTCGAGCGCCTCTGCGATCGACGTCGGACGCGCGACCCTGTGCGACATATCCTTGTGTTCGTGAGGAGCGTGAAGTGCCCTTCGGCGTTAGGGTCCCGGCCGATGAACGGCGAAGCGCGTTCCATGGGCTTTTCCGCACGCATCCTGCTCGACAGCGTTTCTCCCGGCGGCGTGCGCTTGACGACGATGGAAGTGCGGTATCCGCGTTTCATTCACAGCGAGCTCATGACCCACCGCGTGTTTTCGCGAAACTCGGCCAGCAGCCGCGCGATACCGATCCGCAAGATGATCGATGCCGTCCGCGTGGAGCCCGCGATGCCGATGTGGTGGGGGCGCAATCAGAGCGGGATGCAGGCCCGCGATCCGCTCGATCCGGCCTCGCAGGCGCTGGCTGAAGTCGAGTGGCGCAAGGCGCTCCAGGACGCGCTGGCCCACGCGGAGAGGCTGGCCGCCAAGGACATCAACCTGCACAAGCAGCTCGTCAATCGTATTCTCGAGCCCTTCGCCTGGATCACGGTCATCATCACCGCCACCGAGTGGGCGAATTTTTTCACCCAGCGCACGCACGAAGACGCGCAGCCGGAGTTACGCCACATTGCCGAGCTGATGCTGACAGCATACCGCGCCGGCGAACCGTGCGCGCTCGCGCACGGCGAATGGCATACGCCGCTCATCCTGGCGGAAGAAGAATCCTCGCTCGCACCGGAGCAGAAACGGCAAATCAGCGTCGCGCGCTGCGCGCGCGTTTCTTATCTGTCCCACGACGGAACGCGCGATCTCGAGAAAGACCTCGAACTCTACGCGCGCTTGGCCGCGGGCGGCGCCAACGGACACTGGTCGCCGTTCGAGCACGTCGCGACGCCGCTCGCGGAGCCGGGCGCATGGTCCGGAAACTTCCGCGGCTGGGAGCAATTCCGCAAACGCTTCGCGCAGGAGGACGTAACGACGTTTCCCGACGAGGCGCGAGTCGCTGCTGCGCGCTAGCGTTCTCGCGTCGCTCGTTGCGCTGCTGGCGCTGGTTGGGTTCGCTTCGAGTCCGGCGCAGGCGCGCACGCGCTTGGATGCGCGCGTCGACGCGCTCCCCGCAGCGCAACTGCTCGCGCGCGATCCCGCCGGTCTTGTCGATCCCGGGCGGCAGCGCCGAGCGCGGGCGATCGCGGATTTGCGGCACGGCGCGTCCGCGGCGTGGGGCATCGCGCAGATCGCAGCATTCTGGTGGCTCTGGCGGTCGGGCATGGGCGCGCGCATCCGCGACGCGATGCGGCGGCGGACACGCAGCCGGACCGCGCAGCGGGCAGTGTTCGGTGCGGTTCTCGGCGCGCTGTCGGCGCTCGCGGGTCTTCCCTTTGCGCTGATCGGCTATCGCGTGGCGTACAGCGCCGGCGTGACGAGCGAGCATGTCGACCACTGGCTGCTCGACTATCTCGTGCGGATCGTCCTCGACGCCGCGCTCGGCGCCGTCATCGTCACCGTCGTGCTGTGGCTCGTCGAGCACGTCCGCGGCTGGTATCTCGTCGTCATCGCGGGACTCTACGGCGGCGCGCTGCTTTCCATCGCGCTGACGCCGATGCTGCCGCTCGGGACACCGCACAAGACGACGCCGACCGCGGTCGCCGTGCTCGCCGCGCGCGTCTCGAGCGCGCTCGGCGTCCCCGGCACGCCGGTCGTTATCCTCGCGACCGCGCGCCGGACCAACGCGATGAGCGCGCACGCCGCCGGAATAGGGCCGAGCGCACGGGCCGTGGTCGGCGACGTCACCCTCGACCACGTCACGCCGCCGGAGCTGCGCGTCGCGATCGGTCACGCCGACGCGCAGGTCCGCGACGGCGACGTGCTCGGGCGAACGCTCGTCGCCGTGACGCTGCTCGTGTTCAGCGCTGCGATCGCGGTGCTGCTCAGCGATCGTGTCGGCTTCCGGCGCGACGACGACGCGCTCTCACGGCTGGCGCTGGTGGCGACGTTCCTGGGCCTGGTGGCGGTGTTGGCGTACCCGCTCTACACCGCATCGGAGCGCTACCGAGAGGAGCGCGCCGACCAGCGCGTCCTCGAAACGCTGGTCGACCCTGCGTCGATGGTGCGCATCATGATCCGCTATGCGGACGACGATCTCGTGCCGCTCTGCGACCGTCGCTCGATCCGCTGGTACTTCGACGAACGGCCGTCGCTGGGCGCGCGGATCGCAGCGATTACCGGCCGCGGCGATCCGTGTCCCGGCGGCAGCGCCCCGCGGCCGGCGGCCTCCCAGAGCCTGCGGCCGTGATCAGCGCTTGAGGACGTTCGCGATCGAGTTGACGCGCGTGTAGCCGGCCGGAATCACGAACACGGCGTCGTCCGGCGTATCGCGCTGCACGGTCGTGAAATCCAGCTTCATCACGCCGCCGAACGCCGACTTCGTCGCCGGCGTGCTCTGGAATGAGATCTGGAGCGGGAAATCGCCCAAGTCGTCGGCGAGCGCCAACCGCGCGTGATAGTCTTCGAACGGGTGTCCCGGCAGCTGACGCTTCATCGTGATGTCGAGGTCGGTCGCGGGATGACCGTTCACGGTCGTGTGGCCGACGAGCTGAATCGTCGCCGATTCGACGTCGTGCAGCGCGCCGGCCAGGTTCGCGAGCGTCGCGAGCGGATCGCCGCCCGACGGCGGTCCCGCCACGGGCGCCGGCTGCGCGGAGGGTGCCGGCCGCTGCGGTGTCGCGCTGTAGTAGGTGTGGTTCGCCGACGACCACGCGCTCAGCGTCTGCGTCGCTCCGTCGTAGACGACCGTCACGCCGCCCGGAGCGATCAGCGAGGCTGCGGCCGCGCTCACCTCGGGGCTCGTGCCCGGGAATCCGAGCGAGAGCAGATCGAGACGATACAGTGAGCCTTTATGATAAAGCGCGACCTTGCCGCCGACGTTGATCGGTTGCCCCTGGACGTCGGCTTGCACGACGATCGTGCCGCTCGAACGCAGGCCGGGGATGGAGGAGGCGCCGAGCAGAGGCGTCGCCGCGAGCAAGACCGCCGTCGAGATCGCGAGCGTGGGGTTCATGCCGTGAGAACGGTACCTGCGACCTGCGTGCCCAGGTGCCGTGCGGTGAGGAACTCGACGATCGCGGCGTGCGCGACGCGTCCGTCACAGATCTGCGCGGCACCCACTCCGCCCCGCACGCCGAGCGCCGCGGCGCGCACCGCGGTTCGGAGATCTTCCGCCAGCGTTGGTTCTTCGGCGATCGTCAGCGCTTCGGCGGGAGTCAGCGTATCGACGAGCATCTTCGTCTGCGCGTCGATGACGCCGCCGTGGTCGTTGAAGAAGATCGCCCGCGCCGCGCCGAGCGCGCTGGCCAGCGCCTGCGCAACGTCATCGGCCGCGACCGCGACGTCGTCGCCGGCGAAGCCGAACGCCAGCGGCTCGATGACCGGGACATAGCCGGCGGCAAGCAGGGTGTGGAGCAGCTTCGTTTGGACGGCAGCGATCGCGCCGGAAGCGGCGGGGATCATTCCGGCGTCGGCGCCGGAGAGTCCGACCGCGGCGTCACCGCTGCGATTCATCGAGCGGACCACCGCGCGCGCGGCGCCGATCGTCGGGGCGACGACCATCGGACGCATCCCGAGATTGCCGAGAAAGATCAAGTCGCTGAAGAACGTCGCGCCCTCGGCATCGAGCGTTGCTTCATCGACGCGGATGACAATCGTTCTGCCGTGGAGGTCCATGCCGGCTCCTTGTTCCCCATAACGCGCCGAACTCCGCGAATGGTTCGGCGTCGAGACCGAAGCCTTACGCGGCAGGCGGCTCGTTGGCGTTGACGCGGTTCATCGCGGCGACGATGCCGCGCTCCAGCCACAACTCGACGCCCTCGACCGCACGCTCGACGATCGCCGGCAGCGCTTCCGCTTCGGCCGCCGTGAACGGGCTGAGCACGCGATCGATCGCGTCGTCGTCATGGCCGCGCCCGATCCCGATTCGCAGCCGCGCGAAGTTGGGGCCCAGCGCGTCGATCAACGATTTGAGCCCGTTGTGGCCGCCGCTCGAACCTTGCGCCCGCATGCGCAGCGTCCCGAACGGCAGATCGAGCTCGTCGACGATGACGAGGATCCGTTGCGGCGGGATCTTGTAGAAGGTGGCAAGCCCCAGCACCGGATCGCCGCTGAGGTTCATGAACGACTGCGGCTCGACCAGCAGCACGCCGCGCTCACGGTCGAGCGCGTAGCGCGCCTCGTGCTTTTTCTTCCAGTCGCGCGCGTCCCAACGCCGCGCCAGCTCGTCGACCACGATGAAGCCCGCGTTGTGGCGCGTGCGCGCGTACTTGGCCCCGGGATTTCCGAGGCCGGCCACCATCGCGAGCCCATCCAATGCCGCTCCCGCCGTCACCGCGGGCCTGCCTCGGGGTTATTCCGCAGGCGGCTCGACCGCGACCGCGGGGGTCTCGACCGGCACTTCTTCGGCGGCTGCGGCGCGCGTGATCTCGACGGAGGCGACGACCGTCTCGGGCGGCGTCAGCAGGACGAAGCCGTCCGGCAATGCGACTTGCGCAGCGGTCACGTGCTGGTACACGTCGAGCTTGCTGACATCGATGCTCAGGTGATCCGGGATAGACTGCGCGGGCCCTCGGATATCGAGCGCGTGCGTGATGACGTCCAGCACGCCGTCGTTCTCGGTGACGCCGATCGGCGTCCCGACGGTGACGACGTGGACGGTCGCGGTGATCGCCTCGCCGGCTTTGACGCGCTGAAAGTCCACGCTCAGCGGTTTGCGCGAGATCGGGTCGGCCTCGACGCGGCGCAGCAGCACCGAGTCCTTCTTGCCGCCGATCGTCGCCTCGACGATCTGGCTCTTGCCGCCGGAATGAATCAAGTCGCTCAGGCTCCGCGCGTCGACGCTGATCGGGGTCGATTGTCCGTGGCCGTAGACGACGCCGGGGATCTTGCCCTGGTGACGGACGCGCTGCGCGGCGGTCGTACCCGACTCGCTGCGGGGTTCGAGCGTAATAGTGGGGATCGAACGGGCTTTCGCCATGATGGTGGTGCTGTTTCCTAACGAAGAGCGCCGCGCTAGAGCGCTGCGGCGAGGGCCGACGGCAAGTCGCTTGCTTTGGCGGGTGGAGGTTCTTCCGGCGGCCGTTCGCCTTCGTCGCCGTTGAAGAGTTCGGAGACGGAGCGATTCGACGTGATGCGCTTGATCGCATCGGCGAGGATCTGGGCGATGGTGAGATGCTCGATCTTCGGCGACTCGATCGTGCGCGGAATCGTGTTGGTGACGATGACGCGGTTGATCTCCGAGCGCTCGAACTGCGCGATCGCATCGCCGGCGAAGATGCCATGGGTTGCGAGCGTGTAGACGTCGGTGGCCCCACGCTTGCGCAGCGCCTCAGCCGCCTTCACCAGCGTACCGCCGGTCGAGATCATGTCATCGACCACGACGGCAACTTTCCCTTGCACGTCGCCGACGATGTGGGTGACCTCGGAGACGTCGGGTTCCGGGCGCCGCTTGATGATGACGGCGAGCGTCGACTTGAGCCGCTTGGCAAAGGTTTCGGCACGCGGGACGCCGCCCGCGTCGGGCGAGACGACCACGATCCGGTCGCCCTCGAGTTTCTCGTTCTTGAGATAGTTGCACAGGGTCGGCGCGGCCATCAGGTTGTCGACGGGGATGTCGAAGAAGCCCTGAATCTGCGCGGCGTGCAAATCGAGCGTCACGATGCGCTCGGCGCCGGCGCGCTCGATCATGTTCGCGACGAGCTTGGCGGAGATCGGCTCGCGGCCTTTGGTCTTCTTGTCCTGCTTCGCGTACCCGTAATAGGGAATGACGGCGGTGATCCGGTTGGCCGACGCGCGGCGCAGCGCATCGATGATGAGCAGCAGCTCCATCACGGAGTCGTTGACGGTGGCACCCTGCGGCGAGCGGCACAGCGACTGCACGACGAAAACTTCCGCCCCGCGGACGTTCTCGCGAATCTCGATGCGGCATTCGTCGTTCTTGAAACGGTCGACGAGCGCGTTGCCCACGCGTGTCTGCATCCGCTTCGCGATCTCTTCCGCCAGCTGGCGGTTGGAGGTCCCGCTGAACAACAGGGGCGGCTGGATCACCGCGTGGCTCCTTCTGCCTCCGGACGCGCCTGGGCGCACTGAGGAAGCGCCGCTACCGATGCGTCGCGGAGCCTCGCTTGTCCTGGCACAAGGCCGCCACCATGCAACGTTGCGGCGGGGTTTAAGGAAGAGCATGCCGCGCTTCGAGCTCGTCTCTACCTATCCGCTGGCCGGGGATCAGCCCGCGGCCACCGACGCTTTGGCCCGCGGCGTGCTGGACGGCGACCGGGCCCAGACCCTGCTCGGCGTGACCGGGTCGGGCAAGACGATGGCCATGGCGCGAATCGTCGAGCTGGTCCAAAAGCCCACCCTCGTGCTCTGCCACAACAAGACGCTGGCCGCCCAGCTGTGCGCCGAGTTCCGCGACTTCTTCCCCCACAACGCGGTCGAGTATTTCGTCTCGTACTTCGACTACTATCAGCCCGAGGCGTACATCGCCCACACCGACACCTACATCGCTAAGGACAGCTCGATCAACGACGAGATCGAGCGCCTGCGGCACTCGGCGACGCAGTCGCTGCTGACCCGCCCCGACACGTTGATCGTGGCCTCGGTGTCGTGCATCTACGGGCTCGGCTCGCCGGCCGACTACATCGAGATGTCGGCCGATATCCGGGTCGGCGACTCGATCGACCGCGACGCGTTTTTGCGCAAACTGATCGCGATGCAATACCGGCGCAACGACCTCAACCTGATCCGCGGCACGTTCCGCGTCCGCGGCGACACCCTGGAATTCGTCGCCGTCGACGAGGAGCTCGTTCACCGCATCGAGTTCTTCGGCGACCAGATCGAAGCGATCAACGTCGTCAACCAGCTCACCGGCGAATACGTCGAGTCGAAGGACGAGCTGAAGATCTTCCCCGCCAAACACTACATCACGCCCGAAGAGAAGCTG
>Ga0302178_10002590_pt1 | contig 14215 bp, 12 predicted proteins | sample I_Palsa_E1_3_FD_198790 | JGI IMG/M metagenome (GOLD analysis project Ga0302178, IMG submission 198790) | Peat permafrost microbial communities from Stordalen Mire near Abisko, Sweden - I_Palsa_E1_3 | ecosystem: Environmental > Terrestrial > Soil > Palsa > Peat permafrost | place: Sweden... | reverse complement strand
GCCGCTGGCCGCCGGACAACTCGCGCGGCTTGCGTGCGAGCAACGGTTCGAGTTCGAGGATCTTCGCGGCATTCTGCACGCGCCGGTCGATTTCAGACTTGCTGACACCGCCGATCTTCAGCGCGTACGCCATGTTCTGCGCGACGCTCATATGCGGATAAAGCGCATAGTTCTGGAACACCATCGCGATATCCCGATCCTTCGGCTCCAGCTTGTTCACCACTTTCTCGCCGATGGAAATCGTCCCTTCGGACACGCTTTCCAGCCCCGCGACCATCCGCAGCAAAGTCGATTTCCCGCAGCCCGACGGGCCGACCATTACGACGAATTCGCCGTCCGTCACTTCCACGTCGATGCCGTGAAGGACAAACTGCTTGCTGTCGTAGGTTTTCTTGACGCCTTGAAGGCTCAGTGCAGCCATCGACCCGCCTTCATTTAAGGGCGCCCGCGACCGTCGCAAAATGCGCGACCGCGACACCCGGTTCATAGAATTTATGCAGCAATTCCCGCCACGTCTGATAGCCGGCGGAGTTGCGGAAACCTTCCTGATGCGCCGCGACCGATTCCCAGCGTACGAGCAGCACGTAGTGCGAGCCGTTGTCCGCGTCGGCGCCACGCACCAGTTCGTGCGAGAGATAGCCCGGTTGCGCCGAGATGATTTTTTCGGCTTCAGCGAACGCCGCTTCGAATGCGGCCTCTTCGCCCGCCTTCACCGGCAATTGAGCAACTTCAAGGATCATTAATGAGCCTCCGTTATTTTTCGGAATCGACGAGACCACGCACGAACCAGCGTTGCATCGTCAATACAACCGCGAGCGGCGGCAACATGGCCAGTAGCGTCGCGGTCATGACCAGATGCCATTCGGTGGCGGTGTCTCCTGAAGCGATCATGCTCTTGATGCCGACCACCGCCGTTTGCAGCGACTGGTCGCTGGTGATCAGGATCGGCCACAAATACTGGTTCCAGCCATAGATGAACGTGATCACGAACAGCGCAGCAATGTTCGTCTTCGACAGGGGCAGCACCACATCCCACAAGAACCGCAATGCGCCGGCGCCGTCGATGCGCGCCGCCTCCATCAGCTCATCGGGCAGCGTCATGAAGAACTGGCGGAACAGGAACGTCGCCGTTGCCGATGCAATCAGCGGCAGCGTCAAGCCGGCGTACGTGTTGCTGAGGTGCATCGATGAAACGACCTGGACCGTCGGAAAAATACGCACTTCTACCGGCAGCATCAGCGTGATGAAGATTAGCCAGAAGGCCAGGTTTTTAAACGGGAAGCGGAAGAACACAATGGCGTAGGCCGACAACATGGAGATAGCGATCTTGCCGATCGAAATCACCAGCGCCATGATCAGGCTGTTCAGCAGCATGTGGCCGAACGGCGCCGCAGCGTTGCCGCTGCCGTGCGTCCATATATTCGCTACGTTCTCGAACAAGTGCGTGCTCGGAACCAGCGAAAGCGGCACGCTGAATACTTCCGCCTCGCTCATGGTGGCGGCGCAAAAAGCGATGTACACCGGAAACACGACCAGCACCACGCCCACGATCAGCACCGCGTGGCAAAACAGGTCAAAACCGCGACGGTTCTCGATCATGAGTACTGCACCCGACGTTCAATAAAGCGGAATTGCACGACCGTCAGCGCCACCACGATCACCATCAGCACGACCGACTGCGCGCCGGAACTGCCGATATCGAGACCCTGGAAACCCTCGGTATAAATCTTGTAGATCAAGGTTTTTGTGGACTGCGCGGGACCGCCGCCGGTGGCTGCATCGATGACCGGGAAGGTATCGAAGAAAGCGTAGACCACGTTCACGGTCAGCAAGAAGAAACTGGTTGGCGAGAGCAAAGGCAGCGCAATCCCGAAGAAGCGCCGCACCGGCCCGGCGCCGTCAATGGCCGCTGCCTCGATCAACGAACGCGGGATGGCCTGCAGCCCGGCATAGAAGAACAGGAAGTTATAGCTGACCTGCTTCCACACCGAGGCCAACACGACCAGGAACATGGCCTGGGAACCGTTGAGCGCGTGGTTCCAGACAATGCCGTATTTCGCGAGCGCATAGGTCACGAGACCGATACTCGGATTGAACAGGAACGACCACAGCACAGCGGCAATAGCCGGCGCGACCGCGTACGGCCAGATCAAAAGCGTCTGATAAATCTTCCTGCCTCTAGTCACCCGATCGGCGCACGCGGCCAGCAGCAGCGAGATCACCAGGCCCGACACCGTGACAAGCGTGCAGAAGATAATGGTCGTGTTGAATGACGAGAGGTAAAGCGGATCGGTGAAGATCTGCTTGAAATTCGCCAGTCCGACAAACTCGCTCGATGTACCGAACGCGTCCTGGGTCTGCGTGGCCTGCCACAGCGCCTCGCCGGCCGGCCACAGGAAAAAGAGCGCGGTGATGGCGAGTTGCGGCGCGACCAGCAGATAAGGCAGCAGGCTCGTATTGAACCGCGATCGTTTTTCCATGGCGAGTTTAGTTTCCAGCCTTTTCGAAGCGGCGCAACAGGTCGTCGCCGCGCGATGCCGCCGAATCAAGCGCATCCTTCGGCGTTTTCTTCTGTGCCCAGACCTGCTCGAGTTCTTCGTCGACGATCGTACGGATCTGCGGCATGTTGCCCAGACGCAAGCCCTTCGTGAACGGCAGGGGCGGTTTGTTCAGCATCTGTTTGATCGCGGTATCGGCGCCGGGATTCTTCTCGTAGAAACCCTGCTTTTGCGTCAGTTCGTAAGCGGCGGTCGTGACTGGCAGATAACCCGTGTCCTGATGCCATTTAGCTGCGACTGCCGGCGAGGTCAGGTACGCCAGGAACTTGGCGACACCCTTGTACGTTGCCGGATCCTTGCCAGCCAGAACCCAAAGACTCGCGCCGCCGATAATCGCGTTCTGCGGTGCGCCCTTCACGCTCTGGTCGTACGGCATCATGCCCGTGCCGAAATTGAACTTCGCGTATTTCTTGATGTTGGCAAGTGACCCCGACGAGTTGGTCACGATGCCGCAATCGCCGCTATAGAACTTCGATACCGCTTCGTCCTTCCGGCCGACATACGTGAACGTGCCGTCCTTCGCCATGTTTTGCAGGCGCTGGATGTGCGCGATCTGCAGCGGCTTGTTGAATTCGAGCACGGCGTTGGTGCCGTCGAAACCATTATTCTCCGATGCGAACGGCAGGCCGTGCCAGGCGCTGTAGTTCTCCAACTGAATCCAGCTCTGCCAGCCCGACGAATAACCGCACATGCCGGCGGCCTTCAGCTTTTTCGCATCGGCTTCGAGTTCGTCCCAGGTTTTCGGCGGCTGGGTCGGATCGATACCGGCTTTCTTGAACGCGTCCTTGTTGTAATAGAGGACCGGGGTTGAGCTGTTGAAAGGCATGGAAATCAGCTGGCCGGTCTTCGAATCGCTGTAATAACTCGCAATGGTCGGCACGAATGCTTTTACATCGAGCGGAACGCCCGCTTGCTTGAAGACATCGGAAACGGGAATGACCGCCTTCTTGGCCTGGATCATCGTGGCCGTACCGACTTCATACACTTGCAGGATCGCCGGCGCGTTGCCGCTGCGATACGCCGCGATGCCTGCAGCCAGCGTCTGGTCGTAGCTGCCCTTGAAGACCGGCACGATCTTGTAGTCGCTTTGCGACGCGTTGAAGTCGTTTGCGATGTCGTTCACGCGCTCGCCGAGCGCGGATTCCATCGCGTGCCAGAACTGGATTTCAGTGGCGGCCTGTGCCTGACTGGCGCCAAAGGCGAATACAGCGGCAATGGAAAAGGCGCTGACCAACAACTTGCGACTACTCATGAGTAACCTCTCCTTGAACCCCGGTGGAGTTTTTTTAATTGGACAAACGCGGAACGCGTCTGGAACGCGGCATTCTAATTGTCGTCTATGACGAACAGACGTCCATATTCTTTTAGTGCGTATCGATCCGTCATGCCCGCGATGTAATGCGCGATCAGACGTGCCTGCGTGCTGCCCGAAGCCGTCTCGCTGCCGCGGGGGTCATTGGCGGACTCTTCCGCGATCGGTCCGCGTGCCTGATAGGCCGGCGGCAGCAAGCGCGGGTCGTCGTTAAACGCCTTGAAGAGTCCGCTCACCACGCGCCCCGCTTTGTTAGCCATCCGCATCACCTGGTAATGGCGGTACAGGTTCTTGTAAAGAAAGCGCTTGAGTTCGGTAGCCTGGGCGGCAACTGTCTCGCTGTGCGTGACCAGCGCCGGAGCGTCGCGCACGTCATCGACTGATTGCGGATTCAACCGCGCCAGATTCTCGCTCGTCGACCCGATCAGATCCACGATCAACGTATTGATGATCCGGCGGATGGTCTCGTGAATCAGCCTTCGCCCTTCAATATCCGGATATTCGCCGCGCGCCGCTTCGTAGTGCGTCTGCCACAACGCGACATCGGCCAGTTGTTCGAGCGTGATCAGGCCAGAGCGCAAACCGTCGTCGACGTCATGATTGTTGTAGGCGATTTCGTCGGCTACGTTCGCGATCTGGGCTTCTATCGACGGCTGCTTGCGGTTCAGAAAGCGTTCGCCCAACGCGCCGAGCTTCAGCGCATTTTCATGCGAGCAGTGTTTAAGAATGCCCTCGCGGGTTTCGAAGCAGAGATTAAGGCCGTCGAACGCGCCGTAGTGTTCTTCCAGTTCATCGACCACCACCAGGCTCTGCAGGTTGTGCTCAAAGCCGCCATGATCGCGCATGCACTCGTTCAGCGCATCCTGTCCGGCATGGCCGAACGGCGTATGGCCAAGATCGTGGGCCAGCGAAATGGCTTCGACCAGGTCTTCGTTCACGCGCAGATTACGCGCCACGGAACGGGCGATCTGCGCGACTTCCAGGCTGTGCGTCAGGCGCGTGCGAAACAGGTCGCCCTCGTGATTCACGAAAACCTGCGTCTTGTATTCGAGGCGGCGGAACGCGGTGGAGTGAACAATGCGATCACGATCGCGCTGGAACTCGGTGCGCGCAACGGGCGGTTTTTCTTCGAAGCGGCGGCCACGCGACTCGGCCGAATGCGCGGCATACGGCGCGAGATGCGCCTCAAGCGCGAAGGATGTCGGCGTGATGCTGGAAAACTGGAATGTCTTGTCGCTCACCGGCTGCTCCGAATCATCGTTGCTTTGTTGTTTGCTTCGTTGTTTTTGCTTGGGTAGTGGCTTGGTCGTATTTTTCGCGGCAACTGCTTTGCCTGGAGGCGGCGCCAAAGCGAGTCGGCGCGATGTCCCAGTCTTTCATCTATGGCGGCTTGGCGGTTACTCCGAATCACCGTCACCTTCTTCAGGGTGACGGCGACGCCTGAAACAGCATCAAGCAAGCCGGCGCGAATGGCTTCAAATCTGGAGCGCCCTGCGGTTCACTTGTTGCCATGAGCCATAGCGTTCTTCGCCGCCATGGCCACGACCGCTGCCGTTGTTAAGCCGGCGCCACAGAGGTCAGTGTGCTGTTGATCCCGGACGTCTCGCGACTGAGCTTTGTCTCAACGCCCTACTGCTGAACGCAGCCGCTCAGACGCTGGCCGCGAGCGTTGCGCGCACTACCTCGTCCGGTGCACCCGTGATCTTTGTACTGCCGAAACGCTCGAGCAGGATGAATTTGATCTCACCTGCTTCGGCTTTCTTGTCGACCTTCATCAAGTCGATATACCGATCCGCGCCAAGCGCCGGCGCCTTGACCGGCAGCTTCGCCGCGGCGATCAACCGCGTGAGGCGCTCACGTGACGTTTCATCGAGCCGGCCGAGGCGCACCGACAGATCCGCTGCCATCACCATGCCGCAACCGACAGCCTCGCCATGCAGCCATTCCCCGTAGCCAAGGCCAGCCTCAATTGCATGACCGAATGTGTGGCCGAAATTGAGAATGGCGCGCAAGCCGCCTTCGCGTTCATCGGCAGCGACGACCGAGGCCTTCACCTCGCACGAGCGCTTGACGGCGTGCGCCAGCGCTGTGGCGTCGCAATCGTTCAAAGCCGGGATGTTCGCCTCGATCCAGTCGAAAAATTCGCTGTCCGCAATGGCGCCCGTCTTGATCACTTCCGCGATCCCGGCGGCGAGTTCGCGCGCCGGCAGCGTCTGCAGCGCGCCTATGTCAGCGATGACCGCTTGCGGCTGATAAAACGCGCCGATCATGTTCTTGCCGAGCGGATGATTGATGCCGGTCTTCCCGCCCACCGACGAATCGACCTGCGCGAGCAACGTGGTCGGCACCTGGATAAAGGGCACGCCACGCATGTAACTGGCTGCGGCAAAACCCGTCATGTCGCCGATCACTCCGCCGCCCAAGGCGATCAGCGTGGTTTTGCGGTCGGCGCGCCCGGTCAGCAGCGCGCTGAAAATCTGGTTGAGCGTCTCGAGATTCTTGTGCGCCTCGCCGTCGGGCAGAACGATGGTCGTCACTTTCTTGCCGAGCGGCGCGAGAGCCGCGCGAAGTGCATTGCCGTAGAGCGGATCGACGGTCGTGTTGGTGACGATGGCGATCGACGAGCCCGCAATATGCGGCGCGTACAGCTCGGTGCGGGCAATCAGCCCGGCGCCAATATGGATGGGGTAGGCGCGATCGCCCAGTTCGACGTTGACGGTAATCATGGCGGACATTATGACGTAGCCGGCTTGGCGATGCCGGCCATCTCCAGTTGCATCAACACCATGTTGACGAGGTTATTCACGGTCGGCCGGCCGGTTTCCACGATGAAATGCGCGCACTCCTGATACAGCGGATCACGCGTCTTGTAGAGCGCTTCCAGCTTGCCGCGCGGGTCGTCTGTCTGCAGCAGCGGCCGGGTTTTATCGCGCCGCGTGCGCTGCCACAATTCGTGCGGCGTAGCGCGCAGGTAGATCACCAGCCCGCGACTCTTCAGATGTTCCCGATTCTCCGGCCGGAGAATCGCACCGCCGCCGGTTGCCAGCACAATATTCTCGCGCCGCGACAACTCGTCGATCACATCCGCTTCGCGCTGCCGGAAGCCCTCCTCGCCTTCGACCTCCCAGATTACCGGGATGCGCGCGCCCGTACGCGCCTCGATTTCGTGGTCGGAATCGATGAAAGACCGCTGTAACCGGCGCGCGACCGCCCGCCCCACGGTGGTCTTCCCAGCCCCCATGAGTCCGACAAAAAATACGTTTGCGTTCGCTTGCCCGGCTTCCAACTCGCTTCCTTTTGCATTGATTCCGGTCCCGATTCTGGTCCCGTTCGTGCGGGAGCTTAAGGGCAAAAGGGCCGCTTTGTCGAGTCGGAAAGGCTTGCCGGCGGCCCTCACAGACGCGCCGGAACGATATGCGGGGTAATGAAAATGACCAGTTCGCTGCGTGAATTGCGGCGTGCGGTATGACGAAAAAGCCAGCCCAATACCGGGATTTTACCGAGCAACGGGACCCTCGTGACATCTTCGCGCTCGTCGGTGGAATATATCCCGCCGATTGCCACCGTGCCGCCGTCCTCCACCTCCACGCGCGTCTGGACGTGCTTGGTGTTGATCGCCGGGCCCGCTGCCGTCTGCTCGCCGACGCTGTCCTTCGATACATCGAGATCAAGGATGACGTGGCCATGCGGCGTAATTTGGGGCTCGACCTCCAGTTTCAGCGCGGCCCGGCGGAACTGGACACCCGATACGCCATTGCCAACTTTCGCCTGATACGGTAATTCCGTGCCCTGCTCGACCACCGCCTTCACGCGATCCGCCGTGATCACGCGGGGACTCGACACAATCTCGCCGCGCCCTTCGTTTTCGAGCGCGCTCAACTCGACGTTCAGCAAGCGCGTAGCCTGCGCGGCGAATAACGTCAGGCCGGCGGTCGCGGCGTCGAACCCGCCAATCGGCCGCGCCGATAAATCGAACACCGCGCCGTCCGCGCCCGCCACAAGGCCCCGCCCGCTGGAGTCACCGGTGGGTGTCATCGACAGTTTGACGCCCAGATTGCGCGAGAACCCGGTGTCGCCCTCCACAATGCGCGCCTCGATCATTACCTGCGGCGTCGGCTGGTCGATCCGCGCGATCAGCTCGGCGATCTGCGTGACGCGGGCCTCCAGGTCAGTGACGAACAGCAGGTTGGTGCGGGCATCGGCCATGACGGAACCGCGCTTCGATAACACCCGCTGGCTGCCCGAACCCGCCAGGAGCTTGCGAACGTCGTCGGCGCGCGGATAGCGCAGAACGAACGTGCGGCTGGCAAGCGGCTCGAGATCGGCTGCACGGGCATGCGCTTCGTAGCGAAGGCGCTCGCGCGCTGCCAGTTCGCTAAGCGGCGCCACCCAGATCACGTCGCCGTGGCGTTCCATCGCCAGGCCGTGGACATCGAGCAGCGTGTCGAACGCGCGCCGCCACGGCACGTCGACGAGATTCAGCGAGACCAGCCCGCGGATCTTCTCGCTCGCGACAATGTTGACGCCTGAAAACTTCGCGAAGGTTTGCAGCACGGCGCTCAAGTCGGCATTTTTCAGGTTCAGCGAGATCGGTTTGCCGTCGTCCAGCGACGTGACTGCTGAGTCCACCGGACCACGGCTCATGCGCTCGATAGGTGGCAATGGGGTCGGTGGGCCTTCTAGCGGAGGGTTGGCGTCGACTGTGGCCACTGGAACGGATGTAGCGGGCGTGGCGGACGTTGTAGCTGGCGCCAGCCACGCTGTGTCGTCATCGGGCGCTTGTGCGACGACGGCCTCAGGAACATCAACCGCGAACTGGTCTGTGGGCAGCGTCTCGGGAAACGGCTCGGGCAGGGGTGGCAAAGGGGGAATGGCGGCGTGGCTGGTGAGCGCCCCCAGCAGCCACGCGGTCGCCATACCACGCGCGCAAATTCGCCACCGCAACGGGAACGGGCCAACGGCCGCCGCCCTACGAGCAACCCAAAGCACCACGCTCATCGAACGGCCTAACAACCGCAAAAACCGCAGCGTCTTCATGGCCGGTCATCCGCGAAGCCAATCGTCCGCACGGCCCCGTCAGCGCGACTGAGCTCGATCGAACGCGAACGGACATTGCCAAGCCGCTCGTCGCCAATCATCTGGCCCGGTAGAAATCCATCGACTCCCGCAGCCGTCTCTACCAATGCCATCCCACGACGCCGCGCGCGCAAGGTACCAACAAGCAGCATCGCGCCTCCGTCGCCCACGTCCGTGCCGTTCTTCACACCAAACGGATCGATAGCAAACGCGTCCCGGCGCGACGGCTCCGGCCGCGTGATTGCCGGGAGATCTTCGAATACTCTGAGCGTAGCTTCCAGGGAAAGCGCATTCGCTACTCGTTTCATTTGCACGTCTGCTGGAACGACGAGTCTCGGCAGCCCTTCCAGCGCGTCGAGAAACCGCCTGATCTCGCCGAACGAACCTTCGGCGCGAAACTTCAGCGGCCGCTCGATCTCGATCCCCTCGCCCTTCTTCGCTGACGGTTCGATCATGCCGATCCGCAAGCCGCTCTGAGCGGCGAGCGCAGTCAGCTCGTGAAGTGCGTCGGCAACGGTCCAACGGACGAGCGGCGCAGCATCGCCTGAACGCGCGCGCATCGCGGGCAACTGTGCAGTCATTGCTCGTGCCCGGTCCAGGCGTTGCTGCGCGTCGTGCGACGCCAAACGGCTCGCTTCCGTGCCGCTGAGATCGGAGGACCGCCACAACGACACGCCAGCGGTAAATACCAGTACGGCAATCGCGACACTCGTGAGCGCGATCCGGTAACCGCTCCAGGCATCTAGGGGCTGTAGCAATTCAAACCCGCGAGAGGATTTAGCGAGGCGGTTCATCGCGTGCTCCGGCTAGCGGCTTTCGGCTTCGTCGACGCCTCTTGTCTGGCGGCCTTTAGCAGCCTCGGCGTTGCGTCCCCGCCGGCGCTCTGCGTCCAACGCACGACCGCGATGAAATCGTAGGGGCTCGTCTTGCCCGGCGAATTGGCCACACCGGGTTGCGCGACTGCTACTGCTGGGGGCCGCACAGCAACAACCCGCCGGCGCATTTCCACGATCTCAACGGCCTGTACGCCCGTCACTTTTTCAAGCGCTTTCAGCCATGCGGCGGCCGTGTGTGAATCCGGCGCACTGGCGGCAAGCTCCACCTCTCTCACGCGCTGCGTCACCCGCTGCAAGCCGATATTCCCCTGCGATGTCCCCCGCGCGAGCGCGTCGAGCAAGCCGAGAAACCGGGCGCGCGGCTCGGCTAGTGGCACGGCGGCGCTTTGGGCCTTCCGCTCCAGCGCTTGGCGCTCGACCAGACGCGCATGCTCCGCGATCGGCGCACTCAATTGCCGCAGCGCCACGTCGAGCAAGTCTCGTTTCTCTTCTATATGCACCCGCTCCAACGCGTCCCAGCCCGCCACTGCGCCAACAGCCGCACAACCCGCCAGACCCGCTCCCGCGAGCAGCGCCAGTGCCCGGTTACGGGCACGACGCCGTGCGCCTGACCGGTACGGCAGCAGATTGAAGGCATGCAAACTCACTGCGCTCATGGCATCACCTCGCGCAGTGCAAGCCCCATTGCCACTGCGAACAGCGGTGAATGCGCGAGACGCTCGTCCACCCGTTGCGCGCCGTTGCAAAACGGCGCGCACTCAAACGGCATGACCGGGCAGCCGAACAACGCGGCCAGCATGGGCGTGGAAACGCCTGCGCGATGGAGCAATTCGATATCCCCGCCGATATAAATCCAGTGCACCGGCAGATCGTCGCCAACCAGATCGGTCAGCGCTTCAGTCGCGCTCGAATATTCCGGCGACGGATAACGCACCTCGTTCTCCACGCCCTCCTCACCGACAAGCCACGCATGCAGCCCGGCGCTCTCTACCCAGCAAGCGACAAAACGTTCTAGCGGATCAATCTCCATAGCGGCCGAATAACGCAAGGCGCGCAGAGCCGCACCCGGTTCGCCATCGATTGCACTCAACACAATGTTCGCGGCCGCCGCCGTCTCCACGCGCGACTCCACGTATTGCCGACCGGTGGCCGCAATCGATACCTCAGCATCGCCGTTCTCGAGGGCCTGGATAGACCAGTCGACTGCCAATGCGCCACGCTCGATCCCCGCCACGCGCTCGGCTTCTGCCAGCACGGCAGGCTCAAGCAAGCCGCGCGGATCGCGCCCCGCCGCTGCCGAAAGGGATACCTGGCTAGTCTGCGCAAGCCGCGCCAGCGGCACTCGCGTGATCAGTGTTGCCGACGCCGGCAACGCCATTGCACATCGCAGCGAACGCAGTGCGCCTCGCGTGGGCAGCCGTGAAAACGCTTCTCGCAACGCCGCCGTGATGGCTATCCGGTCAATGAAATCCCCGCCGATTACCACGCCCGGTTCAAGCAGAACCTCCTCCAGCCGCTCGACACAAACCGGCCGGTTCGCCTGCAACCGCTTGCTGACAACAGCGAGCCTCAAGGCCCCTTCGGTAATGTCGATACCCGCCGCGAACCGGCGCGTAACGGTCAAGACCGATCCGCGCAATAGTGTTTGCGTACCCATGCTCATCCTCTCTTTCCAGGCCGCGCACCGAACTGTTCGGGCGCTGGCAATGAAACGATTGTGGGCAGCGGCGGTGGTTGCCACCATTCGACCAAGTGGCTAACGTAAAGGGTGGATGGGGCTCAAAAACGCCGGACAGCAGCGGGCATGAAACGAGCGTGAACAGTATCGAAACGATGCGATGCAAACGTTAGCAGTCGCAGTCCGTCAACGCTTATCGTGACGAAAGAGGGGTCGCCGCACCCTGCGCGCAACACCCCAAGTAAGCCAGACGAAAGCCGTAAAGTTGGGCAGCTATAATCGCGGGACCGTTTTTTGGTGGTGCCATGCAATCTCAGTCTCCGTCGTCCCCTCCGTCCCGTCATCCCGATTCCCCGAAGCGTGTTCGCCCGCTCTGGATCAGGCTTCTGCTCGGATTGTTAATTTGTATTGTCGGGCTGATTATTAGCGCGGGGCTCGTGCTCGGTTACGCGCTGGTGGTGGCCCAGCCCAACCTGCCGTCGCTCGAAGCGCTCACCGACTACCGCCCGAAAGTACCGCTGCGGGTCTACACGGCAGATCACGTGCTGATTGGCGAATTCGGCGAAGAACGGCGCAGCGTCGTGCGTATCCAGGACGTGCCGGATTACCTCAAGAAGGCGGTGCTCGCCATTGAAGACGCGCGTTTCTACGATCACGGCGGTGTCGACCTGACCGGTATCCTTCGCGCCGGCACGGTGGCGTTGACGAACGGCCACGCGTCCCAGGGTGCCAGCACGATCACGATGCAAGTCGCGCGAAATTTCTTCTTGTCGAGCGAAAAGACCTACACCCGCAAGATCTACGAGATGCTGCTCGCCTACAAGATCGAGCGCGCGTTGACGAAAGACCAGATTCTCGAGGTCTATATGAACCAGATTTATCTGGGACAGCGCGCCTATGGATTCGCGAGTGCCGCGCGCGTCTATTTCGGCAAGGACCTGAAAGACATCACGCTCGCCGAAGCCGCCATGCTCGCCGGCTTGCCGAAAGCGCCCTCCGCGTACAACCCGGTCGTCAATCCGAAACGCGCGAAAGTGCGCCAGCAATACATCCTGGAACGGATGTTAGAACTGCATTACATCACGCAACAACAATATGAAGACGCGGCGAAAGAACCGCTCGTGGTAAAGGGCGCCGGGCGCGAGTTCAGCGTGCACGCCGAGTACGTGGCGGAAATGGTGCGCCAGATGATGTACACGCAATATCGCGAGGAGGCTTATACGCTCGGCCTGAACGTGGTGACGACCATCGATTCCGCCGATCAGGACGCCGCGTATCGCGCCGTGCGCAAAGGTCTGATGGACTATGAACACCGGCACGGGTATCGCGGACCGGAAGCGTATATCGATCTGCCCGCGGACCCCGACGATCGCGAGCAGGCTATCGACGACGCCCTGGTCGACCATCCCGACAACGGCGAGATCGTCGCGGCGGTCGTCACCGAGGCGAGCCCGAAGCAGGTGAAGGCGAGCTTCATCGATGGCAACGTGGCAGTCGTTCAAGGCAACGATCTGCGTTTTGTCGCCAGCGCGCTTAGCACGCGGGCGCAGCCGAACCAGCGCATCCGGCCGGGCGCGATCGTGCGTCTGATGAAAAACGACGACGATAGCTGGGTCATCACGCAACTGCCGCAAGTGGAAGGGGCGTTTGTTTCCATCGTGCCGCAGGACGGCGCGATCCGCGCGCTGGTGGGCGGCTTCGACTACAACAAGAACAAGTTCAACCACGTCACTCAGGCGTGGCGCCAGCCGGGTTCGAGCTTCAAGCCGTTCATCTATTCGGCGTCGCTTGAAAAGGGCTTGTCGCCGGCGACCATCATCAACGACGCGCCGCTCTACTTCAGTGCTGCTGAAACCGGCGGTCAGGCGTGGGAGCCAAAGAACTACGGCGGCGGTTTCGACGGCCCGATGCCCATGCGCACGGCGTTGATGAAATCGAAGAACCTGGTGTCCATCCGGATCCTGAACAACATCGGTCCGAAGTATGCGCAAGGCTATGTGACGAAATTCGGTTTCGATGCCTCGCGTCAGCCCGCGTATCTGCCGATGGCGCTCGGTGCAGGCCAGGTCACGCCGCTGCAAATGGCGACGGGGTATTCGGTGTTCGCGAACGGCGGATATCGCGTGAATCCCTATCTGATCGCCGATATCACCGATCCGCGCGGCGCCGTGGTCTCGCATCCGCAACCGCTGGTTGCCGCCGACACCGCGCCGCTCGCCATCACGCCGCGCAACGCCTACGTGATGAACAGCCTGCTTCAAAGCGTGGCGCAACGCGGGACGGGCGCGAGAACGAACCAGTTGAAGCGCACCGATCTTGCCGGCAAGACTGGCACGACGAACGACTCGCACGACGCGTGGTTTGCCGGCTACCAGCATTCCCTGGTAGCCATCGCGTGGATTGGGTACGACGCGCCGCGCAGTCTCGGCGACAAGGAAACGGGCGGTGGACTCGCGTTGCCCGTGTGGATGGACTACATGAGCCGGGCGTTGCGCGACGTGCCGGAATACAAGTCGACCATGCCGCCCGATGTGGTCTCGCTAGGCGGTGAACTCTATTTCGACGACATGACCCCGGGTCACGGATTCGTGGCAACTATCGGTGTAAGCCAGGCCGTGCCGGAAGATGTCAGCGGCGGGACGCCCGCTGCGCCCGCACCGCAGGTCGGCGAGCAGGAAAAGCAGGACATCATGAATCTGTTCAAAGGACAGTAAGCAGCCTGATTGAACTCAGGCCCCGGCTAGCCCGGGGCCTG
>Ga0302178_10002589_pt1 | contig 14220 bp, 13 predicted proteins | sample I_Palsa_E1_3_FD_198790 | JGI IMG/M metagenome (GOLD analysis project Ga0302178, IMG submission 198790) | Peat permafrost microbial communities from Stordalen Mire near Abisko, Sweden - I_Palsa_E1_3 | ecosystem: Environmental > Terrestrial > Soil > Palsa > Peat permafrost | place: Sweden... | reverse complement strand
GTCCTGTCCGCCAGCGGCGACGAGGGATCGAGCGAATGCATCAGCGGGCAGGACGAGCCGCTCCACCAGCTCGCGGATGAGTTTCCGGCCTCCTCGCCGCTCGTCACCGCAGTCGGAGGAACAGAATGGGAGCTCAACTCCGCCAACCAGATCACCGAGCAGATCGTCTGGGATGACGGGCTCGCCAGCGGCGGTGGCCCGAGCGAGCTGTTCGCGCGCCCGCGCTACCAGGCGGGGGTTGTGTCCGGCAACAAGCGTGGCGATCCTGACGTCTCGCTCTACGCCGACGAGGACCCGGGCTACACGATCTACTGCAGCCTCACCGAGAACGGGTGCTATGGCACCGCCCAGCCGTGGACCTCGGTTGGGGGCACCAGCTTCTCATCGCCGCTGCTGGCGGGAGGGTTCGCGCTGATCGACCAGGAGTTGCGCGCGGCCGGACGGGAGCCGCTCGGGCTCGCAAACCCGCTGCTCTATGCGCTCGGCAAGTCAAGCTCGGCGGCGAGTGTGTTCAACGACGTGACTTCGGGCACCAACGATCTGTTCGCGACCGGGGGAGGCACCCCGCTCGGTTGCTGCACGGCTGCGCCCGGATACAACGAGGCGACCGGGTGGGGGAGCGTCAACCTCGACGGGCTCGCAAAAGCGGCGCTGGCTGTCCAACCGCCCGTCGCGCATGTCTCGCTCTCGATCCCCGGCGGCCAGCATCCGATCTCCAGCCACCAGATCAAGGCCGTCGTCGCGTGTACGGCGGCGTGCCTGCCCGCCGCAAGTGCCGTGGTCTCGATCGGCGCGGGCCGACCGTTCACAGTGTCCGCCACGGCGATCAGCCTCACCAAGGCGGGTCGCCGAACGATCGTCCTCGAGCTCTCGCGCTCGCAGCTCAGCGAGCTGCGTTCGGGCCGCGCGGCACACAAGCGACTCACCGCCGCCATCTCCGGCGAGATCATCGACGAGGGGGTCTACGAGTCCGGTGGGTCCCTCGCCGCTTCGGTCGAGGGCCGGACCGCCGCCCAGCGCCTGCGGATCTCGTAGCGATCGTCCTCCTGGCAAGTAGCGTCGCCGGCCTGCTCTCAGGCGTCAGCTCATCTCCGCTCAAACACTGGGGCGAACCTCCCTGCCGAACCCCGAAGCCTCCCAAGGCGTTGCTGCATCACAGGCCCTCCGGAAGTCTCGGTGTTCAACTCGGTGGACGTGCCCGGCACCTTTTAGCCGTACCTTTAGCCGTACCGCCCGCGGCCCTGGGCCGCTCGGCGTGACCGGTATCCGGAAGTTCGTCGACCGCGTGCTGCTTCCCGAGCGCGCAGCTCCCGAGCCCAGAACCGACCACACGTTATGGAAAATGTGACGCGCGCTCTCTGGCGAGGAGCAGCGCTTGTCCAGCTTCCCCACCCAACCACGGAGGCCGAAGATGAGGACACTGATGAAGGTCAAGATCCCGACCGCAGCGGGAAACGAGGCGATCAAGAACGGAAGCCTGCCGGAGATCGTCGGAAAGGCACTCGCTTCCCTCAATGCGGAGGCTGCCTACTTCACCTCGGAGGATGGACTGCGCACCGGCCTGATCTTCTTCGACATGACGGACGCCAGTGATATTCCATCGGCGGCGGAGCCGTTTTACATGGCCCTCGACGCGCAGATCTCGTTCGAGCCGGTGATGAACGCGGACGACATGGCTGCTGGCATCGGCAAGGCGATGGAGGCCTAGGCCCCGGGGTCTCGCCCCACGGCGAGCCAAGCGCGCGTCGGCCCATCCAGGCTGTGCGCGACTCGCTTGCCGCCGTTGGGGCGCCCGTGGGCGTGATCTGCCCGCCGAGCCGCACCCCCGAGGGGTTGTGCTGCCGGCCGACCGTATCGCGTGCCGTCAGAGCGACGGGGAGAGCCGGCGGATTGTGGCTACGAGTGCAGCGCCGGCGGCGCTGAGCGGTCGCTCTGCCGAGATCGCCACGGACGTGATGACGATCGGCGCGTCCTCGATTGGCACGACCACGACATCGGAGGCCACGGCGGCATACGACCGCGGAAGGAGTGCGATCGCGAGGCTCTTCGCCGCGAAGTCGAGGAGCGCCGCGATGTCATTGATCTCGTAACTCACGTCACGCTGCACGTCGGCGGCGGAAAACGCGGAATCGGCGACCATCCGCGTGCCCCACATCTGCGGTCCATCCGCGAAGACCTCGTCTCTGAGGTCGACCAGGCGCACCTTCTCATCAGCGGCGAGAGGGTGCTCGGGCGCGCAGATCAGGGCAAGCGGCTCTCGCGAGAGCGGGTGGAGCGTCAGGCCGTCTGAATCTGCCTCGGGGACAGCCAGCACAGCGACGTCGAGGGCACCGGTGCGCAGCTGGTCGGCTGAGTCCTTCGAGCCTGAGGCGACCCGGACCACGACCTCCACGCCAGGATGTTCGTTGCGGAATGCGACGAGTGTCTCCGCGAGACTCGGCGTGCGTCGCTGTCCGCGACGCTCCTGCATCGCGCCGAGACGCACGGTTCCTCGCACCCCGCCGCGGATCTCATCGATGACCTCCACCGCGTTCTCCGCGGCTGCCAGGATCCCACGGGCTTCGATAAGCAGCGCCTTTCCGGCATCGGTGAGCCCGACGGGTTTACGCGTGCGGTTGATCAGCTGCACACCCAGCTCCGATTCGAGGTTCTGGATCGTCGCAGACACCGCAGACTGAGCTACGTACAGGCGATCGGCCGCCCGGCTGAAGTTCTGCTCCTCGGCGACGGCCACGAACACTCGCAACTGGCGAAGCTCCATGCGGATCAGGCTACGCCATCGGCAACACCGGCAGAGCCTCAGATGGCCTTTGAACTCCCACTCTCCCGATCGACTACGACGCGCTCGAGCCGTACATCGACGACCACACCATGCGCCCGCATCACGACAAGCACCACCAGACATATGTCACCAACGCCAATGACGCGTTGGACGGCACCGACCGGGCCGACAAGCCGCCGCCGGAAGGTGTTCAGAACGTCAATCAGATCTCCGACGAGAAGCGGGACGCCGCGCGCAACGACGCCGGCGGCCACTACAACCACTCACTGCTCCTGGGAGTGGATGTCAGCGCCCGGCGGCGGAGAGCTCGCCGGCGAACTGCGCGACGCGCTCAACAGTGCGTTTGGACGACGCCTGGTGGAACGCCGGTTCTGGTACTTGAAAGTAGAGGCCGCCCGGCGATCCCGACGCATGGACAGAGTTATGCGGCCAGGTCAGAGGTCTTGACCGAGCGGAAACGCTTGGCGTTGTGGCGGAGCGACCGCGGGCGACGCGCATAGCTAGCGCTATCACGCCCGGTCCTGGGAGCCGGTCGCGGTCGCGGACTGCGCCGGCAACTGACCGACGCGGTCGACGAGGCCCATCTGGAGCAACGCATCGCCGGAGCGCCGGCCGCCGGCTCCCCAAGTCGTCGTCCCAAGATAGGTGAAGGTCGTGGAGTCGAAGATCAGCATCGAGCGGCCGCCCTCAAACGACCAACCAACCCCGATTCCACGGCGCCCGGCGATGTCGGCGACGCCCTGCTCGACGGTGATGCCCGGGGTCGTGGCGAGAAACCGGTAGAGCGCCGCTTGCTGGGCGGGAAGCAGGTAGTCGGAGTCGAGCAGGTCGCTGACGGTCTTGGCGAGGTCGTTGAGATGTTGGACGCCCTGCGTGCGCTCGAGGTAGGTGAGCATCGCGCCGGACGTGGTCGGCATCTCCGGGAAGTAGGCCGGCGCTGGAGTGCAGGCACGGGAGCCCGCCGGGAACGTCATCACGCCTCCGGCACAACCGAATAGCGTCTTCCCGCCCACTCGACTCGCCCGCGTTCCGTCAACCGACAGCCACGCCTGCCATACGGTCCCGCCGGTCTGCACCGTCTTCGTGTACACGAACTGGCCGGGACGTGGTGCGACCGGCCTGGTCTGGAGAACAACGAACGCAGCACGCGCGAGGACCTGCGCGGCGGTCGGGTGGACCGAGAACCGGAGGCGGGGAGCCGGGACGGCGCCGACAAGCGTGGCCGGACGAGTCGGCCGGGCGTGCGGGTGCTCAGCGGGCGCGATGGCCACGAGCACAGCGGCGATCGCGGCCCCCGCCACGATCAGTCCGACACCGAGCGAAGCACGCCGGCGGCGAGAGCTGCGCCGGACCAAGCCGAGTCGGCGCACCAACCCCATCCGGGCCCCGCCGGTCTCCGGCGTGCCGACCCCAACAAGGTCTGGACCGCCCGCCACGGTCTCGGCCGCGATCGCGGCGATCAACCGGTCCCGCGCCGCGGACAGCTCCCACACCTCGGGAAACGCGATCTCGTCCCCCAATTCGCCTACCAGCTCCAGTTCATTCATCGCTCATGATCTCCTCGTAGACGGTGACGACAGCCGTTCCCGCAAGCGCCTCGCGCAGCTGCGCTCGGGCGCGGTGCAGCCTCGATCGCACGGTTCCAACGGGAATTGCCAGTGCACGCGCCACCTCCTCGTAGCTCAGCTCCTCGTAGGCGACGAGCAGCAGCACGTCTCGGTCGACACCCGCCAGCCCGGCGAGCGCCTTCGCCAACAACGAGCGGACCGACCCGGCGGTCGCATCGGCGACCACCCGGTCCGCGTGACCCGGTGTCTCCGGCTCGTCGCAGGCGGTCGCGAGCAGGCGGCACCAGCGGACCTCGTCGCGGCGATGCTGCGCGACGACGTTGGTGGCGATGCCGTACAGCCACGGCCGCGCATCGGGCCGCCGCGGGTCATAGCTGCGACGCTTGGCGAACGCGACCAGGAAGGTCTCGGCCACGAGATCGTCGGCACTCCCACGCCCGACCCTGCGCAGCAGGTAGCGGTAGATCACGGGGGCGTGCCGATCAAACACCGCGGCGAACCGCTCGGGCTGCTGGCAGGAGCCCGCGATGATCGCCGCGTCCTGCTCCCCGGTCGGGGTGTACGCTCGATCCCGTCTCATCTGCGACCCATGTCTGTTCCTCCGAGGGTACGTGGCGGACATACACCCGTTATCCGCACTGACGGCGGATTCGGTTCACGCCGGATCCGAGCGGGCCGTCAAGATCGTTGGCCCAATTCCACCCGGCCGCCCGCCAGCGGCCCGACACCGATCCAATGAGCCTGCACTGGTACGACAAGCAATTCGCGTGTAGCAGGTGTCCAGCCGCACCGGCGTACCCGTCCTCATTCGGACGCTCGGGAACACGTATCGCTGCGTGGAGGCGTGGTGGACGCCGACCCTGGATGACGATTGCCGACTAGCCGCGCGAGAGCCGCCTAGACGTCTACCTCGCGCCTTCGAACCCGATCGGCCGACGTAATCGAGCCTGACACGCCTCGTCGTGCGGTCCAGTTGGCGCAAACTGAACCGTGACATCCGCCGACCTGCGCAGTATTGCTTGGACACACACCTCCATCGAAAGCAGGCTAGATGCCATCACGGATCGCGCTCGGCACGCCCGCACTCGCTGCGCTTGCCGCATCAGCCCTCCTTCTGTCGACGGCCAGTACCGCAATCGCCGATACGGCCCCAGCGGCCGATACCTCTGTCTCGCCCGCGACGCTGACGGTCGATGGCGAGGGGCAGGTGAACGTCGTACCCGACCTGGCCAGCTTGAACGTCACCGTCAACCGGTCCGCGGCGACGTCGCGCGCCGCGCTCAGCGCGGCGAACAGCCGCACCGACGTCATCACGCGTGCGATCCGGGCGCTCGGCGTTCCGGCCGCTGGAATCCAAACCCAATCTGCCAACGTCTCAAACACTTCACACAAGGTCGGTCCGAAGCACAACCGCCACCTGATCAGGCAGTTCACCGCCAGCGAGGTGCTTTCGGTCACGAGCGCCGCAAGGCTCGCGGGTGCCGTGATCGACGCCGCCACTCACAACGGCGCTTCCAGCGTGAACGGCCTATCGTTCTCGTTCTCGAACCCGGCGGCCGGCCAGATCGCGGCCAACACTGCCGCGCTGGCGAACGCCCGACAGCAGGCGAACGCGGCCGCGGCCGCGCTCGGCTACACCATCACCGGAGTCCAATCGGTCGACCTGAACCCGCAGTCCGGCGTCGTCAGCCCGGGCACCAGCTCCGCGGGATCCGCGCCCACCGCCACGACGACGCCGACCACCGTCCACCCGGGCGTCCAGCAGGTCGATGCCGAGGTTGAGGTCGTCTACACGATCGCTCCATCATCCACATAGGTCGGGAGGGTCTCGCGTCGTCTCCGATCGCTCGAGGATCCCGGGTCGCTCCCGATCCAAAAACGGCCCCAACCTCCGCTGCCGTAGACAACAAAAAAACCCCGCGGTTAGCAGTCCTTTTTCCCCAGAATCGCGATTCGTTCAAACCGCCCTCGTGGGCTCACAACCGCCCCAAATCAGGGGGCGACTGTGGCGCACTCCGCCGGCTTTGCGTTAGACAGACTCCCCCGGTGGCGATCCGCACCGGCTCAGCGCGGTTGGTGGCTGCGACTGGCTCCCAGCTCAGCGACGGCCGCGATCCCGCCGGACCCAGACAACTCCGGTCGGGTCGAGGGTCACGAGATCGCCGTAGCACCGCGCGCGGGTGATCCGCCCGTCGATGTGTGGCGTCGGGTGGTGGACGCCGATTCGTGGGGGAAGGAGCACGACCCGGTTCCTCCGTAACCAGTCGGGGCGAGGGTGCCCTGACGGTGATACCGTGGCCGAGGTTCGAGCTAGGAGGGCGCGAGATGGGCGGGTCGGACTCGTCTATGAACATGCCGGGAATGTCGATGGGCGGTGGCGGCGCGCACTCCGCCGGCGCGTCGCAAGCCGGCTCAACGCATGGCGGGATGGCAGGGATGGCGATGAGCCATGCGCCTGGTACGCACGGGGTCGTCAACCTGCTACCGGAGTGGTTGGGGGTTCTCGGCACGATCCTGTTCGTGCTGGTCGCGGTCTCGCACGTGCGTCATCTGGCGATGACCGGCGGCCAGCGTGCACCGTGGCATGCCTGCCACGTGCTGATGGCCGTCGGAATGGCGTTCATGTACGCGCCAGCCGCCCTGCATGCGCCCGACGTGCCGGTGGTGTTCTGGCGCAGCGTGTTCGCCGTGACCGGCGTCCTGGCGGCGCTGTGGGCGCTCGGCGATACCCGTCGCGCTCCAAACCTGATCTGGTTGCTGACGGCGGTCGATCTCGGCGCGATGGTGTACATGTGGTCGCCGGGTGCGTTCAGCGCGCCGCTGACGTGGATCTTGGTGGCCTACCTGACCGGCGAGGCGGGCCTGTGGGCCCAGGACGCCTACCGTCGCCTCGATGGCGGCTCTCCGGTCGTCACCCTGGGACTATCGGCCACAGGCGAGGCCAGCGCCGTCACGGTCGCTTCCCCGGCAGCGTCACTGATCGGCAATCTCGACATCAGCGCCTCGATGATCACGATGACGCTCGGGATGGCATACATGTTGGCCGCGATGCAGATCATGTCCTGAACCTGTGCAACGGATGCTGGTCCCGCGATGAGCGTCCATGCTGGGCGGGAACTCGCGGCCAGCGGCGTAGAGCACGAGTAGTCCGATCCACACGGGAGGCAACTCACGGAGGCACTTCCCGGCGTCGCCCTGGAGTGCGGATGGCCGAGGTTTGGACCGAACCCTCAAGCTCACGGCATCGCAACCCGCTATCGCGCCGGTTGACAGTCGGCGTACGTCAGGGTTGTGTTGCCCTCACGGTGCTGCTCCAGCGAAGTTAGGGACACTTGAACTATGTGCGGTTCCAGTTCCAGCATCTCCGCGACTGTCAGCCGCGGAGATGACAAGGCGCTGGGGGCCGTGGCGGTCGTCATCGCCGTGCTGCTCTACGCCGTTCTGAAGGACCTGTCCGGCTATCACGGCAACTGGACCGGCTTCATACACTTCGGTGCCGACTTCGCCGCCGGCACGCACCCGCCGCCCGGGGCGATCGTGCTGCACGGCGCCAACGCCTACGGCGACGACGGCCAGTTCTACTACCTGGTCGCCCAGGACCCGCTTCACGCTCACCTTGCGGGCCTCTCCGGGCAGACCTTCCGGGCGCTGCGGATCGGCTACCCGCTGCTTGTCAGCTTGGCGAGCTCGATCAGCGGCGCGTCGGTGCCCGTGACCATGGTTGCGGTCAACGTCATAGTCGTGCTGGCGGTGAGCGCTGGGTTTGCGTGCTATGCGCTGCGTCAGGGCTGGTCGCCCTGGTGGGCGCTGGTGCTCGGGCTGCAACCGGGGTTCCTGACAGCGACCCTGCACGACCTGACCGACCCGCTCTCCGTTGCGCTGGTGCTCGCCGGGCTGATCGCCTGGACGCATCAGCGGCGCTGGCTGGCGGCGACCCTGCTGATCGGCGCCGTGATGACGCGGGAGGCCGATGCGGTGGCGCTCGTCGCCGTGTTCCTGGATCAGGTGCTGAGGAGCTGGCGATCGGAGCGCGGTCCTGGCTGGATCCGTAGGTTCGTGCTCAAGATCGGTCCGATCCTGGTGCCCGCCGTCATCTTCCTCGGGTGGCTCACGTACCTCATCCTGCGGACCGGCGGCCCGATTCCCGAGGCCAGTCACACCTACCCGTTCGGTACCTTCGTGGACGACACCCGCTTCGCCTTAGGGCTCGCCCACACGGGGCAGACCTATTGGGCCCTCACGTATGAGGCGATCATGGTCGCCGCGGTCGTGCTGGCATTCTGGTCAGCCGTGCGACGTCCGGATGCGATGTCGATCGCGGCGGTAGGGTTTGCCCTGGCACTGTCAATCGGCTCCTTCGCGCCGATCTGGAGCGACGCGCGGGACAGCCTGCCGGTGTTGTCGCTACTGCTGGTGCTGGGTCTCAGAGACGGCCGCCGGCTGAACCTCGGGGTGTGTGTGGCGGCGGCGCTGATGACGCCGGTGCTTCTGGTGCTTCCGGGCGTGCTGGCATAGAGGCCCGCGGGTAGCGCAGCGTCGCCCCCCTCTTCTCACCGGTGTCCGGCAGGAGCGAGACCCCGGCCTTCGCCGATCACGGCGCCATCGCTTTCGTGTCGAAGCCCGTACAAGTCGCACGAGCGCAAGCGTTGATGGGTTGTCGTGGCCTGCGGGAGGTGTGTCAGGTGATCGCGGGGATCGCGCGCAGCCGGGCCAGGGCGCTGAGAAACTGGGTTTGCCGCGCGAGGGCCTGGTCTTTGAGGTCACGGACCGCGAGTTCCACGACGGCGTGCCGGCGGTGCTCGGCCTCAACGAGCACCAGGGCGTCGGTCCGGTTAGTCACGAAACGCGAAGTGGCGCCAGTCGGGCCACAGCTCAGCTTGGGCGCCGACCAGGCGGGTGCGTCTGACGATCAGTCGCCGGGAGCCGAGCATCGTCTCAGAGATCTGCGCTTCCCCGGTCTCGGGATAGTCGGGCAGGGTCTGCCAGTCGGCCTCCGGGATCGCCAAGATCGCTGCTTTGACGGGCGTTTGCTGGCGGACCCCGATCGGATACGTCCAGCCCGCGGCCTGCAGGCGGGCCATGATCTTTGACGTTCCAGAACCCTGCGTCCGCGCGCAACAACCGCGGGCCGGTCGCGCCGGCACGCGCGAGCCTGGGAATCAGCTCTTCGACGAACCGCAGCGCCCCGCGAGCGTGTTCGCCGACCCTGTGCGCGCCCCCGCGGGGAGCCAGCCAGACGGTGTCGAAGCGCAGATCGGTCATCTCGTCGCCGCCTACCAGCGGCGAGGCGATCTCGCCGGGACGCCGCGGACCGCCACGGTGCGAATCGCGCTGGCGGTCGCGGAGCCGCAATTCCACGGCGTCCTCAGGGCCGAGCTCCGACCCCTCCAAGCACGACTCAACTGACGGCGTCGGTCGCTGAATAACATCGTGCCCGTGATCGCTGAAGATCTCCGCGGAATCGATGGACAGCGCCTCGATCCCGCGCTCGTGGAGGGCAAGGCGCTGCTCATCGTCAATGTCGCGTCGAACTGCGGTCTGACACCGAAGTACGAGGGCCTCGAACGCCTCCAGGCGCGCTTCGGCGACGCCGGCCGGAGAGATCGTCGCCCGGTTCCGTCCTCAGACGACGCCCGAAGATCCTCGGATCACGGCCGCGATCGAGCGCGTGCTGTCGTGACGACGGCGTCGGCGACCGTGAAGGCGTCTGAGGTTCGGCTCGGAGACCGTGTGCGTGCCCGGTCGGGCACCGAGCTCACTGTCACCCGGATCGACAAGGGGTTCATGGGCAATCCGGACATGCTTGCGTTGGATTCGGACGAGCAGTGGCTCAAGGTGCCCGTACTCAGGGAGGGCGACGTCGAGCTCATTCAGCGCGTATGACCACCGGCTGGCGCGCTCGAGCGCGCGCTGATCGACCCGTCCCGGGCCGGATGAGCCTCGGTCTGCGAGCCCGTCGGACCAGGTCGCTGCCGCGTCGCGCGATCTCGAGCCGCTGGCGCACCAGGGTGCTGACGCCATCCCCGCATGTCATTGTGGGTGCAGTCGTCCTGTTCGCCGCCGACCAGTACGTCTACCAGCAGGCAGGTACCGCGGTGGTGCCCCAGGCGCTGTTGGACTGGACCGATCATCTGCTCACCACGTTGTTCATCGTCTGGGCGCTGAAGCCGCCGGTCAGCGAGCGTCAACTGGTTCCCGCGCTCCTGGCGTCGGTCGTGATCGATGTCGATCATGTACCGGGAGAGCTCGGGTCCCACATTCTGACCGTTGGGACCTCCCGGCCGTACTCGCACTCGCTCACCACCGTCGCCATGCTGTTGGTGCTTGCCGCAGCCCGCCGGGACTGGGGGGCTTGGGAATCTGGGGCGGCCCTGGGGGTTGCGAGTCATCTCTGGCGTGATCTCGCCGAGCCTCGGGGTTCGGGTGTGGCCCTCTTCTGGCCGGTGTCGGATCGCACGATCACGACGCCGGCGGCCGCCTACCTCATTTCGATCGCCGTGCTCGCCGCGATCGGATTGCGCGGTCCTGGGCCGCTCCGGACGGCTGACCGCGTTCCAGGGCCCCGAGCGGGTGGGCGCTCGCCTCGTCCGCCAGCGTTCTCTACGGTGCTCGCGAAGCGATCGTCTGACTCCTCAACTCCCCGGGTAGGTGCCTAAACGTCCAGAGCCCGGCTTGAGCGCTCAAGCTTCCGGGTGTACGGTTCGAAAAAGACGCACATGAACACATCGCAGCCCGCCACCGTGCCTGCGAAGAGCTCGCACGTCGCCAGGCCCCAGTCTGCAGGATTGTGGTTCTGGTAGCGCAATGCCCGTGAATGGAGCAAGCCGATGCTCTCGTCGCTGCGCTACGCGCGGGAAGCCGGGAAACGCGTCGCATAGCCGCGTCCAGAACCCCCCTGTCACTCTCGTTATTGGTCGATCGCCATACCAACTTTACGAGCAAACGCTCCCTCGGTGCGACATGAGCGCGCGGCCCAGGGATTTCCTTGTTTCGTCTAGAACAGAGTGTGGACTAACATGAAGGGTGGAGAGTGTGCACTAAGATGAAGGGTGGAGACTTTCGACGTCCAAGCCGGCTTTCCGAGAGACGCCGGGGAACCGGCCCTCGCGGGGATCGGATGGCGTACGGTCTGAGACGCGCTGAGCGACAGGGTCGGTGAGATGATGCTCCGTCGCCCAGGGACATGCCGAACCAGCCGGGAGGATGATCGAGTGGACAAGGTTGACCCAAGGGACGGACGCCGCGAGGGACGATCTGTGCCGCCACCAGGGACCCTGATCCGTCGGCTGGCTCTCGGAATCGAGGCCATCTATCGGGTTCTCGGCGAGAACGACCGAGGCGTCGAAGTCGAGGTTGTGGAGGCCCCAGGGCTCGAGCCGGGAGCGCGCTTTACGTTCATGATCGCCGATGTCATCACGATGACGGAGCTGAGCCCGGGCGCACGCGCGGCCTCCGCAGTCCGACACGGGGTGCCCGAGCACCGCTTCGCGTGAGTGCAAGGACATTGCCCGAGCAGGCAAATTCCACCCGCACCGTATTGCCGTTCCCTGACTGCTCGGCAGGTCTGTTGCAATGCCGACTGTCGGATGATCGTCCCGCTAAGGTCGATTAATCCGAGCCAAGATAACCGGAGTTTGGTTGGCAACCGCCTACCATATCCGGTTGGCTCCTGCGGCCGCGGCGCTTGGTGACGAAGATCGCCAGGCGGTTCTCGGGGCGCGGCGTGAACCTGTCGAAGGACTGGCGCAGTACTGCGGACGTGGCGACCGCGACCGCGACCGGCGGGCACCAACTCCCAAGCCCACTCCACGTCGTCGGTCCGGGCGGGGGTGTCCAGTGCGATGAGTCTTAAGTAGCTTGTATTACTAACTGACTTCGCGTACAGTCGTGGTTGTGGCTCGGACCGCGGCAACGATCGAGCTCTCCGATGAGGAGGAGCAGCAACTCCGGGGTGTGTTGAGGGCCCCGTCGGCGTCGCAGCAGGACGCGATGCGAGCCCGGATTGTTCTGTTAGCGGCCGAGGGTACGTCGAACACGCAAATCGCCGCTGAGGTCGGTGTCTCGCTCCCGACCGTGGGGCTGTGGCGACGGAACTTCAGTGAGCGGGGGTTGGATGGGCTGCGGACTGCTCCGCGGGCGGGGCGTCCGCGGGAGATCGATAGTGCTGAGGTCGCCCGAGTCCTCGCGATGACGTTGGAGACCCCACCGGACGGGAGCACTCACTGGAGCGCGCGGAGGTTGGCGGCCGCGGCGGGGATCTCGCCCTCGACAGTCCAGCGGATCTGGCGCGAGCACAAGCTCAAACCCCATCAAGTCCGGTCGTTGAAGTTCTCCAAAGACCCGCAACTGATGGAGAAGGTTGTTGCTGTCGTTGGTCTGTACCTCGAGCCTCCGAAGGAGGCGCTGGTGATCTGTGTGGATGAGGAGACGCAGATCCAAGGGTTGGATCGCACGCAGCTGACGTTGCCGATCAAACCGGGCAAAGCGGCCAGGATGACGCATGACTACAAGCGCAACGGGACGACCAGTCTCTACGCCGCCTTGGAGATCGCGACCGGGGAGGTCACCGGCACCTGCTACCCCCAGCACACCCACAAGGAATTCCCGGCGTTTCTGAACCAGCTCGTGAAGGCCTACCCGCGCCGGCCGCTGCACGTCGTGCTGGACAACTCCTCAACGCACTGCACCCCCGAAGTCGAGCGCTGGCTCGAACGCCACCCGCGCGTGCATTTCCACTTCACCCCGACCAGCGCGTCGTGGATGAACATGGTCGAGATCTGGTTCTCGATCCTCACCAAACAACAAGTCCGCCGCGGCGGGTACCACGACGTCCCCGAACTGATCGCCGCGATCGAGCACTTCATCGACGGCTACAACGACCGCGCCCAACCATTCATCTGGACCAAGACCGCCGAACAGGTCCTCGCGAAGGCCGCCAAACGACAAGACACTTCAGACCCACTGCACTAGGCAGCACCATCCGCGTGCCCGGGTCGAGATTATGTCCCTGCCGAGGTCGCCAGGGCGACGGGCGGAACCCGGATGGTCGACCCGAGACTCCTGCGCGAGCATCGGCCGCTGTAGCGCGTCCGCTCCGAACGTCGCTGGCGCCGGCCGGCTAGTTCCGCGAGCCCTTCGTATCCTCCCCCGCTTCGTCTTGCGGCCCACCGCCGGGCTCGAGTGACGGGCCCGCCGCCCCGGTGGTCGTCGGCCTCGGCCACTTTGGCCCTGCCGGCGAAGCGCTCGGCAGCTGGCGGCCCGGAACAGCTTGCGCCACCTGCGTGCAGGCGGTCAGGAATGTCGCTCGCTCCCGATCTGGTGACCCTCGTAGTCCGCACAGCGAAGCGAGCACAGCTCGGCCCTCTGCTGTCCGGTGGTTTGTGATCTTCGCCTCTCCATTTCTACTTTTTTCGGAGGGTCGCTGCGTACTCTTTTTCGGAAGGTCCCCCCGTACTCTCATTCGGAGGGTCCCTCCGTCAGCTTGACAGACTCCAATACTCCGCTAACGTGTGCCGCCGGAGTGGGGCTAGAAAGTACCCATCTCTTACAGAAACTACACATCCCTCAGCGCAGGGATGGCTAGTTTCGCGCCTGAATAGGTTAATTGGGGCCAAGAGTCATGGAGGGCGCGCTGACGCCGGGGCCGGGGAACACCACGAAAGGACGTTGGGGAATGATCGCAGCCGATCGCGGATCATTGGGGACGCGCGTGCGGGTCTCGCCGGATAAGCAGATGAGTGTGACTGCTGTCATCCCCACACTCAACGAAGCCGCCAATCTGCCACACGTGTTCGCGCGGATACCCGACTGTGTGGACGAGCTGATCATCGTCGACGGCAACTCCACGGATGACACGGTAGGCGTCGCACG
>Ga0302178_10002587_pt1 | contig 14220 bp, 13 predicted proteins | sample I_Palsa_E1_3_FD_198790 | JGI IMG/M metagenome (GOLD analysis project Ga0302178, IMG submission 198790) | Peat permafrost microbial communities from Stordalen Mire near Abisko, Sweden - I_Palsa_E1_3 | ecosystem: Environmental > Terrestrial > Soil > Palsa > Peat permafrost | place: Sweden... | reverse complement strand
TATTGAAGTAAAAGGAATGGTCCTGCTGTATGAGCACGACCAGCACGAGCAGCAGGGCCAGCAGGGCGAGCGTCAGCGAGATGAACGCGATCTTCGCGGCAGTTCGCCGCAGGCCGGTCAGCCCCAGCAGCACCACAGCCAGCCAGGCGATCATCACCACGACGGACTCCCCAACAGAGGGCGGGACCGGGAACATTTGCCAGGGCGGAACCCAGACCGGAACCCTCGCGCTGGCGGCTGCACCGATGGCTGCCCGTTCCAGGGCGAGGAGGATGAATACCACCGCCGGGGCGATCAGGCTGACGACGGCCAGGGCGTCCTGGCCGGCTTCGGCGGCGAGCCAGCCGGGGATCCGGCGGACCCGGATCGCCAGGCCGCAGGCGGCCAGGTTCACCGTCTGGCCCAGGCCCGGGGTGCGCTGCCCGGGCCGGGCGGTGGCCAGCAGCACGCCGAGCATCTCCTCCCGGTGGAACGCGCGGTGGGAGGGCGGGTAGCAGCGCAGCAGGCGCTGGTAGCGTCGTTCCAGGGCGGCTGTCCCGGCCGGGTCCCTGGCGGGCCTGTCCTCTCCCTGCCCGGTGGCCTGGCCGGTTCCGGCCGCGTTCACGCGGTGCCTCCGGCGAGCCGCGTGCGCAGTCGCTGCGCCGCGACGGCGGCGCTGGCGCGCCGGCGTTCGGTCTCGGCGCCCAGCAGCGTCGCGCCCTCGTCGGTGAGCCGGTAGTACCGGCGCAGCCGGCCGTCGGCGATTTCCTCCCGGTCCGGCTCGACCAGCTTGGCCGAGCTCAGCCGGTCCAGGGCCATGTACAGGGTCCCGGTCTGCAGCCGGGTCGCGCCGCCGGAGATCTGCTCGGCGTCGGTGATGATCCCGTAGCCATGCTGGGGCCCGGCCGCCAGAGCGGTCAGGATGAGGAAGGTGGGCTCCTGCATGCTCCGCTTCTTCATGTCATAGATATACATCAGCCATCTACCTATGACAAGCCGCCAGGTTCTTTTTATTTTCTGGGACGAGCCGCGGGTGCGAGTATCCCGGCCTGGCCCGCCCTCACCCGCGGGTGCCGGACGCGGTCAGCTGGCAGCGGCGGATCGCGCCGCAGCGCCGGGCTGATGTGCCGGTGCAAGTGAACCCTGGCCGGCCGGCCCGTAGCCCGGTCACGAGCAGCCACCATGACCGTCTCCTCGCGAGGCGGAGGGTGAACGGACCTGGCTACAGGCCAGGGAGGATGCCATGGCACGGGCCGCAGGAGCCTTCAGCCTCAAGGACTTTCACGCCAAGGCACTCAGTCTGGGCGCTATGGGCCTTGACCCGTTGCGCGAGGCGCTTGCCCGCATCTAAGGACGCTCAGCAAAGCACTGACAAGCCGGGACGGCACGACGTCAGCCAACCGTAGGCGCTCAGTCCCCGGAAACGGTCGTTCCGAGAAAGCGGCCGTAGCCAAGATGCCGTGCCAACTGCCTCGGTCACACCTTCCCGAGCGACGGGCACGGCAATTCAGTCCACTCCGCCCCAACACCGCTCCTTCTCGTCACAACCGGTGACCTGAAACCAGGTAGGTTACCAAACACGTCATGGATGAATACGAGCGTTCACCAGACCACCGGCTAGGAGCGGAGCATGCTGCGGTAGACGGCGATCAACGCGGCCTTCTGCTCGTCGGCCAGGCGCTCTTCGGCGCTGATGGCAGCCTCCACCGACGATGCTCGGGGCCCGTCAGCCGCCGCGGCCCCATCCCCGGAGGGAGCCAAGTCGAGCAGGCCCGCCTGGGCAAGCAGCGTCTCGACGGACACGTTCAGCGCTTCGGAGAGCAGCTTGAGCACGCGCACCGATGGCAGGTGCATGCCCCGCTCGAGCTGGCTCAGGTAGGGATTGGAGAGAGACGTCATCTCCGCAAGCTGACGCAGCGACAGGCGGGCGAGCTTACGCCGATTGCGGATGAAGGCGCCCAGGCATTGCGTCTGCCCGTCCCAGGTACCGGTCACTGTCGCTCCGTAATTCTGTGCTTTTCGCTCTCTGCTCAGGATGGTAGGCAAATCTGCGGCGAACCGCGACCGGCTCGTCGCGGGCAGTGGACCTATCGCAGGTGGCGGGCCCTTCCGCTAACGCCAGCTCCCGGTCCTCCCCGCCCACCCGCCGGAATCCAGTCGTGCTAACCAGACTTTGCCTATTGCGTACTATCCTGAGCAGCGTTATTATTCCCTTAATCGTGTGACTTCCGTCACAGGGGCGGTAGCCGCGGCGTGCCCGAGGAGGAATGGACATGTCTGTCAGGGATGACTCCGTGCGCGAAGAGATCATGCAGGTGGGCGGGACGCCGCTGCGCGTCGCAATCCGGCCGGGCACCGGGACAGGGCCTCCGCTCCTGCTGTGCAACGGCATTGGCATGCGACTGGAAGCCTTGCGGCCGTTCGTGGATGCACTCGACCCGGCCATCGAGGTGATCCGCTTCGATGCCCCAGGCGTCGGCGGCTCTCAGCTACCCAATCTGCCGTACCGTTTCACCACCCTGGCCCTGCTCCTGCGCGAGCTGCTGCATAACCTCGGCCACCAGCAGGCCGACGTCCTGGGTATCTCCTGGGGAGGCGGGCTGGCTCAGCAGTTCGCGCTGCTCAACCCGCGCCTGTGCCGGCGGCTGATCCTGGTGGCGACCGCAACCGGGCCGCAGACGATGGTGCCGCCCAACCCGCTGCCGCCGGTGAAGAACCTCATCCTGCGCCGGTGGGGCGACCTGTGGGGAGGAAGCGCGAAAACCGACCCGGACTCGCTGGCCAGCGCCCTGCGCAAGGCGCGGATCAGCCCGCTCAGCATGGGTTACCTGTACCAGCACACCGCCGTGCTGGGGTTCACCACGCTGCCGCTGCTGCCGCTCATCCGCCAGCGCACCTTGGTGCTCACCGGCGACGACGACCCGATCATCCCGGTGGCCAACGGCCGCATCCTAGCCGCGGGCATCCCGCACGCGACGCTGCACGTCTATCACGGCGGCCACGTCGAGCTGGTCACCCGCCCGAGCCTGCTCACGCCCCTGATCACCGGCTTCCTGGCCGCGCCGCCGAACGATGCCCGGCGCGCTGAACATGTCCAGACCGGTCGCTATCCCGAAGACCAGGGCCCGCGCCAGGTCGCCGAGTACGGGGTGGGCATGCGCGTCGATCAGGCCACGGACCAGGGTGCCGCCCCGGCCGTCGGCGACCTCGATGCCGGGTTGCGCCGGGATGTCGGCCCTGGTGATGCAGCCCGCGCTGATCACGACCGCGTGGGGGCTTGACCCGCTTGGGCTCCCAGCCGAATAGGAGCGCGGACACGGTGCCTCGCGCCGTGACGCCTAGTCCACGTCGCCGACATCGGATTTCACTGGGCCTTGTTTGCGAAGAGCCGGTAGAGATGGAACGCCGACGGCTTCAAGCGGATGGGTGAATCTCCAATCGCCGGTGGGTTCCGGTCACTACGTTCGGTTACGGTCATGGATCATCGCCTGTCGTCCCGCGTGGAACGGTTCGTGGAACGGCGCTGGGCCCGATTCTGCAGGTCGAGGTAAGCCTGGCCGGCCGCCGTCGCTCGTGTCGGCCGCTTCATCCTGCCCTCGCTATGTCCACTGCGAGCCTGACTGGGCCATACACATCTAGCGCAGCCGCGATCCGGAGCAGCGCTGCGGGCTGAGCGTCGCGGCGCCTGAGGTACCGGCGCAGAGCAGCAAGAGCGACCGGCTCGCCAAACCTGTGCCGCAAGCGCATCAGATCTACGACCGTGCGAGGCGGATCGTAGATCCGGATCAGCTCGCCGGGCGCGGCCTCGACGCTGCAAAGACCAAGCTCGAACGTCTCAGCATCGAACCGGAAAACCTTCGTCGGCCGGAAAGCCGTCGTGGTCGTCGACGATCAAGATCGCCGCAGCTGGCTGCGCGCATCCAGTCTGGCACCGAGCCCAGCCCTTGGCATCAGGGCAAACCCTGACCGTATTTCCGGGGTGGCCCGCCCGGAATTCAGGGCGCGGCCCGATCTGGCGAGCCCCGGAATTTCCTAACGTCGGCCTGGCCGGGCATCAGTCAGCCCGGTCCGGAGGGCTCGGCCTTCCTATCGGCCAGTAATTGCTGAGGAGAACCAGATCATGACCGCTGCGACCGCCCGTGCTCCCGGGGTACCCGCGCAAAAGGACGCCGGCCAGGCGTGTGACGACCTGGTAGCCGCCGGCTTGGCAGCCTGCGCCAAAGGTGGCGACAAACAGGCGTGGGACGCGCTCGTCGAGCGGTACGTCCCGTTGATCTGGTCGATCTGCCGCAGGTACCGGCTCGGCCGTGCCGACGCCGACGATGTCGGCCAGAGCGTCTGGATGTGCCTGGTCGACCAGCTGGACAAGATCCGCGATCCAGCCGCGCTGCCCGGGTGGCTCGCTGCCACCACCCGGCGGGAGTGCTGGCGAGTCGCGGGCGCGGCACGCGGACCGAACGCGGTTGCCTGCGCGCCCGACGCCGAGACCACACCGGACGGGCAGGCCGAAGCGGTCGAGCACGAACTGCTCGCGGCCGAGCGCCATACGGCGCTGCGCGAGGCGTTCACCGATCATACCCATCGGCAGCATCGGCCCGACCCGCAGTCGCTGCCTCGACAGGATGCGCCGCTACCCGGCCATCGCGGCGCTGATCAACGCGGAGTCAGGCTCGCCCCGGCCAGCTGAACCCCGCGACCGCACTTCCGGGTGATGCCCGCCGCAGCGGCAGCCCGCATCGTCTTCGTAATACCAGTCACCAAGATGACCAGGCTCCTCGCCAACGGCTCGAAAGCATCCCGGCATGCTCGCCGTCTTGCGTTACACCGAAGGAAACTCGATGAACAGTGCCAACAGCCAGACCCCGGCAGCAGCAGCGACCACCGCCAGTATGCGGCCGGCACCGGCGCACGGCTCCGGCCGGCTCCCCGCGGCGGGCACGCCCTACCTGCTGGCAGCCGGTGACGGGCAGGACCTGTGGTTCGCCGGCAACCTGGTCACCTGGAAGGCCACCGGAGAACAGACCCACGGCCGGCTCACCATCGCCGAATTCGTCCACCCCGCCGGGTTCGCCCCGCCCCTGCACCGCCACCTGCGCGAGGACGAGATCTTCTACATCCTGTCCGGCGCAGCCGAGTTCCGCTGCAAAGGCGAGCGGCTACCCGCAGCGGCCGGCGACTTCGTCCTGCTTCCGGCCGGAGAACCCCACACCTTCCTGGTAGGCAACCGCGAACCACTGCACGCCCTGCAGATCACCACCCCATCCGGATTCGAGCATTTCGCCGCAGCCGCAGGCAGGGCCGCCACAGAACGACGCCTGCCCGACCCCGGACCACTCGACCAGCCCGCGCTCGGCCGCGCCGCAACCCTGCATGGCATGCAGATCCTCGGCCCGCCACCGCACCACTGACACAAAGCCAGGCGTCACTTCGGGGACCATGTCGTCAAGTTGGGCGGCCGCTGCGGCGGGTTCTGAGGTGGCATGACGTGCGCCATTGGTGCAGCCAGGGCGCACGGCGCACCGGGGCCGGGCTTCTTGTAAACGGCAGGTCAGTGGTTCGATCCCGCTCACGATCGGGCACGCGACGGCACGGAGGTTGGTTCCAGTTCCCTGTCCTTAGACGGCTTTGGCTCCCGTCACCAGGCGTTCCCGATCGAACATCCCAGAGACGAATCGCAACAGCAGCACATCGACCACCAGCAACCCGACGGCGAACTCGAGCGCCACGGGGACCGTCGGGCTGACCACGCCGACCGCCAGCAGAATGATCCCAACTACAGGGGGAAAGCTGGCCAGCACACCCAGCTGCTGGGCGACGCGCACCTCGGTCGCCCTGACTGACACGGCCATGCCAACCACAATGCCCCAGCCGGCCATCAGGGGAGCCAACAGGAACAGCGCGAAAATGGTCGGACTGTCGTGGAAGACAGCCGAGGCGACGACGGGGGTGGCGAGCAGCCGGACGGCGGCGAGGAAGAGGGCGAACGCGACATAAGACAGCGTCAGCGTGGGGATCATGACCGACGTCGCTTTGCCCAGGAGGAACTCTTGCTGGCGGATAGGCGTGGTGAGAAGCGGTTCGAGCGTTCCCTGCTCGCGTTCTCCGACCACGCTGTAGGCGGCGAGAGTGCTCGGCATGATCGTCGGCATCAACAGTAGATAGAGCAGGGGAAGGATGAAGCTCTTCTGCAATGCCGCACCCGATGTGCTCGGCGTGACTAGGAAGATGGTGATCACGGGCTCAACGAGGAAGAGGAGCGGCAGGACGCACATGGTCACGATGATGGACCGTTTGCGCCGGAAGTCCCGCAACTCCTTGCGGACGACGGCGCGGATACGGTTAGCGTCAAGACCTATCACGGCTTGTGGGCCTCCACGTCTTGGGCAATTAGCTCGAGGTACACGTCCTCCAGTGAGTGCTGCGTTTCACCGATGGTGAGGACATCAGCTCCGGCAGTGACGAGGCCCCGTACCACCTCGGGTGCGACGGCTCTCGGCTCTGATACCGAGAGCACATAGGAACCGGGGCCTTCGGCATGCCAGCTGTCGACACCCTTGATGCTGGTGAACAGCCGCTCTGGGTCCCTGACCGGCTCGGCGGTAGTGACTACGAGGGACTTCTTGAAGAGTTGGTCCCGCAGTCCCGCCGGGGTGCCGACCGTTCGCAGCGTGGTGTTCATGATGGCCACCCGGTCGCAGAGCTTCTCGGCCTCGTCGAGGCGGTGAGTGGTGAGGAAGATCGTCACTCCCTGCTGGCGGAGCTCGAGAATCAGGTTGTGCACCTCGCGTGCGGCCACCGGGTCGAGGCCAGACGTCGGTTCGTCAAGGAACATGACAGCCGGATCGCTCAGCAGTGTTCGGGCCAGACCCACGCGCTGGCGGAGCCCCTTGGAGAGCCCACCGCACAGGTCTCCGGCCCGGTCGGCGAGGTTGACGGCGTCGAGAGCCTTCTCGATCCTCGGCCCAGGGTTGTGCAGGCCGTAGAGACCGGCGAAGTACTCCAGGTTCTCGGTCACGGTCAGGCGCAGATAGAGACCGGGGGACTCTGGCATGATGGCAATGTGCTGGCGGATCTCCACCCCGTTTTGCGGGCTGAGCGGGATCCCGGCGACCGTGGCCGAGCCGGAGGTCGGTGCGATCAGCGAGCCGAGCGTGCGGACAGTAGTGGTCTTGCCTGCCCCATTGGGGCCCAGGAATCCGAATACCTCCCCGTAAGCAACCTCGAAGGACACCTCGGAAAACGCGGTCCGCTGACCGAAGCGCTTGGTCAGCTGACACACGGCAAGCGCTGCCGGGCCTGCTTTGGCATCGAGGGCGGGCGCACTCGTGATCTCCTTGACACGGGTGATTGCCGTGGCGCTGTCGGGTGACCTCAACGCGCCCGAGGTCACTGTTCGCCCTCTGTTGCCGTTACCGTCGGTTTCGGGGCCGGTCTCGACGGTGTCCTCAGGTGCGAGGCTGATCCAGAGGTCGTGCTTGAACAGGCTGGCCACCAAGAAGAAGATCGATCGCTGGACGATGAAGGGATGACGGGGTCGCCGCTGGCATGAAAGCCCGACGACCTGCCCTTCCTTCACTTCGAGCGACTCCTTCGGGCTGCGGAGGAACCGCATCGACGTCACCTGGACGGCGTGATGTCCGGCGTCAACCGGTAGATCGACGGTCTCGTTGCTGGGGAGAGAGCCGACGACGCTCCCGTCGATCACCACCTGCCACACCCGGCCGTTGTGAGCGTGGCCGGCCCCCCCGCCCTGGCGTGCGAGTCGCAAGATCGACGGTGCGGTCACGGCGTTGTACGCCTCGGAGCGGCTGTCTGGCAGCATGCCGTCGCGGGGCACGCTGATCGATGGACACATCGCTGACGCACCTGGGGTCCTAACCGGCCGTGACTGGCCGTGCCGCCAGGAGTCTGGAGCGACGCGGGCACCTGCGCGTGCTCTGGCCCGGCGCAGGATCTGTTTGGGCTGCTTCTCCCACTACACAGCCTACGTCGGTTCCCGTTACCTGGATAGGCGCCCGCTGGTTAACGTAAGCCTCGGATGCCGCAGCTCCGCCCCGCGACCCATAGCTTTCGACCCTCCCCGCCCGGGCGGCCAGCAAGACCATCCGGGCCCGCTTAGCCAGCCCGGACTGAACGCTCGGCAGCCGGGCCAGCTCACCGGGCGGACCGCGAGAGCCGGCTGGCTAGGTCGATCTTGTCGGTGTCGGCCAGCAATACCTCCAGTGACGGCAAGGAGCTGCCTGATCGAAGCACCTGGCAATACACGTACCGGCCACGCCTGAGCGCATAGCCGTCCAGACTCCTGACATCGCATGCCACGGCGCAGCAGCCCGAGCCAAGGACCGCCCGGGTATCAACCCAGAAAGCCGTGCCCGGGTTCGCCGCGATAAGACCGCCGACCGACACCGCGTGGCCGGCCCGATAGTGATCCCAGAACCAGTGCCCGAGGTGGCATTCGTCCGTGAACGGCGGCCACTGCGCCTCAGGGATGCCTGCCCGCGGCATGACCGTCCAGCTGGGCTCCGGAGTTTCGGGCGCATACGTGGTGAAGAACGCGACAAGCGCGGAGACATCGTCGCCGTGCCTCCACCCGAACATGGCCCCATCACACGGAACGGGCACGCCATTGGTCACGGCATTCGCGATCTCCTCGGAGACGGCGCCATCGTTCGGGTCGATGTCCACCGATTCCGTGGCGCGCCAAGGGCGCAGCGAGTAGCGCCGCTTGTCCTCCCGCCGATCCTGCGACAGTACGAGAAACCTCTCGTCCTCACCGTCCTGCAGCATCAGGACCATCGAGCTGATAGCCGGATGACGGTTTACAACCGTGACCGTTAGCGGGTATGCACTGAAGAGCTGATCGCATGCGTCTGGCAGGGAACTAGTGCGCATCATGTCCATAACCGCCTGAATGGGTTCCGGCGGATCGGTTCGCCGATCTGTTCTAACTCTTCGAATCTACATACGATCTGATACCGCTGTCAAGGGGTTAGTTTCGAACTTGATGAGCGCTCTGAGGGCCGACTCGCCATGGCGCGGATCGGCATCAGCCCGGCTCGTGGCCTGGCGGATTGTCCTCGAGCGGGCCCAGGCGGGCACCGGTCAGATCAGCGCCGCTGAGATTTGCTCCCCTCAGAGTGGCACCGCGCAAATCGGCTTGCCTCAGGTCGGCGCGCACAAGCATGGCGTTGGTGAGACGGGCGCCACGGAGGTCCGCGATGCGCGGGGAACTCAGACGCGCGTCTGTGGTGTCCGTATCGGTCGACTCCCCGCCCGGCGGGTCGGGCGATCCCATGCCCGACTGGTTCTCATCTGACTGAGTTTCCGGCTCGTCCTGGGGGATTACGTGCCCTGTGGAAACCGCCATTCCAATGGCAACGCCGATTCCCACCGCGGCGAACCCGGCGGCCGTACCCGCTGCCGCGGTAACGCTACCCCACTGGCCAATCGCGGCGATCGCGGCCAGCGGCACAATGGGCCAAGACCAAGGAGACCTGGCGGCCAGGGAAGGGATTCGGCTGAGCCTGGTCACGCGCACCGATCGCCGATCTGTCGAGACAGTGGGACAAGCCGAGCATTGCACCGCCAACTTACCCGTGCACGGATCTCCACTGGGTGTCGACCTTGATGGTCCCCTGGCTCTACAATGAGGTGGCTCTGAAGGGGTGGGAGGTGTCGGGTGACACCAAAGCGTTATCGATTTCCGAGGGCCGGCCCGTCCCTGGCGGTCCTGCTCGCGTCCACCCTGTACGCGCAGAAGCCAGATTCGCGCTCTCCTGGCCAGCCTGAGCAGGCAACTACCTCGCTGAAGTGCCCGCAGGACCATAGCTTGCTCGTCCGGGAACCAGATGGCACGTACCGGTGCCTGAAGAGGGGGCATCGCTTCAAAGATCCGCCGAAGAGCAAATAGCAGTGGCGGCTACCTCCGCAGTCGATGCTGCCCTTTCTGTGGGTCAGCGCATCGGACGGTATTTCGCCCTGGTCAGCATGATCCCGGGTCTATTCCTGGTTCTGTGGACCTATATGCTCGTTACTAGTGGTGCCGTGTCAGGTGTTCCCAGTCTGGTCAATGTCCAGGCCTCACTGTCCCATTGGTCAGTGGCGAAGGTGACAGGCCTGCTATTTATTTCGCTTGCCGTCGCAATGGTCATACATCCTCTCCAGTTCGCTACCACGCAGCTACTCGAAGGCTATTGGGGAACCTCGGCATTGGCCATTGCTGCCATGAAGGTCCGGATTATCCATCATCGGAAACGCGACCGCGACTTGTATTATCAAGCAGCATGGAACAAGAGCAGATGGCGAGACAAATGCCTGGAAATGCTGGGTAAGGAACCCGGGGCAGACCTTGAGGAGCAGGACCAGGAGCTAAAAGCGGACGTCGCTGCAATCATGAAAAGCGAGAGCGGCGATCCGCTGATGCTGCATAGCATCGCAGAGCAGCAGGCAGGCAACCAGCGCGCGAGCAACTACCCCCTTGACCCCACGCGCATCCTCCCGACCCGGCTCGGCAATGCCCTCCGGTCCTTCGAGGATGCGGCGGGAAAGCAATACGGACTGGATGTCCTCATAATGGCGCCTCGCTTGCACCTGATAGCCACGCCTCGGCACCTGGACTACCTGATCGATGCCAGGGAGGATATGGATTCAGCGATACGCATATGTACTGTCGGGCTCGTCGCCACGCTACTGACCGTGGGCCTCCTGCTGACTGACGGACTCTGGCTGCTATGGGCGATATTGCCGTATTCTGTCAGCTACCTCGCGTACAGAGGTGCCGTATCCGCGGCTCAGGGCTACGGTGCGGTAATAGCAAGCGTAATCGATCTCAATCGGTTTCGTTTCTATGATGAGCTCGGCCTCTTCCCACCGCGGGACACCGCGGAAGAGCGGCAGAATAACAAGACTCTGATGCAGATTCTCGCGGGCGAACATGCGACCGTGCCTTATAAGCCGAGGAGCCCGGTCGCCGCGGGGCGGCTGGTACAGCGTAAACGCGGAAACTAACTCCTAAACCAGGGTACGCCCCGGCCGGACGTCAGACCCAGCGCAGCACGGCGACCACCTTACCGGCGAACTTGGCGCGGTTACCCGGAATCGGCGTGTAGGCCGGGTTCTGCGGCATCAGCCATACCTGGCGGCCTATCTTCTTGTAGGTCTTGACCGTGCCCTCGAGTTCGAGGCCGTCGATTGTGGCGGCCACGATATCGTCGTCTTGGGGCGGCTGGTAAAGCGGGCGGATCACCACCTTGTCGCCGGGATGGATCCCGACACCGATCATGGAGTCCCCGACGACCTCGAGAATGAACGATCTCCCTTCCGAGCCGGCCACGTCTCGCGGCAGCGGGATGTACTCTTCTATCGCCTCCTGGGCGAGAATGGGACGGCCGGCCGCGATACGTCCGACAACTGGCACCCACACTACTTTGTCCGGGCGGATGAATTCCGGCGTGTCATCGATCTCGGGTCCGATGCCTGCGGACAGTTGTCCGGCCACGCCAGTATCCGCGGGGAATGCTGGCTCCCCGGGGAGTCGTACCTGCACGGTGCGCGGCCGCCCAGGCTCGCACCGCAAGTATCCCTTGGCCATTAATTGCCGGTACTGGTAGGACAGCCCGCCGATGCTGCGGCGGCCGATGCTATCCGTGACCTCTCGGTGGGAAGGCGCGCGGCCACGTTCCCGGGTGAGCCTGCGGATTGCCTCGAGGATCTTGCGCTGGATAGGTGTGAGGTCATCGAGAGATTTGGCATTCTTCATAACCGGCGCTCCCCTCCGTGGCGGTGGTCAGCCTGCGGCGCGTGCGGCGGCCGAATGTCTCTTGCTCTGGCCAGCACACCTAATGACCCATTCGACCAGATTGCGGTGACCTGTAGCAACTGTCGGCAACACGAAACTTCGCGCCGTAGGCGGCCCGGGACTTCTCCACCGCTGCCCGTGCGTGGTCCAGCGCAGCGAGTGCCGTAAATGCGATTACCCGTGTTATCTGTGCTGCTAGCGCGCACGGCGCGCGGGGCCGTCCTTCTTGTAAACGGCAGGTCAGCGCTTCGATCCCGGTCGCCGGCTCTTAGTGGTCTGCACCTTTCTGTGGGGACCATTTTCACGTTTAGGTCTGACCCGCTTCACACCCGGATGCCCTCCGTGAACGCCCGGTCATGCTCCGGGTTTAGTGGAGGCCGGTGACCTGCTCGAAGGCACAGGGCATTTTGCTACCGAGCCCGGCGTGGTGGCGTGACATGCGGACGCCATCTCAGGCCCAGCTGGTGGTCTGTGGCCTGGTTGAGTGATCCCGTGCTGACCGGTAACGTTTTGATCCCCGCCGACGCCGGTTATTACGCGGTGTTTCGCTACCGCCTCGGGTACCACGGCCTCCCGCTCGGTCCGGTCACTGCGGCGGTCGCTTCGTTGCTGGCACTTGCATTCGCTTTGTTTGCGATGGTGATCTTGCTGTTCCCGGACGGCAGGCTCACGTCACGGCGCTGGCGGTGGATGCTGTGGGGCTACGTCGGCCTGGTCTGCTATGTGGGGGCTATCAACCTCGGCCCGGCGGTTGCCGCCGATGCCAGTCATGACATCCGCGTCAACTCCTCCGGCGACGTTACGGATACGGCTCATCTGACTGGATGGCTTGCTCACCCGCCCGGATGGCTGACTGCCGTGGTTTACCTCTCGATCGGGGTGATCTGGCTGTCGTGGTGGCCGCCGCCACGCTGGCCGCGGCGGCGTTGTTCAGCCCCCTGCGGCGCCGGATGCAGCGCGCGGTGGACCGGCGGTTCAACCGGGCCCGCTACGACGCCGACCAGATGGTGACGGCGTTCGCGGCCCGGCTGAAAGACGCCGTGGACACCGACTCGGTCCGGGCTGACCTAATCGGTGTCGTGCACCGGGCCCTGGAACCGGCCCACGTCTCGGTGTGGATCAGCTGGCGCGACTGAGGCTAGCTTCCCACCAGCCTCCGCCACTATCAGGCCCGGTCGGGCTCGGTATCACCAGCCCAGCTTCTCCCATATCGGCACCAGGCCGAGCCGCCATCGTCGGCCTCTGACGAGGAGGATTCGCTAGTTTACGGTTCAGTTTGATCCGTAGGGCGCCGGTGGATGCAAAGTGTCCTTTTAGGCGTATGGTGAAAACAGGTTGCGATGGCTTTCGCTTGCTACCGCACCTTTTCTGCACAGGCGTTGCTCCGGACCCCGGTGGCGTTCCGTACCGACACGGACGTTTACTCACCGGGAGGTCGCGTTGGCATATTCAGTGCTAAGTCGCCGGTCCCGCGGCCGGGCTGCCGTCTGATTGCGGCATTTTATCAATCCTCTCCGGTGGGAATACCGGTACGCGACGACAAGGAAGTTATCTGATGAAGGCTCTGGTGTACCACGGACCGGGTCAGAAGGCGTGGGAACACGTACCCGACCCGAAGATCATCCACCCGACCGACGTGATCGTGCAGGTGGACATCACCACGATCTGCGGCACGGACCTGCACATCCTGAAGGGGGACGTCCCGGCCGTGACCGACGGGCGGATCCTGGGGCACGAAGGCGTCGGAACGATCAGCGAGGTCGGCGCGGCGGTGAGCAAGCTCGCCGTGGGGGACCGCGTGATCATCTCCTGTGTCACCTCGTGCGGCTCATGCTCTTACTGCCACCAGCAGCTGCCCTCGCACTGCCTGGACGAGGAGGGCGCCTCCGGCATCGGCTGGATCTTCGGCCACCTCATCGACGGTACCCAGGCGGAGTACGTGCGCGTACCCTTCGCCGAGAACTCCCTGCACAAGATGCCGGCAGGCGTGAGCGACGAGGCCGCGGTCATGCTCTCCGACATCTTGCCCACAGGCTTCGAGATCGGGGTGCGCAACGGCCGGGTCCAGCCCGGCGACGTCGTCGCCGTCATCGGTGCCGGACCGGTGGGCCTGTCGGCGATAATGACCGCCGGTCTGTACGGCGCCTGTCGCATCATCGCCATCGACCTCGACGACAACCGGATCCACCAAGCCAGGTTCTTCGGCGCCACCGACGGCGTCAACAGCGGCGGTGCGGACTGGAAAGACGAGGTGCTGGCCATGACCGACGGCCTGGGCGTGGACGTCGCGATCGAGGCCGTGGGCATGCCCCCGACTTTCCAGATGGCCACCGAGCTCGTCCGCGCAGGCGGGACAGTGGCGAATGTCGGCGTGCACGGCAAGTCGGTGGAGCTGAAACTCCAGGATCTGTGGATCAAGGACATCGCGCTCACCACCGGCCTGG
>Ga0302178_10002585_pt1 | contig 14228 bp, 13 predicted proteins | sample I_Palsa_E1_3_FD_198790 | JGI IMG/M metagenome (GOLD analysis project Ga0302178, IMG submission 198790) | Peat permafrost microbial communities from Stordalen Mire near Abisko, Sweden - I_Palsa_E1_3 | ecosystem: Environmental > Terrestrial > Soil > Palsa > Peat permafrost | place: Sweden... | reverse complement strand
CCGGCGTGCGATAATCCCCTTCAATTCGAATAGCCTGTGCGGAAACGCGAACAATGGCAGAGCCCGACCTTTCAGATCTGAAAGCCTTTATCGCCGTCACGCAAGCGCGCGGGTTCCGTCATGCCGCCTCGACCCGCAGCGTTTCGGCCTCGTCGCTCAGCGAAGCGATTCGACGGCTCGAGGCGCAACTGGGCGTCAGGTTGCTCAATCGCACGACGCGCAGCGTCACGCCCACGGAAGCCGGGCAACGGCTGTTTGAGCGCCTCGCGCCCGCGTTCGGCGAAATCGCCACCGCGCTCGATGCCGTCAACCTGTTCCGCGAAAGCCCCACTGGCACGCTGCGGCTCAACGTGCCGTCGATCGCGGCGCGGGAAATCCTGCCCGCCCTGCTCTCGCGCTTCCTCGCCGCTCATCCGGGCATCACCGTGGATGTCGGCAGCAACGATACCTTCATTGATATCCTCGCGGCCGGATTCGACGCCGGCATCCGCTACGACGAGCGCCTCGAGCGGGACATGATCGCCGTGCCGATCGGCCCGCGCGTGCAACGCTTCGTCGCTGCAGCCGCGCCGTCCTACCTCGCAAAGCGCGGCACGCCGCAGCATCCGCGCGAACTGGTGAATCACGCGTGCATCGGACACCGCTTCGACAGTGGCGTGCTGGCAACATGGGAATTCAAACGAGGCGATGAAGTGATTCGGATCGAGGCGAACGGACCGCTGATCGCATCGGAGATCGAACTGGAAAGGGGCGCGGCGGTCGCCGGACTCGGCATCATCTATACGTTCGACGAGTTTCTGCGACCGGCAATCGAAAGCGGCAAACTCGTGCCGGTGCTCGACGGATGGTGGCAGTCATTCAGTGGACCGTTTCTGTACTATCCCAGCCGGACGCATATGCCCGGCCCGCTGCGCGCGTTCGTGGACTTCATCCTCGAGAATGACCGTTCGCAGTCCAAACATACGGTTTAAAGCTTAGCCGAATGCCGTAGAGGCCAATGCGCAATCCGACCCATGTGCCGACCAGCCCCGCGAGAGAAAGGGTTTTGTCAGAAACTATTCGGGCAACCCTGACACACCCCTCCACGCCCCCCCAAAAAATATTCTTTTCACAGCGACGGATTCCAGTCTTACGCCCCGTTAAAGACACCAAAGGCGCGCGCGACTCACGGAATAGCCGGCCCGCCCGCCTTAGCAACCTGTTCTCCGCATGATTCTGGAAGCCATGACGACTCGAATCCTTCTCGTTGACGACGACCTGGAACTGCGCACGCTCCTGCGCGATTACCTGGGACGCCAAGGCATCGAGGTCGCGATGTTGCATGATGCGGGCACCCTGCAGCAGCGGCTCGAACGCGAGCGTCCCGACGTGGTCGTCCTTGATGTCCTGATGCCGGGCGTCGACGGACTCACCGCCTTGGGACGGTTACGCGCCTCGGGCGACGATATCCCCGTGATCCTGCTGACCGGTCGCTCCGATGACGTGGATCGCATCGTCGGGCTCGAAATGGGCGCGGACGACTACATCAGCAAGCCGTTCAATCCGCGCGAACTGGTCGCACGCGTCGAGGCCATCTTGCGGCGCCGCCGTGCCGTGCCGTCACCCACCGCGCCGGAACAACGCAAGCCGTTTGCGTTCGGCCGCTTCAAGCTGGACTTCCAGTCGCGCACGTTGAGTGTCGACAACCGCATGTTGATCCTGTCCGTGACCGAATTCGCCCTGCTGAAAGTCTTTATCAATCATTCGATGCGCACCCTGACCCGTGATCGCCTGATCGAACTCCTGTACGGCCCGGAAGGCGAGCGCACCGATCGCGGGGTCGACGTGCAGGTCTGGCGTCTGCGGCAAGTGCTCGAGACCAATCCGTCCGCCCCGCGACTGATCCAGACGGTGCGTGGTCGTGGCTATGTGTTCGTTCCGGATGGCGAACAACACGCCGTGCAACAACAGTCCGCTTACAGCTAAAGGTATCGCAAAGTTTGCCGTTACCCTCACTAGGGCACGTTAGCCAACCTTACGATTGCTGGCTGGCAAAGCGCAGCAGGTTGTGACCGTTGCACGGAAAGGCCGCGCAGCGCCAACGCATCAGTGAAGCGGGTCGCCCGCCGCATTGCGCTGCGGCGCACCGCGATAATGGTTCTCGAAGGTTTCGTGCATGCGCTTGAGTAGCGCGAGGTAAGGGCCGCCCTGTTCCGTGCCGACGAGTTGCGCGGCAACGGTATTGGCCTCATCCCAGAGCCGCTCGAATTTTTCTCGTGCTACGGTAACGGGTAGGCGAGAGGCCATCAGGTCAGTGAAGTCCTTGTAGATTGCCTCCGGCGCACGCGCCGGTTTTGCCGTGGTATCTGGCATGTTGGGATCCCCGAACACGTTTCAGGATGTCTCCGACTGTTGCCCAGCCACCGCGCGCGTAGGAAACGTTCGAACTTGCGACAAAGATCGGCAGGGCGGGAAAGCGCTTCGGTTGAACAACGGTCGAAGCGCATCTGGGCACCCAGACATTGTACTGTCACGTTAGTGCAAGACTGTGTCGTCAGAATCCCGGTCACAATGAAAATATAAGCAACGGGGCAAGAGCGTGACCAGTAAATATAAGGTGCTGTTTCTCTGCCGTGAGAACTCAGCACGCAGCATCATTGCGGAGGCGCTCCTGCGCGAGCTGGCAGGTCACCGCTTCGAAGTCTTCAGCGCGGGCTCCGATCCGGCCGCACGGGTTCATGCACTCGCCATTGCGCAACTGCGGCCCGGCATCTCGGACCTCGGCTTGCTGGCTCCCAAAAGCTGGCTGGAATTCACGGGCGAATGGGCGCCGCGCATGGACCTGATCGTCGCGCTGGATGGGCGCGTCGCCGAATATCATGCACCGGACTTCCCGGGCAAACCCCTGTTCGTACAATGGGATTTCGCCGATCCGCTCGCGGAAGGCATGACGCCGGACGAGCGCGCCCGTTCGTTCGAAAAGGTCTTCTGGCAGATCGTGCGGCGGGTCACGCTGTTCATGGAGTTGCCCCGTTACACGTCGCCGGCGGTCCCGGATGCAACGGACGCTGAACCGGCCACGCGCGAGCGCGACATCGTCTGTCCCAGCTGAAAGACCGGCGCGTTATTCGCCCCGTATCCGCACCCGCGCCGCGGCCAGAGCCGCGCGGCGTGCGGATGCTGATCCTGTGGTTACTTACTCCGTAGCCCTTGGTCCGGCGTCGCCGGCAGGTCAAATGCACACTCCCGTCGCGCACTGCACAAATTCAATTGTTTCAGCCACTTGCGCCGTTTGCCCGCGAATTGTCCACAGCCTTGCGAACAGATTGTGTGGACAACTCCGAGGCTGGAACCGCAGGATGGCACTCCTCATGCAGTGAGCAAGCCGTCCGTCGAATGGGTCGAACTCGCGCGGGTTGAATGCGCCAAGGTGGCCAAAATTCAGCAAGGTCTGCACCGCCCTCGGGCGGCGAACGGACTATGCTACGGCCATCATGAAGCCCAACACCGAACGCGATTACCACCGACGGATCGCCCGTGTCATCGAGGCGATACTCGCAGACCCAGGCGCGCCCCACACGGTGGATAGCCTCGCCTCGATTGCGCATCTCTCGCCCTACCACTTCCACCGCATCTACCGCGCCATGACCGGTGAAAGCATTGCCGAAACCGTGCAGCGCGTGCGGCTCGCCCAGGCCGCGTATCGACTGACAGTCGCGGGCGATTCGGTCACCACCGTCGCAGGCAATGTGGGCTACGACAGTCCGCAAGCCTTCTCAAGAGCCTTTCGCGGATTTACGGGCGTCAGCCCAAGCGCATTCCAGACGCGGCAGAAACGCCTCAGCGTACCGTACGCCGAGGGTCGTCAAGCCGCACAGGGCGACGCCAACGCCAATGACAACGCCGATACGGCCGGCGCCGAGGTGCCGTTCGTCGAACTGATCGAGCTCGCGCCGCTCGACGTCCTGTGCCTTCGCCACGAAGGACCCACCGCCACGATCAGCCAGACATTCAGGACGCTGTGGCAGACGCTCGGCCTCAGTGTGAGGTCCACCCAGGTCCACGGCACGATCGGCATCATTTCAGGTGACCCGGAGGACGAGCGGGGCAATTTCCGCTATCTCGCCGGCGTCATTCCGGCCGCACCCATCGCGGCGACGGGTCGGCTCGAAGCCGTGCGGGTTGAGGGCGGTCTGTACGCGGCGCACCGCCTGGTCGGTCCTTATGCGCTGATTGCGCCCACGTTCGCGGCGTTATTCGGCGGCTGGCTGCCGCAAAGCGGCTACGAGCCCGACGACCGGTCCGCACTCGAGTTCTATCGAAACCGTCCTGCGCCCGACGGGCAACAGGAATGCATCACTGACCTCATGATTCCCATTCGACAGGAGTGAGTATGCTGCGTCGTTACCTCGCCGCCGTTGCGGTCCTTGCCACGTGCTGCACCGGCGCGGCCCTTGCCGCGGGCAGCGACAGCGTGGCGCCCTATCATGTCGGCACAGCCACGCGCGTCATTCATCCGCCCGTCGCCCGCAATTGGCGCGGTGCACGGACCGAAGCGCTCCTGACGAACATCTGGTATCCGGTCGACCCCGCGCTTCCAGAAGCGGCGCATGAAATCGGCGCACCCGGCAACCCCGTTTTTATAGGGCACCCGCGCGCGGTCGACGCGCCGCTGTCGCCCGCTCACGCAAAATATCCGCTGCTTGTGCTGTCGCACGGGACCGGCGGCAGCGCCGCGAGCCTCGACTGGTTGGCCTCCGCGCTCGCCGCGCAGGGCTATATCGTCGCCGGCGTGAACCATCCGGGCAATAACGCAATGGAACCGGTGACCTTCGAGGGCTTTCTCCTCTGGTGGGAGCGCGCCACGGACGTCAGTGAAGTGCTCGATAGCCTGCTCGCCGATCCGACGCTCGCTGCCCATATCGACACGAGCCGCATCGGCGCGGTGGGATTCTCGCTTGGTGGCTACACGGTGCTCGAACTGGCGGGCGCACGAACCGACCAGAAACAGTTTTTGGACTTCTGCGCATCGTCCGCCGCCGACGCGATCTGCCGGCCGCCGGAGATGAACAGTCTTCCCGGCGGTCCACACATGCCCGACCACCTGCCCGCGGCGACGACCGCATCGATGGCGCGCTCGGGTGAGTCCTATCGCGACCCACGCATCAAGGCTGTGTTCGCCATCGCTCCCGCATTGGGCGAAGCATTCAATCAAGCCTCGTTCACCGACGTACATATTCCCGTGTCGCTGCTGGCCGGCACTGCAGATGCCACCGCGCCGGTTCAAACCAACATCCAGCGCATCGCCGGCCTGCTGCCCAACGCGACGGTCCACATGGTGCCGGGCGCCTCCCATTACACTTTCCTCGATACCTGCTTGCCGGGCGTGGCGGATCGCGCTCCCGGCACCTGCAAGGACGGTCCCGGCGTAGACCGCGACACCGTTCATGAGCAGGCCGTCGAACAGGCGCTTGCGTTCTTCAGCAACACTTTGCCCGCACAGACGCAATAGCCCAACGCCGTTCAAGCGAGCGTCCAAGTCAAAAGTCAATGATTCGCATACCGAATGATATGCCTCACATGAGGCATATCATTCGTCCATTATTAAGGCACTAGCCGGTCCGGGTCACGTGGCACAAACGCGGCTTCCTTCACATTTGAAAGCCCTAGCAGCTTCGCGATCACCCGCTCGACACCGAGCCCGAATCCACCGTGGGGCGGACAACCGTAGCGAAAGTTGTCGAGGTAATGTGTGATGGAGCCAGGCTCGACACCTTTCTCGACGGCCTGCTGACACAGTACATCGTAGCGATGCTCACGCACCGCACCGGTCGTAATCTCGATGCCCTTGAAGATCAGATCGAAGCTCTTCGTCACGCCCCGTTGCCGATCCCACGCGTGATAGAAGGGGCGCTTCGCGATTGGGTAGTCACTCACGAAAATCAGGTCGCAGCCGAGTACCTTGTACAGCATGCTTTCGCCCTCATCCGGCAGGTCTTGCGCCGGGCCAAGACTCAGGCCGTGAGCCGACAGAATCTCTTTGGCCTCACTCAAGCTCAAGTACCTGACGCTGGGCTCGATCGGCAAGTCGACACCGAATAGCGCCTTGACGTCCCCCGCGAACGGTCGGAGTTTTGCAAAGGCGTAGCGCAGCATCTGCTCCTCGAACGCCATGACCTGCGCGGTTTCGAAGGCCCAGGCGAATTCGACATCGAGACCGGTGAACTCGGTCAAATGCCGGCTGCTTCTGCTCTCTTCCGCCCGGAACACGGGGCCGATCTCGAAGACGCCTTCAAGGCCCGACGCTATCCCCATCTGCTTGTAGAACTGCGGCGATTGAGCAAGGAAAGCCTGGGTATCGAAGTAGCTGACGCGAAACACCTGAGCGCCGCTTTCACTGGCGTTGCCCATCAGCTTCGGTGTATGCAGTTCGGTGAAACCTCGTCCCAACGCGAACTCGCGGCACGCGAATTCAAACGCGCTTCGCAGCCGCAGCATCAGTTGCCATCGGGGTGCCTTGAGATCCACGACACGATAGTTGAAGCGAAGATCGACACTGCTCGCCTCAGTGACCGGATAAGGCTGGGCCCTGGAAAAGATTTCCACCGACTGCACCTGGACCTCCACGCCGAACGTCTTGCTCTGCGCGGCGGCGACAACCGTACCGGTCACCGCGAAGGTTGAACCGGCGAGCAACTGCCCCACGTGCGCGTGCTCTGCGACAGAGGACTTGTCGACGACCAGTTGGAGCTTGCCGGTGGCGTCATGAGCAAGCAGGAACTGGAGGTTTTTCTGATCCCTGAGCACATCGAGCGTCAGATACAGCGTGACGACCTCACCCACCTGTTGCTTCACGTCTTCGACTAACGTCCTCATGGTTTTCTGCCTTGATGAAAAGCGTGCGGAAATAAAAAAAGGCACTCAGTTCGTGAGTGCCTTTGGCTTGACGGTGCTTATTTTTCAACAGACAAATAATCTCCTGTCACCCAAAGGCGACACATTATTATTGCGGTCGAGACAGCTAAAACGGCGCATGGTCTGGAGAAAAATAGTCAGCGTACAGATCGGTTATCAGCTTGCCGGCATGCTAAGCGCATGCCACGAGCAAGCTGACGAAGACTAAAAGGTAACAAAGTTCGGGCGAAAGCGCAAAGCTTGCTGCGCGCGCCGATACGATGCGAGTGCCGCCCCGTGTTGCAAACGCAGCGCCTCGCGGTTCAGTTGGCCGCCTCGCGCATGGCCCGGTATTCGCGCCGCACGATGTCCATCAACTCCGCCACCGAGGTGTTAGCGGCCTCTTTCTCATAGGTGACGCGGCCGCGCTGCATCAGCATGACGCGATCCGCAATGTCGAGCGTCTGCGCATAGTTGTGCATGATCATCACGATCGACAGGCCGCCTTTCTCCTTCAGACGCAGAACCAGGTCGATAATCAGGCCAGCTTCGCGCGCCCCCATGGCGGCCAACGGTTCGTCGAGCAGCAGGATTTTCGCATTCGAATTGACCGCGCGCGCCACCGCGATAGCCTGCCGTTGTCCACCGGAAAGCTGCTCGACCGGCAGGTCGACCGAAGGTATCCGCACGCCGATCTCTTCGAGACATTCCGCCGCACGCGCGCGCATCGCCCGGTTATTCAACAGGCGGAACGGACCCGGATAAATGATCTCGCGGTTCAGGAACATGTTGTGATAGATGCTCAGCGAATTCGCCAACGCCAGGTCCTGATAGACGCATTCGATACCTAGCGCACGGGCGTGGTCGACCGAGCGCAGCATCGTTTCCTCGCCGCCAATAAAGAGCTTGCCGCCGGTCTGCTGATGAAAGCCGGTGAGTATCTTGATCAGTGTCGATTTGCCCGCGCCGTTATCACCCAGCACGCCGAGAATTTCGCCCTGCTTAAGGGTCAACGACACGCCATCCAGCGCGGTAACCGCACCGAAGCGCTTGACTATCTCTTCGCCGCGCAGCGCATACGCCACTTCGGACATCACGACTCTCCCTTACTTGCGCGCGAGACGCACGACGTGGATGTTGAAGATCATCGCGCCGAGAATCGCAGCGCCGAGAATCATGTTGAACGTGAAGGCGTTGATACCGATCAGCGTGAAGCCGTCGTTCAGAATGCCCAGCACCGCTGCGCCGATCAGGCCGCCGATGATCGTGCCCGACCCACCCGCGAGCGGCGTCCCGCCGATCACGGCTGCAGCCACGGCGAGGAACATGATCTGGTTGCCACCGGCTTGTGGATCGATCGAGGTAATGCGAAAGCCTTCGAGAATGCCCGTAAAGCCAGCAAGCACCGCCGCGATAATGAAGTTGCCGAGCTTCAGCCGCTTAACGTTGATACCCGCTTCGCTCGAACCCAATGGATTCGCCCCGGACGCAATCGTATGCAAGCCCCAGCGCGTGTTCCGCAATAGCACGTGCATGACCACCGCAATCGCGATGGTCCAGATGATTTCGCTGTACCCCCAGGCACCCATGAACGCAGCAAAATCATTGCCCTCCGGCGTGGACACCGGCGTGCCGCGGGAGATCGTCAACGTGAGACCGTTGATGAAGAACAGCGTGCCAAGCGTCGTCACGAACGAGGGAATACGCAGGTACACCGTCACCGCGCCATTGATCAACCCCACTACACCTGCCGCCACCACGCCCGCGATCAGCGCAATCCATGTTGGCGCTCCTGCCTCGTGCGCAAAATGCATGATGAACGGTGCAAACGCGAACACCATGCCGGCGGAGAGATCAATCTCGCCGCCGATCATCAACATGATTTCGCCGCACGCGATGATCGCCACCGGCGCGATGAACTGCGACAGATTTTCGAGGCTGGCGCTCGTTAGCAGAAAGTCGTGGTTAGCGATTTCGAAGTAGGCGGCCAGAATCAGCGCGACCGCCAGAATGCGAATCTCGCTGGAGCGTCCGATCGTGCCAGGCCAGCGCCTGGCGCGATCGCTGGATTTCGTCGTATCTGTCACAGATGACATTACGACTTGATCCCACCGTTACGCGGCACGATTTGCGGCTTCGTGCTCTTACCTTCATAACGCGTTTCGGTGTTCAGGTACGGATCGACCGAACCCTTGGTGACGAACTTCAGGCCGGAGTTGACGTTGGCCGGTCCGACCAGGCCACCCGAGGCCAGGAACGTGAACGCTTCCACCACGGTATAAAAGCCTTGCACGTAGGGTTGCTGATCAATCGTGAAGTCGAGGAAGCCGTCATGAATCAACTGCACCGTCCGCGGCAGCAGGTCAAAGCCGCCACCATGCACGCCCTTGGCCGGCAGGTTCGATTCCTTCATCACTTCGGCCACACCTTGCGTGCTGCCCGCATCGACCGCGAACATGCCCTTCACATCCTGGTGTCCAAGATAGAACGACTTGATCTTTGAGAGCTCTTCGTTGACGGTGGCGCCCGTTGCGATCGTCTGCACATCGATCTTCTTGCCGGACTTCTTGATCGCGTCTGCCGCGCCGTCCAGCCGGGGCTGGATGTTGAGCTGCCCTGGCGTGGCGATAAAGAGTGCGACGGTCCCGCTGTCGACCAGACTGGCGATGCGCTCGCCCATCTGATAACCCGACAGGTACAGATCCTGGCCGATGTACGCGAGCCGTGGGTTGGTGCTGCCGCGTGGCGCATCCGCGTTGTAGGCGAATACAGGAATGCCGGCGTCCAGTGCTTTCTGGATCGGCCCATCAAACGCCTTGGGATCGACGATCGGTACCGCGATAGCATCGGCCTTTGCAGCAATCGCTGCGTTCAGCGCATTGACCATCTCGCCGACGTCGGCGTTCGCCGAACCCGTCCACTGGTAATCCATCCCGAGCAATCCGCAGGCATCCTCAATACCGTATTGCGTGGGTACAAAGAAAGGATTGGTCGTGACGTGGTTGACGAAAACGATCTTCCACTTCTTGTGCGAGGGGAATGGCGAAGCATCCGCTGCGAATGCCGGTGTCGACACACCGCCTAGCATGGCCATCGCTGCCGCGAGGCCCGCACCTTGCAGCAAACCGCGCCGCATGCCCTGCACTTCACCCCGTCCTTCGTTCTGCTTGTCTTCCCGTTCCTCGGCCATGTCATTCTCCCGTATGTCAGTTGTTCGAACTCACTGCTCATGACGGCACAGGCCGGGAAAGCGCCGTTGCCGGGCATTACCGCGTCCGACGGACGCGCTTCCTCGACCCCACGCGCACCCGTATGACAATCCACCGAAAATGCTATATCAGGCACCTACGCCGAATAATCGATGTATACCCTTAACTAGTCGGACTATTTCTTACGTCATGAATTCCAGTCCAATTGCATTGTTCAGTTGACCTTTCAGATTGATCGCGCCGCGTGGCGAACACGTGACATGGTTCGGCATTTCGCGCGAATCATCCGCGCTCCTGCAACGCAGCAAAATGACGAGAGGCGGCACACAAATGGTTCAGCGCTTGCACGTCCCACACTCCAGGCCCATATCGGCACTCCAGACCGCACGAATAGTATTACTATCGTCAGAGTCTAAGGAGACAGCCCATGAAGGACGCCAAACGACCGCTACGTTCAGCCCAATGGTTCGGCAGCGCCGACAAGAACGGCTTCATGTACCGCAGCTGGATGAAGAATCAGGGAATCCCTGATCATGAGTTTCAGGGCAAACCGATTATCGGAATCTGCAACACGTGGTCCGAGTTGACGCCGTGCAACGCGCACTTCCGCAAGATCGCGGAGCACGTCAAACGCGGCGTGTTCGAAGCGGGCGGATTCCCCGTTGAGTTCCCGGTCTTCTCGAACGGCGAGTCGAACTTGCGTCCCACGGCCATGTTCACGCGCAACCTCGCGAGCATGGATGTGGAGGAGTCGATCCGCGGCAATCCGATTGACGCGGTCGTCCTGCTCGTCGGCTGTGACAAGACCACCCCGGCTCTTCTGATGGGCGCTGCGAGCTGCGACGTGCCCGCTATCGCGGTGAGCGGCGGACCGATGCTTAACGGCAAGCACCACGGTCACGATATCGGCTCGGGCACGGTCGTCTGGCAATTGAGCGAGCAGGTCAAGGCGGGCAAGATCTCGCTACACGAATTCATGTCAGCTGAAGCAGGCATGTCGCGCTCGGCGGGGACCTGCAACACCATGGGCACCGCCTCGACGATGGCCTGCATGGCTGAGGCGCTCGGCGTCACGCTGCCGCACAACGCGGCCATTCCTGCCGTGGACTCGCGCCGCTACGTGCTCGCCCATATGTCGGGCATGCGCATCGTCGAGATGGCGCTTGAAGACCTGCGCCTGTCGAAGCTGCTGACGCGCGAAGCGTTCGAGAACGCGATCCGCGTGAATGCGGCAATCGGCGGCTCCACGAACGCGGCGATCCATCTGAAGGCGATTGCCGGGCGCATTGGCGTTGAGCTGGAACTGGACGACTGGACGCGCGTCGGGCGCGGCACGCCCACGCTCGTCGATTTACAGCCGTCGGGCCGCTACCTGATGGAGGAGTTCTATTACGCGGGCGGCCTGCCGGCAGTCATCCGGCGCCTCGGCGAGGCCGCCCTGCTACCGCACCCTGCAGCGCTGACCGCAAACGGCAAGACGCTCTGGGACAACTGCAAAGAAGCCCCGCTCTATAACGATGAAGTGATTCGTCCGCTCGACAAGCCGCTCGTTGCCGACGGCGGTCTATGCGTGCTGCGCGGCAACCTCGCGCCGAACGGCGCGGTGCTCAAGCCCTCTGCCGCCACGCCCGCCATGCTCAAGCACCGCGGCCAAGCCGTGGTATTCGAGAACTTCGACGACTACAAGGCGCGCATCGGCGACCCCGATCTCGACGTGACCGCCGACTCCGTACTCGTGATGAAAAATTGCGGACCGAAGGGTTATCCGGGCATGGCCGAAGTGGGCAACATGGGGCTACCGCCGAAACTGCTGGCGCAAGGCGTCACGGATATGGTGCGCCTGTCCGATGCCCGCATGAGCGGCACCGCGTACGGCACTGTGGTCTTGCATATCGCGCCCGAGGCGCGCGCGGGCGGCCCGCTCGCGGTGGTGCGCAACGGCGACTGGATCGAGATGGACTGCCACGGCGGACGGCTGCACCTGGAGGTCAGCGATGCCGAACTGGCGGCACGGCTCGCCGAATGGCAACAGGCGAAGCAACCGGTGCCGGCCGATGCTAGCGGCTACCGCAACCTTTACGTTGAACACGTATTGCAGGCGGACCAGGGATGCGACTTCGATTTTCTCGTGGGCTGCCGGGGCGCAGACGTGCCACGCCATTCGCACTAACTGGGGTCGAACGCCAGACGTGCGCCACCGCCCGGCCGGCTCAGGCCGGATGGCTGCGCACCACTTCGAGAATGCTCTCGGCATCGGCGCTCGCGTTTTCGAGCTGAACGAGGCTGGCCTGACGCGCACCGAGCGCGTCGCGGCTCTGGATCGCCGTAAGAATCGCCTTGTGACGCGGCAACGACAGGGCATGCGTGTCCGGATGGCGGCTCGTCAGCTTGATGGACTCCGACAGTGCGAGGGACAGCATATTGCCGATATGCGCGAGCAGATCGTTGTGCGTGGCGGCCATGATGGCGCGGTGAAACTCGAGGTCCGGCTCGAGCAGCGCGCTGGCGGTTGACGCGTGCGCCATGCGCTCGTACGCAGAGGCGATGCGGGTGAGGTCTTCGCTGGTCGCCGCAGTCGCGGCGAGCGCGGCCGCGGCCGGTTCGATCACGCGGCGCACCGTGAGCAGCGAGCGGAAAAACTCGCCTTCCGGCACGCTGCTTAGCGTCCAGTACAGCACGTCGGGGTCGAGCATATGCCAGTCTTCACGCGGCTTCACGACGCTGCCCACGCGCGGCTTCGACACCACCAGTCCCTTGGCGACCAGTACGCGCGTCGCCTCGCGCAGGACCGGGCGGCTCACGCCATAGCGCTCGCACAGGTCGGTTTCGGCAGGCAGGCGCTGGCCTGGCTGAACCTTGCCGCTGACGATATCCATGCCGAGTTCCTGCACGATACGACCGTGCAGGCTCTTGCGTTGTTGCAGATGACGATAATCCATATGAAGAGATCGCTGACTGTGCACGCTTCAGTCGTGACGCGACCGATTCAGCGCTTGAGAACTACCCCTGCCCCATTGCCGTGACGTACCGTGCCCGGCTCGTTGTAGCGTGTGGGGGCTCGTTCAAGCATAACACGCGCTCAGGCTGCAAAATCAGGTTGAAAATTAAGCTGCAGTTCGGCCGCGTTATTTGATCAATGCGCCGCGCTCGCTGAGTAGCTGGCGGAGAATGCTGCGATGGCAGCGGCTTTCATCTTCACAATAACAACCGACCGAAAAATCCGTGCTGTGCGACAACGCGGCGAGCAGATCCAGCACCTTGCTGGTGTCGCTATCGTTCATCTCCGCGCGGTAGCTACGCGCGAAGTGATTCCACTCCGCCTGGCTGCCAGTTTGTTGGGCATGTTTGGCTTGCGTGACCAGCGATGCGCTCGGCGAGAGGTTGGGCAACCAGACATCGTAGTAGTCGTGCGTGCCGAACTCCGCCTTCGGCACGCCACGCGGAGGCCGGCGCACCGTGCCGATGCGCAGCCCCTCTCCTTCCGCCCGCTTTGACCCGAGCCGCACGATGCGAATGGCCATGTCTTGTGTCTCCAGGCAATCCGTTTCCGTCTTGTGTGCAGGCGGGATGACGAGAAAAATGCCGATTGCCTCAGTTGCCGCGCGTGTGCTGATGACCCATGCGAAGGGCGCGTCATCGCTCAAACGTGGTGCCCCACCTCACCACCGGTCCCCACCGAATCGGTCAGCGTATCGGGCGCATTTTCCAACGCCGTGTCGTGGTGCAGCAGCAGCACCGCGGCGACACCCACCAGTCCAGCCCCGGAGAGACACAGCAGACCGGCTCCGAAACCGCCGGTACTATCCTTGATCCAGCCCATTGCGAACGGACCGAAGAAGCCCGCCAGATTACCTAGCGAGTTCACCACGGCAATGCCGCACGCGGCCGCCGCGCCGGACAGGAACGCCGCCGGCAACGTCCAGATAATCGGCAGACAGCCGAAGATGCCAAAGCCCGCGATCGACAGCGCCGCCATCTTCAACACCGGGTTATCCAGCCCTGCCGCCGCGCCAATCCCACCCGCGGCAACCAGCAACGCAATCGCCACGTGCCACTTGCGTTCGAGCTTGCGATCCGAGTGCCGTCCCCACAGCACCATGCTGATCACGCCCACGATATATGGCAACGAGGTCACAAAACCAGTCT
>Ga0302178_10002584_pt1 | contig 14229 bp, 11 predicted proteins | sample I_Palsa_E1_3_FD_198790 | JGI IMG/M metagenome (GOLD analysis project Ga0302178, IMG submission 198790) | Peat permafrost microbial communities from Stordalen Mire near Abisko, Sweden - I_Palsa_E1_3 | ecosystem: Environmental > Terrestrial > Soil > Palsa > Peat permafrost | place: Sweden... | reverse complement strand
CACAGCCCGGCGACCTCGAAGGTGTCCACGATCACCCCGGAGCCGAACGCGCGCTCGGGCCCCATGATCTGGGCGTAGGTGCCGACCGCGTCGTTGCGGTGCTGCCACCAGTGCTCCCCGTACCGCGAGCCGAGCTCAGCCGACGCCCCGGCGTGTGCGAGCGTCTCGACGGCCGCCTGCTTCCTGGCGTCGGCGCCCGGCGGCCCGACCGGGAAGCCGAGCACCCCGACGCACCCGCCGGGATGGCCGATCGCCCCGAAGCTCAGCTGGGCGTCGGTCTCGTCGTAGCCGCGGATGACGGCGGCCCCGGTTTCCGCGCGCACGGCCTGGGCGAGTCCGTCGGCCATGGCGGCGAATCCTCCGAAGGCGAAGGCCAGCCAGTCCCAGCCCGCGGGCCGGGTCCGGCAGGCGAGCGTCGCCTCGGTGACCACCGCGAGCGTCCCCTCGGACCCGACCAGGAGCCGCCGCAGGTCCGGTCCGGCGGCCGAGCGCGGCACGGGCAGGCTGCGCAGGATCTCGCCCTGCGGGAGGACCGCGGTCAGCCCGAGCAGCACATCCTCGATCGCCCCGAAGCCGGTGGACGCCTGCCCGGCCGACGACGCGGCGATCCAGCCGCCCACCGTGGACAGGGCGATCGACTGCGGGTAGAGGCCGGTCGTCAGCCCGTGCTCGGCCAGGGCCTGCTCGAGCCGGTCGCCGCGCACGCCGGCCTGGACGTGGACGACCTGTGACACCAGGTCGACCGCGGTGACCTTGTCCATCAGGGACAGGTCCAGGACGACCGACCCGGCCTCGGCTTGCGCTCCGCCGCAGACGCCGGAGCCGCCGCCGCGGGGAATCACCGCCGTGGACGTGTGCGACGCCCAGGCCAGGACCGTGGCCACTTCCTGGGTGCTGGCCGGGAAGATCACCGCGGCGGGGAGGGGGAGCTCATCGCCGCGGACGCGCCGCAGCAGCGACAGCGCCCAGGAGTCGATGGCGCGCTCGCGCAGCGTCTCCGCGTCGGTCCGCACGGCGCCGTCGGGCAGGCGGCTCACCAGAAGTTCCAGGGGACTCACGACGCGGATCGTAACCCACTCCTGCGACCAGGGCGTACGCCGGGTTTTGCCCGGGTGCAGCCAAAGGCTGCCAGTTAAGTTAGCCTCGGCGTGTTTACCCCCGGCGTGGACTGTAGGGTTACGTCCCGTGGATGGTCAGGTGAGCCTCAGGCCGGTGACCGAAGATGACCTGTCCTGGCTGGAAAGCCTGAGAAACGGTCCCGCCGCGACCGGGGCGCACGAGTGGCACGGCTGGCACGATCCCGGATCTCAGCGGCGTCGATGGGCGGAATCCGGGCTGCTTTCGGACAACGCCGGGACGCTGATGGTGATCCATGGCACCGACCGGGCTGGCAGCGTTTCCTGGCGCATGGTCCGAACCGGCCAGGTCTCGCACTGCTGGGCCATCGGCATCGGGCTAGCGCCAGAATTCCGAGGACGCGGCTACGGTACCGAGGCGCAGCGGTTGCTGGTGCGTTACCTGTTCGCGCACACTCAGCTCAACCGGATCGAGGCCACTACCGAGATCACCAACACCGGCGAACAGCGGGCGCTGGAGAAGGCCGGGTTCACCCGCGAGGGTGTACTACGCGGAGCCACTTTCCGCGCCGGGCGCTGGCATGACCAGATCATTTACAGCGTGCTCCGCCACGAAGTCGAGCTACTAGAAGCCCCGGAAACCGAACAAGCCCCCGCTGAAAGCTCCTAAGCCCGCGTTTCCTCGCGGCCTGAAGGCCGGAGTCTGGTCGCCGCGATCTTCATGACCGCTGCCACCATGAGGTTTTGCGGATCCGGGCGGGCTGCGGTATGAGCGCATCCCCCTCGAGGAGCCAGAGCGTCCAGCCCTGCTCGGACAGCGCCGAGCGCAGCCGGTAGGCGCAGTGCCGGCAAAGGTAAAGCTCGCCGATCCCGCGGGTGCGATACACCGCGCGGACCGCGGGCCCGCATCGGTCACATGTCTGGCTCACGTCAGGCCGCTGTGTCATGGCGGGCATCTCACACACCATCCGTTCGTTCGCCAGGCCCGGCCAGGCTGGCCTCCCCCTAGCGTCGCCCAGCGGGCCGCCAGGTCGCGCCCGTGACTGACCCTGGCGGGTGCCTGGTCCTAGGTGCTGGCCGCGCCCCGGGTACCGATCGCGCGCCGCCGATCGCGCCGCAGACCAGGGCATCGGCCAGGGCACCTAACAGGTGTGGCCGGACCGCCGGAGGGCGAGAATGAAGCCAGCAGCAACCGCCCGGAAGGAGCAGATGATGGCGAGCACGGTGGCCGATGTCATGGTGGCGACGTTGAAGGCGTCAGGCGTCAGGCGGGTGTACGGCATCCCCGGTGATTCCCTGAACGGATTCACCGACGCGCTGCGCCGGGACGGCGCAATCACCTGGGAACACGTACGCCACGAGGAGGCCGCCGCGTTCGCCGCGGCCGGCGAGGCGGCCCTTACCGGCGAGCTCGCGGTGTGCGCGGCCAGCTGCGGGCCAGGCAACCTGCACCTGATCAATGGCCTGTTCGACGCCAACCGCAGCGGCGTGCCGGTGCTGGCGATCGCGGCGCACATTCCGGGCGACGAGATCGGTGGCGAATACTTCCAGGAGACCCATCCGCAGGAACTGTTCCGCGAGTGCAGCGTCTACTGCGAACTGGCCAGTGTGCCCGCCCAGCTTCCCCGGCTGATGGAGATGGCGATGCGCGCGGCCCTGCAGCGCGGCGGCGTCGGCGTCGTGGTCGTGCCTGGCGAGGTTTTCGTCGCCGACGCGCCGGCCGATGCGCGGCCCGCCCGGCTGCGGGCGGTGTCGCCCGTCATGCGGCCGGACGAGGAGTCACTGGCGGCTGCCGCGCAGGTGCTGAACGGCGCCGGCCGGGTGACCATCCTTGCCGGGGCCGGGTGCGCCGGCGCGCACGACCAGCTCATCGGCCTAGCGGAAGCATTGAAGGCACCCGTCGTACACGCCTTCCGCGGCAAGGAGTTCGTCGAGTACGACAACCCCTACGACGTGGGAATGACCGGGCTGATCGGATTTGGCTCGGGTTACCGGGCCATGGAGCACTGCGACGCCTTGGTCATGCTCGGGACCGACTTTCCTTACCGGCCGTTCTATCCGGAAGGCATCCCGGTGATCCAGGTCGACGTCCGCGGCGAGCGGATCGGCCGCCGGGTTCCCGTCGAGGTTCCGCTCGTCGGTACCGTCAAGGACACGGTCGATGCGCTGCTGCCGCTGATCACGCCCAAGCGTGACTCGGCGCACCTGGACCGGCTGACCGCGCACTACCGGCGGGCCCGCGGCCGGATAGACAAGCTCGCCAGGGACCGGCGAAACGACTCGCCGCTGCACCCGCAGTACGTGGCGGCCACGATCGACCGCCTCGCCGCGGACGACGCGGTGTTCACCTTCGACGTCGGCACGCCGAGCATCTGGGCCGCCCGCTACCTGCGGATGAACGGCCGGCGCCGGCTGGTCGGCTCGTTCAGTCACGGGTCCATGGCCAACGCGCTGCCGCACGCCGTCGGCGTGCAAGCCAGCCACCCAGGCCGGCAGGTGGTCACGCTGTCCGGAGACGGCGGGCTGGCCATGCTGCTCGGCGAGCTGATCACGCTGCGCCAGCAGCGGCTTCCGGTCAAGGTCGTCGTGTTCAACAACGGCGCGTTGTCGTTCGTGGAACTGGAGATGAAGGCCGCCGGGGTCGTCACCTACGGCACCGACCTCGACAATCCCGATTTCGCCGGGATAGCCCGGTCCGTTGGCCTCTTCGGGGTCCGGGTGGACAAGGCGGAGGAACTCGAAGGCGCGCTGAAAGAGGCGTTCGAACACGACGGGCCGGCCCTGGTGGATGTCCGGACGGCCCGGTATGAACTGTCGCTGCCGCCCAAGCTCACCTACGGCGAGATCAAGGGCTTCACCCTGTACGCCACCAGGACGATCCTGTCCGGCGGTGGCGAAGAGCTCATCGAGCTGGCCCGGACGAACCTGCGTGAGCTGGACATCGAATAACCACCCGTCTGGGAAACTGCGGCATGTGGCCGGGAGGAAGCGAAGATGCGATATGGGGCCTGAGGAGTTCCGGGCAGCTGGTCATGAGCTGATCGACTGGATCGCGGACTACCGTGCCCGGATTCCGCAGCTGCCGGTTCAGGCGCAGGTGGGACCCGGTGAGGTAGCGGGGAAGCTGCCGAGCCGGGCGCCGGAGGAGGCCGAATCGTTCCGCCGGGTGCTGGCCGACCTCGAAGAGATCGTCGTGCCCGGCGTGACCCAGGTTCAGCATCCGCGCTACTTCGGCTGGTTTCCGTCCAACGCCACCCTCAGTTCCGTGCTCGGCGACCTGGCCACCTCCGGGCTCGGAGCGCTAGGGATCACCTGGCAGTCCGCCCCCGCGCTGACGGAGGTCGAGGAAGTCGTCGTTGAGTGGCTACGCGAGCTGACGGCGCTGCCCGAGGGGTGGAAGGGCGTCATCCAGGACACGGCTTCCAGCGCCTGCCTCGTCGCTTTGCTTGCGGCCCGCGAGCGCGCGACGAACTACTCAGAGGCGCGCGGCGGGCTGCAGGCCGAGAACGCGCCACTGACGGTCTACACCACGCAGCATGCTCACTCCTCGATCCCGAAGGCAGTTGCCCTGGCCGGTTACGGGCGGGACAACTGCAGGTTCGTCGGCGTCGACCCGGTCACCTACGCCATGCGTCCCGAAGCGCTGGCTGCGGCGCTTGAGGCTGACGTGGCGGCCGGCCGGCGGCCGGCCGCCGTCGTGGCCAGCGTCGGCACCACCGGCACCACGGCCGTGGACCCGGTCGCGCAGATCGTCCCGCTGGCCCGCCAGTACGGGATGTGGGTGCATGTCGACGCGGCGATGGCCGGCTCGGCGTTGCTGCTGCCGGAGATGCGCTGGCTTGCTGACGGGGTAGCAGGCGCGGACTCACTGGCCTGGAACCCGCACAAGTGGCTGGGCACCGTTCTGGACTGTTCGCTGTTGTACGTCGCCGACCCAGACCATCTAATCCGGGTCATGTCGACCAGCCCGTCCTATCTTCGTTCCGCCGTTGACGGTGAGGTGACCCAGTACAAAGACTGGGGCATCCCGCTTGGCCGGCGGTTCCGTGCCCTCAAGCTGTGGTTCCACCTGCGGCTGGACGGAGTGGAGGCCATCCAGGCCAGGCTGCGGCGGGACCTGGACAACGCTCGCTGGCTCGCTGACCAGGTCTCATCGACGCCCGGCTGGCGTATCCTGGCCCCGGTCAACCTGCAGACCGTCGTGCTCAGGCACGAACCCGACGGTGTCGTCTCCGCTACCGGTGCCGTGCTGGACCCTGGCGCGCTGAACGCGCACACGCTCTCCTGGGTGGATTCGGTCAACACCTCGGGCGCGGCCCTGGTGACGCCGTCCCTGCTGGACGGCACCTGGGCGGTCCGGGTCTCGATCGGAGCCGAGCCCACCGAGCGTCAGCACGTCGAGGAACTGTGGACTCTGGTGAAGCAGGCCGCCGAGAGGGCGGGTTAGCGTGAACGGGTAACGGTCGACCTGTTCGCGGGACTCCCGGTGAGCGATCTGTGCCGCGGTGCTGTTCCAGGGCAAGACGATCGCGCGGCCAGAACGGAAAGCCTGTTCCACGGCATCCGGACGACCCGCTACCCGCTGGATCAGATCCGGGCGCTCTGATGACATGCTTCGTCCTTCATCATCAACGATCACGAGAATTCACCAGCTACTGTTCCGCGGTCAGCTCACCGCCATCCGGATACCCGTGCCCCCTGGCATAGCACCGCGCGGCGGCCCTCACCAGTCCTGCCACCTCCGGCTTTAATGGCTCATCGGACCTTGGCCAGGTAACTGCAGAGCGGGAACGGCGGGGTGAGTTGCTCGTTATAGGGCGTGAGGGAGTTTTCGGCGGGGCGGCGAATGGTCTCGGAGGTTCTCGTGAAGTTCAAGCTAGCCGCGGCACTGGCGACGGCCGCGGTGTGCGCCGCGGTCGTCTCGTGCTCGTCCGGACCGGCAGCGACAGCCGGCACGCAGGCACCTCCGGTCACGGTGCTGACCAAGGGCGCGGACAACGGCAACGGCGACATCTTCCTGGCCCCGAGCGGCGGTCAGTACGGCACCGGCCCGGAGATCGTCAGCATCACCGGCAAGGTGCTCTGGTTCCACCGGCTGCCGGCCGGCACGTTCGCCACCGACTTCCGCACCCAGACCTACCTGGGCAAGCCGGTGCTGACCTGGTTCCAGGAAGGCAGCACCGGCGGCGAGGGCGTTATCTACAACGCCCGTTACCAGCAGATCGCCACCGTCAAGCCGGCGAACGGGTATGCCGCCGACTTCCACGAGTTCCTGATCACGCCGTGGAACACCGCGCTGATCCTCGCGGACAAGCCCGGCACCGCCAACCTGACCTCGCTCGGCCTGTCCGCGCACCAGCAGGTCGTGGACGGCGTCGTGCAGGAGATCGACATCAAGACCGGCAAGCTGCTGTTCCAGTGGGTGAGCTCGGACCACGTGCCCTACAGCGACAGCCACGCGCCGATGGGGCAGCCGGGCCAGCCATGGGACTGGTTCCACATCAACGCCGTCCACCTCGACACCGACGGCAACCTGCTGATCAGCTCGCGCTTCACCTGGACCATCTACAAGGTGAACCTGCGCACCGGGGCGATGATGTGGCAGCTCGGCGGCAAGCACAGCACGTTCACCCTCAAGGCCGCGCCCGGCCAGAAACTAGACCGCGCCGGCGAGATCTTCGCGTTCCAGCACGACCCCGAGGCGCTCGGCGGCAACGTATACACGGTCTTCGACGACGAGTCCGACGGGCAGTCGACCCTGTACTCGTCGAGCCGCGCAGTCACGATCCGCCTGGACCTGGCCACCGACACGGCGACGCTGATCAGGTCGGTGAACCAGCCGGAGGGCCTGACGGCGGGCGCGACCGGCAGCGCGCAGCCGACCAAGAACGGCGACCTGTTCGTCAGCTGGGGCGGGCTGTCATACTTCTCCGAGTTCAGCCCGTCGGGAAAGCTGCTGTTCAACGCCAAGCTGCCGGACGGCGTGGCCACCTACCGCGCCTACCGGCTGCCGTGGAACCCGGGCAGCTAGCGTGCCACCGGCCAGGCACCTATCGCCGCAACGAGGACGCGGCCAGGACCCCGCGGTCAGCCTGGTGGCTGACCTGGGATTCAGCCTGCGGGGGGACGACAGCGCCGCCGGCCCGGACGTAGCCTGGTCCGGTGTACGGACTCTATGCCTGGCTGCGCCGCCACCCGAAGCTGGTGGACGGCCTGCTGGCGTTGCTGGTCCTCGGTTTCGGGTTCAGCGTGTACGGGAGCTTGACCAGGCACCCGGGTCTCATCCCGGTCATCGTCGCGCTGGCCGTACCGATCGTGTTCCGGCGCCAGTACCCTACGGCGGCGTTCGCCGCGGCCGTCGCGGTCGGCGCGGTGCAGGTGGTGGCGTTCAGGGGGCCGAGCACAGCGGACGTGTCCGTTCTGATCCTTCTGTACTCCCTGGCGGTGAGCCGGCCGCGGCGGGCCTCCGCACCGGGCCTGGCCATCTGCGTACTGGGCGCGGCGGTGGCCACCGTGCGCTGGCGGGTGGCCGGAGACGGCACGTTCTGGCAGGTGCTGCTCGCCATGGGGCTGGTCAGCACGCCGGCGCTGCTCACCTGGCTGACCGCCGACTCCGTGCGCTGGCGGCGCGGCTACTACGCGGCGCTGGAGGAAAAGACGCGACGGCTGGAACGTGAGCGGGACGCGCTGGCCCAGGTCGCGGCGGCGGCGGAGCGGGCCAGGATCGCCCGCGAGCTGCACGACATCGTCGCGCACCACGTCAGCGTCATGGTGGTACAGGCGGACGGTGCGGCGTTCGCGCTGGAGAACTCCCCGGACAAGACGCGGGAGGCACTCGGCGCGATCAGCGGGACCGGACGGCAGGCACTAGCCGAGATGCGCCGCCTGCTCGGCATGCTCAGATCACCATCGGCCGGGCCCCTCGGGCCCGAGCTCGCGCCAGTACCGGGAACCAGCCAGCTCAGCCTGCTACTGGAGCAGACCAGGGCAGCCGGCATACCGGTCACGTTCAGCCAGGAAGGCACGCCCGTGGCCGGCCAGGCCGACGGCGCCGACCTGGCCGTCTACCGGGTCGTCCAGGAGTCGCTCACCAACGTCCGCAGGCATGGCGGTCCCGGGGCCAGCGCGGCGGTCACGATCCGGTACGCAGCGGACGGCGTGACGGTCAGCGTCACCGATGACGGCCGCGGCGCGGCCGCCCAGCCACCCGGATCGGACCAGGCCAGCGCCGACGGTGCCGCAGCCGACAGCACCGGGCACGGGCTGCACGGCATGCGGGAACGGGTCGAGCTGTACGGCGGAACCCTCGCGGCAGGCCCGCGACCGGGCGGCGGGTACCAGGTGACGGCGACGCTGCCGCTGGTGGCCGCGCAGCTGGCCCGGGGTGCCGCTTGATCAGGGTGGCGCTGGTCGATGACCAGGAACTGGTGCGGACGGGGTTCCGGATGGTGCTGGAGGCGCAGCCGGACATGACGGTTGTCGGCGAGGCGGCCGACGGGCTCGCGGCCGTCACGCTCGCCGCGGGCAGGCCGCAGCCGGACGTGATGGTGATGGACGTCCGGATGCCCGGCCTGGATGGTGTCCGGGCGACCCAGCAGATCTGCGCGGCCGGGGACCGGCCTCGGGTGCTGATGCTGACCACGTTCGACCTTGACGAGTACGCGTTCACCGCTCTCAAGGCCGGGGCCAGCGGTTTCCTGCTCAAGGATGTTCCGCCGCACGAGCTGCTGTTCGCGATCCGCTCCGTGCACTCCGGCGACGCCGTGGTCGCCCCGTCAACCACCAAGCGCCTGATCGACCGGTTCGTGCCGATGCTGCCTGCCGCGGGCGCCGAAGCCCCGCCCGATCTCGCCGAGCTCACCGAGCGCGAACGTGAAGTCCTGATCCACATGGCCGCCGGGCTGTCCAACACGGAGATCGCCGGACGGCTGGTCGTCGCCGAAGCCACGATCAAGACCCACGTCGGCCGGATCCTGTCCAAGCTCGGCCTGCGCGACCGGGTCCAGGCCGTCGTACTCGCCTACGAGAGCGGTCTGGTCAGGCCACGTCAGTCCTGAGAGGGACGCCAATACCCGCTCCCAGGCCGACGCGGGAAACCGCCAGGCCTGGTTAGCGTCCTGGTATGACGACATCTACTCAGCTTCTCAGCGCCGTCGCGACCACCGACCTGGTCAAGGTGTACGGCTCCGGCGATACCGCCGTCCGCGCGCTGGACGGCGTCACCGCCGCGTTCGCCCAGGCCCAGTTCACCGCGATCATGGGGCCGTCCGGTTCCGGCAAGTCGACCCTGATGCACTGCCTGGCCGGCCTGGACACGGCGACCGCCGGGTCGGTGCGGATCGGCGGCACCGAGCTGTCCGGCCTGTCCGACAAGCAGCTGACCCTGCTGCGACGGCAACGGGTCGGTTTCGTGTTCCAGTCGTTCAACCTGCTGCCCACTCTCACCGCGGCGCAGAACATCCGGCTGCCCCTCGATCTGGCGGGCACCAGACCGGACCAAGGCTGGTGGGATAAGGTCATCGGCTCGCTCGGCCTCACCGGCCGGCTCTCCCATCGCCCGGCCGAGCTGTCCGGCGGCCAGCAGCAGCGGGTGGCCTGCGCGCGTGCGCTGATCAGCAGGCCGGACGTGGTGTTCGCGGACGAGCCGACCGGGAACCTGGACTCGCGCAGCGGCGGCGAGGTGCTGGACTTCCTGCGCACCTCGGTCTGCGAGCTGGGCCAGACGGTGATCATGGTGACGCACGACCCGGTGGCCGCGAGCTATTCCGACCGGGTGATCTTCCTGGCCGACGGACGGCTGCACAGCGAGCTGGGCTCGCCGACGCCGCAATCTGTCCTTGACCACCTCAGGCAGGCCTAGATGCTGCGGGTAACCCTGCTCGGCCTGCGCTACCGCAAGGGCCGCCTCGCCCTGTCCGCCCTCGCCATCGTCCTGGGCGTGGCGTTCGTCGCCGGCACGCTGATGATGAGCGCCTCGATCAGCCACTCGTACTCCGGCAGCTTCTCCGCCGGCGCGCGGAATGTCAGCGTCGCCGTGGCGGAGCGGGAGTCGGGTGATCCTCCCGGCCAGATCGGCGGCCAGGTCCTGCCGGCCGCGACCCTCGCCGCGGTGCGCGCGATTCCCGGTGTCGCCGCCGCGGACGGACGGCTCGGCGGCCCAGGCTCGTTGCTTGGCCGCGACGGCCGACTGCTCGGCGCCGGCTTCGGCATCAACGTGACGGCGCTCACCCCTTTCACGCTGGTCTCCGGCCACCTGCCCGGCCAGCCGGATGAAGCCGACGTCGATTCCTCGACGGCCGCCGACGAGCATTTCCGCCTCGGCCAGGCGCTGCGGGTCGTCGATTCCGCCGGCGGCATCAGGACCTTCTATCTCGCCGGGACGATCGACCTCGGCGTGAGCAGCGAGTTCGGCAACGCCAGCGTGACCGCGTTCCAGACCGCCGCCGCGATCGCCGTCACCGGCCAGCACGGTTACAACCTCATCGTGGCCCGCGCCGTCCCCGGTGTGTCCCAGTCCGCGCTGGCCGCCAGGATCAGCGCGCGGCTGTCCGGCCAGGGCTACGAGGTGATCACCGGCGCCGAGCTGGCCACCGATGAGGCGAACAGCACCACGCACGTCAGCAAGGTGCTCACCACCGGACTGCTCATCGTCGCGCTGATCTCCCTGGTCGTCGCGTGCATCGTCGTCTACAACACCTTCAATATCCTGATCGCGCAGCGGTCCCGCGAGCTCGCGCTGCAGCGCTGCGTCGGGGCCAGCCGGGGGCAGGTGTTCGGCAGCATGCTCGCGGAATCCGTCCTGACCGGCCTGACCGCGTCGGTGGCCGGGGTGCTGACCGGGATCGCGGTGAGCTGGGGGCTGCTGCATGTCGTCAGCACCCATCCGCCGCTGGTGATCAGCCCGTCGTCGGTCACGATCGCGCTCGCCACCGGCCTGCTGGTCACGGTGGCGGCATCGGTGCTGCCGGCCCGGGCCGCGACCCGGGTCGCGCCGCTGGCGGCGCTGGCGGTGGCGGTCGAGCCCGCAGTGACCGCACGGATCGGCTGGCGCCGGGTGGCGGTGGCGATCGCTTCGGTTGCGACCGGGGCCGGGCTCACCTACGCGGGCACGATCTGGGGCTCCACCACCCGGGCTGGTCGGGCTGGCGGCAGGCGGCTGCCTGTGCTTCGTGGCCCTGCTCGCCCTCGGCCCGCTGATCGCCCCGCCGGTCATCGCCTTCCTCGGCTGGCTGCCCGCGCGGCTGACCAGGGTCACCGCCCAGCTGGCCACGGCCAACGCGCGGCGCAACCCGCACCGGGTCGCCACCACCACGGCGGCGCTGACCGTCGGCATCACGCTGATGACGGCGTTCTCCGTGGTGGTCTCCTCGGCGCAGAAGTCCACCGACGCCGCCATCGACGGCCATTACCCGTTCGACTACATGGTGCGCAGCACCTCCCATGGCCAGCCGGTCCCGCCGCGGATCATCAGCACGCTCGAGCGTTCACCGCGGCTCGCCCTGGTCGCGGCGGTCTACCAGAATACGGCGACGGTGGGACGCCAGACGGTGCCGCTCGGCGCGTACTCCCGCAACGCGCTCGGCACCGCGGTGCGGCCCGCGATGATCTCCGGCTCGCTGACCGCGGTCGGCCCGGGCACCGCCGCCGTGGACATCAGCGCCCTGCCGGCGCTGCACGCGTCCCAGGCCGGCACGATCGTGGTGCACACGCCGGACGCCGGACCGGAGCGCCTGCGCGTGGTGGCGGTGTACAACGCCGGGACCTATAAGTCTCCGCTGCCCGCCGTGCTCATCTCCGCCGCTGACTACCTGCGCGGCTACCGGCCCGCCGGCCCGGGCATGGTGGTGGTCGACGCGGCCTCCGGTGTCGGCACCGCCACCTCCCGTGCCGTCGTGACGAGCGCGATCGCGTCCGACCCGCAGCTCGAGGTGGACACCGCGGCCGACTACAAGGCGCAGCTGGACCACAGCGTCGATACCATCCTGGAGATGTTCGCCGCGCTGCTGGGCCTGGCGATCCTGATCGCGCTGTTCGGCATCTCCAGCACGCTGACCCTGTCGGTGATCGAGCGGACCAGGGAGTCGGCGCTGCTGCGCGCCCTCGGCCTGACCCGCGGGCAGCTGCGCCGGATGCTGCTGTGCGAGGCCGTGCTCATGGCCGCGCTGGCCGCGGTGCTCGGCATCGGTCTCGGCTCAGCCTTCGGCCTGGCCATGGTGCGGGCGCTCAGCTCCGCCGCGAGCGGCCGGATCGTGCTGTCAGTCCCGTATGCCCAGCTCGCGCTGATCAGCGCCTGCGCCGGCCTGCTCGCCGCGATCATGCCGGCCCGCCGCGCCGCCCGGACCTCAGTGGTGACCGCCATGGCAGACCATTAACTCAGAACGAGAGGTGGTTCCCCTCCCCGCCTAGCTGGCCGCGTGCCAGGGCAGGCGGTGTGCGCTGCCGGGTGACGGCCAAGACAGGCATCCAGGTCTAGCCTTGGGCCGATCCTGCCCAACGCCGCCGAGGGCCGTGATTCCTGCGGCCGCCATTGAGCGAAGGGTCGGCAAGCGAAGGGTCAGCGAGCGAAGGGTCGGCGGGCGAAGGGTCGGCGGGCGAAGGACTGGCGTCGAAGTGTTCCACGAAGGTCTGCGCCCCGTCATCGTGTTCCACGAGGGTCTGCGATCCGTCGGGATGGCTCACGACGGTTCGGGTCCCGTCGTCCGTGATGTCACGGCGGCTGCGGATAGTCGTCCGGGAAAGGCGTGACCTGTTGCGTATCAGCATGGGCAGCAACATCCCGACGATGCCGGCGAGCATCAGGATGACGCCGACGGCATGCAGATCGAGGCTGCCTATGTGTCCGCCCTTCAGCGCGAACGTCAAGATCGCCCCGAGGACGATGAGGGTAATACCGGCTGGAATGCGCATGACGCGTCGCCCCTTTCGGGGGCTGGGTTGCGAGCTCGGGGATGAGCGGGATGGTGCCGGCACCGTGCCGTGTACGAGCAAAAAAAATTCCGGTCCTGCCGCCGCACTCAAAAATTGCGCGAGTGCAGCTGCCGGGGTCCGGAGCAACACCCTTATTGTACCCTTTGCGCGCCGCGCATAGGGCATTCCGCAGCCAGCAGTCGGCCTTTCGAGCTTGCGGAGGCAGGACGCTGGATCCGCGGGCGGTGCCGCTCGGCCCCGTCCCGGCCAGGCCAGGCCAGGCCAGGGCACGGCAAGAAGACAGGCCCTGGATATGCTGACCGATACCCGGCTGACCGGGATGCGCCGGCCAGAGCTTGGCCAGCTGACCGCTGACCTGGCGCCGGCCTAGACAGCACGGGCTTCTGTGCTGCATCTGCGGATAGTGGAGGAGGCGCAGGTGTCAGATCACGATAATCAGTCAGGACGGTGGCTGGCGGCGGCTCCGACGTCGCTAAGGTGATGAACAATCTGGCGAAATGACTCGACGAAGTTTTCTTCACGGTAGCCAAGATCAGTCGCTACGCAGAAGTCCCTGACGAGGCCCTGGACCCGTCGCAGATTGGGCCGGGGCATCGATGGGAATAGGTGGTGCTCGATCTGGCGGTTAAGGCCGCCGAGCATGAAGGTGGTAAACGGGCCGCCGCTGATATTTCGGGCAGTGACCACCTGGCGGCGCGCGAAGCCGGCCGCCGTTGCGGATTCGATGATCGGCATTCCCTTGTGGTTGGGCGCGAAGCTGACGCCCAGGTACAGCGAGAAGACCGCCTGCTGCACAGCGACGAAGGCGAGTGCCTTGAGCGGGGAGAGTACCAACAGCACCACCGTCAGGTACAGCACGGCATGCAGCAGGATGAGAGAGGCTTCCACCGCCGCGGCATGGTCTCGCCGGCGCAGAAGCCGCTTGACGCCGAGTACGTGCATGCCACCGCTTCGCAGCAGCATGAGAGGGAAGAAGAGCGGCGCCTGCCAGCGTGCTAGCCACGATACGAGCGGACGCCCGGTTTCCGGCGCGTCAGACGAGGCCAGGGCGACTCCTTCACCCATATCCGGGTCGCGGCCCATCTCGTTGGGATGCGCATGGTGAGCGTTGTGCTTGGGAACCCACCAGCCAAAGCTCAGCCCGATGAGCGCGTTCCCCACGGCGAGCCCGAGCATGTGATTGCGCCGGCGCGTGTCGAAAACCTGGTTGTGCCCCGCATCATGG
>Ga0302178_10002582_pt1 | contig 14234 bp, 9 predicted proteins | sample I_Palsa_E1_3_FD_198790 | JGI IMG/M metagenome (GOLD analysis project Ga0302178, IMG submission 198790) | Peat permafrost microbial communities from Stordalen Mire near Abisko, Sweden - I_Palsa_E1_3 | ecosystem: Environmental > Terrestrial > Soil > Palsa > Peat permafrost | place: Sweden: Abisko... | reverse complement strand
GCAGGCGTCAGATCCCGCTGAGGGGTCTGTCGGCCCTCGCGCTCATCCTGCTCCTCCGCGTCTTCCGCGGCGGGAGTCTGGAGGTCCAGAGCCTCGTTCTCGGAGTGATCGGGGTCGCGGTGTTCACGACCGGGATCGGGGTGGCGGTTTGGGCCCGGATCTATCTCGGACGCAACTGGGGGATGCCGACAACCCAAAAGGAGGATCCGGAACTCGTGACCTCCGGCCCCTACCGCTTTGTCCGCCACCCGATCTACACGGGAATTCTGCTTGGGGTGTTGGGAACCGCACTTGCGACCAACCTCATCGGCTTGCTCATCGTCGGCGTCCTCGGGGCGTACTTCTACTACTCCGCGTCTGTCGAGGAGAAGAACCTGACGGCGACGTTCCCCACGGCGTATCCCGCCTACCGGAGCCACACGAAGATGCTCATACCCTTCGTCCTCTAGCCACAGCGGTCGCTCTGCGCCGCGGCGGCGACGGGTGGCGGTCGTTCGCGCCGAGCACGCTGGCTCGCGCCTGGAGCACGATGGCCTGTTCCGGCTCGACGGGAGCGACGGACTCGGGCGCGCGGACGTGTCCGCCGGCGCCCTCCGCGTTGAGCGCTCGGAGAAACGCGGCGACAACTGGTGGATCGAATTGGGTTCCTGCGCACCGGCGGAGCTCTTCGCGAGCGGCGTTCGGCGGCATAGCCGCGCGGTACGGGCGATCGGCGATCATCGCCTCATAGGAGTCCGCCACCGACAGGATCCGGGCCTCCAGGGAGATCGCGTCGCCGGACGAACCCAGCGGATACCCGCGGCCGTCGACGCGCTCGTGATGCGCGCGTACCCAGGCGGCGATGTCTCGCATGCCCGCGTGCTCCAGGATCCGGGCGCCGACCTCCGGGTGGCGGCGCATCTCGCGCCATTCCCCGTCGTCCAGGGCGCCCGGCTTGTGGAGGATCGCGTCGGAGATGCTGAGCTTGCCGAGGTCGTGCAGCACGCCGGCGGCGTGTACGCGCTCGACACGCGGCTCCGAGAGGCCGAGCTCGATCGCCGTCCGGCGAGCCAGCTGTCCGACCGTGCGGGAGTGCAGGGCGGTGCTCGGATCACGCAGGTCGAGCGCCTCGGCTAGCAGCATGACGGCGGCGAGCCGCAACTCATCAGATTCGTCCCCGCGGGCGGCGCCGTGCTGCTGGACCTGCTCCAAGGCCAGCCCAGCGTGGTCGACGACCGCCATCAGGACACCGATCTCGGCCTCGGTCGGTCGCCGTCCGAGCAGTGGCTGATCGACCGAGACGAACCCGAGGATCGCGCGTGAGGCGCTGCGCAGCGGCAGCAGCAGGATGTCGTCGGGATGCCAGCCGTCCGGGGACAACGGCGCGACCGTGGGGGCCCGCCAGAAGAGGGCATCAGCGTCCGGCTCATAGCTGCCCGCGGGCAACCACGAGGCGCCGTGAACGTCACGGCCAGAGGCCATCAGCGCCTCCCACTCGCTCATCTGCGTGGTCGTATCGAGCAACAACGCCCGCGCGGACGGTTCGCCGAGCACGATCACCACGCGAAACACCGCCGATGACTCGCGAAGGTTCACCGCGACGACGTTGAAGGACAGCTCGCCGCGAACGGCCTCGGCGAGCGCCTCGAGAACCGGCATGACCCCGTCACCGGATGCGGCGGCTCGCGAGACCGAGAGCATGCTTCGCAGGTGGCGGGGCGCCGGCCCCTCTGACTCCTGCGGTCGCAGACGTCGGGGCAAGCCGATCGAGGACGCTCCGTCCGCTGCGACGACGCGGTTGCGACCTGATTCCTTGCCCGTGTAGAGCGCGACATCCGCACGCGCCAGCAACTCCTCGGGTTGTTCGGAACCGCAGGCAAGGCCGATCGTCACGGTCAGCACTCCGGCATCGGCGAGCGGATGCACAAACGCCGCGCGCTGGACAGCCTCGCGGATGCGCTCGGCGACCTTCAGGACCTCCTCGGAACCGGCGCAGCGCAGGATCAGCAGGAACTCCTCGCCCCCGAACCGGTAGGCGGCGTCCTGAGGGCGCAGCACCCCGCGAGCGGTCGCGGCGATCATGCACAGCGCTTGATCGCCGGCGAGGTGTCCGAACCGATCGTTGTAGGACTTGAAGTGGTCGACATCACAGAGCAGGACGGCGACCTCCTCGCCGGTCTCGCGCAGAAGCGTCCGGTACATCGGCAGATCGTCAGACAGAGCTCGGCGGTTGCCGATGCCGGTGAGCGGGTCATGGCGAGAATCCTCGACGAGCTGCTGGTTGAGGCGGTCCAGCTCGGCCTCGCGCTCGACCACGCTGATGAGGGCAGCACGTTCACGGCCAAGCAGCTCCCGCATCCGTCGTCCGAGCAGCGTCGAGCGCGCGATCAGCGCCACACCAGAGCACAAAAGACCGAGCACGAGGATCTCGTCGGCGCGGATCGGCGCGCCGGAGATCGCCTCGAGCAGCAGCGCGGCAAACAGGAGGGTGAACATTCCGGCGGGCAGAACGGCGCCCATGTAATTCGGCTCCTCGAGAGCGGCGGGGCCTTCCGGATCCCGGGCGGCCATCAGCCCACCGATGCCGATCGCGCCGAGGCCGATCACCCAGAGTGGATCGAGGACCGAGGTCCCCGGAACGTAGGTCCCGCGCAATAGCTGGCCGCACCACAGCATGAAGGCAAGCGAGATCGCCGCTGTTCCACCGAGAACCAGCCGCAACGACTTGCGTTCGAGACCTCGAAGCGCGCCGCCGAGCATTGCCTGGAGGGTGAGGATCGTCGCCGATGCGTACAGGCAGGGGTAGGTGAGATCGGAAATCCGCGGGGCCAGCGGCGCGGCGGAGTGGGTCTGGGTCCCCCACAGGAGAGCGAGGCAGAGGCTGATCGCCGCGCAGATGAGCGGCACCGATTCGACGGCCGCCACCGCCAGGATCGACCGTTCCGCGCGCGGGAAGCGCAGCACGCTGACCATGACCAGGAGCGCGAACCCCCACCAGCCGAAGTCGGCGAGGTTGGGATCCTGCGGAAAGCCAATGATCCCGTAGAGGTTCCACATCATCTGCCCGAACAGCCATAAGCCCGTCGCAATCGCCCACAGCGTCCACCGCTCCCGGTTCTCCGGCCGTGCCCGCTGCCGCGCGGCGACCGTGCCGATCGTGGCGCTCAGGGCGGCGGCCGTCCAGGCCACGTCGTAGCAGGTACCGTGGTTCAGCCCCGAGTAGCTGCCGACCATCCCGCCTAGGGCAACGACCAGCGGCGCGATCACGGCTGCGCTCAGACGACGACCCGGGCGTCCCGGGGCAGTTCCCATAACGACTTATCGGCTTCGTCGTGGTCGACTATGAGCGTCGGTCACCCGCGCTGGACGGAGCGGCGCGAGACCGAGCGGCCAGTCCGGAGGTCCTCAACAGGGTCCAAGGCGCCGGCTTGCCAGACGATGGCGGTTGCACCGCGACCGGCCTGACGCGGCAGCATCAGTGTGGCCCCTGCTCGCCGCGGTCTCGGTCGCAGCTCACGAGGCGGGAGCGGCCGGCGTGACCGGCCCGGACGGTCCCGTCTTCGACGGCGCCTGCACGTGGATTCCGGTCCGTGGCGCAAGGCCGAGATCGAGGAAGTCCATGACGTGGTTGGCGTTCGCGTCGCGGTCGGTCAGCGCGGGCAGGTTCCACTTGGCCTCGATCGTCGCCAGCACCGAGGTGTGGTCGTGGACCACGCTGGTCACGCCTCCGGCGGCTGCGTAGGGCGAGACGACGACCGCCGGCACGCGCGGGCCGTACATGTCGTACGCGCCCGCTGGGTCGCCGGGTTGCAGCTTCGGCGGGATCGCGTCGGGCACGATCGCTGCCGGCGGCGCGACGTGGTCGTAATAGCCGCCGTGCTCGTCGTAGATGTAGATGAGCAGTGTCCGCTCCCAGGCCTCGGAATCCAGAACCGCCTGCACCAGCGTCGCCGCCCAAGCCTCGCCCCAGTACATGTCCTGGGGGTCCTCCTGGGTCTCGGCCGGATCGGTGCTCCCGAAGTCAGCACCCAGCACCTTGAGCGCGTCCCGCACCACGCCCGGCAGCAGGTTCAGCGGCGCGCCGATGTCCGACAGCACCCCGATCCGCGGGTCCACGAAGCTGACCGCCGGCAGCGTCCCGGCCTGGCAGTCGTGGAAGAACTGGGTGATCGGGTGATGGTGCTCGGCGTGCTTGAGAATGATCGACGGGATCACCGACGTCATCGGCAGGTCGCTGAAGTAGCTGCACCAGGAGAGGCTGTGGGCGGACAGGACATCGAAGATCGTCCCGTGCGGCGGCGGTGCGTCCACCAGCGTCTCCAGAGCGGTGATGGTCGCGCCGTAGGCGGTGCCGGCCAGCAGGAACCTGCGGTTCGGGTATGTCGGCCCCGGCATCGAGCAGAACCAGCGGTCGCCGATCGTGAACTGCGCCGCCAGCGAGTAAGCGAACGGCAACACCGCGGGTGTGTAGTAGCCCATCGGCTCCGGCGCACCATTCACCGAGCGCACGAATCCGTCCATCTTGCCGCCGTCGATCTGTTCGTGCGTCGCCTTCCAGCTCTGCGTGACGTTCTTCGTCTGGCCGGTATTCCCGACCGGGAACGCGGTCACCAGCCCCGCCGCGCCGCCAGCGTCGCTGTTCGTCGGCGACCCCGAGCCGTCGAAAGCGAGCGCATCGACATCGGCACGGGTCCGGCCAAGGTCGCCGAACAGATTGTCGAAGGAATGGTTCTCCATCATCACGACGATGATGTGATCGAACGGCATCTCGTCGTTGACGCTCCCCACCGGCCGGTCCGGAAACGGCAGGCTGCCAGCTGTACGCGTCACCGGCTCGGTCCCGACTGCCCCGGCGGAGCCCTCCAATTCGCTCCCACGCGCTGAGTCTATTGTTCCCGCACCGGTCGGGAGGTCGTCAAGAGGTCAGAGCTTGCTCCGCCTGACCCGCCGCCCGGGGGAGCCGGAGGGCCAACGGGACCCCGACAGCCGACACGACCGCCATCGCCGCGAATGCCGCGAACGTGTGGTGGACGAGCGCCTGCACGATCAGCGCGACGGCCAGCCCGCCCAGGTTGCCGGCCATCCACACGATCGCGCCCGCCGTTCCGGCCAGCGGCCCGGCGAGCCGTTCGGCGGCCGTGAGCACGATCGGCAGCGCCGAGAGCAGCAACAATCCCATGGCGATGAGCGCCACGGCTCGGACGGCGAGCGAGCGGGTGTCGCCGCATACCAGGCAGCCAGCCACGCTGACCGCCACCGTGGCGAGCATGTAGGGGCGCTCCAGGCGCCGCGGCGAGACAATCGGCGCGAGCACTCCGCAGCCGACGACGCCGGCCACGACCATGCCGACGAGCAGCAGCCCCGCCGTGGTGTCAGAGACACCGTCCGGGTGCAGGAGCGTCTGCAACCACGTGGCCAGGGCCACGAAGATCCCGAATCCGAGGAACACCAGGCTGCACAGCGTGCGCAGCTCGGCGACCCCCCACAGGGTGCGAGCGGCACGGCCGGCGATCGCCGCCCGCTCGCTGCTCGGCTGCCCGGGGCGGGCCAGGCAGGCGACCAGCCCGACCGCCGGGATCAGCGACAGAACCGCCTCGATGAACAGCAGGCGCTCAAGCTGCCCGTGCGCCCCCAGGGCCGGGCCCAGCGCCAGCGCCAGCAGCATGCCGACGAAGTTGCCGGCCGAGCCGATGGCGATTCCGTTGGCCCGGGCAGGTTCGGGGAGGTACTCGCCGGCCAGCTTCCCGACGGCGCTGAGGATCACGGGCTGGGCGACGGCGATCATCACCTGTCCCGCCAGGGCCCAGGCGAACGTCGGGCCGCCCAGCCGCACGAAGGCACCGAGCGCCAGCAATCCCGACCCGGCCATCAGCGAACCGCGGAAGTGACGGTCAAGCAGCGCTCCGGCGGGGATGGCCAGGACCACATACAGGAGGGGGAAGATCTCCGACAGCCATCCCACCGCGGTCACGGAGACGCCGTAGCGGTGGGCAGTGTCGGTGGTGATAGCGGCAAACGTCAGCCACAGCATCTGCGTGGCTGCCGCCACCAGCGCATACCAGACCACGACCGACCAGCCAACCCGAGTTTGCCCAGGCTTGCCCACGGTGCGGAGACGGTACGCGATCAGGCGGCGCGACCGTACGACGGCGCGAAGGGCCTGCGCGCATTCCACGCAGGCGAGGGCGCGTCTCCGGCCAGCCCACGGGTGTGCCGCCGGATCACACATGGTGGCCTATAGCTGTGCCGTGGAACGATGGAATCCCCGATCATCGCGGTATCGTCGGTGGACCCGTCCGCACGCGGCGTAGTAGACCCAACCAGCGGAGGTGCCAGATGGCCGAGCTCCCACCGGCCCCAGAGGGGATTGTGCTGACCCACTTCATCGTCTCGGACGATGTCGAGCGCTCTCGGCGCTTCTACACCGAAGTACTCGGCGGAACGGTCGTCTTCTCCGGAGAGGGAGGCCCGACCAATGTCGCACTATCCAACAGCTGGATCGTCATCAATGCGGGCGGTGGACCGACCGACGCCAAGCCTGCCGTCACCCTGGAGACGCCGCGCGACCCCGACCGGGTCAGCAGTTTCCTCAATATCCGGGTCAAGGACATCGCGACCGTGTACGCCGAATGGAGCGCCCGCGGTGCTCAATTCCTGACGCCGCCGAAGCAGCACGCGTACGAGATCCGTTGCTACATCCGCGATCCCGACGGTCATCTGATCGAGGTGGGGCAAACCACGGACCCAGCCGGGGACTGGACCCCCCCTCAGTGGCCGTCGAGTACGGCCGGCGGGGAGCCCGAGTGAATGCCGAGTTCAGCAGCGAGATCCGTCACGTCGACGGTGGACGGTCCCCCGGACACTGAGCACTGGGGGTATCGGATCGGTCAACGAAGTAATCAGCACGCTTCCGCTTGCGGACCTAGGGACCACGCACTTGCCGAGCTCCTGGGGCGACCGGGCGCGCCGGGCCTGCGGTCAGTGCCCGCGTAGCCCTGTGAGCGCGATCCGAACCGGTTCGCTGTATCGCTGGGCGAACGCCTCGGGGGTCGAACCGAGTCGGGTGATGCCCTCGCTGTACTTGCTCAGGTACGACTCGTTCGCGTCGGCGCGCGGAAGCTCTCGATCGACGGTCGCGGTGCCCGAGAAGACGACGATGTCGCCGCCATGCCTGTCCCCATCGAAATTCAGGGTCACCCGCGGCTTGTCCTTCAGGTTGGTGATTCGCGCGCTCGGCATGCTGTACATCAGCACGGACTCTTCGCCATCCCACAAGAACCACACCGGGCTCGGGAGCGGCGCCCCCTTGGGCGTCACCGTGGTCAACCAGACGACCGTCTCCTCACGCAGGCGACGCGCCGCCCGTGCGCCGAAGTCGGAACTCAGATCAATCATGCCAGGAGGATAGGGTGCCGACGAAGCCCGTCGGGTGTGGCTCAGTTATCGGCGCTGCGTCCGTGCGTACCGCACGAGGCTGCGCAGAAGCCAGAGGTCGAGGGCTAGGAACGGAAGGAACACAAGTCCCCACCAGTAGCCCTTCGCACAGAGGAACACGGTGACGAACAGGATCCACGGCGCAAGCAGGGCGCACGATGATCACCCGTTTGTAGTGCTTACGCGCCCAGTCGCCGGCGTGGCCGACGCCTTGTTCGTCTGCCGTCATTTCAGAAACCAATGCTACGCCGCAGCGCTAATCGGTCGAGCCTTGACGTCGACGCTGGGGGTGCGATGGTTCCGCGCGGGCGGCTGATGCGCGGGAGAAGCTTGTCAAGTGTGTTGAGCGTCAGCGATGCAGCGCGATCTCACGGCTCAAGCGGACCGTCGGTTGGCCGTCACGCTCGGTGTGGAAGCTCGCCTCCGCGATGAGGCGCGCGGAGCGCACATGGCGCAGCAGCGTGCGACCACGGGCGGTGAGGTGGATGTGCACTCCAGCGCGCCCGGCGCGCCTGATATGAGCGCTCGCGGTGGCCACGAGCACGCGCCGCTGCCGATGCTGAATTCGGTGGTGGGCGTGCGCGGTGAGGTCGACGGTTGCGTACCAGCCGATCGTCAGCCGTCCCGCCGCCGGTGCGTGGAAGGTGGCGGTGCAGCCGTGGGCGAGCAACTGGTCGATGCGTGCGCTCGAGGCCGAGATGATGAGTGCGTGGTGAAGCGCCGAACGGATCGTCGCGTCTGACACCGCGCGCGGTGAGCCGCGGCGCCTTGCGACGGTTGGCGGCGCTCCTGGTGTCCCCGTGGTCGTACGGGCAGCGGGTTGGGCTATCGCGATGACTGCCTCGTGGTTGAGCGAGCGCGGTCCCCCGGCGCCGGCCGACGTCGCCGCGCGGGTTCCCGGGCTCACCTGGACGCTCGCCGTGACGCCCTGCGGGGCGTAGTTGGGGTGTTCAGCGGTGACCATGACTGTGCCGCTGGTGCCGGGCGTGCCGCGGACAAAGCCGCCGAGCACGGCACCGCAGCTTCCGAGGTCAAAGCTCGAATCGGCCACCAGGGTGCCCGGTCCGCTCGCCGACACCGAGACTGAGCCGGTGGCGAAATGGCGCTGGTTGCCGTAGGCGTCGAGCACGCGGACGGTGAAGCGGGTCGCGTCGCCGCCGTCGCCCACGATCGCCGCGTCGTCGGTCGTGATCGACAACTGGTCCAGAGTGGTGTCACTCGACATCGTCAGCGTCGCCGCGACCACCCCGTCAATCATCCCCTCGATGCGCAGGTCGCGGCTGCCTGACCCGGTGAGCGAGGGGAAGTCGATGAACGCCGGCGGGTGGGCGAGGTATGGATAGTCGGTGGCGTCCGGGGTCGCGGTCGCCACCGGGCTGGTGGCGGAGCCGACGTAGACGGCGACCGAGTCGCAGTTGGTGAAGACGATCGAGCCGGGTCCCGGCCCGTTCGGGTTCCCGCTCGCACCCGTGTCGAAGTCCCAGAAGAACGCCGGCAGGATGAACGGGCCCGCGCCGACGGGGCGCTGGGCCTGATACGTGCTCGCCCCCGGTTTCGCGGCGCGGAAGGTGTCAAGCACGCCGGGGGTCTTGAGGTTGCGCCAGATACGACTGGCTGCCGCGCTCGCGTTGGAGGAGGCCAGCGGTGGGGAGGGCGTTGACCTGAGCCCGTAGGTCGAGGCGTAGTCGATCGCGCACCAGCCAAGCAGCCCCGCGTACCCCGGAGCACCGGCGAGGCTATGGACCTGGGCGTGTAGCTTCGCCTGCAGGGCGAGCGTCGCCGCGCTGTCGATGAACCGGTACAGCGGCGCGCCCCGGAGAGCGCCGACCGATTCAGAAACAAGATACGGCACGCCGCCGATCGGTGGATAGAGGGTCGCGTCGGTCACCCCACCGGTCGTGGTCGAGTGATAGTCGTCATAGGCGAAGACCTGCTGGTTCCAATCGTCAAGCAAGTACTCGTGCATGGCCCCGGTCGTCTGGCGAGTGCCGTCGAGGGACGTGGCGATCGCGTTCGTCTGGGCGTAGAGGCCCTCGTTGCTCTCGCTGGAGGTCTCGTTGAGCCGCGTCGCCCACGCGATCAGTGACGGTCGGCTGCGATCCCGCGTGACGAGGTCTTGCATGTTCCGCACGACGTCGGACTGAAACGCCGCGTCGCCGACGTAGCGCCAGCCGGGGGGCTCCTCCCAGACCAAAAGCCCGAGCTCGTCGCAGGCGTCCAGAAACCAGTCGGATTGCGGATAGTGCGAGCAGCGCACCATATTGCAATTGAGCTCGTTGCGGATGATCTCCGCGTCGCGCCGCTGCAGCCGCTCAGGTGCCGCCATACCGGTGTAGGGGTAGAGCTGGTGATGGTTGATCCCGAAGATCGGATAAAGCGAGCCGTTGAGGTAGAAGCCGTCGACCTCGAAGGTCGCCTCGCGGAAGCCGGTGCGCGTCGTGTACGTATGTCCGGACTCACCTGGGACCGTGATCGTCACCTGCACCTCGTAGAGCTGGGGGTCCTCCGGAGACCACAGCGCGATGCCCTGCAGTCCGGCCACCGCGACCAATTGCTGGGCGCAGCCGGTGGCGGTGAGGGTCACCTCGGCGGAGCCCTGGCCGAGCACCGACGCCCCGGCGAGCACGAAGACCGTCACCCTCACCGCGCCGTGAGGGACGACGCCGGCGTCGATCGTCACAAGCACGTCGAGCCCTGGTGCGCTCAGCACGTCTGTCGGCTTGGCGAACACGTCGGAGACGAACACTTCGGGCACGATCTGCAGCGCGGCGTCGCGATAGATCCCAGCGGGCTGCAGGAAGTCGATCGCCGAGTCGCCCTTGGCCACGTCGTTGGGCGGGACGTTCTGCAGCGTGCCGTCGACGAGCACAGCGAGCACGTTGTCTCCGGCGATGAGGTGGTTGGTGAGCTCGACCGAGAACGGGAGGTAACCGCCGTCGTGCGTTCCGAGCTCGGTTCCGTTGAGGTACACGGTGGCGCTTGTCATCACGCCCTGAAAGGCGACGAAGCTGCGCCCCGCCGCGAGCGCCGTGCCCGACATGTGCAGACGGTAGGTCCAGGTCGACTCCCAGCTCGATGAGCTCCAATCGCTCCACGACAGCGCGGTGACGGTGTGAGGCAGCGCCACCGACTGCAGCCCCGCTTCGTCGTAGCCGGGCTGCTCGGCGCCGGCGGCGTAGGGGCCGAAGAGCCAGCCTCCGTTCAGGCCGAACGTGCCGACCGGCAGCGGAGTGTCCTGGGCGTCGTCGGCGTGCCGCACGCCGGCGACGATGCCGCCGAAGACCAGCCCGGCAGCGCCGAACGCCCCCGCCTGCAGAGCGCGACGACGGGTGAGCCTGGCCTCCCGCGCAAACACTAACCCGAAGTCTTCCACAGACCCCACCACGCCGCCGTGATGTTCCGGGCGGCGGGCCCCTCTCAAATACGCCGAATAACTACTTGGGCCATCTAACGCAGCACCTCGTGGTTCGGTGATTGTGGCGCTGTGTCAGCCGCGGATGCTGGAAAGGTGCGCGCTTGGTCATCTGACACGGGCGGCGTGTCGCCGACGCAGTGCGACATGCTGTCGGCTTTCCGCGTGGTCGGTTGAGCTCGCGCGATTGCTCAGGGGTGCGGGCTGAGCGTCAACAGCGCCGCGGTACCCGGTGCCAGCGTGACCGCGTAGGCGCCGCGCCGGGGGGACACGGTCAGGGGCCGTGGCGCGGCGAGGACGCCGTCAGAATCCGGCGTGAAGCTCTGGCCGCCGAGCGTGACGTCGGTCGTGGCGGAGGCGCTGGGAGCCAGCAGCCGCTCGATCGAGGCTGCGTGCGAGCCCCATCCGGCGGGGCTGTGGACGGTGATCTGACCGCTGCTCTGGAGGCTGTCGTTGATCAGCAGCACCCGGACCTTGTGGTCGGTCCCGAGCGTCGACCAGGCGCGCAGCTGCGGCTCCCCGCCGCCGTGGACCGTCAGCAGCCGTGAGCCCTCGGGGGCGGCCTGCGCGAACATCAGCGCTCCGTAGTACAGCGGGTGCACGGTCGCGCCCCAGGTCCCGTTGACCTGCGCAAGGTCAAACAGGCCATTGGCGGATCCGGGGAAGGAGTGAAGGTTGACGCCGTCGACGTCCTGGGAGTCCACGTAGAACAGGGCGTCCAGTGCCCACAGCGCCGACGCCATCGTGTCCGACACCCCAGCGCGGCCGTTACAGGTGACCGACCCCATCTCGTCGACGCGGAAGCTGGCGCCGTCGGCATGAGCCCGTGCGATGTACGGGGCGTCGTAGTGCAGCATGTTCTCGCGCGAGGCGAACAGCGTCAGCAGGTGCGAGACCGACGGGTACGAGCGCGCCGCGGGATCCTTGACGCATTGGTTCAGGCCATACGCATGCGAGGTCAGCGTCATCGGCAGTCCGCGCGGGCGGATCACATCGATGAACTGCTGCAGCCACTCGGGATGGCCCGTCTCGGGTCCCGCCTCCGGGAGCTTGGGCAGCAGCGCCAGCGTCCGCGCCAGCTCCTGGCCGAACTGGGTGGGGCCGTAGGTCCGCTTGCGGGCGAACACCGGGGTTCCGCCGTGGACGTACCACGGCTCGACCTTGCCGTCGACCAGCTTGTACCACGGGATCACGGGGTAGAGGTCGGGCTCGTTGCCGATCTCAAGCGCGCTGATGTAGCGCTTGCCCAGCAGCCTGAGATAGTGGTGAGCCTCGTTCTGATCGATCGTCGGGCGGTTGGCTTCAAGGTTGAGCCCGAGCAACAGCTTGGCGTTGGTCGAGACCGCAAGCTGCTGGATCGCCTGCCCCCACGCCGGGCCGAGCGTGTCGGTGACGCCGAGGGGTTGCGGCACGCCGGGCGTCGGGAACCAGCTGCGATCGGCGCTCTCGCCGCCGACCCGGATCGAGGGCCGGCCGGTTGGGTTGAGATTGTGAACCAGCTGCGCGAGCACCGGGTCCGGCGGTCCCGAACCGCCGGGCTCCCAGTCCTGCACGGCTCCGAACTCGATCGCGATCCCGAGAAAGCCCTGGGGCAGCGGACGGGCGACTGACGTGCCGGATACCGACACGCTCGACTCGTATGCGCTCGCCGTCGCGGCCTGCACGCCACCCCAGGCAAAGGCGAGCAGCAGGCCGAGCACGACGACGAATCGGCCCAACGCGCAACCGATCATCACACCAGTATCGCGAGGCGAGCAGACGTGGGGCGGGTCACCGCCTCGATCACCTGCCGGCGGTCTCGGCGCGGCGGAGAAGGCGGTGTCCCTGCCGTCGCTCGAATTGGAAGATAGCCTGAGCGGCAACACCTTTGGGTGGGGCTCATCTGTCGACTTCTATTACGTCGCCGGGGTCTGGCTGCTGGTCGGAGTGGAGCCTGGCTGTAGTCCGCGGTCCTCGTCGACGCTATCGACGCAGCCGCAAACTTCTATCGCCACTATGGCTTCGGGCCTGCCACCAACGACGGCTTGACGCTCTCATGGTCCCGGTCGGAACCATCCGGACGTGCTTCGCGGAACCCAGCGGTGGGACGGCGGACCCCTAGCCGCGAGCCCTTCGTCGCCGTAGACGTCGTCCGGTGGTCAACGAGCCCACGGCCGCGGATCCAATCACTGGGCGTCCGCGTGAGTGCGCGATCATCTGACGAAAAGGACTCGCGAGGGCGGGAACGCCGCGGCGCGCTCGGTTGCCGGGCTTACGTGCAGGGCGGTCGCGCGCGGTTCCTTTCGTGTGAGGTGGATGCGAAGGGCGTGCGTGGAGGTACCGGCTCGTGGTGGTCAGCTTTAGGCCGAAGGTCGCAGGTTCGAATGCTGCCCCTGCTATCGCCGAATCGCCCGTCGATACGGCACAAAGAGAGGCCCGGAGATCCGGGGCTTTGTCGTTTTCAGGGGTCGTGTCAAAACCATGTCAAACGTCCCCAGGCGGACGGGACGCCACGCGCTGGACGATCTGAGCGGCCGCCTCGGGCCTCCATGCCGGGCAGGATGTGCACGTGCTGCTTGAGCGTGAACACCGGCGACTCGTGCCCGAGACGCTCGTGGACGACTTTTACCGGGACGCCAGCATCCAGCGCAAGGCTCGCGTGGGTGTGGGCGAAGATGGTGGAGCCGGATCCGCCGCAGGCCGACGTTGGCCTCGCCGGCGCTCAGACTGAGCAGGAGATCGCCGGCCAGGGCGGTCTGCTGGGCCAGCTCAGGAAACGGCTGGTGAAACGCGCGACGGAGGTCGAGCTGACTGACCATCTCGGCTATGAACCCCATCAGGAGCCGCCGGGTGGTGCCGGGAACACGCGTACCGGGTCGACGCCGAAGCGGTTGATCACCGACAACGGCGAGGTTCAGATCAACACCCCCGCGATCGCGCCGGGAGCTTTGACCCGCAGATCGTCAAAAAGCGCCAGCGGCGGTTCGAAGGGTTCGACGACCAGACCCTGGCGCTCTACGCCCGCGTGCTGATGTCGACCCGCGACATCAGCGCGCACCTGGCCAAAATCTACGGGGTGACCGTCGGCCGGGATCTGATCTCGTGGTTGACGCGAGGAGCCGTCGAGCTGTACGCTAGCGAGGAACGTGTGATCCGCTGAACGGAACATCCTAGGTGAGGTGAGGTGGATGGTAAGCGACGAGTCCGGCGGGACCGATGAGCGCTTGACCGGCGCGCCGGAGCGGCAGATGTATGTCAATGCCGAGTGGGTCGACGCGAGCGACGGCGCGCGTCTGGACGTCATGGATCCGGCAACCGGCCAAGTCGCGGCGACCGTCCCGGACGCTGGCGAGGCGGACGTCGAGCGCGCTGTGGCCCACTCGCGCCGCGCATTCGACGGTGGCGCCTGGAGCAGCGTCGACACGCGTGA
>Ga0302178_10002579_pt1 | contig 14246 bp, 9 predicted proteins | sample I_Palsa_E1_3_FD_198790 | JGI IMG/M metagenome (GOLD analysis project Ga0302178, IMG submission 198790) | Peat permafrost microbial communities from Stordalen Mire near Abisko, Sweden - I_Palsa_E1_3 | ecosystem: Environmental > Terrestrial > Soil > Palsa > Peat permafrost | place: Sweden: Abisko... | reverse complement strand
CAGGGGGTACGGGGAGGCGGGTAGCCCCCCCGTGAGCGGGGGGCCCAGGGGGTACGGGGAGGCGGGTAGCCCCCCCGTGAGCGGGGGGCCCAGGGGGTACGGGGGGCGGGTAGCCCCCCGTAACGGGGGGGTCTGGGGGGGTCGTCCCCCCGAGGAGAAACAGCAGGCGTTCGGCGAGCTCGATCTCGCGCTCGTGCATGAAGAGGTTGGAGGTGTGGGCCACCTGGGCGACCTGGCGGCTGACCGCCTCCACGATCGCCGGGTGAGCATGCCCGAGCGAGCTCACCGCGATCCCGGCGATCAGGTCCAGGTACTCGCGCCCGTCCGGGTCCCACACCAGGCAACCCGCGCCGCGGCTGATCGCTACCGGGGGCATGCCATAGTTCGGCATGATGGACGCTGCGAACCGCTTCTGCAGGGCTTCGGTTTCACTCACGGCTGGATTCCTTCCTCCGGGATGACCATGGTGCCGATGCCGGAATCGGTGAAGATCTCGAGCAGGATCGCGTGGCTGAGGCGGCCGTCGAGGACGTGGGCCTGCGGGACACCGCCATGCACGGCGGTCAGGCAGGCCTCCATCTTGGGGATCATCCCGGCCGATAGCCCGGGCAGCAACAGCTCGAGCTCGGGCGCGGTGAGCTGGCTGATCACCTCGGCCGACGCCGGCCAGTCCCGGTAGAGTCCGGCAACGTCGGTGAGCACTACGAGCTTGACGGCGCCGAGCGCCACCGCGAGCGCGGCCGCCGCGGTATCCGCGTTCACGTTGTAGACCTCGCCGTCCTGCCCTCCGGCCACGCTGGAGACGACCGGGATCCGGCCGTCGGCCAGCAGCGCCTCGATGGCACCGCAGTCGGTGGCCACGATCTCGCCTACCATGCCGATGTCGACCGCCTCGCCGTCGACCACGGCCGCCTTGCGGATAGCGGTGAAGGTGCCGGCGTCCTCTCCGGACATCCCCACGGCGAACGGACCGTGCCGGTTGATCTGGCCGACAAGCTCTTTATTCACCTTGCCGGAGAGGACCATCCGGACGACTTCCATGGTTTCGGGCGTGGTGACGCGAAGGCCCGCGGTAAAAGTACTCTCCAGGCCGAGACGATCCAGCTGCTCGGTGATCTGCGGGCCGCCCCCGTGTACCACGACCGGCCGCAGACCCGCGTAGTGCAGGAAGACCAGGTCCTGCGCGAAGGCCAGGCGCAGCGCCTCGTCCTCCATCGCGTGACCGCCGTACTTGATCACCACGGTCTGGCCGTGGAACCTGGTCAGCCAGGGTAGCGCCTCGATAAGCGTCGCCGCCTTGGCCGACGCGGCTTGCTGCCCGTCGGCGTTCACGGTCATGTGGAGTAAGCCCTCATGTGGAGTAAGCCCTCAAGTGGAGTAAGCCCTCAAGTGGAGTAAGCGCTGTTCTCGTGCACGTACGCGGCGGTCAGGTCGGTGGTCAAGATGATCGCGGAATGCGGGCCCGCGGACAGGTCCACGGTGATCGTCACGTCCTTCGGCTTCAGGTCCACCTTCGAGCGCTCATCACCTGCGGCGCCGTGGCGGCAGACCCAGATGCCGTTGATCGCCACGTTCAGCCGGTCGGGCTCGAAGACCGCGTCCGTGGTGCCGACCGCGCTCAGCACCCGGCCCCAGTTAGGGTCCTCACCACCGATGGCGCACTTGAGCAGGTCATTGCGCGCGACGGCACGCCCGGCGGTCACCGCGTCGGACTCCGAGGCGGCCCCGACCACCTCGATCGTGATCATCTTCTCGGCGCCTTCGGCGTCCAGCTGGAGCTGCCGGGCCAGGTCCGCGCACACCTCGGTAAGGGTCACGGCGAACTCGCCGTGGTCAGGGGTGACGCCGGCCGCCCCGCTGGCCAGCAGCAGCACCGTGTCGTTCGTGGACATGCAGCCGTCGGTGTCCAGCCGGTCGAAGGTCACCGCGGTGGCCGACCGCAGCGCGGCGTCAAGTTCGGTGGCTGGCAGGTCAGCATCGGTGGTGAGCACGCACAGCATGGTGGCCAGCGCCGGCGCGAGCATCCCGGCGCCCTTGGCCATCCCGCCCACGGTGTAGCTGCCGGTACCGCGCCGGAAGGCAATCTTGACCACGGTGTCGGTAGTCCTGATCGCGTCAGCGGCGGCCAAGCCGCCGGCCCGCGAGACTTCCGCGACTGCGGCGTCGACGCCAGGGAGGAGCTTGTCCATGGGCAGGCGCTCGCCGATCAGGCCGGTCGAGCAGACAGCGATCTCCCCTGGGCTCGCGTCTTCACCACCAGCGCCGAGGGCCGCGGCCAGGTGCTCGGCGGTGGCGTGGGTGTCCTGGAAGCCGAGCGGGCCGGTGCAGGCGTTGGCCCCGCCGGAGTTGAGCACCACGGCCTTGACCCGGCCGCCCCGCACCACCTGGCGGGTCCAGATCACCGGCGCGGCCTGCACCCGGTTGGAGGTGAACACGGCGGCGGCGGACCGTGCAGGCCCGTCGTTCAGGACGACGGCGACGTCCGGGTCATCGGACGTTTTCAATCCGGCCTTCACTCCGGCGGCGCGGAAACCCTGCGGGGCGGTCACGCTCATGGCGCTACTCCGTATGCGGTCAGGCCGGCGGTTTCCGGCAGGCCGAGCATGAGGTTGGCGATCTGTATCGCCTGGCCGGCCGCCCCCTTGACCAGGTTGTCCAGGGCGCAGACGACGATGGCCCGGCCGGCGTGGGAGTCGGCCGCCACTTGCAGATGAGCCGCGTTGGATCCGAGGGTCGCGCCGGTGGCGGGCCACCGGCCCTCGGGCAGCAGCTGGACGAATGGCTCCAGGCCGTAGGCGTGGTGGAGCGCCTCCCGTAGCTGGCGAGTCGAGGCGGTAGACACCGCGGCGCAGGTGGCCAGGATGCCGCGTGACATCGGGGCGAGCGTGGGCGTGAACGAGACAGTCACGGGGCCGGACCGAGATACCCGGGACCGTTCGGAGGAAAGGGCTTGCTCTATCTCCGGCGTGTGCCGGTGCGTCCCCCCGGCCTGGTACGCGGACATCGACCCCATCACCTCGCTGCCGAGCAGGTCAGGCCGGGGCGCGCGGCCCGCGCCCGAGATACCCGAGGCGGCGACGATCACGATGTCGGCCGGGTCGGTCAGGCCCGCGGCCAGCAGCGGAGCCAAGGCGAGGATGGAAGCGGTGGCGTAACAGCCGGGCGCGGCCACCGTGGTGGAAGCCCTGATCGCGTCTCGGGCGCCGGGCAGTTCGGGCAGTCCGTAGGTCCACTGGCCCGCGTACGGCGTCGGGTAGTACCGCGTCCAGGCCTGCGGATCGGCCAGCCTGAAGTCGGCACCCAAGTCAATGATCTTGAGCTGGGCCGGGAGCCTGGCCGCCAGCTGTGCGGACTCGCCGTGCGGCAGGGCGGTGAAGAGCAGGTCGGCGTCGGCCAGAAGGTCCGGATCGGTGCGGGTGAACACGCTGTCGTCGAGGCCGGGATGGCCGGTCAGCTGCGGGTGCACCGCGGTCACGAGCGTCCCGGCGTTGGCACCCGCGGTCAGCGGGCCGACCTCAAACTCCGGATGACCAGCCAGCAGGCGCACTAGTTCGCCTCCGGCGTAGCCGCTAGCCCCCGCTACCGCTACCCTCGCACCCATTTGCCCGGCCCTGTCCCTCGCGTCTGCGTTGTCATGTAAGAGTATTCATCTCGTCGCATTAATATGCAACCCGGGGACGGCCATAGGCTGGGAGCGTGGAGCGGGATGGCGTGGGACGGCGACTCCGGCCGGGGTATTTCGGCGGCCGCGCGGTGCTGATGATGGGTGGCCGGGCCGTGCTCGTGGCGGGCTGCTGCGCCGGACTGCTCGGGGGCTGCTGCATCGGGCTGCTCGCGGGCTGTTCGTCCGCGAAGGCGACACCAGGCCCTGGGGCCGCTGGGGCGGGAGCGACCTGTGGGACCACGCGGACCGCGGCGAACGTGCCGGTCGTCATCAAGGTCGTCAAAGGCACCGTGGTCTGCGGGACGGCGATGCACGTCGAGGACGAGTACGCGGCCAAGATCAGGACCGGGCAGGTGCAGGGCAACGGTGGCGGCGCGCCGGTCACGGTGAGCGGCTGGACTTGCCAGGGATACGCCACCCCGGAGGTACTGAGCACCGGTAACGCGTCGCAGTGCCACACCAGCAGCGCCGCGATCCTCGCGGTCCTGCCTGTCCCCACGCCTACGACCACAGCCGCCTAACCGGGCTTCGTCACGAGCTCACGGCGCGGCTCGCCGGGCGGCGGAACACACTGGGCGCCTCTGCGGCCTGCCCGCCTGCGCGCGGGATGCTGCTGACTGCGCTCAGACCCCTAGTGGTGCTGATCATCTGCACCTGATCCCGGCCGCCGGCCTTGGCCCGGTACAGGGCCGCGTCGGCCGCGGCCATCAACTCGGCGAACTCGCGGCGGCTTCCGCTGTCCAGCGCCGCCACCCCGATCGACACCGTGACATGCACTCGCTCGCCGCCGGACGCGCCGGGAGCGATGATGCACAGGCCCGCGATGTTAGCGCGCACCCGCTCCGCGATGCGGAAGGCGTCAACGGCCCGAGTCTGCGGCAGCAACAGCGAGAACTCCTCCCCGCCGAAGCGGCCCGCGAGGTCGTAATCACGCAGCAGGCTGGTCAGCGCACGGGCTATCTCCTTGATCACCTGATCTCCGACCATGTGACCGTAGGTGTCATTGATTCCCTTGAACCGGTCGATGTCCAGCATGGCCACCGCCAGCGGTGTCCTGGTCCGAACCGCGCGGGCGACCTCCGCCGCCGAGTCGCGCTCCCAGGTCGCCGCGTTCAGCAGACCCGTCTTGGAATCGGCCCGGGCGTCCTTGAGCAGCTGGGCGTGCCGGAAGGAGCGCTGCAGCAACGTCACAAGCGGCAAGGCTATGACCACGGCGAGCAGGCTCATCGCTATCGCCAACGTGGCGAGAACTGCGACGCACAGCTCAGTGACGTCGTTGCGCAACGACTCGCTGCCGAATGCCGCTTTCCGCACCTTGGTCTCTGGCTCCGAGGCCTTGATCGCGGTCAGGACCAGGATCTGATTCACGACCCACTGAATGACGGCGCACGCTGCTACGACCAGGATCCAGATGCTGACGTCGCGTGCAGGAGTCTGGCTAGAGCTGAGCACCCCGTGGGCGAGGCCCCTGAAGGCAAGGGAAGCAGAACCATACGCGATCCCAATAGCCGCCGCGGTGAACACCCGACGGTAGGTGGGAGCACGCCGGACTCGCCACTGAGTCAGGGCCAGCCGGGCGATCGGCATGAGCAGCGCGTAAAGAAAAGGCAGCAGGACGATAACGGGAAGCTCCCAGATCGTATAAACGTCCTTGACGACGCCTTCTGGTTCACTCAGCCTTCGGGTAAGTTCGACCGTGGCTGCGTTGCACGCTGCCAGCACGCCAAAAGCGATCAGGTCGTGAGCATGGACGGGCAGTACGGCTGCGCCAACCGCGATCGCGGCGACGTCGATGAGTACCACCGTGACGATGAAAACGATCAGGGAGCGCGGCAGTTCGGATATCGGCCAGGCCTGGACCTTAAGCAGTCGCTTGCGCCCGGCTGGCCGGAAGGTGGCATCCACAGGGTGCGTCCTTGGGCTCCGTAATGCATATCCGGGCCGACCTCGACTATGAGCTAGATGCGACCCAGGCTCTACCTTGTCACAGTATCGGTGAGCTCGCCGCCAATATGCCGCTACTCGCCGGCAGCCCGGCCGACTGCGTGTCCCATCTCGGCCAGAACGAAACCCATTGGACCAGATCATCGGATCGACCGGCGTAAATTGGGGCGTTTCAGACATGATTCGGGTGGCACGCCGGCGCCATGAGCCATCCGCGGCGACGGCACGTTCTTCAGTAAGGACGCCCAAGTACGCAGCACTCACCGGGGCCGAACCCCCCGTACCCCCGCCCCTAACCACCTCGCCAGAAAGGACACCGCCATGCGCAGCACTGGCTGGGCCTGAACCCCCGCACCCCCACTACCACCTCGCCAGAAAGGACACCGCCATGCGCAGCACTGGCTGGGCCTGAACCCCCGCACCCCCACTACCACCTCGCCAGAAAGGACACCGCCATGCGCAGCACTGGCTGGGCCTGAACCCCCGCACCTCGTCACCGTGGCCGCAGACAGGCCTGGCATCATGAGCTCTGGCATCATGAGCTCTGGACTTCTTGATCAAGAGTTCTGGACACGGCGAAAGCGCTCGGCAGATCGGTACGGGTGCCACCCGCACCGCCGTTGCCGCCATCAGCACCGCGATCTGAGTTCCGCGCGCCGCTGATGGCGCTCAGACCCCTGGTCGTGCTGATCATCTGTACCTGATCCCGGCCGCCTGCCTTAGCCCGGTACAGCGCGGCGTCGGCCGTTGCCATCAGGCCGGAGTACTCCCGTTTGCTGCCGCTATCCAGCGCCGCCACCCCGATCGACACGGTGACACGCACCCGCTGGCCGCCAGTCGTCCCCGGAGCGATGACGGACAAGCCGGCGATGTTAGCGCGCACACGCTCCGCGATGCGGAAGGCGTCCACCGCCCGGGTCTGCGGCAGCAGCAGCGAGAATTCCTCACCGCCGAACCGTCCGGCCAGGTCGTAGTCACGCAGCAAGCCGTCGAGCGTGTGCGCGATCTCCTTGATCACCTGATCGCCGACCAGGTGACCGTACGTATCGTTGATCACCTTGAACTTGTCGATGTCGAGCAGCGCGATCGCCAGCGGCGTCCCGGTCCGCACCGCACGGGCTACCTCCGCCGTTGACTCACGCTCCCAGGTCGCAGCGTTCAGCAAGCCCGTCTTGGAATCAGCCCGCGAGTCGTTGACGAGCTGTGCATGCCTCAGCGACCGTTGCAACAACGTGACTACGGGCAGGGCGGCAGGCGCGAGGAATAGGTTTCCTGCCACCGCGTAAGTCAGCAAGACGGCTATGCAAATTTCGGCAATATCGTTGTAAAGCGGCTCACCACTGAAGACCTTCGTACGGATACTTGCGGTAGGGTCAGTTCCCTTGACGGCCGTCATGATGATCATCTTGTTCACGACCGACATCACCAGGGCGCTGAACGTCACGAGCAGGGTCCACACCAGGTCATGGCTGAGCGTCCCGCCCGCGACCGTCGTGTCCACGCGAGACAAGCCGTGGAAAGTCAGCGACGCGGCGCCGTAAGAGAGCCCGATCGACGCGCCGCTGAAAACCCTCCGGTGCGGGGGCGCCCGGCGAACCCGCCACTGCGTCAGCGCTATGCGGGAAATCGGGGCAATCAGCGCGAACAGCGGAGGCAACAAGATGGCGATGGGGAACTCCCAGACTCCCTGGACATCCTTGTCCATTCCGCCCCGCTCCCCCGTCCTCCTGCTCAGCTCGACGGCGGTCGCCGTGCACGCCTGCAGCACGCCGAACAAGATCAGGTCATGTCCGCGGAAGGTGGTGAGCGGCGCCGCGATACCGATGGCGGCGAGGTCTACGGCAATCACCGTCAGGACGAAGAGAGTGAGCCAGCGTGGCAATGACCAGAGCGCCCAGTCGCTGACGGCTGTCATCCGAAGCGGGAGGCGGCGAACCAACTCCATCAGCACCTCCTCACGCAACCGTCACCCTGCCATCCAGGTTGCACTCCGCGTCCCTATTGTCTCTCATTGTAAGGGCCACTGCGCAGAAAACGCGAAACCCGGCGTAAGGTCACGACAAAGTTGGATTATTCCGGCATTAGCCGCAAAGCACTCTTCCAGACTTGATCAACAACGGTAGCGGTGTCGCCGACGGTACGTTCAAGGCACCGGGACAATACGGGCATGTGCGGTAAGACCTGGACCAGAACCCTCAAGCTAACGTTTACTTTAGTTACCCGGAGGAGTTGGACGAGCACATAGAGAGAGGATCACGCTATGCGCGGCGAACAGTGGACCTGACCCCCAGCACACACCCCCCAGCCCTGCCAGGAAAGGAGCACCCCATGCGCGGCGAACAGTGGACCTGACCCCCAGCACACACCCCCCAGCCCTGCCAGGAAAGGAGCACCCCATGCGCGGCGAACAGTGGACCTGACCCGTTAGATGTGCTGATGGCGTCCGTTGGTTGGCCGATCACGATCGTGAGCCCAGTTGACCGCGACTACCAGCGCCACCACGGCGCCGACAGCGCCGCATACTGCGACAACCCGAGCTGGGGAATGGTGATCCGCGGCAGCCCCCGCCAGGATCATGACTATTCCCTGGCCCAGGCTCATACCACCCAGGGCCAGGCCGAAGGCCTGGCTGCGCTGGTCTTGTGGAGCTGCGTTCACAAAGGCGGCGTTGGCGGCCAGCTGGTAGGCAGCAAACAGGCCCGATGCGAACAGGATCAGCAGCGATACCAGCAGGTCAGGCCGCCAGATAAACAGCACGAGGACGGCGGAGGCGGCGACCGCTAGCGGGCCCATGCAGCGCAGCCGTGTCGCCGGAGCCACGAAACGGCTGAACGCGATCGCCCCCGCAGTCTCCCCCAGAGCCGGGGCGGCCAGGATAACGCCGACGGCAATGGCGCCGCCGCCCAGAGCCCGGGCGAGCGGGGTTACCACCCCTTCCGGAGCGTTGTAGAACGCAGCGAGCCAGCCGAACAGCATGGTGGTGCGCAAGGCCCGGCTGGCGAACACCAGGCGGGTTCCGGCGATGACGCCTGCCCGCTGCGACGGCTTGCCGTCCCCGTGGGCCTGGGTGACCGGGGCCGGACGCGACCGGACCCAGGCGCGGACGATGAGCGCGGAGGCGACGAAGGTCGCGGCGTCGACGACCAGCGATGTCCGGATGCCGAACAAACCGACGATCGTCCCGCCGGCAGCGAAACCGATAACCTGCGCGAACTGGAACGTGGTGAGCGTCACCGCGGTACCCAACAGGTAGCTGTCGCCGGTCAGCACATCGGGGTAAAGCGCCGCCCGCGCTGAGGTGAACGGGGCCCCGACGAACGTCACCACGAAGAGCAACGCCACCATCGCGGCTAGGGGCATACCCGGGAAGGCCATCACCAGGACGAGAACCGCTCGGACCAGGTCGCACGCAATCATTACGCGACGGCGCGGGTAGCGATCAGCCAGCCAGGCCAGTGTTACGCCGCCGACAAAGGTCGGCACGATGCTCACCACGAAGGTGATCGCCGCGAGCAACGCCGAGCGGGTCCTGTCGTAGACGAGTATGGTCAGCGCGACACGAGCAAGCTGGTCACCGGATACCGACAGAAGCTGCGCCAGCCAGAGGGCCCGGAATTCCGCTACCGCGAACACGTCGCGGAACGTCGTCTTCGCGGCCTGCTCGGATGCACCCCCCCGGGCCACCGCGTGTCTGGTTATGTTGCCCTCCGGCTCAGCACTGTACGGTGATCACATCCTGACCGACAGTTGCCATCTTTCGCAACCGGCCAGCGTAAGTCGGCCCACAATGCCCGCTTCCCAGTTATCCGGGAGCGGCAACGCACTGCCCGTTTCGAAAAATTAGCTGGAATCGCCCAGCCCGCGCAGGACCGCGCCGACCTGGCGCCCGGCCTCGGCGACGGCCGCGTCGCGGGCGGCGGTCGTCTCCGCCACCGTAAGGGTCCGGTCAGGGGCGCGGAACCTGAGCGTGTAGGCCAGCGACTTACGGTCCTCGCCGACCTGGGCTCCGGCGTACACGTCGAACAGCCGCAGGTCCTCGAGCAGGTCCTTGGGAGCCCCGGCCACCAGGGCCGCTTCCACCTCGGCGGCGGGCACGGCCGCGTCCACGATCAGCGCCACGTCCTGGGTCGCCAGCGGGTAGCTCGAGAGCTGCGGTGCCTGCACGGCACCGTCACCCTCGGCCGCCGTGAACACGACCGACAGGTCGAGCTCCATCGCGCAGGTCCGGTCCGGCAGGCCGAACGCCTTGATCACCCGCGGATGCAGCTCACCTGCGTGTCCCGCCAGCCACTCCCGCTGCTGTCCCTGCCCCCCGTCGCCCCCAGGGACCACCCGCGCGTAGATGGCCGCGCAGCGTCCCGGATGCCACGGCGCGCAGGCGTCGGCGCGCACGTCGAGCGACACCCGGCATATCCGCCCGATCGCGCGCGCCGCCTCGATCGCGTCCGCCCACGACGCCGGGGTTCGCGGCCCCCACCAGCCATCGAGCTCGCGAGCGCCGACAAGCACCGCCCCCACCCGCAGCGGCTGGTCGGGCAGCGCGGCCTCGAGCGAGGCGAGTTCGGACACCGAAGGCCCGCGGTTGACGGGGAGGATGGGCGCCGAGGGCGCCGCCCCTGGCCGCGGCCGGAACACCGGACCGATCTCGAACAGCGCGGTGTCGGTGAAACCCCGTCCGACGTTCCTGGTCAGCACCCGGAACAACCCGGGCAGCACCGTGGTCCGCAGCAACGGCTCGTCCTCGCTGAGCGGGTTGGCGACCACCACCGCCGGACGGCGCATGTCGTCGGTCGGCAGCCCGAGCAGGTCCGCGTCGGACCGGGAGGCGAACGGCGACGACAGCACCTCCACGTAGCCGGATTCGGCCAGCGTGCGGCCGACCGAACGGCGGAGCCGCTGGCGCGGCGTCAGCCCCCGCCCGGCCAGCGCGCGCGGCGTCCGGGCGGGTACGTTCTCGTAGCCTTCGAGCCGGATAACCTCCTCGGCCAGGTCGGCGGGGTCGGTGAGGTCGGGACGCCAGGACGGCGGGGTCACCTCGAGCACGGATATCAGGGCGGCGCCCGGCGGTGCCGGGTCGCCGGGCTGGTCCGCCCGCCATGGGGCGATGGCCGGCGTGGCGGCCGCCCGGGTCTCCCGCACGGTGCACCCCACCTCGCGCAGCCGCCGGACCACGATGTCCCGGCCGTACACCACGCCGGCTACCCGGTCCGGGTAATTCGCCGCCATCGAGATCATCACCGGCGGCACGTCGACGCAGGCGTGGGTGCAGCCGGGCAGCACGCGCCCGCCGCCCAGCGCGGACAGCAGGGCCACCGCCTTGGCGCTGGCCCGCAGCGGCAGCTCGCGGTCCACGCCGCGCTCGAACCGGTAGGACGCCTCACTGTGCAGCTTGTGCCGCCTGCTCATCTTGGCCACGGCGTCGGCGTCGAAATGCGCGGCCTCGATCACCAGGTCGGAGGAGTCCGAGTCGATCTCGGTGGACAGGCCGCCCATCGTCCCGGCCAGGGAAATCGGCCCGGACGCATCGGTGATCATGATGTCGTCCGGATCGAGGGTGCGGACCACGTGGTCCAGCGTCTCGAGCTTCTCCCCCGGCTGCGCCCGCCTGACCACGATCTCACCGGTCAGCTTGGCCCGGTCGAAAGCGTGCAGCGGCTGCCCGAGCTCCAGCATCAGGTAGTTGGTCACGTCGACCGCCAGCGACACGGACCTGACCCCGCACCTGGCCAGCCGCACCCGCATCCACAGCGGCGTATGAGCCGCCGGGGAGAAGCCGCGCACCTCGCGCAGCACGAACCTGTCACATCCGGACGGGTCGCCGATGCGGGCCGGGTAGACCTCCGCGCCGACCTCACCGATGTCCCCGCCGCCTGCGTCGGCGCCGGGCTCCGCCTCCGGGTCTGGGCCGGCCGAGGCAGGATCGGTGAAGGGCACCCCGAACGCGCTCGCGAGCTCACGGGCGATTCCACGCACCGAGACGGCGTAGCCACGGTCAGGCGTCACCGCGATCTCGAACACCTCGTCGCGCAGGCCCGCGTACGATACGAAATCGGCGCCGAGCGGCGCGTCGGCAGGCAGCACGACGATGCCGGAATGATCGTCGCCGATGGCCAGCTCGCTGGCCGAGCAGATCATCCCTTCGGAGATATGACCGTAGGTCTTGCGCGCGCCGATCTCGAACCCGCCGGGCAGCACCGCACCGGGCGGCGCGAGCGCGACCCGGTCGCCGACCGCGAAGTTGACCGCGCCGCAGATCACCCCGGACGCTTCGTCCGGCGGGCCGGCCAGCTGCTCCTCGGAGACCGCGACCCGGCAGTACCTGATCGGCTTCTTCAGGCCGGTGAGCTCCTCGATGAGGAGCACCTGGGCGACCACGACGCCACGGACGTCGTGCCCCACCGACTCCAGCGACTCGACCTCGAGCCCAGCCGCGGTCAGCCGGCCCGCCACTTCGGTGGCGTCGGCAGGTGCCGGCAGTGGCGCGTAGGTGCGCAGCCAGGAAAGCGGCACTCGCATCTCAGATCTCCATCCCGAACGCCCGGCTGAACCGCACGTCGCCCTCGACCGCGTCCCTGATCTCAGTGAGCCCGTGCCCGATCATCAGGCTGCGCTCGATGCCGAGCCCGAACGCGAACCCGCTGTAGCGGTCCGGGTCGATGCCGCACGCCACCAGCACCCGAGGATTCACCATGCCGCAGCCCGCGATCTCGATCCAGCCCTGCGACTTGCACACCCGGCACGGCTCGCCGCCGGGTTTCGCCGAGGCCCCGCGGCAGATGTGGCATTCCATCGACACGTCGCCTGACGGCTCGGTGAAGGGGAAGTAGTCGGGCCGGAAGCGGGTGCGCAGCCCCACGCCGAACATCGCGTCCACGAACGACTGGATCGCGCCGCGCAGGTCGGCCATGGTCAGGCCCTCATCGACCGCGAGCCCCTCGATCTGGTGGAACACCGGGCTGTGCGTGGCGTCGAGCGGGTCGTGCCGGTAGCAGCGGCCCGGGCTGACCACGTAGAGCGGCAGCGGGCGGGTGAGCATGGACCTGATCTGCACCGGTGAGGTCTGCGTCCGCAGCACGATGCCGGACTTGGTGGGCGGTCCGGCGGGACTCTCGATGAAGATCGTGTCCTGCATCTCCCGGGCCGGGTGGTCAGGCGGGATGTTCAGCGCGTCGAAGTTGTACCACTCGGCCTCGACCTCTGGCCCTTCCGCGACCTCGTAACCCATCGCCACGAACACGTCGGACAGCCGGTCGGCCAGCATCGTCACCGGATGGCGTGCGCCGGGCGGAGTCCGGCCGCCGGGCAGCGTGACGTCGACCGTCTCGGTGATCAGCACGTGCCGGTCACGTTCGGCCTCGAGCTGGGCCTGGCGCTCCTGCAGCGACGCGCGGAGCCGGCTGCGGGCCGCGCCCACCCGCCGCCCGGTCTCGGCACGGGCCTCCGGAGGCAGCGCGCCGATCTCCGCGCTGGCCAGCGAGAGCGGCGCCCGGTCACCGTCGTGCGCGATCCGCGCCGCCTTCAGTTCATCGAGCGTTCCGGCGGCGGCGACGGCGGCGAGCGCCTCGTCAAGCACGCGCGCTACCTCGTCCGGCGCCAGCGAGGCCACCGTCCGTGGGTCGTAACTCTTGTTTGGTGCGGACATGGGGTCCTGCTTCCTGCGGGCCGTACAAAACTTGCGGGTCTGCTGAGGTTCCGGCGAGCAATTCGCCGAACGGGCCGTGGTGACACGCCGTGCCCCAAGGCAAGGAAAGTCCTCGAAGGCAAAGCGGGAATGGCCGGACATGTGCCTGCGCGGTTTATCCGCAGGACATCAGCGCCCGCCGATCGCTGTGCTGGATAGCCCGAAGGGACATTACCTTACCGAGCCGTCACGCGTTGCCGAGGGACCGTGGGAGTCCTAGGCGGCGTTCTTAGCCGGCGGCCGTCCCCGCGGGCATGATAAATCGGAACTCGGCACCGCCGCCGGGAGCGCGGCACACGCCGATCGTGCCGCCATGAGCCTCGACGAGGCCCTTGACGATATACAAGCCAAGGCCGGTGCCGCCGCGGCGCTTGCCCCGCCAGAACTGGCGGAACACGCGGGGTGCCACCTCCGGCGAGATGCCCTCGCCTTGGTCACGCACCGAGACGGCGGCCGCGTCGGGCAGGCCAGACGGCGTTTCCGCCGCTTCCTCGCCCAAGTGCGCTGGTTCCACCACGACCGTCACGATACCAGCCCCGTGCCGAACGGCGTTTTCCACCAGGTTGCCGAGGATCTGATCGATCTTGTCGGCGTCCAGCCAGGTCTCCGGCATGCCGCTGCGGACCTCAAGGGCGAACCGGTCCTCAGGGTCGCCCGCGGCGACGCGCCCCGCGATGGTCTTCCTCGCCCGGTCCGGCAGGTCCACCAGCTGCCGGTGAACTTCCATCCGCCCGGACTCGATCCTGGACACGTCGAGCAGCTCGGTAATGAGCCTGGTCACGCGGTCAGCGTCGGCGTTCACCGTCTCCAGCATCACACGCTTCTGGTCGTCGGTGAACCGGCCCCACTTGTTCAGCAGCGTGGCGGTGAAACCCTTGACGCTGGTGAGCGGGGAGCGCAGCTCGTGTGCGACGGTCGATACCAGCTCGGCGCGGCTGCGTTCCAGCCGCTCCCGCT
>Ga0302178_10002572_pt1 | contig 14276 bp, 11 predicted proteins | sample I_Palsa_E1_3_FD_198790 | JGI IMG/M metagenome (GOLD analysis project Ga0302178, IMG submission 198790) | Peat permafrost microbial communities from Stordalen Mire near Abisko, Sweden - I_Palsa_E1_3 | ecosystem: Environmental > Terrestrial > Soil > Palsa > Peat permafrost | place: Sweden... | reverse complement strand
CGGCGTGTAGAGCGCCGCCGCAGGATGCAACAGCGGCAGCAGACGTACGGCAAGGGGGCCGATCGTGCGCACCTCGGCGCGACCGCGGAGCCGTGAGATCCCGGTCGGATCGCCGCGCAGCAGCTTGGTCGCGAAGTTGCCGAGCGTGCAGACGACGATCGGCTGGATCAGGTCGAGCTGGCGGAACAGGTAGCCCTGGCAGGTGGCGATCTCGTGCGGCTGGGGATCGCGGTTGTCGGGCGGTCTGCACTTGAGCGTGTTGGCGATGAACACATCGCGGCGCTCCATGCCGATCTCGCCGAGGAGCTGGTCGAGCAGCTTGCCCGCCTGCCCGACGAACGGCAGCCCCATCCGGTCCTCGTTCGCGCCGGGCGCCTCGCCGATGAACATCAGGTCGGCGTCGGCGTTGCCCGCGCCGAACACGACCTGCGTCCGCGTCTGGTGCAGGGGACACGCGACGCAGGTGCGTGCCTCCTCGTAGACCGCCTTCAGCTGCGCTCGCCGTTCGATTGCGCTTGTCACGGGTAGCGATCTTAGGCCCTGGTCATGCGGCAAAGGCAGATGTATCCTTGTTCTTGGCCGTCACTTCGGGACGGACCTCAAGCGAGCAGCACCTGACCTTCAAGCGACCGGTATCTCCGATGCGAGAACTGGACCTGGATCCCCTCGATCACCCCCTTTCACAGCTCCGCTTTGCGGTTGTCGGTGATGGACGGCTCGGGCGGGCGCTGGTTCCGGCGCTTGCCGGCGTCGGGCTCGACGTTTCGGGGCCGTTCGGTCGCGGCGCGGCCGGCGATCGGTTCGAGGCGGTGCTCTTGTGCGTACCGGATGGCGAGATCGCCGCGGCGGCGGCCGCGGTCACGTCTGGGCGGCTGGTCGGACACACGTCGGGCGCAACCGGGCTCGAGGCTGTCGGCCCGCACGAGGCGTTCTCGCTACACCCGCTGATGACGGTCCCGGCCGCCGGAGCCGAGTTCGCCGGCGCCTGCGCCGCCGTCACCGGCTCCACGCCGCGCGCGCTGGCGCTCGCGCGCTGGTTGGCGGCGCAGCTCGGGATGGAGCCGGTGGAGGTGGCCGCGGACGACCGCGCCGCGTACCACGCGGCAGCGTCGATCGCGTCGAACTTCCTCGTGACGCTCGAGTTCGCAGCCGAGCGTCTCGCCGCGACCGCCGGCATCGAGCGGCGGATGCTCGTGCCGCTCGTCCGCGCGACGGTCGAGAGCTGGGCAGCGCTCGGCGGACCCGAGGCACTCACCGGGCCGGTCGTCCGCGGCGACGAGGCGACCGTCGCGCGCCAGCGTCACGCTGTCGGCGAGCGCACGCCCGAGCTGCTCCCGCTGTTCGACGCGCTGCTCGGCGCGACCCGGACACTCGCCTCCTTAGGCCGGTTGGAGCGGGCCGCCCGATGAGGACGGTGCGCACGATCCACGAGCTGCGCGCAGCGCTCGCCCAGCCGCGTCGTGATGGTGCCCGGATCGGGCTCGTGCCGACGATGGGCGCCTTCCACGAGGGCCACCTGTCGTTGATACGCCGCGCGCGCGGCGACTGCGACGAGGTGGTGGTCTCGCTGTTCGTCAACCCCAGCCAGTTCAACGACGCCGCCGATCTCGCCGGCTATCCGCGCGACGAGTCGCGCGACGCGGTGCTCGCCGCCGAGCTCGGCGTCGATCTGCTGTTCGTGCCCTCGCCGGCCGAGATATATCCGGACGGGTTTGCCAGCACCGTCTCGGTCGCCGGGCTGAGCGAGACGCTCGAGGGGTCCTTTCGAGGCCGCGAGCACTTCGACGGAGTCGCGACGGTCGTCACCAAGCTGTTCAACATCGTCGCGCCCGAGGTCGCCTACTTCGGTCAGAAGGACGCCCAGCAGGCGCTCGTCATCCGCCGGCTGGTGCGCGACCTCGAGCTGCGCGTGCGGATCGACGTCTGCCCGACAGTACGCGAATCCGACGGCCTCGCGATGTCGAGCCGTAACGCTCACCTGTCGCCCGCTGAACGGGTCCAGGCGACGGCGCTCTGCCGAGCGCTGCGGGCGGCCGACGCCGCCGTGCTGGCCGGTGAACGCGATCCGGCCGCGATCGCCGCTTTGGGGCGCGCCGAACTCGACGCCGCGGGCGTTCGGACCGACTACTTCGCGGTCGTGTCGGCGGACACGCTGGCGCCGGTGCGCGCAGTCGATGGACCGGTGCTCGCGCTCGTCGCGGCACGGGTGGGACGGACACGCCTGATCGACAACCAGATGCTCTCGACCGCCCAGCCAGCAAGCGACGGCGCCGGGAAGCTAACCACGGAGAGCCCATGCATCGCACGATGCTGAAGTCTGAGCAAGGAGAACGAACGATGTCCTCAGCACCCCCACACATCACCGTCCCGGCCGACGCTTCCCGCCTGCCGGTCACGCTCCCGATCATCGACGAGAAGGTCCGCCGCGGCGAGCCGCTCGTGATGATCACCGCCTACGACTTCCCGAGCGCGCGGGCTGCCGAGGCAGCCGGCGTCGACATCGTGCTCGTCGGCGACTCCGGCGCGATGACGGTGCTCGGCTATCCGTCGACGATCCCGGTCTCGCTCGACGAGCTGCTGATGCTCGCGCGCGCCGTCCGCCGCGGCCTGCGCACGCCGTTCATGGTCGGCGATCTGCCGTTCGGCTCCTACGAGGTCTCCGACCAGCAGGCGATCGAGACGGCGATGCGGTTCGTCAAGGAGGCCGGCTGCGACGCCGTCAAGCTCGAGCGCGGCAACGAGAACTCCGTGGCGCGGGCGCGGGCGATCGTCCAGGCGGGGATCCCGGTGATGGGCCACGTCGGCCTGACGCCGCAGACCTCGACCGCGCTCGGCGGCTACCGCGCGCAGGCGCGCAACACGAGCGGTGCGATCCGGATCGCGCGCGAGGCGCTCGCGCTGCAGGAGGCCGGCTGCTTTTCGCTCGTGTTCGAGGCGATCCCGGCGGCGGTCGCGCGCGAGCTGATGCCGCTGCTCGAGATCCCGGTGATCGGGATCGGCGCCGGCGCCGCCACCGACGGACAGGTGCTCGTGTTCCACGACCTGCTCGGCATCCGTGAGGGCCGCGGCGCGCGGTTCGTCCAGCGCTACGCCGACCTCCAGGACGAGATGGTGAGGGGGATCACGACGTACGCGGCCGATGTCCGCGAGCGCCGCTACCCCGCCCCGGAGCACTCCTACTCGATCGACGAGGGAGAGCTGGCGGCCTTCCGGACGGAGCTGCATTCGCTCGCGCCCCCTCCGGGCCGTACCATGTGTTGAATGCCACGGCTCGCTCAGGTGTTCGCCAACCGTGACCGGGTCTACTTTGAGCTGTTCGAGGAGGCCGGGCGGAACATCCTGCGCGCGGCCGAACTGCTCGACGAGATGCTGAGCGGGTTCCCGGACAGCAAGCACCTGGCCCAGGACATCCTCGCCTGCGAGCAGGAGGGCGACCGGATCACGCACGACATCATCGACCGGCTCAACCACACGTTCGTGACGCCGATCGATCGGGAGGACATCCTCGCGCTGGCCTCGGCACTCGACGACATCGTCGACTACACCGACGAGGTCGCCGATTACCTGGGTCTGTACAAGATCGAGGCGCCGATGGACCAGGCGATCCGGCTAGCGCGTGTGCTGCACTCGGCCGCGAATCTGGTCTGCGAGGCGATCCCGCGGCTGCGCGGGTTCCGCGACATCTCCCACTACACGGTCGAGATCAACCGGCTCGAGAACGAGGGCGATCGGATCACGCGGGAGGCTGTCGCGTCCCTGTTCGACGGCGGCATCGACCCGATGGTCGTGATCCGCTGGAAGGACCTGTTCGAGCGCCTCGAGGCGGCGATCGACGCGACCGAGCACGTCGCCCACATCCTCGAGGGCGTCGTCATCAAGAACTCGTAGCCGCTCGAGGTCCTTCGGCTCAGGTGCCCGCAGTCGCATGGCGCGCGGTCACGCGCGGCGCGGCGGACAGCACGGCACCCGTTTCCCGGTCGAAGAAGTGCAGGCGCTCGGTGTGGACGGCCAGCTTCAGCAGCCCACCCGTGGGCAGCTCGTCTCTCGCCTGCACCTGCGCTGAGCAGATCGCCCGCTCGTCGTCGGCGATCAGCCTGCCGTCCTCCAGTGACGAGCCCGAGCGCTGCGCCTGGGTCTCGGGACGCGCCGCCTTCGCCTGGACGCGGTAGATGATGTTGAGCTCCGAGCCGAGGTTCTCGACGACGTCGGGTTGGACCTCGAGCCGCGGAAGCTCGGGCCGGGCGAACTCGTCGAGCTCGAAGTCCGTCGGGCGGATCCCGAGCACGAGATCACGGGGGAGCTCGCCGATCGTGGACTGTGGCGGCAGCGGCAGCGAGAACTCGCCGAACCGCACGACTCCGCCGTCGGCGCGAGCTTCGAGGAGGTTCATCGAGGGTGAGCCGATGAACGCCGCGACGAACAGGTTCGCCGGGTGACGGAACAGCTCCTGTGGTGCGTCCAGCTGCTGGAGCAGCCCATCCCTGAAGACGGCCACGCGATGGCCCAGCGTCATCGCCTCGACCTGGTCGTGGGTGACGTAGACGGTCGTGGTGCCGAGCCGCTGGTGCAAGCGCACCAGCTCGGCGCGCATCGAGACGCGCAGCATCGCGTCGAGGTTGGATAGCGGCTCGTCCATCAGGAAGGCCTGCGGCTCGCGGACGATCGCGCGTCCCATTGCGACGCGCTGTCGCTGCCCGCCGGACAGCGCCACCGGTTTGCGGGCGAGGAGCTCCTCGAGCCCGAGCGTCTTCGCGACCTCCTGAACGCGACGGCGCCGCTCCTCCCGCGGGGTCTTTGCGAGGCGCAGGCCGAAGTCGAGGTTCTCGGCGACGGTCATGTGGGGGTAGAGCGCGTAGCTCTGAAAGACCATCGCGACGTCACGGCGTTGCGGAGGCGCGGACGTCATGTCCCAGTCTCCCAGAAGGATCCGGCCCTCGGTGACTGGCTCGAGGCCCGCGATCAGCCGCAGAAGAGTCGTCTTGCCGCAACCGGACGGGCCGACGAGCACGAGGAACTCTCCGTCGCCGACCGTCAGGTCGACGCCCTTGATCGCCTCCACCCCGTTCGGGTAGACCTTCCGCACCCCTTCGACGGTGATCGTGCTCATCGCGCAGCCGTCTTCGGGGTCACACCAACAGCTCCCCGATGTGAAGGTCTGAGTCCTCCCTCACGAACACTGGGATCCACTCCAGGGGAGCGGCTGCCTCGTGCTTCGAGCCGCCTGGGATGAGCTCCCCTGTGACCGCGTTCTGCCACTGCACGCCGTCTGGGAGGTACACGCTCCGCGACCGCGCGCCGAGCTCCGTCACCGGCGCCACGATCACATCGGGGCCGAACAGGAACTGGTCCTCGATCGTCCAGGCCATCTCGTCGCTGGGGAAGTCGAACCACAACGGGCGCATCGGCGGAATGCCCCGCTCCGAAGCCACGCGCATCTGCTCGAGGACGTACGGCCGCACGCGCTCGCGCAACCACAGGAGCTTCGAGATGATCGAGTACGCCTGCACGCCGTATGACCAGATCTCGTTCGGGCCGCCGGTGAACGTCGAGTCGAGCGGCGTTCGCGGCTCCCGGTCTCCGTGAAGCCGGAACAGAGGGCACCAGACGCCGTACTGGAACCAGCGGATCAGCACCTCCCGGTACTCCGGATCGTCCGGATCCCCGCCGTGGAAGCCGCCGATGTCGGACGTCCACCACGGAATCCCAGAGAGCCCGATGTTGATACCCGCGGTCAGCTGCGCCCGCAGCGCCGCGAACGTCGCGCCGATGTCGCCGGACCAGATCGCCGCCCCGTAGTGCTGGCTCCCAGCCCATCCGCAGCGACACAGCGACAGGACCGTGTCCTCGCCGGCCGACCGCATCCCCTCATACACCGCGCGCGCGTGATCCAGCGGATAACGGTTGATCACGGCTGCGCCGGGACCGGCAAAGAACCGCAGGTTCCGTGGATGCCCGGGACGGATCTCCGGCTCGCACCCATCCAGCCAGAACACTCGAATCCCGTGCTTGTGGTAATTCTGGTGGAGCTTCTCCCACAGGTACGCGCGGGCCTCGGGGTTGGTCGGGTCGTAGAACGACACGGGCGCCGCGACCGCCGCGCCGCGATCTGGAAACTCGGTGTGGAACGGTGGGCCAGACTCGGTCCCGATCAGCAGTCCGCGACCGAGCATCTCCGCGTAGTTATCAGACAGTGTGCTCACCGATGGCCACACCGACACCATCAGCTTCGTTCCCATCTGCTCGAGCTCCTCGACCATCGCCCCGGGGTCAGGCCAATCACTCTCCTCGAACCGCCACTCGCCGAGCTGCGACCAGTGGAAGAAATCGCACACGATCACCGAGAGCGGCAACTCGCGGTCACGGTACTCACGTGCAACTGCCATCAACTCGTCCTGCGTCCGGTACCTGAGCCTCGACTGCCAGAAGCCGGCAGCCCACTCGGGCAGCATCGGAGCGTGGCCCGTCGCGTCCGCGTACTGGAGCGCGATCTCGCCGGGCGAGCCGGCCGTCACCCAGTAGTCGATCTGCTGGGCGCTGTCCGCGACCCACCGCGTCGCCGTCTCCGCGAGCTCGACACGTCCGACGGCGGGGTTGTTCCACAGGAGCCCATAGCCGCGGCTGGAGACCATGAACGGGATCGAGACCTCGGCGTTGCGCTGAACCAGGTCGAGGACGATCCCCTTCTGGTCTAGGCGCGAATGCTGGTGCTGACCAAGCCCGTACAGGCGCTCGCCGTCGTAAGCGCGAAACTGCTGCTCGATCCGGTAGTAACCGTTGCCGTCGGAGACGAAGTTCCGCGGGCCGGGCCACCAGAAGTGGATCGGGTGCTCGGCGAGCAACTCGAAGCCATCGGACGTCCGCAGGAACCGCAGGCGACCCTCGGTGTCGAGCTCGATGGTCAGCTCGCCGACAGTCAGGTGGCCGCCGCATTCGTCGACCGATGCCTCGCCCTTCGCGTTGGGCGGCTCGAGCAGCGCGCCGAAGTCCTCGCGCGGCCTGTCGAGGTACACGCGCACGCGAGCGCTGTTCGCGCCCCAGGGCTGCACGTGCAGCACCTCTGAGCCGCAGCGCCGTAAGAGCGCCTGCCCCTCGGTCCACAACGTGCTCTCGACCGCAGAGGCGATCATCACCACGCGGCCTGGGCTCTCAACCCCGTCGCGGTCGCTCTTTGCCACTCTCAGCATCGCTCTCCTCGCTCAGTCGAAGCGCTTCGACCACCCAAGCTACTGGACTGTGGTCGCGGGGTCAACCCGCCCTGCCGCAATCGATTTGCATCGCGATCGTATGCCACAATCACAAGGTGCAGATAACGCGCACACCGGCCATGGCAGACATCGCTGAACGCGCCGGTGTCGCTCTCAGCACCGTTTCGTACGTGTTGAGCGGCAAGCGCAGGATCAGCGAGGACACGCGTGAGCGCGTGCTCCGCGCGATCGCGGAGCTCGAATACCGACCGCACACCGGCGCCCAGGCGCTCGCGAGCGGCACGACTCGCGCGGTCGCGCTCCTGCTGCCGGCGGCCCACGACGAACTCAGCATCATGCAGCACGCATTCGTCGCCGGCGCGGCGCAAGCTACCAGTGAGCGCGGGTACGCGCTCACGCTGTCCACCGCGCCGGCTCGGGCCGCCGAGGTCACACGACTGGTCGATGCCAACCGCGCCGACGGCGTGATCCTGATGGAGGTCGAGTTGCGCGACCGCCGCGTCGAGCGCCTGCGCAGCGGCGGCTACCCGTTCTCGATCATCGGTCACTGCGAGGACAACTCCGGACTCACCTTTGTCGACTTCGACTTCGAGCATGGGGTCGAGCTGGCGATCCGCCACCTGATGGATCTCGGTCATCGGCGTATCGCGCTGTTCAACGAAACCCACCACAGTCGCCGCCGCTACGGGTATACAGTGCGCTCGCGGGCGGCTTTCGAGCGGCTCGTCAGCGAGCACGGGCTCGAAGGGAGCGAGACCGAAGTATTCCTCGACACCTACAAGATCCGCGACGCTGCGCGTGAGGCGTTCCGCCAGATCCGGCCGACCGCCGTGGTGGCGGTCGCCCTCGCCGCAGCGGTGGTGCTCGCGGCGGCCCACGAGGAGGGGCTTAGGGTCCCAAACGACCTGAGCGTCGTCGGCCTGCTGAGCCCACAACTGGCGGACATCACCAACCCGCCGCTGACCGGCGTGGACTTCCCAGCCGTGGAGATGGGACGGATCGGCGCCGAGCTCTTGATCGACCGCCTGGCCAAGCCCGACCAGCCCCCGTCGCAGCTTCTGCTCGCACCGCCGCTGACGATCCGGGAGAGCACCGCCCGACCGCGCCGCCGACGTGCAGCTCGTGCCGGCGCGCCCTCCGTCGGCGCTAACCGTTGACCGGCTCGTCCCGCTAACCCTTGACCGCACCGCCGGTCACCCCCGCCGACACGTAGCGCTGCGCCACCACGAGCAGGATCGCGGCGGGGATCGACGCCATCACGCCGGTGGCCATGACGCTGTTCCAGTCCGTGGTGTAAGCGCCGATGAAGTGGTATATCCCCACTGTGACCGGCGTTCGGGAATCCGTTGTCGTCAACGTCAGTGCAAAGAGGAAGTCACCCCAGGCGAACAGGAACGAGAACAGCCCGGCGGTGATCAGGGCATTGCGGCTGACCGGGATCGTCACCGACAGGAGCGTGCGAAACGGCGACGCGCCGTCCACGTAGGCCGCCTCCAGAAGCTCCCTGGGAATGCCGACCATGAAGGCGCGCAGGATCAGCACCGCAAACGGGATCGCGAGCGTCGAGTCCGCGAGGATCAGCGCGAACAGCGAATTGATCAGATGCACGTCGTTCATGATCTTGAACAGTGCGTTGGCCATCACGATGCTCGGCACCATCTGCCCGATCAGGAGCGCGAACAGGACCGGCCTCGTCAAGCGAACCCGCAGTTGCGCCATTGCGAACGCGGCCGGGGTGGCGACGATCAGCGACAGCGCAGCGGTGCCAAGCGCGACCACCAGGCTGACGATCAGGTGGTGACCCTCGGCCGAGATCGCGTTGCTGAAGGCCGACAGGGTCGCGTCGACCGGGAAGTACTCGGGCGGGATCTTCAGGAGGTCCTGCGACGGCTGCAACGCGATGTTGAGCATCCAGTAGAGCGGGAACAGCAGAAACCCGACGATCACAACGCCGACGACCGTGTCCAGCGGCCGGCGCTTCCCCGGTCGCTCGCCGATCACGTGACCACCTCCCCACTGCCGCGCCCAACGCCACGCAGGTAGAAGAGCGCGAACACGAACGCCACGACGACCAGCAGGTTGCCGACCGCCGCGCCCTCGCCGAAGTTGAAGTTGATGAACGACAGGTTGTACGCCCAGATCGTCAGCGTCTGGGTGGCGAGCGCCGGTCCACCCTGCGTCACCACCATGATCACGTCGAACACCTTGATCGTGTAGATGAACCCGAGGGTCAGCACCACAGTCGTGACCGGACGCAGCAACGGCAGGCTGATGTACCGGAACTGGCTCCACGCCGAGGCACCCTCGAGCGCGGCCGCCTCGTACAGCGGCCTGGGGATCGCCTGCAGGCCCCCGTACAGGATCACCATGTTGAACGGAATCCCGACCCAGATGTTGACCATGATGACTCCGACCAGTGCCCACCCCGGACTCGACAGCCATGGCACTGGACTCGATGCGAGATGGAGGTTCGTGAGCGCCTGATCGATCACGCCGTTCTCCTGCGAGAACATCCAACGAAACACCGTTCCAGACACGACCAGGGGCAGTAGCCACGGCAGCAGCAACAGCGACCTCAGCACCGCGTTCAGCGGAAACCGCCTGGAGAAGAACACGGCCAGCGCGAGGCCGATGGCGAACTGGATGGCAATCGAGCCGAACGTGAAGATGACCGTGTTGCGGACGGTCTTGAACAGCTCGGGATCGTGGAAGACCGCCGAGTAGTTCGCGAACCCCACGAACGGTGCCCGGCCGGTGTAGAACGAGGCGGCCGAGTAATTCTGCAGACTGATGATGACGTTCTCGACGAGCGGATAGACGAAGAACGCCCCGATGAAGATCACCACCGGCGCGATGAACCCCCACCTGGCCACGCGTCCGCTCAGCGCATAGCCGCGCCGCATCTGACCCGCACCGCGACGCGACGCGGAACGGCGCGCACGGCCGCGGCGGATGCCTCCGCCGCGGCCATGCCCGGTGCTCGACTCTTCAACCAATAGACGTTGTTATTGCAGAAGGCACGACTAGCCGCTGAACGCCTGTTGCTGTGCCGTGTTCAGAGCTGCCTGAGGCGTCGCCTGGCCTGTGAGGACGGCCTGAATCGCGGTCCACACAGCCTGGGACACCGTGTTGTACTTAGGCCCGAGCATCGCCGGAGCGCCCGTCCGCGCCTGCGCGGTCGGGATTTCAGCGGCGAAGGCCGCGAGCTGGGGGTTCGACTTCGCCATCTGCTTGGCGACGGACTCGGTCGTCGAGATGTACCCGACCGTCTTGGACCAGACGAGGCTCTGCTTGGCGGCCACCATGCACTGGACGACGGCGAGCGCCTTTTCCTCCTTCGTCGAGGTGGAGCGCCCGATCGTCCACATCTCGCCGCCGAGCGGCGAAATCGGCTTCCCGGCGGAAGTGGGCGTCGGGAACGGAACGATCCCGAACTCGAGGCCGGAGACCTTGTCGAGCACGGGCAGCTGCCACGGCCCGTTCGTCATCATCGCCAGGTGACCGGCGGCGAACTGCTCCTCGACGTCGGCTTGGGTCCAGCTGACGACGTCCTTCGGGACCGAGCCGTCGGTGACGAGGCTCTGGTAGAAGGTCAGCGCCTGCACCGCGGGCGCGCCATTCAGATGCAGCAGGCTCGCGCCGTTGCTCCAGAAGAGCGGCTCGAAGTTCCACGTCGCCTCTTCCTCGTTGGGCGCTGAGAACCCGAAGCCGTACGTCGTGCCCTGGGTCAGCGCCGAGGCGTCGGACTTGAGCTGCGCCCACGTCGTCGGCGGGGCGAGGTGCGCCGCAGCGAGCAGCGACTTGTTGTAGTACAGCGCCAGATCGTTGACGCCCGGCGCGATGCCGTAGATCTTTCCCTTGTAGGTACCAGCTGAGGCGATGCTCGGGAAGATCCCTGTGGTGTCGATCCCGGTCAGCGGCTGGAGCGCCCCGGTCGCAGCGAACTGCTGCACGTTCGGGTTGTCGATCAGCGCCAGGTTGGGGAACGAGTGCGTGCTGACGTCCTGCAGCAGCTTGGGCACCAGGTTCGCCTGCGGAATCAGCTGACGGTTGATCGTGACGCCGTTGGCGGCGCCGCATTTCTTCAGCAGCGGCGGCAAAGCCGTGACCGCCGGGGGTGCGTTGTAATAGTCAGCCTCCGTCAGAACGATGTTCCCACTGCTGCTGTGGGCGATGGCTGCGAACGCACCAGTTGCCGCCATGCAGGAACTGCCGGCCGCGACCAGCACAATCGGAACGACAAGCTGAGCCCTGGTTCTCCGGCGCGCAATGTCACGCGCAGTCGAAGCCAAACTCGTAAGGCGGTACATAAACCCTCCTCCATCCATTCCCGTTTGACACTCGATCGGGCGTAAGCGGCGCGCGCGATCGAAGCGCTTCGACGCGCGAGCGTACTAGACGACCGTCGCGAGGTCAAGCAAGAAAGTCGAAGCGCTTCGAAAGCCCGTTCAGGGCACTGCGATCGTGCGCAGAACACGCGCGGGCGCGCCGGCGGCGACCGAGAACGGCGGGATGTCGTGCGTCACGACCGAGCCCGCCCCGACCACGCAGCGCTCGCCGATCGTCACACCGCTGGTCACCACGACGTGCGCCCCGCACCAGACGTTGTCGCCGATCCTGGTCGGCCCCTTGCTCGTGAACCCCTGCCACGGAACTGGGAGGACGGGATCATCAAACCGGTGCTCAGCGTCGGACACGAAGCAACCGTTGGCGAGCATGCAGTGCTCACCGATCTCGACGAGCTGTGCCGCGGCGACCATCACCCCGAGGTTGAGGAAGGTCCCCGCGCCGATCCGAACCCGCGCCGGTGACGGCAACGTAATCCACACGTCAGGCTCGAACAGGACGCCTGCGCCCAGCTCCAGCCGGCCCTCTCGCAGCGCCTCGAGCACGTCTCCGTGCAGCGGCCAGCGAGCGAACGCCTGCCGGCTTGCCAGCTCCCAATGGATCCGCGCCCGGTTCCAGGGCAACGAGTTGCGCTCATACCAGCGCCACTTCTGCGCCCACAGCCTGGCGCTTGCGAGGTCCACAAATTCGCAGGCTACGCCGCCGGGGCCGTCTTCGCCCTGCCGACCGCCCCGTTCGCACGCCCCCCGGCGGCTGAGCGGCGCGCACGGCGCGGGCGTCCGTTCCGCGCGGTGGGCGTCAGCAGCTGTGCGAGGAACTGACCCGTGGCCGAGTCCGGCGCTTGCGCAACCTCCTCCGGCGTTCCCGTGGCGATCACCTGACCGCCCCCGTCCCCTCCGTCCGGACCGAGGTCGATCAGATAGTCCGAGACCTTGATGACGTCGAGGTTGTGCTCGATCACGACCACCGAGTTCCCCGCGTCGACCAGCCGCGCCAGCACGTGGAGCAGCCGCTCGATGTCGACGAAATGCAAGCCGGTCGTGGGCTCGTCGAGGATGTAGATCGTCCGGCCGGTCGCCACCTTGCACAGCTCGCTGGCGAGCTTCACGCGTTGTGCCTCGCCACCCGACAATGTCGTGGCCGGCTGACCCAACCGCATGTAGCCCAGGCCGACCTCGTTGAGCGTCTCGATCCGGCGGTGGATCTTGGGGATGTGGGCGAAGAACCCAAGCGCCTCGGCGATCGGCATCTCGAGCACGTCCGCGATCGTCTTTCCCTTGAACCGAACCTCCAGCGTCTCTCGGTTGTAGCGCCTGCCATGGCACTGCTCACACGGGACGTAGACGTCCGGCAGGAAGTGCATTTCGATCTTGATCTGGCCGTCCCCACGACAGACCTCACAGCGCCCACCCTTGACATTGAACGAGAAGCGGCCGGCCTTGTACCCGCGCGCCCGTGCCTCCGGCGTCTTCGAGAACAGGTCGCGGATCTGGTCGAACAGCCCGATGTACGTCGCCGGGTTGGACCGCGGCGTACGGCCGATCGGCGACTGATCGACCGAGATGATCTTGTCCAGCTGCTCCAGCCCGGTGATCTCCCGGTGCGCTCCGGCCCGCACCCGCGTTCGGTGCAACCTGTTGGCAACGGACTTATAGAGGACCTCGTTGACCAGCGTGGACTTGCCCGAGCCCGACACGCCGGTGACGCTGCACAGAACGCCGAGCGGAATCTTGACGTTGATCCCCTTGAGGTTGTGCTCGCTTGCACCCTTGATCGTCACATATCCCGACGGCCGGCGCCGCTGCTCCGGCGGGTCGATCGATCGCGCGCCCGACAGGAACTGGCCCGTCAGTGACTCCGGAACCCGCTCGACGTCGGCGGCCGTCCCCTGCGCGACGACCCGCCCGCCGTGCTCGCCGGCTCCCGGGCCGATGTCGAGCAGGTGGTCGGCGGCGCGCATCGTCCCCTCGTCGTGCTCGACAACCAGCACCGTGTTGCCCACGTCCCGCAGCCGCTCGAGCGTACGGATCAGCTTCTCGTTGTCCCGCTGGTGCAGCCCGATCGACGGCTCGTCGAGGATGTAGAGCACCCCGACCAGCGACGAGCCGATCTGGGTCGCAAGCCTGATCCGCTGGGCCTCTCCGCCCGACAGCGTCGACGACGCGCGCTCGAGCGACAGGTAGCCGACGCCGACGTTGTCCAGGAAGCGGAGCCGCTCGACGATCTCGCGAAGGACGAGCCGCGCGATCCGCTGATCGTGGTCGGACAGCTCCAGCCGATCGAGCCATTCGAGCGCGTGCCGGGCTGACAGCCTCGTGAACTCGTGAATCGGCGTACCACCGACCAGCACCGCCCTCGATTCGGGCCGCAGCCTCGCGCCTTGGCACTCCGGACACGGCCGCAACGTCATGTATTCCGCGATCTTCTCGCGCATGAACTCGGACTCGGTCTCCGCGTAGCGGCGCGCGAGGTTCGGGATCACCCCCTCGAACCGCGTCGCGTACGCCCGGCGACGCCCGAACCGGTTGCGGTATGCCACCTGCAATCGATCGCTGCCAGTGCCGTTCAGGAAGAACTCCCGCTGCTCGGCTGGAAGCTGCTCCCACGGCACGTCGAGGTCGACCGCGTAGCGTTCGGAGATCGCCCCGGCGAGCTGCTCGTAGTACTCGGAGGCGCTCGCGGCCCACGGCGCGATCGCTCCCTGGCCGATCGACAGGCCCGGAT
>Ga0302178_10002571_pt1 | contig 14277 bp, 9 predicted proteins | sample I_Palsa_E1_3_FD_198790 | JGI IMG/M metagenome (GOLD analysis project Ga0302178, IMG submission 198790) | Peat permafrost microbial communities from Stordalen Mire near Abisko, Sweden - I_Palsa_E1_3 | ecosystem: Environmental > Terrestrial > Soil > Palsa > Peat permafrost | place: Sweden: Abisko... | reverse complement strand
TTGCTAACTATATCGCAGGCGCGTTCCATCTACGCTGTGGCCGGATGGAGATCCCAACCGGAATGCTCGCCCGCGGTCCCTGGCAGCCGAGCCAGGTGCACGCGAGTTGGAGCCAGCAGCCGTATGAGCCGACCGAGGCAGCGGCGCTTGCCGCCGACGCGGCGATCGCAGCCCTGGCGACCCGGGGCTCACCGTCCCACGACGGGCAGAGCACGCGTCTCACCGCATTTCGCGCCAGCGCTACGGAGCTCTCGCTCGAGCTACAGCCGATCCGCTGGGCGCTGCGCCTCAGCCCGGTTGACGCCTGCCAGAGCCTTGCCGCGATGTGCGTGGTGCGCGCGAGCGACGGGCGCTGGCTCGCCGGGCGCCGGGCGAGCTGGCTCGCGACATGGCCGGGCCGCTGGGCACTCGGCGCCGGTGGGTCCGTCGATCCCGGCGAGAGCCCGGTGCAGACGCTCGAGCGCGAGCTCGCCGAGGAGTGGTCGGTCAAGGCGGAGCGAACGACGGTCGAGCTGGTCGAGTGCCTGCCGCATCGCCTGATCATGTTCGTCGGCATGGCGTGGCTGCCCGAGGGCGCCGCGGTCGTCCGCGACGACGAGCACGACGACCACGCCTGGTGGCCGGCCGAGCCTGAACGCTGGCCGGTGGAGGCCGACGGCGCAGTGCGCCAGCTCGGTCTGATGCTCGCGCCGTGATCACCTTCAACCGCCTCGAGGCAATCTCGTTCTTCCACTCGCTCGTCTACGCGGCACTGCTGGTCGTCGCGTTCGCGCTCAACAATCCGCAACCCGAGACGGTGATCCTCGGCTTTGGCCACGGATTCCTCTGGATCGGCATGTCGCTCGTCTGCCTCTATGCCGCGCGCGTGCGGATCATCCCGCTGCGCGTTGCCGTCGCGGTCGCAGTCCTTGGCGGAATCGGGCCGTTCTTCGGCAGCTTCGAATTCGTGCGCGAGAGCCGTCGCCGGGCGCGTGCGGCCCAGGCGGGGGGATCCGCCGATCGCCCGCGCTAGAGTGCAAGTAATGGCCGTCGAAACGACGATCCAGGTCGTAATGCCACAGATGGGGGACTCGGTCGCCGAAGGCACCGTCCTCGAATGGCGCAAAGCCGAAGGCGAGAGCGTCAGCGCGGACGAGACGATCGTCGAGATCTCCACTGACAAGGTTGACGCCGAAGTGTCGGCGCCCGCGGCCGGCACCCTGCTCAAGATCCACGCCGCCGAAGGCGAGACCGTGACCGTCGGAAGCGTGCTCGCCGAGATAGCTCCGACGAACGGCTCGGCCTCGGTTGCGAGCGTAAGCGAGCCTTCGAGCAACGGCAATGGCGACGGCCACGACGCGGGCGCCACGGAAACGATCGTCGAAATCATCACGCCGGCCGCGGGCGAGTCGGTCACCGAGGGCACGATCCTCGAGTGGACCGTAAAGGTGGGCGATGCCGTCAAGGCAGGCGACACGGTCGTCGAGATCTCGACCGACAAGGTCGATGTCGAGCTGCCCGCGCCGGCGACCGGCACGATCAGCGAGCTGCTCGTGGCGGAGGGCGACACCGTGACCGTTGGCCAGGTCATCGGCCGAATGTTGGCCGGCGCCGCGCCGCCTTCGGCGGCCGCCCCGGCGGAGCTGGCAGTGGCCGATAAGCCGAAGGGTGGTGCTCCCGCGGTCGCTGCTTTGGGCGATGGCGCGAAGGCTTCTCCGGTGGCTCGGCGTGCTGCCGGTGCTTTGGCAGTCGACCTCTCGGCCGTCGCTGGGAGTGGGCCGGGTGGGCGGATTGTGAAGGCCGATGTGCTTGACGCCGCCGCCGGTGGTGCTGCGGCTGCTCCGGCTTCGGCTGCCGCTCCGGCCGGTGCGACGTTGATCAAGGGTGGCGCGGCGATGCTCGTGCGCTACATGGACGAGAGCCGCCTGATTCCAACGGCGACGAGCTTCCGGACGATCACGGTCGGCACGCTCGATGCGCGTCGCCGCCAGCTGAAGGAGGCCGGGTTCAAGGTCTCCTACACGCATCTGATCGCCTATGCGATCGCGCGTGCCGCGAGCGAGCTGCCGGTGATGGCCCACCATTTTGCGGAGATCGAGAAGAAGCCGCATCGCGTCGACGACGGTGCCGTCAACCTCGGGCTGGCCGTCGACGTCGAGAAGAAGGACGGCTCGCGGACGCTGATGGTGCCGGTGCTACTCGATGCCGGACGCCAATCCTTCGACGCCTTCCTCGCCGCGTACGACGGACTCGTCGAGAAGGCGCGCACCAACAGCCTGAGCGCCGACGACCTCGTCGGAGCGAACATCACGCTGACCAACCCGGGCGGCCTCGGCACCGTTGCCTCGGTGCCGCGACTGATGACCGGGCAGGGGACGATCGTTGCGACCGGCTCGATCGCCTACCCGGTCGGCCTGGAGGCGGTCGCAGCGCAGATCGGCGCCGAGAAGGTGATGACGCTGACCTCGACCTACGACCACCGGATTATCCAGGGGGCCGAGTCGGGACGCTTCCTTGCCCTTGTGGCGTCACTGCTCGCCGGTGACGGCGACTTCTACGAGGCGGTGTTCGCCGGTCTGGGAGCGTCGCTGCCGCCGCTGCCGGCAGCCGCGGCGCCCGCTGCCACCGCTGCACCGGCCGCCCCGGCAACGACCGCCGCCGCGCCGAGCGAGGAGCTGCTAGCCGCCGTCCAGGCTGCCGATGCCCTCGTCCGCGCGCACCGCACGCACGGACACCTCGCCGCGCGACTCGATCCGCTTGGCTCCGAGCCGCTCGGCGATCCGGCCCTCGATCCGGCCCCGCTCGGCCTGACCGATGCCCTGATGGCCCAGATCCCATCGCGAATCCTGCGCGTCCACGTTCCCGGCGAGACGATCGCCGATGCACTGCCGCAGCTGCGAGAGACCTATTGCGGGACGATCGCTTACCAGATCGAGCACATCGCATCGCACCGCCAGCGCGTCTGGCTGCGGGAGCAGATCGAGAGCGGCAAGTTCCGCGCGCCGCTCAGTCCGGACGAGCAGCGCGCCCTGCTGCACCGGCTGATCGAGGTCGACGCGCTCGAGCGCTTCATGCACAAGGCTTACCTCGGCCAGCACCAGTTCTCGATCGAGGGCGTCGACATGACGGTGCCGATGCTCGACGAGATGATCGAGCTGTCGGCCGGTGATGGTGCCGAGGAGGTCGTGATCGGGATGGCCCACCGAGGCCGCCTGAACGTCCTCGCGCACAACCTCGAGCGCAGCTACATGTCGATCTTCGCGGAGTTCGAGGGAGCCTCGACACTCGAGGCCGTGACAACGATCCCGCAAGGCGGCACGGGCGACGTCAAGTACCACCACGGCGCCCAGGGTCAGAGCAGACTCGCCTCCGGAGACCTGATCCGCGTCAACCTCGAATCCAACCCGTCGCACCTCGAGTACGTCGCTCCGGTCGTGATGGGCGCCACGCGAGCGGCGCAGAGCGAGCACGTTGGATCGCACATCAGCCAGGACGTTCGCCGGGCGGTTTCGATCGTGATCCACGGTGACGCAGCGTTCCCGGGACAGGGCGTCGTCGCCGAGACACTGAACCTGCAAGCGCTCGACGGCTACCAGGTCGGCGGCACGCTGCACCTCATCACCAACAACCAGGTCGGCTTCACGACCGACCCGGACGATGCCCGCTCGACGCGCTGGGCATCGGACCTGGCGAAGGGCTACGACGTGCCGATCATCCACGTCAACGCCGACGACGTCGAGGCCTGCATCTCGGCCGTGCGGCTGGCATTTGCCTTCCGCAAGGAGTTCGGTCACGACGCACTGATCGACCTGATCGGCTACCGCCGCTACGGCCACAACGAGTCCGACGAGCCGGCGTACACCCAGCCGGAGATGTACGCGAAGATCAAGTCGAAGAAGCGTGTCAGCGAGCTCTGGGCGGATCAGCTCGTCGCGCGTGGCGTAGTGACGCAGGCCGACGTCGAGCGGCAGCTGCAAGAGGTCTGGGACGGGATGACGAACGCCCACCAGGAGCTCAAGGCGAAGATCGCCGAAGCTCGTGAGGGCGGCGTCGATGAACACCAGACCGGCGAGTACCACCTCGACCGCACGCCCTCGCCCGAGGTGCTCACAGCCGTCGACGGCGAGCTGCTCGCCGCGCTCAACGAGGACCTGCTGCGCGTCGGTGAGGGCTTCACGGTCCACCCCAAGCTCGTCCGCCAACTCGAGCGCCGCCGCGAGGCATTCGTCGGAGGCGCCGGCATCGATTGGGCGCACGCCGAGGCGCTCGCGTTTGCCTCGCTACTCGCACAGGGACATCCGATCCGCCTGACCGGGCAGGACACCGAGCGCGGCACGTTCAGCCAGCGCCACCTCGTGCTGCACGATGCCAAGAACGGCCAGACGTTCTGCCCGATCCAGAACCTGCCCGGCGCGACAGCGCCGTTCGAGCTTCACAACAGCCCGCTTTCAGAGCTCGGGTGCATGGGATTCGAATACGGCTACAGCCAGGAAGCACCCGAAACGCTGGTCCTTTGGGAGGCGCAGTTCGGCGACTTCGTCAACAGCGCGCAGGTGATCGTCGACCAATTCATCGCTTCGGGCCTCGCCAAGTGGGGCCAGACCTCGCGCCTGTCGCTGCTGCTGCCCCACGGCTACGAGGGCTCGGGCCCGGAGCATTCCTCGGCGCGGCTCGAGCGCTTCCTGCAACTGGCGGCCGAAGGCAACCTGCGCGTTGCCAACCTGACGACCCCAGCGCAGTACTTCCACCTCCTGCGCCGCCAGGCGCTGGTGATCAAGCAGCGGCCGCTGATCGTAATGACGCCGAAGTCGCTGCTGCGCCTGCCGCAGGCGACCAGCAGCGTCGCCGACCTGGCCGAAGGTCAGCTCCACGGGGTCCTCGCCGAGCCGGGGATCGATGAGTCCAAGGTCACGCGGCTGATCCTCTGCACCGGCAAGATCTATTACGACCTCGTGGGACATGCCGATCGCGCTGCCGCCGAGCAGATCGCGGTCGGGCGGGTCGAAATGCTCTACCCCTTCCCGGAGCCCGAGCTGCGCGAGCTGCTCGCGCGCTACCCCAAGGTCACCGAGGTCGTTTGGGCCCAGGAAGAGCCGCGCAACATGGGCGCACGGGCCTACATGTCCCAGCGCCTGCGCCAGATCATGGCGAGCGGGTCGCTCAAGTTCGGCTACATCGGCCGCCCCGAGCGCGCCAGCCCGGGCGAGGGCTACCCGGCCGCACACGCCGCCGAGCAGAGCCGCATCGTGCGCACCGCGCTGGACATCTCGGTGCCGGTTTCGCAGTACCCGGCGAAAACGCCGGGGGAACGCTAGCGTGGCGTCGCAAGCTTCAGGCTCGGCTTTCGCCGGCCTGAACTTGCTCCTTAGTAGGGGCGAGGGTCGAATGCGCGCGACTGGCGATCTTCGAGCCGGCTTGCGCTAGGCGAAGAGGGTCAGCTCGGGCTCGCGGGTGCCGCGGAGCTCCTCGAGCGAGACTTCGACGCAGGCGATGCCGCGGGCGCCGGCGAGGACGCGGGCCTGTGGCTTGATCGTCTGTGCGACGAGAACTCCGCGACAGTCGCCGAGCGTCGGGTCGAGCTGGATGCGCTCGAGGTAGCGAGTGAGCTGCTCGACGGCATCGATCGTGCCGATGCGCTTGATCTCGACCGCGACCCAGCCGTCGCCTGGGTCGCGACACATGAGGTCGACGGGACCAATGTCCGTGGGCCACTCGCGCCTGACGAGCCGGAAGCCCTCGCCGCAGTAGGCGGGCGCCGCGGCCAGCAGTTCCTGAAGGTCGCGCTCGACACCGTCCTTCTCGAGCGCGCCATCGAGGTCGGCGTCCTGCGTGATGTCGGCGAGGACCTCCTCGATCGCGATCTCGAGCCGTTCGCTGCCCTTCAGCTTGCGGACCTCGATCCGCGTCGGCGGATCACCATCGAGCTCGATCACGGTGGGCGCGGTCATCCAGTTCTGCGGCTTATACCCACCGCTGTCGGAGTGGACCATCACCGACCCGTCGGCCTTCAGCACCAGCAGCCGCACGGCCAGCGGCAGCGTCGTCGCCAGGCGACCGCTGTAGGAGACCTCGCAACGCGCGACGATCAGACGCATGGGCGCACGCTAGGCGCCGGCGCGGACGGGTGAGGGGGAAATTTCCTCAATTAGCGTGATCATTGCGCCGCGCCAAATCGAGCTTGCCGCAAAAAGCGCAACCGCGTCTGAATCCGACCGACCGGCGACGTAGCTTCTGACGTCTCAATGGACGCCCGCAGCTCATCGCAGCCGGGTGCACGCGGGTCGTACCCGCACCCCGCCGCTCTCGGCGGGACGATTCTTGGCGCGCTCGTTGCGCGCGAGTGGCGCTGGCGGGGCTGCTCGGTCGCCGAGCTCGCGCTGAGCCGGGCCCACTGCCCGCAGCTGTGGTGGCTGCTCGAGTCCGCCTCCGGCGTGTGGATCACCGACGAGCGAGCCGCGCGCGCCCTGCGGGCGCTGGAGCAGCGCGTCCGCAATGCGGAGCTCGCGGTGAGCTCGCTCCAGGATCACCAAGACGACGCGGCGCCGGCGCGGCGCGTGCGATTTGCGCAGGCCATCTACGCCTCCGCGCTCGCGCACTGGGGCAGCGCCGAGCACCCCGAATGCCTGCGGGCCGCTGCGAGGCTGCTGGAGGCCGAGGTGGCCGACTGGAAGGAGCGCCACCCGAGCGGCGAAGAAGATTTGCACACGGACCTCTGCGACGACCTTCGGATCGCCGCGCTGCGCCGCCGCTGGGAGGCCGCGGAACGCTCCGAGCGCGCCACCGCCGAACAGCGGGCGCTTGCGTTTCGGCGACTCGTGGAAGCTGCGAGCGCGCCAGCCGAGAGTGAGATTCGCATCCGCCGCCAGACCCCCGTTCGGGCTGTCCGGGTCGGCGAAGACGCCGCCGCCTGAGGCGGTGCGGTTCAGGCGGCCGGCAGTACGCGCTGCTGGGCGGCCCGCACGCGCTCGCGGAGGTCGAGCACCTCTTCGCCGCCGCCGAGCTTGAGCGCGGTCTCGCAGGCAGCGAGACAGTCGCCAATCCGGTCGGTGCGCGCGAGCGCGTGCGCGAGGCGCACCCAGGCGTCCGTCGAATGGGGATCGAGCCGAGTCGCTGCCTCGCAGGCCGAGAGCTCACCGCCGAGGTCGCCGCAGAGCGAGGAAGCGAGCGCCAGATCGAGCAACCCCTCGACGCTTGGCCGTAGCGCCTGGGCGCGGCGCAGCGATTCAACCGCGCCGGCGGGGTCGTGGAGACGGAGGCGCAGGCGGCCCAGACGCTCCCACTCGCCGGCGTCGCCCGGGGCGCGAATCGCCGCTCGCCCCGCGGCCTCGGCCGCGAGGTCGATCGCGCCGATGTCCTCGTAGATCCGCGCTGCGAACCGGTGCGCCGCGGGACGGCGACCGTCGACCCGCGCCCAATCGCGCACCGCCCGAGCCGCGGCGTTCAGGTTGCCCGCCTGCCAGAAGGCGAGCGTCATCAGCCGCAGGACCGCAACGTTCCGCGGGTCCGCGTCGCGGGCGTAGATCAGGCGTTGCGCCGCGAGCGCGTACTCGCCCTCGGCCATCGCGTGGGCCGCCGCGGTCATGAAGCGCTCGATCCGATCGGCGGCCGCATCCGGCTTGGAGAAATCGACGAAGCTGAGGCTGCCGGCGGGCACCGTGCGGATCCCTTCGGCGAACTGCACACGAGCCCACTGCTGGACCTCGTCACCGCCGCCGCTGAAGTAGATACCGGTGACACTGCCGACGCCCCACTCTGGATAGGCGAGGCAACGGGCGTAGCGGTGGACGACCGAGTGGTCGGGCAGGCGATCGCCGAACGGGTCGTAGCGGGCGCGGTCGTCCGCCGCCTTGCGCTGGCGCTGCTCGGCCTCGTAGGCCTGGCGACCCGCCTCCTCGCGCGCCTGACGGGTGGCCTGGGCCGACACGCGCACGGCGTTGGCGGAGATCCGGCCGCCGCGCGAACCCTCGGCCAGGATCTCGAGCTCGTCGGCGGCGTCGTTGATCGCCTGAAGGTGGCGCTGATGCTCGTGCTGGCGACCCGGCGGGGCGATGTCCGGATGCCAGCGCTTTGCCATCCGCCGCCGCGCGAGCTGGACGTCGCGAACGCCAAAAGGTGGCTCCAGCTCGAGCAGCAACATCGCCTGCTCCAAATCGAAGACGTTAGCCATCAGCAAATCACGTTAGCTGAACTCCTTATGCTGCAAGGTGATGCCAGGCGAATACATCTTCCAGACGCACAAACTCGGCAAGGTCTACCCACCGGATCGCAAGGTTCTCGAGGACATCTCGCTGTCCTTCTTCCACGGCGCGAAGATCGGTGTGCTGGGCTACAACGGCTCCGGCAAGTCGAGCCTGCTGCGGATCATGGCCGGACGCGACAGCGAGTTCCGCGGCGATGCCCAGCTCGCCCCCGGGGCCAGCGTCGGGCTGCTCGAGCAGGAGCCGGGGCTCGATTCGAGCAAGAGCGTGCGCGAGAACGTGCTCGAGGGCGTCGGCCCGCTCGTGGCGCTGGTCGAACGCTTCAACGAGCTGGCGGCGAACTACTCCGAGGAGACGGCCGACGAGTTCTCAAAGCTGCAGGAGCAGATCGACGCCGCCGACGCGTGGAACCTCGACAACATGGTCGAGTACGCGATGGACGCGCTGCGCTGCCCGCCGCCGGACTCCAGCGTCGAGCACCTCTCAGGCGGCGAGCGGCGTCGCGTCGCACTCTGCCGGCTGTTGCTCAGCCAGCCGGACCTGCTGCTGCTCGACGAGCCGACCAACCACCTCGACGCCGAGTCCGTCGAATGGCTCGAGCACCATCTCGCCGAATACAAGGGCACGGTCGTGGCCGTCACCCACGACCGCTACTTCCTCGACAACGTCGCCGGCTGGATCCTCGAGCTCGACCGCGGCCGCGGCATCCCCTATGAGGGCAACTACAGCGGCTGGCTCGAGCAGAAGCAGGCGCGGCTCGCGCAATCGGAGAAGCAGGAGCGCGCACGCGCGCGCACGATCGCGGCCGAGCTCGAGTGGGTGCGGACGAACCCGCGGGGGCGCCAGACGCGTTCGAAGGCGCGCCTGACGCGCTACGAGGCGCTGCTGGCAGAGGAGAGCCAGGTCAAGCTCGACCAGGTGCAGATCCACATCCCGGCAGGACCGCGGCTTGGCGATCTCGTGATCGAAGCGAGCGAGCTGCGCAAGGGCTACGGCGATCGCCTGCTGTTCGAGGACCTCTCGTTCTCGCTGCCGCGCGGCGGGATCGTCGGCGTGATCGGGCCGAACGGCGCCGGCAAGACAACGCTGCTGCGGATGATCACGGGCCGGGAGGAGCCCGACGGCGGCGAGCTGCGGATCGGCGAGAGCGTCGAGCTTGCCTACGTCGACCAGTCGCGCGAGTCGCTCGACGACGGCAAGAGCGTCTGGGAGGAGATCTCCGGCGGCGCCGACCAGATCAAGGTCGGCGAGCAGTGGGTCAACTCACGCCAGTACACCGCATCGTTCAACTTCAAGGGCACCGACCAGCAGACTAAGGTCGCGAAGCTGTCGGGCGGCGAGCGCAACCGGCTGCACCTGGCCAAGCTGCTGCGCAGCGGCGGCAACGTGCTGCTGCTGGACGAGCCGACCAACGACCTCGACGTCGACACGCTGCGGGCGCTCGAAGAGGCGCTGCTGACCTTTGCCGGCTGTGCCGTCGTGATCTCCCACGACCGCTGGTTCCTCGACCGTGTCGCGACGCACGTGATGGCGTTCGAGGGGGACAGCCGCGTGACCTGGTTCGAGGGAAACTTCGAGGCCTACGAGGAGCATCGCCGGGCGTTGCTCGGGCCCGAGGCCGACCGGCCGAAGCGGCTCACCTACAAGCGACTCGTGAGGTGATCTTTTCGCGCCCCTTCGGGCGCGAAAAATCACTCACTTAGACCTAGAAGATCCTGCAGCGCGTGGGCGGTGGGTGCTACAGCGTCGGCTTCCGCTAGGGCTTCGGCTCCGTAGGGGCCGGTTGCTACGGCGATTATGCGCAGGCCGTCGGCCCGGGCGCAGGCGATGTCGAGGGGGGTGTCGCCGATGATCGTGGTGTCCTCGCGCGGGTAGGGGTGGCTTGGCGTCCCGGCGCGGGCGCGAGCGATCGGGCCGAGCAGGTCGCGCTGCTCGGAGTCTGAGCCGAAGGCGCCCTGCCCGTACGCGAAGTGGCGGCCGATGCCGGCGCGCTCGAGCTTGATTCGGGCGACCGCCTCGTAGTTGCCGGTCAGCAGGGACAGACGGACGTGCTCGAGCGGATCGAGGACGTTGAGCAGGTCGGCCATACCGGGGGCAACCTGCGCCGCGAGATCCGGCGGGCAAAGATGGGCGAACAGCTCGGCACAGGTGGCCTCTAGCTCCGGGATCCGGGCGTCGAAGCGCTCACCGGATAGACCGCAGGCGGCGGCGATGTCGCGGGCGATCTGGGTGTCGGTCCGTCCTGCCGCCGCCACGCGATGCGCACCGGGATCGGCGAGCCCGTAGACGGTCGAAAGGGCCTCAAGCAGCGCCGCTCGGTGCGGGGCGCTGGTCTTCAGCAGCAGCGTGCCATCGATGTCGAACAGCAGCAGCATCAAGCGCATTGTCGCTGACGCCGGTCAACACGTTGCGTAGCCCGGCGCTTGACTCAGCGGCTCGATCGGATCTGTCGATCCCGAACATCCGTCCACCTGAGAGATGGAGGCACAGGGCGAACTGAAACCGCCGGGCGGCGGCCCGCGCCCGGAATTGCCTGCATACCAGGGCACCACCGGGGCATTTCGCTCAACGAATCGCCCCTATCCGCCGATGACTCAAGGTGGCGATGGTCGAGCCCAAACAACGTGTTCGCGCGAGCGGGTCTGCCCTGCGCCGTCTCGCGACGCACGCAGCGCAAGAGACGGGCGACACGATGATCGAGGTAGTCATCGCGGCGCTGCTCGTCGGGTTGATCGCGGCTGCGATATTCACGGGCTTCAGCGCGGTCGCCGGCATCGCCGGCGGTCAGCGCCACCAGTCGCAGGCCGACGAGCTAGCTCAGCAAGACCAGGAGCGGCTGCGCAGCCTGAGCGTCGGACAGCTCTCGGCGACGGCCTCCGGGTCCAGCTGCCCAACGACTGCGCCAGCCGACGGAAACGGCTGTTACACGCAAACAATCGACAACGAGGCGTACACGATCACGTCCTCGACCCAGTTCGTCTCGGCCGCCGGCGGCACCGCCTCGTGCTCGGGCAGCGGTAGCACCGGCTCGGCCGACTACATCGCGATTCAGTCGGAGGTGCAGTGGGGCGCCAACAGCAAGAACGACGGGAACCCGCCGGTGATCGTGCACAGCCTGGTCAGCCCGCCGGGTGGCGGTGGCCTGGTCGTCAGTGCCCAAGACAGCGCCGGTAACAACCTCGCCGGGGTCGGCGTCGCGGTCGAGGGGCCGGGGACCAGCACAAGCACGGAGACGCTTACCACCGATAGCAACGGTTGCGCTGTCTTCGGAGGGCTGACCGGCGGTACGTACTCCGTCACCGCCACGGCTCCCGCGGGCTACCTCACGGGCAACGACACCTCGAGCAGTTCCAGCACAACCCTGAACGAGTCGGTGATCGTCATCAGCGGCAGGACGCAGACTCCGAGCCCGCTCGTGTTCGGGCAGGCGGGAACGGCCGAGGCCACCTTCCAGACGTTCATCGACGGCCTCGTGCCAACGTCGCTCAGCTGGGACAGCTTCTCGATCAGTAGCGGCACGGTCACTCCCTCTCCGCAGACCTTCGGCACCGCTGGTGGGACTCCCGCCGCCTCGGTGTTCTCCCCCGCACTGACCCAGTACCCAAGCATCTACAACGCCTACGCCGGAAGTTGCGCAGCGGACGATCCCGAAGGATCCACGAGCACGACCGGCACCACCGGCACGACCGGCGCAACGCCCGCCGCCTACCAGGACCCATCGCTCAGCGTGCCGCCGGGCGGCACGGGCACGGCAGTGGTCACCGTGCCGACGATGTTGCTCGCGCTGAGCACCACGAACACGCCAACGGTCAACACGCCCTCCGACGACACGAGCGCCAACGCCACCTACAGCTCCACAACCAGCAGCAACGGCCACGGCGGCCATACCACTACCCCGGATTGGAGCGCCGTTTCCAATTCGAACGACTACAACGGCACCGAGCACGACACCGCCGTCAGCGGCGCGACCGTGTCGTTCGCATTCACGGGCACCGGCGTCGGGCTTGTCGTCCCCGAGGAGAACCAATGGGGCGAGGCGTCGATCTCGATCGACGGGACGCAGGTGGCGACGATCGACGAGCAGAGCACAACGTCCACGTACAAGGTGCTGATCTGGAATGACTACGGCAGCCTGAGCAACGGCAGCCACACGCTCGTGGTCACGAACATCCACCTGAACGACGCCCAGTCCAGCGGCTACACGATCGGCGTCGACGAGTTCATCGTCAGCGCTCCCGGAACTCCCGTGAGCACCGCCGTGAACGCATCGACGCTCCCCTACACGGTCGCGACCGACGACTCGTGCACGCCGCCGGTCGCCCGTGCTGCGGTGCCGGCATCGCCGAGCAGTCGCAGCGTTGGCTCGTCGACCGTGTACCCCGTGCAGGCGCCGTACGGCAGCTCGATCCAGGTCTGCTTCACGAACCCCGCCACCAACACGAACACCGGCCCGCTGCCGCCGACCGGCTCGACGCAGATATCGAACACGAACCTCAACGGCACAACGATCACGTCGCTCCCGCTTCCGACGATCAGCAGCGCCACGGGCACAAACGCCCAGTTCAGTTATCTCGGGGCCTGTACGACATGAGCTGGCGCGAGCGACTGAGAGACGAGCGCGGCTACACGCTGATCGAGCTCATCATGGCGACGTCTGCCGGGCTGATCGTCGCCGCAGCGGCACTGACGATCATCATCTTGGCAACCCAGCTTTCGCAAGGCGATAGTGAGCGCGTCGATGCCGACCAGCAGGGCGGCGCGGCGATGGAGCGGATCTTTCAGGCGCTCAACTCAAGCTGCGTCGAAGGCTATGGGGTGTCGCCGATCGTTGGCGTCACGGGGACGTCGGCCACGCTCGGCAGCACGGGTGCCCCACCCAGCTCGAACGATTCGATCACGTTCTTCAGCTCGCTGACAGACTCGCCGACGATAACGCCGAGCGAGATCGTGATCTACCTCAGCGCGAACAACGGACCGCTGATGATGTCGGTCTACACATACAACACGTCGACCAACACCTATCCGGCCACGCCGTCCAGCACGTACACGTTGCTTTCGTACGCAGCTGCCCCGGGGTCGACGCCGAGCCAGGGCTCGACAGCACCGGTCTTTAGCTATTACGGCTACAACACGAGCAGCTCTACCTTGTCGAGCACACCGTTCGCGGCGAGTCCGAGCCTTGGGGCGACGAACGCCGCGGACACCGCCGAGGTGACAGTCAGCCTTCAGGCGCAACCGACCGACGGCACAAACCCGGCGAACGGCTCGGTCGACCTGTCCAACGCGGTCGTGTTGCGGCTCTCGCCGATCTCGAACAACGTCGCAACCGGCGCTACAGGGACATCGCCATGTTCGTAGGCATCCGCAGGCGCCTGTCGTTGCGCGACGAGCGCGGCTTCTCGATCGTCGTTGCGATCGTGGTTCTGGCGGCGTCGTCGCTACTGCTCATTGCGGCGCTCGACGCCGTCCTTGATAACGCCCAAAGCACGCGGCTCGACCTCGACCAGAAGCGTGCGCTGCTGGCTGCCGACGCCGGGTTGGGCGTCTATCAGCAGGCACTGGACGCCAACCCGAACTACTGGGAGACATGCCCCGTGTCGGGTGCTGCGGGCGCCACCGGTGCGACCGGGACTGCTGTGACGGTCCCCGGATCAACCGATAGCGGCTCGAGCGAGACCTACACCTACGAGAACCTCCCGGCGACCGGGCAAACGGGGTGCAATGCGAGCACGCCGATCACATCGACGATTGAGCAGAGCAACACTTCAGCCTCTGGGACATTTCGGGTGGCGGTCACAGGCACCTCGCAGCCGACCAGCGGAACCGCGCAGCACGCGGTAAGCCGCACGCTGGTCGCGCAGTTCAAGCCGAACAGCTTCCTCCAGTTCATCTACTTCACCCAGTACGAGATCCTGGATCCATTGGCAACCGGCGACAGCACGGCAACCTGCCAAGCCGACTACTGGGCGAGCCCGGCTTACGCGACCGGTGAAGCCCGCAACGCGGCTTGTGGTAACCCGATCTACTTCATCACAGGCGACACGATCGATGGGCCGCTCTACAGCAACGACGACCTTGCGGTCAGTGGCTCGCCGACGTT
>Ga0302178_10002564_pt1 | contig 14292 bp, 11 predicted proteins | sample I_Palsa_E1_3_FD_198790 | JGI IMG/M metagenome (GOLD analysis project Ga0302178, IMG submission 198790) | Peat permafrost microbial communities from Stordalen Mire near Abisko, Sweden - I_Palsa_E1_3 | ecosystem: Environmental > Terrestrial > Soil > Palsa > Peat permafrost | place: Sweden... | reverse complement strand
CGGCTGCCAGGGCAGGAAGCCGTTCCGGATGTTAGTCACGCTACCCTTTCGGCCCTATCAGGAACACGGACGTTAGGGGCCATCGATCAGGACCAAAGACACTTTCAGCCCCCCGCGACCGGGCGCATGCTTCGCAGCATCCTATTAGGTCGGATATGTCAGGAGACATTCACATGACCACCATCCTCCAGCCCAGACAGCCCGTCGTCCAGCCCCGCGATCCCCCCGCAGCCGCCAGTCCAGGAGCAGACCAGCCTTCGGCTCCTGGCCAGACGTGGGGCAACACCGCGCCGCTGGCGCTGGTCGCATTCGCGGTCACCACCTTGATGCTCAGCCTGATCAACGCCGGTCTGTTCAACGCGGCGACCCTGCCCGTGGTCCTCGGCGTCGGGTTCGCCGTCGGCGGAGTCACCCAGCTCATCGCCGGGCTGCTCCAGTTCCGCATTGGCGATACCTTCCACGGCGTGCTGTTCAGCACCTTCGGCGCCTTCTGGGTCGCCCTGTACTACTACCTTCAGTTCTACTCCAAGGAAGTGCCCAAGGCCCAGGCCGGCCACGCGCTCGCGCTGATGCTGATCGCCTTCGGCGTCGTCGCCGTCGTGCTGCTCGCCGCTTCCTTCCGCACCTCCCTCGTGACAGTCCTGGGGATCTCGCTGCTGGTCGCCACCCTGTTCGTGCTGGCCGCCGGCAACTACTCGGCCAGCGTGACCACCGTCAAGGCCGGCGGGTGGCTGGGCATCGTGCTGGCGGGCGTCGCCTTCTACCTCGCCCTCGCCGCGGTGGGCCAGGCCTCCTACGGACGGGAGATCCTGTGGGTCGGGCACCTCGCCAAGCAGTAGGAAGAAAAAGCAAAGCAGTTCCAGGACTCCTGGACAGACAGCGCGGTTGCGGCTCTGGCCGCAACCGCGCTGTCTTGTCGTTAAGGGCGACCAGGATGACCTCGAGCGTGCGGGGGCCGTGCACGCCCTCGACCCGCTTCAGCTCGATGTCGCTGGTGGCGGACGGCCCGCTGATCCAGGTGAGGGGGCGGTCGGCCTGCGCCGCGAGGCGGCTGATGGCCTCAGGGACTATCTCGACGACCTGAGCGGCGTGGACGATGCACAGGTGGTAGTCGGGCACGAGGGTGATGGCCCGGCGGCCCTGATCGGGTAAGCCGTCCAGCACGATGGTCCCCGTCTCGGCGATCGCGACGGCCGCGCCGGTTACCACGCCGTCGAAGCCGTCAAGGTCCTGTGCGGACAGGCCGTCGTCGGTCTCGATCTCGATCCCGTCGGGCAGCACGGCCGGGTCGAGTCCGGGCGGCACCACCATCCGCCGTGCGCCGCGCTAGGCTAGCGCCAGGCTGGCCGTGGCGGCCAGCCCGGCCGGCGATGCGCGGCGGACCAGGGCCCGGTAGTCGGCCAGGCGCTCGGCCAGCAGGTCAAGCAGCCCCCGTTGCAGGCCGACCGCACGCGGCCGGCGGCTCTTGCGGCCTGTGCCCGACCGGAGCTCTTCATGACGCGAGGCCCCGTGTCACTAATGTCCGGGCCGATCACGTCTTCTTCGAGGTCGACTTCATCGACGGATGTACATCAAATGTAATTCCGGAACTGGCTCCAGGACTCCTGACATGGTGTGAGGTTCGGTGTGAGGTTATGCTCGAAATCGAGCTTCGACTGTCACGTTTCCCTAGGTCACGGGCTTGAGAGCGTAGCAGCTTTACATAATTACCTTGCATCAATTTCACTGCTTCAGAGAGGCGGAGTCCTAAGCGAGCCCAGCAAGTGCGCAGGTAGCAACGTTCGGACCTGCCTGTTGGCCTTCGCTATGTCAGGAGTCCTGGGCTCACGTCCGCGGGTGGCCGTGTTCTTCGTCGGGACTCCGGTTCACAGTACGCCCGCGCTGACGAACCCGATGACCAGGGCAATTCAATGCGGATGTCCGTCACTTCCTCGCGGCCTGGGATGTGGAACTAGTGCGCTCGGCACGGCGCCGCAAACCGGGTAGCGCGCTGGCGGCCGCCTCTGGCGCCGACCTCTGGAGTTGGACCCGGTTTTCCCGCTGAACAGTCAGAGTGCCCGCCATGGTCTGCATCCGCTCTGACCCTCTTCCTGGCTCTGCGTTTTCAATCCTGTGTTTCTGATCTTGATCGGCTGTCTTGCCACTCTTGAAGGCATGAAGATCAAAAGCGCCGCACCCTTTTCTCGGGGACCCTGCGGCGTCGGGGACTGTCGCATTCCAGCTGGTGACGACCGGTGCCCGACATCGCGTGTCGGCGTGTCGCGCACCACTTTCGGTAGCCAAGACATTACGTTATGTGTCACCGGAGTCCTATGGTGCTGGAGGGGTGGGTGGAGGAGTATCGCGCGTTCCTGGTGCGGCTGCCGTCGGGGGTTCGGTACTGGACGGTGGTGGACAGCGCCTTTCGGGTTCACGAGGCGGCGGACGGCTTCTTGCTGCACATGCGGCTGGGGCGGGACCTGGCGGAGTCGAGCACGAGGGCGTACGCGATCTCGCTGGCGCTGTTCTTCGGCTGGTGCTCGGGGACGGGCCTGGAGTGGCAGCGGTCTCCCCAGGCGCTGGGGCGGTTCGTGCACTGGCTGCGCTTTCACGACGCGGGTCGTGCCGGGCCGCCGGACCTGTCCCGGCCGGTGCGGGGCGAGCGGCGGGTCAACTGCGTGCTGGCGGCGGTGCGGGAGTTCTTCCGGCATGCCGCCTCGGCCGGGCTGGCCGGGCCGGGCACGCTGCGGGCGCTGTTCGAGGTGGCCGATGAGCGGTCGCTGCCGGCCGAGGCACGAGGCGAGGCCCTTGTCGATGCCCGGCTGCGGCCCCGGCACCGGCTCCGCGAGCCGGAGCGCCGGGTCGAGGCGATCAGCGACGAGGACATCCTGGAGCTGCTGCGGGCGTGCCGGAATGCGCGGGACCGGTTCATCGTGCTGGCGCTGTGGCGGATGGGGCTGCGGCGCGGCGAGCTGGCCGGGCTGCGGCGGGAGGACGTGCACCTCGTCCCGGACGCCACCCGGCTCGGCTGCGGGGTGAAAGGGGCGCACGTCCACGTCCGGCGGCGGGACAACCCCAACGGGGCGGCGGCCAAGTCCCGGCGGTCCCGGGCGGTGCCCGCCGACTGGCTGGTGGTCCAGGCATACGACCAGTACATGAGCGACCGGGACGCCTGCCCCGCCGCCCAGTCGTGCGACTTCCTGCTGGTCAACCTCGCCCGCGGCCAGGTCGGCGGGCCGATGCGGCCCGGCGCGCTGAACGAGCTGCTGGAGGCGCTGTCGGAGCGGGCGGGACTGGGCCGGCGCGCCCGCCCGCACATGGCCCGGCACTCGTTCGCGACCAACGTCTCCGCCTCGGGTGCCACCTTGGATGAGATCAGGGACTTGCTCGGGCACCAGTCGTTCACCGCCAGCGCGGTCTACCTGCACCCCGGCGACGAGCGGCTGAGGGAAGCGGTCGACCGGGTCCCGGTGCCGCGTGACAGCACTCACGAGGTCCTCCGGTGACCGCGCAGCTGGCTGCGGTTGCCGCCCCGGACCCGGTGGCCGGCGATGAGCTGGCCGTTCTGCGGGGCATGCTGCGGCCGGACTTCCTGGCCCGGGCGGGCTGGGATCCCGTGGCGCAGGTCCTTACCCCGGTGCGCGGTGACCCGCTGCTCAGCCTGAGGGAATGCGCGGTGGCCGGCTGCGCCGCCTCCACCGCGCACAGGCGGGCGGACCTGTGCGTGACGTGCCGCACGCGGTGGAAGGTCAGCGAGCTGGCATGGGAGGACTTCCTTGGCCGCCCCGGCGGCGGCAGGTCCCGCGGGGACCGGCCTTGCCGGGTGACTGGCTGCCCGCGCCCGGGTGAGTCGGATGAGCGGCTGTGCGCCACCCACACCGCGCAGCGCCAGCGGCATCCGGGGCTGTCGGCCGAGTCGTGGCTGGCCCGGCCGGAGGTCGGGCCGCTGCCCTCGTTCGGGGCCTGCATCGTGGCGTCGTGCGCGGCAGCGGCGGCGAACCGCTCCGGAATGTGCAGCGCTCACAGCATCGCGTGGTGCCGGCATCGCCGCGATCACGGCGGCGCGATCCTGGCGGAGTGGGCGCGGCATGCTGCCCCGGCGGACGTGGCCGGGCACGAGGTCGTCCTGCGCGGCCTGCCCGACCGCGTGGTCGCAGAGCTGCTGGCCGGGCTGCAGCGGCGCACCGACGCCGGGCTGCGGACCCTGCCCACCTCTACTCGTTGCCTGGTCAAGCTGCTGCATGCCCGGCAGGCGGGCAGCGTGCTGGACCTGGCCCAGGTCCCCGGCGCGGAAATCCGCCCTGATGCCCGCCAGTTGCTGCGGTGGCTGACGTCGGAGTTGTACTGCCTGCTGTCCGGGCCGGAGAAGGAGCGGGCCAAGGACGTCTGGCAGCTTAGTGTGTTCGGGCTGCCCGGCAAGCTGGACTTCACCGGCATTAGCCAGCGGTGGCTGCGCGAGGCCGTCAAGTGGTGGGCGGCCGAGGACCTTCCCCTGCGCCGCGGCCGGTCGCCCGCCGACTCCGCCCGGGACACCATCCGCGCGGCCGAAGTGTTGTCGCTCAGCTTGCGCATGTCTCGCGACGACGGCGGGCACCACCCCGTCGCGCTCGGCCGCGAGGACATCGTCGCGTTCGCCAACCGGCTCGCGCACCAGGTGCGGGCCGCAGAGATGACCGCCGATTCCCGGCTGAGGCTGACCCGCCGTATCTTCCGGCTCTTCAACGACGTGCACGCCCTGGGGATGACCGCCACGGGAGAAGTCGCCGCAGGCCTTCCCGCCTCCTTTGTCCTGCGCCGCAGCGACATCCCCAAAGACCCCGACCGGCAGCCCCGGCCGCGCAGCCTGCCCGACACGGTGCTGAAAGTGATCGCTGAGAACCTGGGCGTGTTCGAGGAGCGGTGCGGCGTGCCCGAGCGGCGGATCACCGAACTGCTCATCGATACCGGCCGCCGCCCCGATGAGATCTGCGTGCTGCCATGGGACTGCCTGGAACGCGATCCTTCTGGCAGCCCGGTGCTGATCTATACCGACGCCAAGAACAACCGGCCCGGCCGGCGGCTGCCCGTCAGCGAGGCCACCGCCGCCGTCATCACCGCGCAGAAGGACTGGGTGCGTCACCGCTACCCGCACACCCCGCCCGGTGACCTGGCGCTGTTCCCCTGCGACAGGGGCAACAGGGACGGCACCAAGCCGATCCGCGCCGACGCCTACGGCAACGCCCACCGCGTCTTCGCCGACGAGATCGCGCACCTGCTGCTCGACGCCGACGGGCAGCAGGTCAACCCTGCCCTGGTCGTGCCGTATGCCTACCGGCACTCCTACGCCCAAAGGCACGCTGACCGGGGTCGGGCCCGACGTGCTGCGCGAGCTGATGTCGCACCGCTCCATGCGCACCACCACCGGCTACTACCGGATCACCGAGAACCGGCTGCGCACCGCCGTCGACAAGGTCGCCCGCCACCAGTTCAACGCCGCCGGGCAGCGCGTCTTCACCAGCATCGCCGGGCTGCTCGCCGACGAGCACGCCCGCATGCACATCGGCCAGGTCGCCGTCCCGTTCGGCGGGTGCACCGAGCCGTCCAACGTCAAGGCCGGCGGGCATGCCTGCCCCTACAAATACGTGTGCCCCGGCTGCGGGCACTTCCGCAGCGACCCGTCCTACCTGCCCGAGCTGAAGTCCTACCTCCAGCAACTGCTCGCCGACCGGGAACGCCTGCACGCCGCCATCGACCTCCAGCCCTGGGCACGCGCCCACGCCGCCCCGCCCGATGAGCAGATCACCCAGGTCCGGGACCTGATCCGCCGGATCGAAGCCGACATGGACAGCCTGAGCGACACCGACCGGGCGCAGATCCAGCAGGCCGTGGCCGCGATCCGCACCGCCCGGCAGACCGTCAACCTCGGCATGCCCTCCATCCGGCCCGCAGCCGGCAGCGGGTGACCCACCGGTGACCGGCACCACCGCGCTCGCCGAGGCCCGCCGCCGCGACGTGGCCCGCCGCCGCCAGCGCGTCCACCAGGCCCTGGCCGACATGCGCGCCCAGGCCGCCGAGATCACCATCTCCTCGGCCGCCGCCCGCGCCCGCGTCCACCGGTCGTTCATCCACCGCCACCCCGACCTCCGCGCCGCCGTCATCGCCGCCGCCGAGGATCCCGCCGCAAGCGGCCCAGCCGGGGCAGCCGCTGTCAGCCGCCGGTCGCTGCTGGCCGACAACGCCAACCTCCGCGACCGCAGCCGGCGCCTCGAACAGCACGCCCGCAGCCTCGAAGACCGGCTGTCCGAACTGCTCGGCACCCAGATCAGCCAGCGCACCGGCCTCGGCCCCCCGCCCGACGTCGCCGCACTGAGGGACCAGGTCCAGGCCCTCCAGCAGGAGAACCTCGACCTGCGCCGCAGCGCCGAAGAACGCGACGAGGAACTCGCCGCCGCCCGCGAAGCCAACCGGCGGCTGATGACCGAGCTGAACAAGGCACGGTCCTGAGCCGGGCTGCGGCAGGCAAGAAAAATCCAGCTGCCGACGGCGTTCGCACCGCAGTACCCTCTGAGGCGATCAGGCACAGGCAGGGGGACGATCTCGTGAGCCAGGCTCTCAGCCCGAACACCATCAAGCGGCTCGCCTTCATCCGCTTCCTCTACAGCCAGGGTCTGGAACAGGCGGCGCGTCCTCAGCCGCTCGCCGCCACCGCCCTGCTGTCCTTCCATGACGCCGTCGAGATGTTTCTGCTCCTGGCAGCTGAGCACCTCGGCGTGAGTCTCGACAGGAACACCACCTTCGACGGGTACTGGTCGCAGGCCGCGGCCAAGGCCAGCGTCCAGCTGCCATCGCGGAACGCGATGCGGCGCATGAACAACAGCCGCGTCAACTTCAAGCACCACGGGAGCATCCCCTCCGCCACCGACCTGGACCAGTTCCGCGGGGACGTCACCACGTTCTTCACCGATGCCACGCAAGCCGTGTTCGCCGCAGACTTCGCCAGCCTCGACATGACCGACCTCGTCACCCAACCAGCTGCATTGACCAGGATCCGCGACGCCGACGTCAGTGCCAGCCAAGGTGACTACGTTGCGGCACTCGCGCTGTTGTGGGAGGCGCTGGGCGAGCTTCTCTACGACTATGCCGACCGCAAGCGCATCTCTGACAACTCCACCATCTTCAGCTTCGGTCCTGAGCACCGCTTCGGCACCTACGCGGTTGATCACATCGCGAAGATCGACCCGTCGTTCGACAGCCACATAGGCGCCATGACCGAGGCGATACGCGAAATGCGACACGCCCTCGGCATACTCGCCGTTGGCCTGGACTACCGGCGCTACGCACGATTCGACATGCTCAGGCCTCGCGTCGATCGCTTCATCGACGGACACTGGGAGGTGCACCCGGTGCCTGGCATTCTGCTGGGCGACGAGGAGTACGAGTTCTGCAAGCTGTTCGTGATCGAAGCCGCAATCCACCTCGCTGAGATGGACTTCGACCTCGATCTCGAAGCCCTGCGGCGCGAGCACCAGCGGCAAGCCCAAGCCGCACCGCCGGGCAGCGCAAGCACGCGATCTGCACCACACGCCGACCGTGATGACTGAGGTAGGGAAGTGAGCGCTCAGCGGCAGTCGCCACCCGAGGTCTTCTGCATGCAGTGCGGCCCCGAGACCGTGCTGCGGCGTGACGGCCGGCACGAACTGAGGTGCCCGCGCTGCGGCGCGGTGCAGCAGGTTCCCGCACTCCCGCTGTTCGTCGTGACCGGGGCCAGCGGCGCCGGCAAGACGACCATCACCGGGCCGATGTCCAAGCGGCTGCCGGATTTCGAGGTCTTCGACGCCGACCTCATCTTGCACGTGGCCGCGCTGGGCGGGGACAACTGGCAGAACACCTGGCTCCAGCTGGCCTACGCAATCGCGCTGAACGGCCGCGCGACCGTCCTGCTCAGCTCCTGGCTGCCCGCGCAACTGGAGCCGCTGCCCGCCCGCACGCTCATCGGCCCCATCCATTTCTGCAACCTCGACTGCCCCGATGACGTCCTGGCCGCGCGGCTCGGCAGCCGCCCAGCCTGGCGTGGCACGTCGAGCCGCGAGAAGATCGCCGAGCATCAGCGGTTCGCCGCCTGGCTGCGGGCCCACATCCGCCCAAGCTTCGACACCAGCACGCTGAGCGTCGATGAAGCCGCCAGCCACGTGGCCGCCTGGGCACGAGCGCTCCTGTCCGGCGAGGCCGGCGACAGCGACGGATTCACCGGCTGAGCAGCCGGCCGGGAAAACCAGGCGACAAACCCAGCGCGGCCCGGCAGGATCACCGGCATGCCGCAGTTCGTCCCCGGTCTCCAGCTTGCGCGCGAGTTCCACGCCGAGGCCGTGCGCCCGCTGCTGGAAGAACACTTCCCCCAGGTGCAGTACGCAGCAGCGCTGCTCGGACCCGGATCCGAAGTAGCGGGACTCGACACCGAGCGCTCCGCCGACCACGACTGGGGTCCGCGCCTGCAAGTCTTCCTGGGCACTGACGACGCCGCCCGGCATGCAGCGGCGATCACCGCAATGCTCGCCGGCCGCCTCCCGGGATCCTTCCGCGGTTATCCCGTCGCGTTCCCCGTTACGAGGGAGCCTGGCGGGACGCCCAGGCACCGCGTGGAGGTCGCCGGGCTCGGCGCCTGGCTCGCCGGGCGGCTCGGGTTCGACCCGCGGCATGCCGTCACCCTGCTGGACTGGCTCGCCACCCCCGCGCAGCGGCTCGCCGAGGTCACCACCGGGGCGGTCTTCCACGACGGGCCCGGCGACCTGACCCGCGCCCGCGCCCGCCTGGCGTGGTATCCGCGCGACGTCTGGCTCTACCTGCTGGCCTGCCAGTGGCAGCGCATCGGGCAGGAAGAGGCCTTCCCCGGCCGGTGCGCCGAGGCCGGCGATGACCTCGGCGCCGTCGTCGTCACCGCCCGGCTCGCCCGCGACCTGATGCGGCTGTGGCTGCTGATGCACCGGCGCTACCCGCCCTACAGCAAATGGCTCGGCACCGCCTTCGCCCGCCTCCCGCAGACTGCGGGGCTCGCCGCCGCCCTGGCCGCCGCCATCTCCGCGACCGACAGCCGTACTCGCGAGCAGCAGCTGGGCAATGCCTACGAGACTGCCGCCGCGCGGCACAACCAGCTGGGGCTCACCCCGCCGCTGGACACCCGGACGCGCCGCTTCTACGACCGGCCTTACCAGGTCATCGACGCCGCCCGGTTCGCCGCCGCGCTCCGGGAGGAGATCACCGACCCGCAGATCAGGCACCTGCCGCCCATCGGCGCAATCGACCAGTTCACCGACAGCACCGACGCCACCGGCAACCTTCGCCTCCTGCGCGCCATCATCGAAACAGTCATGCAGCCGCCCGACCGCTCCGCCGATGAGTGACCACGCCGTGCGCGACACATGTCGCGCACGCAAAGGCGTCAATGAACATGCCCTGAACTGCGTAAATGCAGAAGTCGGACATTTCACCCCGAGAGAATTGCCGTTTCATCAGCCAGCAGTGCCATCGGGGCGGCAAAGTCTGGCAGATGGTAACGCGACTGGAGCCGGAAGTGCGCCAGTGGCTGCCAGTGGCCGTCGGCGTCGTTCAGCAGGGTGAGAGATGAATCGCCGACCGCGACCAGTCGCTGTCCCGGGGTCAGCCAGAGCCGCTCGACCGGGTGCTGCAGGGTCTGCAGAACGCGATCGGTAACTCGGGCCGCACCGACATCACATCTGCGAAGAGTCTTATCGGCGTATGCGACGTAAATGGTGTCGCCGGGACCGACTGCGACTGCAGTCACGGCGGCCGTCTCTTCGAGGCGGACGCCCGACAGATCGGCGTCGCTGAGGTCGGCTGCCGTGAGGTTGACGTTGTCGAGGTTGGCGTGGCGGAGCGAGGAGCGGCGGAACGACCGGGCCTCTAAGTCGGCTCCCGCCAGTTGGGCGTAGTCCAGCTGCAGGCCCGACCAATCCAGACCTGGTACTTCATCAAGGTATGCATACAGCAGCGAGAGCGCGTTGGCCCCCAGCGGCGAGGGGTCATCGTCCACGTCCAATGATCGCGCCCAGCGTTCGAGCTGGTTCGATATGGAATCGTCCGTGCCGGACCGCAGGATGAGCGTTACGAACCGTAGGATCTCCTGGGACAGCCTGGCCTGCGTGAGCAACGGCGGCGGATCGACCGGTCCGGCCAGTACGGCATTAGCGATGGCGCGCGCGACGAAGTACTCCCGCATCGACCTGTGGCAAAAGTCCACCGGCCATCGCTCCGGCTCGCCGTCGGGGTGGCCTTTAAGCAGCGACCGGATGCCGACCCGCGCCGTGGCGTCCTCATTCGAGGCGTCCTCGCTGGCCCGGTCGACACCTTCCCTGGTCTGCCACAGGACATGAGCCAGGCCGTGACCGCCGTCGCAGGCCAGCCCGCGCAGGTCGAGATCTTTGAGGCAGAGGTACGGTGCGTTTGAGCGGTGCAACTCAGTAGCGACCCGCTCGAGGATGGAGAGAAGATTCCCGACGATGCCGGTGGGCCGGATCCGGAGATGCTCGTCTTCAAGGTATTCGAGCTTGCGGTACAGCGTGCGGCTGACGTATGTCTCGTAGAGCGCCTCCTCCGTGAAGTCCTCTTGCGGAAGGTCCGGCAGCGTGTCGCGGATCATCGTGTGGTACAGCGGCTTGGTGGCCAGGCCGATCGGATCGTGTAGCCGAAGCAGTCGGTTGACCGTCTTGCGCTGTCCCGGATTCTGCGCCGATGCCATTAGTGACGCTTTGACCTCGGCCCTTTCTAGCGGGCGGAGGCGGACAATTTCGGGATTGTTGATGCGATCGAAGAGCCGTTCTTGGTCTGCGGGCGGCCCGAATGCCCTGCCTCGTAATGTCAGCAGGATCTTGGAGGACGTGAACAACTGATAACAGCTGCGCAGAAGCCAGCACCGTCTCGCAGTGCGCGGCCGTCGCCGACGCGTACCCGCCGGTCGTCCCGGGTTTCCCGGCGATCATCAGCCACCGGCAGAAATCGCCGGCCTCGGCCCTGGTCACCTGATCCCACTCCAGGCCCGCGGCCCAGCAGAACCGGAACCACCGCAGCAGGTCCATCCCATACGAGCGGAGCGTCGCCTCCGACCGTCCGCATGCCTGCACGTCCCTGAGATACGCGGCGGCAGGAGCGACCACGCCGCCGCCCGCGTCAGCCAGCTCGAACGGCATCCACGGATTACCCGTCTCCCGCAACTCGCCCGCCGACAGGACCGTCAGCCCCGCCAGCTCCAGAAACCGCCCGTCATCGGCCATGAGCAGGGACCGTAACCAACCCCCAATCCGCGTGTCCGCTGAACTGGGAAGACACATCCAGTAGTTCAGTTAACAGTCCGTACCCTTTCTTCCACGTGGGATCCGCCCCTTCCTTGTCTGAGTAGGCTGTGACCAGGGTCGCGTCCATGTCGATGACCACCCAGCCCGTCAGCTCCTTCCCCGCGATGACCGGCCACGGGAACCCGCCGGCGGTGCCGGCGATCAGCGTCCAGGCGTGCGCGCGGGCTCTCGCGCGGGCGCGGGCGATCTTGCCCAGCATGGCCGGGGCGCCGGCCAGCTCGAGGGCGCGGCGGACCGTCGGGCCGCTCGGGGCGGCCCCGAGGACCGGGGCCAGGTGGGCGAGCAGCGCGATGTCGCTCATGCTCGTGGCGCCGAGCGCGATCGAGACGGCCACCGAGACCAGCACGATGCCCCGGTCGAACAGCGGGGATGCGTTCTTCTTCCGCAGCGCCGCGCTCAGGACGGCGGACAGTCCCGTCTGGTCGGCGGCCTTGCGGAGCAGGATCGCCCCCGCGTGGCCGACCAGGCCCTTCCCGTCCGAGGTGACCTTGAGGGCATGGTCCCACCCGTTAAGCTGCATGGCGACGAGCGCTCCAGTTCAGGCGAATACGTGGCGTGGTAACCCGTAATCTCCCAGAACCAGGGCGCTCTTCGCCTTTAAACGCCGAACGGGACGGCCGCTGCGCGGCCCTCCCGTTCCGTTCCCGTGGCCACCGGATCGCCCCGCACCCATAAGGTGCACCCGTCCTCAACCGGTCACGACGAGAAACCCCAGCTCACAACCCCGGGAATGCGATAACCAGGTCAGCGGACCTTTGGTGCTGAATGCTGGAGGCTAGTGCGGCCAAACCTGGACGGGCTGAACTGCGCGCGTAGCTTGCGGCCGATCTCCATCGGCACGTGCACCCGCGTGTAGCAGAACGGGGCGCCGTCGTGCACGGCGCTGTCGCTCGATACCGAGTTGCAGGTCGTCGGGTTGCTCCACGTGCAGGCGAGCGTCGCCTTGTGGATCAGCTGGAGCCGGGCGCCGACACGGCGATGACGATGTCGTTCCTGCGGCGGCCCGGCTGGTCAGGGATTGCCGATACTGTGGCACTGGCTCTACCTGCTCGAAAGGTCGGCCCAGTCTGATCTCGGCCCGGATGGCTCAAATTCTCTGCGGGCTGCAGGGGTTGTCACGCACGGGTCGCCGCAGTTCCGTGGTGACGATCTCGCTGATGCTGCCGCAACGGTGCGGCCGCCTTAACCTGGGCCGGTGAGAATAAACGAGGCAGATCCGCTTGAGTCCCTGCGCCGCCGCAGCAGCGAGAAGTGGGGCACCTTTCCCGCAGACGTGCTCCCGATGTTCGTGGCAGAGATGGATTTCCCCCTGGCACCCGAAATCAAGGCCGCTTTGCAGGAAGCCATCGAGCTCGGGGACACAGGGTACGTCAATCCGCGCGACACCCGGGCAGCGGCTGCGTTCGCAGAATTCGCCCAGGATGCGTGGGGTTGGTCACCTCAAGTGCACCACATGGGGGTGACCACCGATGTCAGCGTCGTCATCGTGGAATCGCTGCGCCGACTTATCCCGGCCGACGCGGGTGTGGTCATCACGCCACCGGTCTATCCGCCGTTTTTTGATCTCGTACGCGAGGCCGGAGGCGTCGTCGTGCAGGTCCCGCTCCTGGATGACGGGATGGGCTACACCCTCGACCTCGGCGGCATCGACGAGGCATTGAGCGCAGGCGCACGCGGTGTGCTGCTATGCAACCCGCATAATCCCGTCGGGCTGGTCCACAGCCGCGAGCAGCTCGCTGAGCTCTCTACGATCGTAGACCGGCACGGCGGATTCGTGATCAGCGACGAAATCCACGCGCCGCTCACGCACAGCGGTCACGCATTCACCCCGTACCTGACGGTGTCCGACCAGGCCCGGGATCACGGGATCGCTGCCGAGTCGGGCAGCAAGGCATTCAATCTGGCCGGACTTAAGACTGCGTTCTTCGTGGCAGAGTCGGATCGCATGACAAAGCTGATCACCGCGCTGCCCGAAGAAGTCACGTTCCGGGCCGGATTGCTCGGCCTGATCGCAACCAGGGCAGGCTTCACCCATGGCCGGGTATGGCTGCAGGCGACCATCGCCGCGATCGAGCACAACATCACCGTCCTGGAAGAGCAACTGGCGGCGACTCTCCCCGCAGTGCGGCTGCGCCGACCCGACGCCAGTTACTTGGCGTGGCTTGACTTGTCGGCTCTCGCCTGGGGAGACGACCCGGCGCAGCTCGCACTCAGCCGCGCGAAGGTTGCTCTCTCCAATGGTCCTTCATTTGGGCCGCAGGGCATCGGGCACGCCCGGATGAACCTCGCCTGCGCACCCGATACGATCATCGAGGCTGTGACAAGGCTCGCCCGAGCGATCGGATAACTCGGCTAATTCTGCAAAGCGAAGGCAAAGACAACGCGAATCCCGCGGCTCGCATACCCAGCGGCATCAGGGCACATCAACCTCGTGTCGGCGGTTGCGGCATCTTCTATAGGTACTGGCCTGCCCGGTCATCGTCGGAGGGCCGGTCGGCACGGGCAGATGCTTAGGGACGGCTGGACTGACCGGTTCCTCGCCTTTGCCGAAATCTGTCCGGAACCAAGATCAGGGTCGACAGGCTCGTCCGTCCACTCGACGTCGCCTGGGGCGAGGGGCGAGACAAGGTGTTCGCCTATATATGGCAGCCCCACAAAAACCCAAACAAGTGCGGGACGCGGCGGCTTCCCCCCACAAGAATCCCACGGACGAAACGGCACTATGCGGCATACGGCGGCACGGCTTCTGCCTTGGCCTTATTAGCCCTTGACAAGCCTTTATGCAGGTGAAGCGGGCTGGCGACGTTCCCAGCCCCGACCGGTCCCCGGCGCGACAGACCTTCTGACCAAGTAAATCCATATCAGCCGCAGCGCGGCAGCGGACCTGTGCGGGGACGTGCTGGACTGGACCCGGGACAGCTGGTGGTTCCGGGCTTGGCCAGGGCTGTATGCGTGAGGTGCGGTGGGC
>Ga0302178_10002561_pt1 | contig 14303 bp, 12 predicted proteins | sample I_Palsa_E1_3_FD_198790 | JGI IMG/M metagenome (GOLD analysis project Ga0302178, IMG submission 198790) | Peat permafrost microbial communities from Stordalen Mire near Abisko, Sweden - I_Palsa_E1_3 | ecosystem: Environmental > Terrestrial > Soil > Palsa > Peat permafrost | place: Sweden... | reverse complement strand
CGCACGCCGTCGGCCGCGGCGACGGTCAGGAAGGGCGGACCGCCCACCCGGTAGTCCCGGTAGGCCGTGGAGCTCATCACGAGGTCGATACCCGCCGCGCCCGGCGCGTCGCCGGCCAAAGCCGTGATGGCCTCGGGGCTCTCCTCCCCCGGGCTGCGCGTCACCACGACGAGGCGGGCGGCGCCGGCCAGGCCGGCGTGCAGTGCGGGCAGGCCCTCCCAGAGATCCCGGCAGCCGAGGCAGGCCGCCGAGAGGAAGAGGAGCAGAGCCGGCGCGGCGGCCTCCACCACATCGATGTGGAGCGGAGTGCCGTCGGGCGCGACGCCGACGATGTCGTGCGGGGTCGTGGTGGGGTGGTCGGTGTAAGTGGGGATGGGCGTGAGCCGGCGCAGAATGTCCGCCGGCGGGTCGCTCACGAAACCTTCGACGACTCGCCGTGCTCCTGGAATCCCTCGCCGTGCTCCTGGAATCCCTCGCCGGGCTCCTCGAGCTCCTCGCCGGTGATCGCCACCACGCTGCGGCCGTGACCGCACCAGCGGCACACCACGGCATCGACGTTGCGGGCCAACACCTCTTCGTCCTCGACCACGAGGTCGCCGCCCACGCTGTAGTGGTGGAAGGCCTTGGTCTGCTGCGAGATGGTGACGTCGAAGCGGGTGAGGTTGCCGCAGCCATCACAGCGGTATCGAGAGGCGCTCACGTGGTCCACGGTAGTCGGCGGCCTGGTGCGGCCTCTCCGGCTCCGAGGCCGGCGTCAGATCCGGTCGAGCAGCTCGCTCTTCTTGGCGGCGAACTCCTCCTCGGAGAGGATGCCGCGGCGGCGCAGGTCGTCGAGCTCGATGAGCCGGTCCCGTATCTCGAAGCGGGCGGTGCCCGGCGGTGCCGCGGGTGCCGGGGCGGGGGCGGGGGGTGCCGGGGCGGGAGTGGAAGCGGTCACGCGCTGGGTCGGGGCTGGGGCGGACGCGCTGCCACCGACGCCGAAGGGCGGCGTGTCGTGCGCGTCGTGGATGTCGTCGTAGGCGCCGTCGTCGGCGCCGGCTGCCCGGTGCTCGTCGGTCTCACGATCGGCGTACGGCGCGCCGTGGCGGTCCCGGGGCTGCATCTCGGGCGGGATCGCCTCGCGCCGTCCACCCCCCACGATCTCGTTGATCTGCGAGTTGAGGACGCGCTGCACGACGGCGGGCTTGCGCATGTATTCCATGGTGAGCGTGTCGTCCTCGCCCTGCACGTCGATGAGCAGCGACCCCGTCCCGAGGATCCTTTCGAGCAGGGTCTGGCGGATGTTGACCTCGGTGATGCGTTGCAGCCGCAACTGCACGGTGTCGCGCCCGAGGATGCCCTGGCGCACGAGGATGCGGGTGGAGGTCAGCGCCACCACGTAGGAGCGCCAGCGCACGAAACGGCCCAGCAACCACAGGCCCGGGATGAGGGCGAGGATGAGGATGGGGTAGTTCGTCCACCCCGGCGCCTTCTGCCACAGGACCACCAGGACGATGAGGCCCACCCAGACGCCGATGGAGGTGAAGAGGGGGCCGAAGAGGAAGATCCAGTGCGGGCGTAACTCGGCGAGCAGCTCCTCGTCCTCGTTGAGGAACTTCCGAGGCAGGGCCATCGCACCAGCGTACCGGCGGGTACCGGCCGTCCCGGGGCGCGGCGCGCGGCGCGCCGTAAGGTGACGCCATGTCCTACGCCGAGGTGGAGCCCGACGAGATCAAAGCACGCATCGCCCGCGGCGAGGACGTCTTCCTGCTCGACGTGCGCGAGCCCGACGAGGTCGAGGCCTGGGCCTACCCCGTCGGCGTCAACATCCCGCTCGGGCAGCTCGGCGACCGCCTCGACGAGATCCCGCACGGTGTCACCGTCGTGGTCGGCTGCCACATGGGCGGACGTTCGGCCACGGCGGCCCAGGCCCTCAGTGAGGCCGGCTGGACGGCCGAGAACCTGACCGGCGGCGCGCTGGCCTGGGCGGCCGGGGAACCCGACGCGTAGGGCCCTTCGTTGGCGCGCACGAGTGCCTCCCCCTGCGGCACGGACCTGCATCGTCCGTTGGCGACTTACTGAGTGATGAACACGGGATGCGCAATTGTCTTGCGGAGATTTGCATCGGGAGTGCCGGGGCTTCCCGGGCGGACCGGGGAGCAGGGTTTTGGCAGGCGGATTGCCGCGTGCAGGCGGAGGTACGAGAACACCGGCACTGCGCCGCGGGCGCTTGCACCACCACGCCCCACCGCACTCCGTAGGGCTGGTGGGGATCGAACCCACGACCCAGGGATTATGAGTCCCCTGCTCTGACCACTGAGCTACAGCCCCAGGGGGGTTCTAGCCCACGTTGGGCCAGGACATCGACATTTAACGCTGCAGCAACCTCCACGTCGATCCGGAACGACAACATGCGTTGATGGACGGCCAGGAGCCCGGAGACATGCAGGGCCACGTGATCGTCTGCGGCCTGCAGGGCGTTGGCCTGCGCGCCGTCGAGCAGTTCTCCCTCAGCGGCACCCCGGTCGTCGTGATCGACGACGACGCCGATCCCCGCCGCTGGCGCACCCTGAGCGACTGGGGCGTCCCGCATGTGCGCCGACACGCCCACAGGGGCGAAGGGTTCGAGGAGGCCGGGCTGGCCCAGGCGGCCGCCGTGGTCTGTGTCGAGGTCGACGAGATCCACACCCTCGAGACCGCACTGCGCATCAAGGAGATCCGCCCCGACCTCCCTCTCGTGGTACAGCTGGCCAACCCGTCGGTGGCCCGCGCCCTCGAGCGGGTGTCGGGGCCGGGCAGCGTGCTCGACGTGGCCTCGTTGGCCGCGCCCTCCTTCGTGGAGGCCTGCCTGCTCCGACCCTCCCACGCCATTGAGCTGGCCGGGGTCGATTTCGCAGTCGTGCAACTCGGCGTCGAGTCGAGAGAGAACATGCACGACACCTTCCGGGCCCACTTCGGCCACCTGGCGCCTGTGGCGATCATGCCCGCCGGCGAGGCGATGGAGATGTGCCCGGGCCGCGACCACCCCCTCCACCTCGGCGACCGGGTCGCCGTCCTCGGCACCGTGGAGGAGCTGCAGCGTATGGGCATCTCCACCACCCGCCCGAAGGACGGTCCGGCGCGGTCCGTCGGGTTGGCCCGCCGCATCCGGTTGCAGGTCGGCATCGCGCTCGAGGAGGGCAACCGCGCCCTGGCCGTCGTGGCCACCGCGCTGCTGGCGCTCATCGTCGTGGCGACGATCGTGCTGCACTATGCCTTCCGTCCCGAGGGACCCCAGTCCCACCTCGGCTTCCTCTCGTCCCTCTACTTCACCGTCGAGACCGTGGCCACCGTCGGCTACGGGGACTACAGCTTCGCCCACCAGAGCCCATGGCTCATCGTCTGCGCCATCATCTTGATCCTTGCGGGCGTCGCGCTCGTCTCGACCGCGTTCGCGCTGTTCACCAACATTCTCGTGAGCCGCCGCATCGAGCGGTCGCTCGGCCGGCGCCAGGTCCCCGGAATGGTGGACCACGTGATCGTGATCGGCCTGGGCGCGGTCGGCATCAGCGTGGTGCGCCGCCTCGTGGCCGAAGGCGAGGCGGTGGTCGTCATCGAACGCGACGCCGACAACCGGTACCTGGCCCAGGCCCGCGCCCTCGGCGTGCCCGTCGTCATCGCCGACGCCACGCAGTCGCAGACCCACCGCATGGTCAACATCGGGGACGCCAAGGCCGTCGCCGTGTTGACCAGCGGCGACCTGACGAACATCGAGACGGGGCTGTCCGTCCGGGAGTCGCTGGGCGAGCGTTGGGACGACGTCCCCGTGGTGCTGCGCGTCTTCGACCGCGAGCTGGCCCACATGATGGAGCGGAGCTTCGGCTTCCAGCACGTCCGCTCCACCTCGGCCCTCGCCGCACCCTGGTTCGTCGGCGCCGCCCTCGGGCTCGACGTCCTCAGCACGTTCTACGTGGACCAGCAGCCGTTCCTGGTCGCCGGCCTCACGGTGGCCCCGAACGGGGGACTGCAGGGGCTGGCCATGCAGGACCTCTCGTCGCGGACCCGCGTCATCGCGCTCAGCCGCGCCGCCGACGGCGTGCTGGAGCACCCACCCCGTCGCGGCACCGTGTTCGCCGCCGGTGACACCGCGTTCCTGCTCGGCCCCTACGAGGAATTGCTCCGGGTGCTGCAACGCGATCAGACACCGGTCTGAGGACTCGGCATCATGGTGCGCCGTGACCGCGGTCGAGGAGGAGACACCCGGATCCTCCGCGCCCGAGACGGCGGCGGCGGCGGCCGCCGCCCCCAGCGCCTGGGCTGAGCGCTTCGGCCCCTGGCTCCTGGTCGCCCTGGCCATGGCCTGGGGCCTGTGGGAGCTGCGGCCCGAGCTGCGGGCCGTGCCCTACCTGGACGACAGCTCCCTGCACGAGCAGATGGTGCGTGCCGCCGCCGCCCGCATCAGCGCGGGCCACCTCCCGCTCACGAGCTGGTTCCCGTATCTCGGACTCGGCTCACCCCAGTTCCTGCACTACCAGAGCCTCCCATCCATGATCTCGGGCCTCATCGGCACCGTCGCCGACCCCGACACCGTGTTCCGCTGGTCCCTCTACCTGCTCCTGGCGCTGTGGCCGATCACCGTCTACTGGAGCGGCCGACTCTTCGGGCTGAGCCGCTGGACGGCCGCCGCCGCAGCCGCAGCCGCGCCGTTCCTGGCCTCGGCCGCCGGCATCGGCTACGAGACCAAGGCGTACGTCTGGGTGGGCTACGGCGTGTGGACCCAGCTGTGGGCCTCGTGGACGCTGCCGCTGGCGTGGGGCTTCACCTACCGGGCGCTGACGACGTTGCGGGGGGCCTTCTGGGCCGTCCTCTTCATCATGCTGACCGTCGCCCTGCACTACGAGACGGGCTACCTCGCCTTCGTCCCGCTCGTCGTCTGGCCCTTCATCGCGCCCTCAGACCTGTGGCGCCGGATCGGCCGCGCCGTGACGATCGGGGTGGCCGCGGCGCTGGCGTCGGCCTGGGTCATCGTGCCACTGCTGCAGCAGTCCCACTGGGCGGCGCGCAACCAGGTGCTCGAGGGCACGGGGCTCGAGAACGGCTACGGCGCGCGCCAAATGCTGATCTGGCTCATCACCGGCAACCTCTACGACAACAACCACTCGCCGCCCTGGCTGCCGGTCATCACGATTCTGGTGGCCATCGGCATCGGGGTGTGCCTGGCCCGCTGGCGGTCGTTCCTGGCCGGCCGAGCCCTGGTCGTGATCTGGGTCGTCACGCTCCTCATGTCGTTCGGGCGGACGACGTTCGGGTCGCTCTACGACATCGTCCCGGGCAGCAGCGACATCTTCATCCGGCGCTTCGAAATGGGATTGCAGCTGTCGGGTCTCCTGCTGGCCGGGGTGGGCCTCGTCTTCCTCGGCCAGCTCGTCCTGCGCGGGACGTTTGCGCTGCCGCCCGAGGAACGGCGCGGCTGGGTGGCGCAGCCGGCCGGGCGGGGCATCGTCGCCGCGCTGTGCATTGTGGGATTGGTGGTGGTGCTGGCGCCCGCCTGGAGCAGCACGGACACCTACGACGCGCACAACGCGACGAACATCGGGCTGCAGGCCGAGAGCGACGCGATCCAGGGACCCCAGATCGACCAGTTGCTGGCCTACGTGAAAGCCCACCCCAAGGGACGCGTCTACGCCGGTGCGCCGACCAACTGGGGCGAGGACTTCCTCGTCGGGGCCGTCCCGGTGTTCAAGTACCTGGAGAGCAAGGACATCGACGAGGTGGGCTACACGCTGCGCACGGCGTCGCTCATGACGGACCCCGAGTACTACTTCGACGAGAGCAACCCCGGCGACTACCCGCTCTTCGGCATCGGCTACATCATCACCCCCGGCGACATGACGCCTCCCGTGCCCGCCGACAAGGTCGGCTGTTCGGGGGTGTACTGCCTGTGGGCGCTGCCCGACGGCGGCTACATCCACGTCTACGACACGACCGGCGAGCTGACGGCCACCCGGGCCGACGTCGGGACCCGGAGCGAGACACTGCTGGGCTCCCCGCTGCTCGAGGAACAGCGCGACCTCACGGTGGCCTTCAACGGGCAGGCGGCCGCGACCCCGACGTCGACCGACGCCTCGACGCTGCAGGGCAAGCCGGGACGGGTCGTGGCCGAGCACGCCGACCTGCCCAACGGCACGGCGAGCGCCGTCGTGCACACGACGCGCCGGGCGACGGTGGTCCTGAGCGCCTCCTACGACCCCGGCTGGCAGGCCACGGTGAACGGGCGGGCGGCGCCGACCGTCATGGTGGCGCCGGCGCTCGTCGGCGTGGTGGTGGGACCGGGGGTGCACCGGGTGACCTTCAGCTACGGCGGGTACGGGTCCTACCCGGCGCTGTTCGTACTGGCCTTGCTCGTGCTGGCGGCGCTGGCCCTGGCCCCGTTCGTGTGGCGCCGGCGGCAGCGGTCGACGGGCGCCCACGCCGCGGGGACAATGGGGGGCCGTGACGACCCTCCCCGACCCTGAGCGGACGCCGGCCGCCAGCGATGAGCCGGCGGAAGTGGTCGTGCGCTTCCTGCGCTCCCTGGCCGCCTCCGACGTGGACACGGCGCTCGAGCTCGTGGCCGACGACCTCGTCTACGCCAATGTGTCCCTGCCCACCATCTACGGGCGGGCGCGTCTGGAGCGCGTCGCCCGCCCCTGGCTCCGGCCGGGCCGGGTGGGCTTCAACGTCCACCTGAACCACGTGGCCACCGAGGGCGACGTGGTGCTGACCGACCGCGTCGACGAGCTCAACTGGGGCCGCTTCGCCTCCCGCTTCTGGGTCTACGGCCGCTTCGTGGTCGGTGACGACGGCCGCATCACCGTCTGGCGCGACTCGTTCGACTGGCTGGACGTGACGATCGGCAACCTGCGCGGCCTCGCCGGCCTGGTCTCTCCAGGGCTCAACCGGCGCATGCCGGCCCACTGAGCCGCGCCGAGACGCTCCCTCCGAAAATGCACCGAGTCCGAACTACACCGAAGTCCGAAATGCACGAAGGGGTGGCGCCGGCCTGAGCCGACACCACCCCTTCGGTCCAACTACTGCAGATAACCCTCGACCGTGCCGGCCGGGCGCTCCGACGCCGCGTCCGGATCCTGCCCGGCGTGCCGCTTGGCCCGGCGCTGGCGCAGCGTGTCCCACAACTGGTCGAGCGTCACCTCGAGGTCACGCTTGCGCGTGAGCTCGTTCTCGCTGAGCCCCTCGCCGACGTGCGCCTCCTCGAGCTGCTGCTCTTCTGCGGCCAGCTGGTTGATGCGGTCCACGATGTCCTTGTCGTCCATGGTCGTCAGTCTGCCCGGCCTCAGGCCGCGGCGCCCAACGAGGACTCGACGGAACCATCCGACGCCTCCGCGCCCTCCCCGGACAAAGCCGGGGTGAGCACGTCGGCGATGGTGGCCGCCAGGTGGAACGTCATGACGTCACGCACCTCCTCGGGGACATCCTCGAGGTCGTTGCCGTTGCGCTGGGGCAGGATGACCTCGGTCAACCCGGCCCGGTGCGCAGCCAGCACCTTCTGCTTGACACCACCGATCGGCAGCACCCGGCCCTGCAGGGTGACCTCACCGGTCATCCCGACAACCGAGCGCACCGGCACGCCACGCAAGAGGCTGACCAGCGCGGTCGTCATGGTGACACCCGCCGACGGACCGTCCTTGGGGACAGCCCCTGCCGGCACGTGCACGTGGAACCGCTTGCCGCTGAAGACCGTCGGGTCGATCCCGAGCTCCTCGGCGTGCGAGCGCACGTAGGAGAGCGCGATCTCGGCCGACTCCTTCATCACGTCGCCCAACTGGCCCGTGAGGGTGAGCCCCTCGGGACCGTCGGAGACGCTGGCCTCGACGAAGAGGACGTCGCCGCCCGCCCCGGTCACGGCCAGGCCGGTGACCACACCGGGCACGCTGGTCCGATCGGCCGCTTCGAAGAAGAAGTGCGGCCGGCCGAGCCAACCCCGCACGTCGTCAGCCTCGACGACGACCGGAGCCTGGCGCTCGCCCGAGGCGAGCTTGGTGGCCACCTTGCGCAACAGCTTGCCGAGCTCGCGTTCGAGGTTCCGCACACCCGCTTCCCGGGTGTAGTCGGCCACCACGGCGCGCAACGCGTCGTCGCTGATCTGCACCTCGTCCTCGCGCAGCGCCGCCCGGGTGAGCTGGCGGCTCACCAGGTGGTGCTTGGCGATGGAGACCTTCTCGGACTCGGTGTAGCCGTCAATGCGGATGACCTCCATCCGGTCGAGCAACGGCCCGGGGATGGTGTCGATCACGTTGGCGGTGGCGATGAACAGCACCCGCGACAGGTCGAGGTCCACCTCGAGGTAGTGGTCACGGAACGTGTGGTTCTGTGCCGGGTCGAGCACCTCGAGCAACGCCGAGGACGGGTCGCCGCGGTAGTCGGCGCCGATCTTGTCGACCTCGTCGAGCACGATGACGGGGTTCATGGTCCCGGCCTCGCGCAGGGCGCGCACCAGGCGGCCCGGCTGGGCCCCCACGTAGGTGCGACGGTGCCCACGGATCTCGGCCTCGTCGCGCACCCCGCCCAGCGAGACGCGGACGAACTTGCGCCCGAGGGCGTTGGCCACGGACTCGCCGAGCGACGTCTTGCCGACGCCCGGAGGCCCGACCAGGGCCAGGATGGCCCCCGAGCCGCGCCCGTCCACCGGCGCCAGGCCGCGCTCGGCCTGCAGCTTGCGGACAGCCAGGTGCTCGAGGATGCGCTCCTTCACGTCCTCCAGACCGTCGTGGTCGGCTTCGAGGATGCGCGACGCCTCAGGGATGTCGAGCCGGTCCTCGGACTCGGTGCCCCAGGGGATCTCGAGCACGGTGTCGAGCCAGGTACGGATCCAGCCCGTCTCGGGGCTCTGGTCGCTGGTGCGCTCGAGCTTGTCGACCTCGCGCTCGACGGCCTTGCGGACGTGCTCGGGCAAGTCACGCGCCTCGAGCTTCGCCCGGTAGTCGTCCGGGTCCTCGTCGCCGCTTTCACCGCTCAGGCCGTTGAGCTCCTTGCGGATGGCATCGAGCTGACGCCGGAGCAGGAACTCGCGCTGCGTCTTCTCCATGCCCTCTTCGACGTCGGTCTTGATCTTCTCGCGCAAGGTCACGTCGGCCAGCGTGTCGCGGGCCCACCCGAGCACGAGGCGGAGCCGCGCTTCGACGTCGCGCGTCTCGAGCACTTCCACCTTCTGTGTGAGGGAGAGATCCGGCGAGTACCCGGCCATGTCGGCCAGGCGGCTCGGGTCGTGGATCTCGCGCAGTTGCGCCGCGATGCGGCCGGCGCCCCGGCTGTGCAGAATGTTCTCGAGCACGGCCCGGTACTCGCGGGCCAGTTCGTTGGCGACCGGGGTCGGCTCGGGCTCGTCGAGGGGCTCGGCCTCCACCCAGAGGGCGTCGCCGGTCCCGGGGACACCCGTGCCGATGACGGCGCGGCGGTCACCCCGGATGGCCACGGCGGGCAGGCCACCGGGCAGGTCGCCCTCCTCCATGACCTCGGCGATCACGCCGACGGCGGCGAAGCGGCCTTCGATGTGGGGCACCAGCAGGAGGCGCCCTCCGGCTGAGCGGGCGGAATCGACCGCGGCGCGGGCCTCATCGGACTCCAACGCCATGGTGAACACCATCCCGGGCAGCACGACCCCGGAGGTCAATGGCAGCAATGGGAGTGTCACATTCTCGTTCGTCATCAGGCTGTCCTTTTGTAATGCCGTAACGGCAATTCGTCTGACTGGTCAACCATCTGGATGGGAAGGTCATTCCCAAGCAGGTCTGGCCCTGGTAGGAGCCTTGTAATTTTGTAATGGTGAGCGTCCAGTTTAAGGGGAGGCATGGCTGATGCAGGCGGTCTTGCGCGCCTGGTGGGAGCCCTGACGGGGCGGCGAGCGCCCTCCACCAACGCCTACGCTGACCCTGTGAGCGGTACCGAAACGGCCCCCGACCAAGCGGGAAGCACCACCCTGGCCCCGGCCCGGCCGGACCCCGAGCTCGACGAGGGCGACCACGACCGGATGGCCCACATCGTCCTCGAGGGCTATACGCCCACCAAGGGCAGGAAGAAGGGCAAGTTCGTCTCCGCCGGGCCCAGCGTGGTCGAGGGCATCGTGAACCGGACCGCTGTGCGGGCCCTCTGCGGCAAGGAGTGGGTGCCGGGTCGCGACCCGAAGCGCTATGGCTTGTGCCCCACCTGCAAGGAGATCGCCCAGTCGATGGGATGGAAGATCCCGGCCGACTGAGCCCACACGCTGCACGTCGTGCCGTCGCCCACCAGGTGTGGCTACCGTGCGCACAGCGTTGATCCGCGGCCGCACGCGGGCCGCCCGAAGGCGAAGGGAACACGTTGGCACAGGTCAGTCTCGACGGGGTCACCAAGCGGTTCGGCGACACCACGGCAGTCGACGACCTGACGCTGCACATCACCGACGGCGAGCTGCTGGTCCTCCTCGGCTCGTCGGGCTGCGGCAAGACCACCGCGCTGCGCATGGTGGCCGGGCTCGAAGAGGTGACCAGCGGCACCGTCTCCATTGGTGCGCGCGTGGTCAACGACGTCGACCCCAAGGACCGCGACGTCGCCATGGTCTTCCAGAGCTATGCGCTCTACCCCCACCTCACCGTGGCCAGGAACATCGAGTTCCCGCTGCGCCAGCGCGGGGTGGACAAGGAGGAACGGGCGGCCAAGGTCAAGCGGGCCGCTGAGACACTGGGACTGGGCACTCTGCTCGACCGCAAGCCCGGGCAACTCTCCGGTGGCCAACGCCAGCGGGTGGCCCTGGCCCGGGCCATCGTGCGGGAGCCGCTGGTCTTCCTGATGGACGAGCCGCTGTCGAACCTCGACGCCGCCCTGCGCGTGCAGACCCGGGCCGACATCGTCGAGCTGCAGTCGCGCCTGTCGACCACCACGCTCTACGTCACCCACGACCAGGTCGAGGCGATGACGATGGGGCACCGCATCGCCGTGATGAGCGAGGGGAAGCTGCAGCAGGTGGCGGCTCCCGAGGCCCTGTACAACGCGCCGGCCAACACGTTCGTGGCCCGTTTCCTCGGCAGCCCCGGCATGAACCTGATGGAGGGGATGCTCGTCGAGAGCGGCGCGCTCGCCGGGGCCGATGAAGGCGGGCGCGGTTCGCTCAGCGTGGCCTTCCCGGGGGCTTCGGTGCCGTTGCCCGCAGTGGTGGGCGAGGCCGTGCGCGGCGCGGGGCCCGAGGTCGTGCTCGGGCTGCGACCCGAAGCGCTGCACCTGAGCGAGGACGGGGCCATCGGCGCCAGCGTGGTGATCGTCGAACTGCTCGGTGCCGAGACACACGTCATCTGCCACGCCGAGACGGGCGTCACGATCGTCGTGCGGCAGAGCGCGTCGGCAGCCAAGCCAAAGATCGGCGAGGCCGTGCGCATCGCCGTCGACCCCGACCCCGCCGCCTACCACCTCTTCGACGCCGCCAGCGGGGCGCGGCTGGGGGGTGCGCCGTGACGGCGGTCGTCGGGGTGCCGGTCCCTGCGGCAGCCGACGCACCGGCCCGGCCGTCGGCCAGCCTGCGCGCGCGCCGGCGCAAGCAGTCCCTGCTGGCCTACGTCCTGATCCTGCCGGCAATGGTGCTCTTCGGGGTCTTCTCCTTCTATCCCTTCCTGCGCAACTTCAAGCTGATGCTCTACGAGACCCCGCCGGTCCCGGGCCTGCCGGCCCACTACGTGGGGCTGCACCAGATCATCCCCACCATCACCTCGACCTCGTTCACCCAGAGCCTCGTCACCACGTTGGTCTTCGTCGTGCTGGTGGTCCCCATCAGCCTGCTGGCCGGCCTCGGGCTGGCCGTGGCGGCCCACCGCAAGCTCAAGGGCATGACCGCCTACCGGCTGATCTTCTCCTCCACCGTGGTCAGCTCGGTGGCCGTGGCCGCCGTGGTGTTCGGCACGTTGCTCAACCCCGTCGTCGGGCTCCTGCCCTGGCTCGGCATCAACCCCACGCCGCCGGCGCTCGAGAGCTCGACCTGGGCCCTTCCCTCCGTGGCGCTGCTGACCATCTGGCAGTTCCTCGGCCTGTCCTTCATCATCATGTCGGCCGGCCTGCAGTCGGTACCTGACGAGCTGCTGGAGGCGGCGCGGATCGACGGCGCGGGACCCTGGACGCGGTTCTGGCGCATGACGGTGCCCCTGCTCTCCCCCACCATCTTCTTCGCCGGGGTGATCAGTACCATCTACGCCTTCCAGGCCTTCGGCGCCGTCGACATCCTGATCGGGAACCAGAACGCGGCGCGCCTGCACACCAACGTGCTGATCTACAACATCGTCACCCAGCTGCAGATCGAGAACAACGACGGCGCGGCCGCCATCATGGCCATCGTCCTCTTCCTGATTCTGCTGGTGCTGACCATCCTGCAGATGCGCTTCCTGGAACGGCGGGTGACCTATGCCCGCTGACGTGCTCGACGCCCCGACGACCCCAGAGGTCACACACGAGGCGCCGGCCCCGCGCAAGCCCCGGCGCGGGCTGCGCACCATCGGCAGCTACACCCTCCTGACGGCCGGCGCCATCATCGTCCTCTTCCCGATCTACGTGACGATCGTGAACTCGTTGCTGCCCCTGAACCAGCTGGTGCACCAGCCGCCCCCGCTCTTCCCGACCCACCCCCAGTGGCACGACTACAGCGCAGCGTGGAACGGCGGGCAGATGTCGAAGTACATGGCGACGTCGGCCATCATGACGGCGATCATCGTTGCGGGGCAGCTCCTGACGTCGGTGTTGGCCGCCTACGCCTTCGCCTTCTTGACCTTCCCTTTCAAAAGGACGCTCTTCGTGGTCTGCCTGGCCACCCTGATGATCCCGCTCGAAGTCACCTTCATCACCAACCTCGACACGATCACCTCGCTCGGCTGGTTCAACTCCTATGCGGGGCTGTCGATCCCCTTCCTGGCCACCGGCTTCGGCATCTTCCTGTTGCGCCAGGCCTTCCTGCAGATCCCGCGCGACCTGCAGGAGGCGGCCCAGCTCGACGGCTACGGGCACATGCGGTTCCTGCTCCGGGTGGCGGTCCCGCTGGCCCGGCCCGCGCTGGCGGCACTGGCCGTGTTCTCGTTCCTCGCCGCCTGGAACCAGTACCTGTGGCCGCTGGTGGCGACCGGCGGGACGTCGCCGCTCGACACCGTGCAGATCGGCCTGAAGCAGTTGCTCGGCACCCAGGTCTCCACCATCCCCGTCGCCCTCGCCGGAACGGTTATCGCCTTCGTCCCCCTGGTCATCCTGCTCCTCGTCTTCCAGAAGCAACTGGTCCGCAGTCTCACGGCGGGCGCCGTCAAGTAACGGGCGTGTGACGGGCTGGTGCGGCGACCCGGTGCGGCCGCACCCGGATGCTAGGAAAGGGGCATGCGGACCCTTCGTCTCTCCCGACTGACTGCCGCCGCGCTCTTCGTCACGACGCTGAGCGGGACCGCGGCCACGGCCGCCATCGGCACGGGCTCACCGGCCGGCGCGGCCAGCCTCCCCTCCTGCAACCTCAAGGCGCTGGCCAACCACAAGGGCGTGGTCGACATCACCTTCTGGGAGTCCGCCGCGGAGGCCAACCTCCCGGTGCTCCAGGGCATCACCACCGCGTTCAACTCGTCGCAGTCCAAGGTGCACGTCACCCTGGTCACCCAGGCGGGCTACGACGACACCTGGACCAAGTACCTCGCCGGCCTGTCCAGCGGGCAGCTCCCCGACGCCGTGATGCTCGAGGACCAGCGCACGCAGGCGGCCATCGACACCGGCTCGTTCCTCCCGGTGCAGTCCTGCATGAACGCCGCCAAGTACTCGACGAGCGACTACCTGCCGCGGCCGCTCGCCTACTGGAAGGTGAACGGCGTGCAGTGGGGCCTCCCCTTCGCCGTCTCGGCGCCGATCCTGTACTACAACCAGAACGCGTTCACGAAGGCGGGCCTCAACCCGAACGACCCGCCCGCCACGCTGCCGCAGCTGCTCACCGACGCCAAGGCGCTGAAGGCATCGGGCAGCGGCATGGGACTGGTCCTCGACCCGTGGCACCTCGAGACCTGGCTGGCCACGGCCAACCAGCTCTTCGTCAACAACAGCAACGGGCGGAGCGCCCGGGCCACGAAGGCGGCCTTCCAGTCCAAGACCGCCGTGTCCATCTTCAGCCAGCTGAGCTCCCTGGTGCGCTCGGGCGACGCCACGACCAACCCGTCGACGGGCCCCGACGAATTCGACAACCTCCTCGGCATCGGGAGCGGCAAGTACGGCATGACCATCGAGACCTCCGCCGCGCTCGGCACCGTGACCCAGCTCCTCGGTACCGGGAAGTACGCCAACGTGAAGCTGGGTATCAGCGCCTTCCCCGT
>Ga0302178_10002557_pt1 | contig 14324 bp, 15 predicted proteins | sample I_Palsa_E1_3_FD_198790 | JGI IMG/M metagenome (GOLD analysis project Ga0302178, IMG submission 198790) | Peat permafrost microbial communities from Stordalen Mire near Abisko, Sweden - I_Palsa_E1_3 | ecosystem: Environmental > Terrestrial > Soil > Palsa > Peat permafrost | place: Sweden... | reverse complement strand
CGCGCACGCCGCCCATCCCGGCACATGGCTGCTGGCCGGGCCTTACCAGGTCGCCATCTCCGCCGTCGTCCTGTTCGCCGCCGACGCGATCGCCGAACGTCTCGGCGTGACCCGCCCCCGGCGTTTCCTGCTCGCCGCCGCAAGCGCGACCGCGCTGTGGAGCGTCACCATCCGGTGGGGCCACCCAGAAGACGCCGTGGCGACCGGCCTGCTGCTCTACGCCATCCTGGCCCTGTCCGAGGCCAGGACCAGCCGGGCCGCCTGGCTGGCCGGGGTGGCGGTGGCGATCCAGCCGCTCGTCCTGCTCGCGTTTCCCGTCCTGCTCACCGTCGTCAGCCCGCGGCGGCTGCCCGGCTTCCTTACCAGGGGTGCCGCTCCCGGTGTGCTGCTGCTGGCGGCCGCCGCCGCGGCCAACTGGACGGCCACCATCCACGCGGTGACCAGCCAGCCCAATTCACCGCGGATCGACCATCCCACCCCGTGGATCTACCTGGCGCCCCACCTGGCCGACGGCCAGGTCGCCGCCGGGCCCGCCCGGATCCTGGCGCTGATCGCGGCCTGCGGATGCGGCCTCCTCGCCTGGCACAGCTGGCGGGCCCGCGACATGACCTCCAGCGCCCCAAGCCCCCCTAGAGCCACCGGGGCCGCAGGATGGAGTCCGGACAGGCTGTCGGAGGTGCTGTGGTGGACCGCGGTGGCCCTGGCCCTGCGCTCCGTATTCGAGCCCGTGATGGTCGCCTACTACCTGTGGCCGCCGCTGGCGCTGGCTCTGATTCCGGCGTCCCGGGACTGGACTCGCCTGCTCAGCGCGGGTATCACCGCCGTCGGCCTCACGTTCTTCTCGCAGATCCACTGGCATAACCCGTGGAGCTGGTGGACCCCGATGATCGCCGTCCTAGCCCTCACCCTCTTCTTTGCCCGTCCCAGACGGGTCGACCGCAGACGGGTCAGCCGGGGACAGCTCAACCGGGGAGGGGGATCTCGGCTCGGCTCGGCGGCGCAGGTGCTGCCAGAGCCGGGGGAGCAGTTCATCGCGGACAGCGCGCCATGACGCGACCTCCGCGGCGGAAAGCGGCGTGACCAGGCCGGCCGCCGCCGCGGCGTGAGCCGCGAGGTAGACATCGCAGGCGGCGGCGAGCAGCCACATCCGGGCCACCGCGATACCCGCCGTCGCGCCCAGGGTGAGGGCGCCGTTGCCGCGCAACAGCAGCGCCTCGCCGGCCGGGAGGCTGCGGGCCGCGGACTCGGCGAGCTCGAGCGACCTGAGCAGGACAGCGCCGTCGTGCACGGGTACGGTTTCGCCGAGCCACGCGGCCTGGCCGTGCAGCGGGACCAGTGAGGTGACCGTCGCCGCCGCGGCGAACGAGCTGGCGGGCTGGGCCCGGGCGATCGCCAGCGCGTCGGGGCGGGCGCGGTAAAGGGCGAGGTGCGCCCAGGCCTCCGCCGGGACGCCCGCGGGGAGGTCCCCGGGGGCGCGGGCCGCGAGCGGAACCTCCAGCACGCCGGACTCGGTGACCAGGGCCAGGTCCGCGGCGGGCGTGATCAGCATCGACGACCCCGAGCGGGCGGACACGTGCCCGTAGGCGGTGACCAGCCCCAGCCGTGCCAGCACGTTGGCAGCCTCGGCGACCTCGACCCGAAGAACCCGAAGTCCCCGGAGAACCTGAGGACCCGGAGGCACCTGAGGACCCCGAGGCACCTGAAGGCCCCGATCAGCCTGCTGACCCTGCTGTCCTGATGATGCCGGAATCACCGTAGAGTTCCCCTTCCCAGATGCCCGCCTGCGTGTCTAAACTGTATGCAGTTTAGTAGGAGAAGGGAAAGAGCCGTGATCTCAGGGCTGCACCATTACGCGCTGGAAGTACCGGACCTCGAGGTGGCCGAGGGCTTCCTGCAGGACTTCGGCCTGGAGACCGCCGAAAAGGACGGGTCGCTGGTCGCCACGTGCCCCGGTCGTGATCAAGAGCAGGTGCGCCTCGTCCAGGCGGCGGCTAAGCGGCTGCATCACGTTACCTTCACTCTGCAGCCGGGCTCCATGGACTCGATCGCCGACGCGCTGGAGCGGGCCGGCACGCCGGTCATCGAGCCGCCGGCCGGCGCCACCGAAGACGGGTTGTGGATCCGCGACCCGGACGGCACCTCCGTCCAGCTGCTCGACGAACTCCAGGCTCCGGCCAGGCCGGCCGCGGATGTCCTGGTCAATATGGGCGGCAGCCGTCAGCGGATCGGCGTCGCGGCGTGGCCGGAAGCCGCCAAGGACGCAGCGCCGCAGCGGCTCGGGCACTCGCTGCTCTTCACGGCCCAGCCGCAGCAGATGACCGACTTCTACACCCAGGTGCTCGGGCTCCGGGTCAGCGACACGATCCACGGCCTGGTCACGTTCCTCAACGCCGGAGCCGGCGATCACCACGTCTTCGGCTTCATCGCCAGTACCCACCGGGGCTTCCATCACGCCAGCTTCGAGGTACCGTCCATCGACGCGATCGCGGTCGGCGCCGACCGGATGCGCGCCAAGGGTCGCGACGCGGGCTGGGGCATCGGCCGCCACACCATCGGGTCGAACTTCTTCCACTACAACCCTGACCCCTGGGGCTCGTGGATCGAGTGGTTCTCCGACATCGACCAGATCGACGACTGCTGGGTGGCCAACGACTGGGACGTCCCGCCGCACCTGTGGGGCGCGCCGCCGCCCGAGACCTTCCTCGCCAACCGCGAACCACAGAGCTAACTAAGACCAGTGCAACCGCCCCAACGAAGGAGTGCATCATGAGCCGAGACGTAGCCGGGATCTTCGCTGACATCGACGCGTTCGACCCGGACAAGTTCGTCGCCCACCTCACGCCGGACGTGACGTTCCGCTTCGGGAACGCCGACCCGGTCACCGGGCGCGCCGCCGTGAAAGAGGGCGTGGCGGGCTTTTTCTCCACCATCGGCGGTCTCACTCACCACATCCTGAACGTGTATGAGGTCGGCGACACCGTGATCGCGAAGATCGACGTGGAGTACCTCCGCCAGGACGGCAAGTCGGTCACCGTGCCTAACGCCGATATCCTCGTCTTCGACGGTGACCTGGTCCGCGACTGGCAGATCTACATCGACCTCGCGCCCGTTTTCGCCTGAACCGGAGAAGTCTGGGGAACAGCTACCGATGATCACCCTTACTGACATCGCCTACGTTAGGTCCGGCGTCGCGGACCTGGACGCCGCCACCCGTTTCGCTACCGGCATCGTCGGCCTCGAACTGGTGGCACCCATTGAGGTGGGCGTCTCCCACCTGCGCGCCGACCACCGGCATCACTGCCTGGCGCTGGTCGAGGGGCCTTCCGGGGTGATCGCCTCGGGCTTCGCCGTGGCCAACGCCGATGCCCTCGACGCCGCCGAGACCGAGCTCGAGCGGTCCGGCATCACCGTGCATCGCGGCTCGGCCGCCGAAGCCAGGTCCCGGCGGGTGCGTGAGTTCATCGCCTTCGACGACCCGTTCGGCAACCGGCTGGAGCTGGTGAACCAGCAGGAGACCATCGCCCGGCCGGTGAACTTCAGCCGCGGCGCCGGGATCACCGAGTTCGGCCACCTGTGCCTGGACGCGCCGGACGTGCACGAGGCCTACCGGTTCTGGAGCACGCGCTTCAACGCCCGGGTGTCGGACTGGCTAGGGGATGCCGCCTGCCTGATGCGCATCGACCCGGTGCACCACAAGCTCGCCGTCTTCCGCGGCGACGAGCCGGGCCTGTGCCACATGAACTTCCAGGTCGAGACCATCGACGACGTGTTCAGGAACTGGCACTTCCTGGTCGAGCACGACGTCGAGATCGAGATGGGCCCCGGACGCCACCCGCAGTCGGGCGCGATCTTCCTGTATTTCCTCGGCCCGGAGGGATTCACCTACGAGTACTCCTTCGGCGTGCGCCAGATCACCGATGACGCGGCCTGGGTACCCCGGACCTTCGACCCGGCCGAGCCCGGTTCGATCGACATGTGGCTCGGTCCCACCGCCCGTCCCATCACCCAGACCCAGGTACGGCCCGCGAAGATCACCACTTCCTGACCGCCGGCTTCCCGGCCGTCGCCCAGCCCTTCCTCAGCTGAGATCGGCGGCCTGCAGGAAGGCGCGGGCGATGACCCCGTACCCGGCTGTGTTGGCGTGCTGGTTCGGCCCGCGGGGCGGGGCCGTGCACTCCCAGGTCCACCGGCAGAGAAGGGCGACATTCCGCGGGACCTTACCGATTCCCGTCGACGTCACCTGATCTCCGAAGTCCCCGGTATCAAAGGCGCCGAACACGTTCGCGACCCTGGCGCCGTGGTCGGCGTAGACGTGTTCAAGCAAGTCGTTGTAGCCGGCCTCCAGCCGTTCGCTGAGCTTGGCGATGGCCTGACCAGACGAGCCGTCGCGCCATTCGGCCAGCGCGGGCAGGTAGTAACTCATCCCGACCATGCGGACGCTCGGCCCGGCGGCCGTCCGAAGGCGCGCCATGATCGTGGCCAGGCGGCTGACGGCTCCCGGCACGTCGGTGACGAAACATGAGAGTACTTTGATGAGATTTTGCTGACTGCCGCAGTCCTCGAGATCGTTGGCACCGATATCGATGGTGATCAGGAACAGGTGGCCGCGGTGGGCGCGCAGGAAGGCGACGGCGGCGGCCAGCTGCGAACCGCCCGGGTAGCGGCAGATCCCGCCATCGATCATCGTGCTGCTCGTCTCGCCCGGACATCCGAGTTTGATCAGCCGCAGCCCGGGATGACGAGGGTGCAGCGCCGCGTAGAGCTGATCGGGATAGCCCTGCGGAGTCTCGACGCTGGCGCCCGTCGCGGCCGGCTGGACTCCCTGGGAGAGCGAGTCGCCTAGGGCCAGGTAGTAACTGGCCGGGACGGGTTTGGCGTGAGAGCCGGCCGACGTGGCCGACCCAGAGCATGCGGTGACCGCCGCCGCCACGGCGACGGCGAATACGATGCGGACGAGACCCCTAATCATCTTCAGGAATCGACTATAGGCCGCGGCCGGGGCCGCCTTCGCCCGCGCGTGCAAGCAGCCCCGTGAAGCCCTAGCTCGCCCCGGTCAGGCGCAGCGCCGCGGGCGCATGGCGGTCGATGAGCGCCACCGCGTGCGGCACGGCCACCGGCTCGTACTCGGGCGCGCAGTCGGTCAGCACCCGCAGCGCCGTGCGCTCCAGGTGGTGCGCCATCTCGGTGAGCGCGCCCTGCTCGTCGCCCGCGATCAGCGCCTCCAGGATCGAGGCGTGCTCGACGTCGCCGGCCGCCTGCCAGCTGTTCGGCTCGGACAGCTGGTAGATGCGGATGTAACGGGTGGTCCGGTCGGCGAACGCCCGCAGCTGCCGCTGCATGGCCTCGCCCGCGGCCGCAGTGCAGACCCGGTGGTAGTCGGTGTGCGCGGTGAACCAGGCGTCGAAGTCCCCGGTCTTGGCCGCCCGCCGCATCACGGTCAGCAGCCGCTTGGCCTCGGCGCGGGCCTTGGTCCCGAAGTGCCCGATGGTCATCGACAGGGCCAGCGTTTCCAGCAGGATCCGGCTGGCGTAGACGTCGTCGAGCTCGGCCGGATCCAGGCCCGCGACCCGGGTTCGCTGATTCGGCTCGATCTCGACCAGGCCCTCTTCCTGCAGCATCCGCAGCACCTCCCGCAGCGGGGTGCGGCTGATGCCGAGCTGGGCGGCCAGGCTGACCTGGGACAGCTTCGTCCCCGGTGACAGCGTCCCGTCGAGGATGCACTCCCGCAGATAAGCATGGACGTGCGGGATGGCCTGCCTGGCTTCGGGCAGATCGACCTTGCGGATGTCAGGGACCTGCACAACTCGGGGCATGACCACCATCCTCCCTGATCAGCCGACAGCGAAAGGTAACTGCATACAGTTTAGCCGAACCGGGCCGATCGGGAATCGCTGCCCGTGCCGGATATTCCTCTTCCCTGGTAAAAGAAATTATTAAATAATTTGTTCGCTACAGTGTCGGTTCGCGAGAGACGGCAAGGCGGTGATGGCGATGGGCGGGTTCACCGCTCACGCGTCGCGCCAGCGCAGCACCAGCGCGCCGGCCAGCAGCGCCCCGGCCGCCCACGCCGCCAGCACGCCCAGTCCGGCCCATGGGCTGAGCGGCAGGCCGCGCAGGCCCACCGTGGCCTGGATGGCGAGGCCCGCGGTCATCGGCCCGAGCTGCTGCAGGTGACGCTGCCAGGTCGGGTCGCTGACCGCGCCGGCGACGATCGGGAACAGGTACAGCAGGCCGAGCACCGCGCCGATGGCCAGCGCCTGCTCCCGCACGACGGCGGCTGCGCCCAGGCTGAGCAGGGCGATCAGGGCCAGGTAGAGCACCGACCCGGCGGCGGCGCGCAGCACCGGCCCGTGAGCCAGGGACACCAGCTCATAGCCGTCCGCCGGGGTGAACCCGTGGCCGGGCAGGATGAGCCGCCCGGCCAGCACCGACGCCAGCACGCCGACCGTGCCGGCGGCCAGCACCAGCCCGGTAACCACCACCGCCTTGGCGGCCAGCACGACGAGCCGGTGCGGGACCGCGGTCAGCGTGAGAAGGATCATGCCGCTGCTGTACTCGCCGCTGATCGCCAGCACGGCTAGGATCGCCACCACCGCCTGGCCGACATCGATCCCGGTGAGGCTGAGCTTGGCCGGGTCGACCGGGCAGACGGCACCGGACCGGCATGTGGTGGATGCCACCGCCGCAGCGCTCACCGCTCCGGTCACCACGACGGCGGTGAGCAGCAGCCAGATCGTGCCGGGTATCGTGCGCAGCTTGGTCCACTCCGCGCCGAGAGCCCCCAAAGCGGTCCCGCTCACGCATCCCTCCGCCGCAGCACCCACGTCGCCAGCCCCAGGACCACGGCAGCCCAGCCGCACAAGACCGCGAACCCAGCCCACGGCGGCAGCGGGTAGTACCCGGAGACCGTCGAGTAGGAGGCGGTGACCTGCGGGTACCTCGGGTAAGCGCCCTGGACGGCAAAGCCCGCCGCCGGCAGGACGCGCAGCGGCCACTGCGTCCCGCCGGCCGACAGGACCGTCCCGATGATGAACGGCGCCACCACCAGCAAGATCGTCACCGTGACCGCCGCCGCACCGCGGCGCATCAGGGCCCCCGCACCCAGGGCGAAAACCGCGACGGCGGCGAACAGCGCCGCCGTCCCCAGCACCAGCCGCGCCAGGGTCAGCGCGGCGACCGGGTCGATGAAGGCACCGCCCGCGTGCGCGGACCTTTCCCCGACCGCCAGCGAGAGGGGCGCCGCGACCAGCCCGGTCACGAACCCGGCGGCCGCGATCACGGCGGCCTTGGCCAGCAGCACCTGGCCCCGTCGCGGGCTCGCGGCCAGCGTCACCCGGATCAGGCCGCGCCGGTACTCCGCGGTCATGTACATCGACGCCACTACGACCAGCGCGATCAGCCCGACGAACGTGCCGACCAGGCCCTGGCTGATACTGATGCCGCCACCTCCGCCCGATCCCGGCACGTCGGGCGCGATGTCACCGGACCCGGTCACGCTGACTGTGCCCGCGGCCTGGCGGAACGTGCCGGGATCCTGCGGGTACATGGCGTCGGGGCCGCCGATGTCCGCTCCGGTCCAGCGGCCGCCCGTCCAGCGTCCCGCCAGGCCGACCTGATCGAAGGTGCCGGTGGCCAGGGTTGGCCCGCCGGTCGCGCTCGACCCGCCCAGCGACTGCGAGACCACCTGCGAGTAGGCGGGGGAGGCAGCGAACAGCCCGGCCTGCACGGTCGACGGCAGCCCGCCCAGCCGGGCCGTGCCCACCTTCACCCAGACTGATCCATTGGCCGAGTCGTAGCCGGTGATCATGTCCCCAGACCGGGTGAGCCGCAGCCAGCGTGGCGACAGTGCCGATACGGCGCCCGGCAGGCCCGCGGTGTCGCCGGTGTAGTCGTACTGCATGCGCACTCCGTGCGTCCCGGTGACCATCATCGCCGCGTAGGCCGCGCCCGGCGCGGTGCTCGCCGCCACGATGATCCCGGCCTTGGACCACGGCTCCAGGCCGCTGCGCATGCTCTGGCCGGTGCCGGGACCGCTCCGGGCGCGTACCCGCCCGCTCACCGAACCGCTCGGGGTCTCCCCGGTCAACGAGGTCACCTGGACGGTGATGCTGCCGTTCCCGGCCAGCGGCTGGCGGACGAAGTAGAAGCTGTCGTTCACCGCCTCGCCGCCCGGCCCGAGCGGGAGCGTGCACCCCGAGTTCCCCGGGCCGCCGCAGGAATCCCCGCCGCTCAGCAGCAGGCCCGCGGTTACGAGCACCGCGACGAGCAGGCCGATGAGCCAGCCGCGCACGGTCCGGAACTTGGTCCACTCCGCGTGCAGCAGCGACCCGAACCCGCCGCGTCCCGGCCGCTCGGACTCCTGCGCCGCCACGATGGCGGTGCCCGCAGTCATGACGCCGCCGATCCGGAAGCTGCAGCGGCCCGGAACTCCACCGCGTCCCTGGTCAGCTCCATGTAGGCCTCCTCGAGCGACACCCGGTGCGCCGCGACCTCGGAGAACGGCACGGCCGCGGCGCCGAGCGCCCCGACCACCCGCTCGGCCGTCAGCCCGGTCACGGTCAGCACGCCGGGTCCGGGAGCGGCCACGGTTGCCCCCGCACGCTCGAGCACCATGGCCGCCGTCGGCTCCGCCGAGGTGCGCAGCGTGACCCGGTCGCCAGACGCGGCCGCGATCAGGTCACGCACGCTGGCGTCCGCGATGACCCGTCCCCGGCCGGCCACCACCAGGTGGTCCGCGGTGTCCTGCAACTCGCTCATCAGGTGGCTGGACACCAGTACGCCCCGGCCCTGGCCGGCCAGCGACCGCAGGAAGCCGCGCATCCACACGATTCCCTCGGGGTCCATGCCGTTGAACGGCTCGTCCATCATCAGCACCGGCGGGTCGCCGAGCAGTGCCGCGGCGATACCCAGCCGCTGCCGCATGCCGAGGGAGAATCCGCCCGCGTGCCGCCGCGCCACGGCCGAAAGCCCGGCCGCCGTCAGCACCTCGTCCACCCGCCGCGCGCCCAGGCCCTGCGAGTGCGCGAGCCAGAGCAGGTGGTTGCGGGCGGACCGGCTGGGCTGCAGCGCGCCCGCGTCAAGCAGCGACCCCACCCAGCGCAGCGGGTACCGCAGCGAGGCGTAGGCCTGCCCGCCGACCAGCGCCTGGCCCTCGTCTGCCGCGTTCAGGCCGAGGATCACCCGCATCGTGGTCGATTTCCCCGCGCCGTTCGGGCCGACGAACCCGGTCACCCGTCCGGGCTGGACGGTAAAGGTCATCCCGTCCAGCGCCAGGACCGGCCCGAACCTCTTCCGCAGCCCGCGCACAGAAATGGTTGCTTCCATGCCAGTGGTTTTACGGCCCCGGCCCTAACACGGCCGGAACGAAGGCCGTTATCTCGTTGTTAGGTCCCGCGCGGCATCCTAGAGGGGGGCCCGACGTGCGAGGATCCCCGGAAGGAGCGTCGATGCACCTGCTGCGCCGCCGTACCGCACGGCTGCGCCTGACCGTGCTGTACGGCACCTTGTCGCTACTGAGCGGCATCGGGCTGCTGGCCATTCTTGGCCTGTTCACGGCGGGTTCCACGAGCAGAGTCCACGCCGCCCAACAGCCCGCCGCTGGTCAGTCCTCGCAGGTCCAGGCGCTCGCCCAGGCTCAGGCCCGGATCCAGGAGCTGCAGCACCAGCTCACCCTCCAGGACCACCAGCTGCACGAGTCCCTGTGGCACGCGCTCGTGATCGGATCGGTGGTCGCGCTGGCCATCATGGCGGTGATGTCGGTGCTGCTGGGCTGGTTCACCGCCCACCGGGTGCTCCGCCCGCTGCGCCAGCTGACCGCCGCCACCCGCCGGATCTCCGCCGACAACCTGCACGAGCGGCTGGCCGTGCCCGGCCCCCTGGACGAGGTGAAGGATCTCGCCGACACCATCGACGAACTGCTGGAACGGCTGGAGGGGGCGTTCGCCGCCCAGCGCCGGTTCGTGGCCAACGCCTCGCACGAACTGCGCACCCCGCTGGCCACCATGCGCGCCTCGCTCGACGTTGCCGAGGCCAAGCCGGAACCCGCCCCGCCGCAGACCACCGCCCTGGCGGGCCGCCTGCGCACCGAACTGGACCTGCTAGACCGGCTGCTCGAGGGCCTGCTCGTTCTGGCCCGCGCGCAGCACGGCGACCTGCCCGGCTACATCGCGCTGTCGCTGGACGCGGTGGCCGACGCCGCCCTGGCCGCCCAGGCCCAGGCGATAGCGGCCCAGGGCCTGACCGTCCGGCACGACGCCGATCCCTTTGGCGCCTGGGTGCGAGGGAACCAGGCGCTGGTCTGCCGCATGATCGGCAACGTGATCGACAACGCGGTGATCCACAACGCCCCGGGTGGCTGGATCGCCGTCCGCGCCCTGACCCGGCCCGATGGCGCCTGCCTGGTCGTCGAGACCGGCGGGGATGTCCTCGATCACCGTCAGGTCCACCAGCTAGCCCAGCCGTTCCGTCGCCTGGGTGCCGACCGGACAGGCTCAGACGACGGCGCCGGGCTCGGCCTGTCGATCGTCGCCGCCATCGCCGAGGCTCACGGCGGCTCGCTGGACCTGCATGCTCGCGACCAGGGCGGTCTGCGGGTCACGATCACGCTGCCGCTGGCCGCGGCGTGAGGGTGCTCGTGGTCGAGGACGCGCGGTCCCTGGCCGACGTCCTGGTCGAGGGCCTGCGCGACCAGGGCATGGCGGTGGACGTGGCGTACGACGGGCTGGCGGCCGCGGCCAAGCTGGACGTCAACTCCTACGACGTGGTGGTCCTGGACCGGGACCTGCCGGGCCTGCACGGCGACACCATCTGCCAGATGATCACCGATCGCGACCACCGCGTCATGGTCCTCATGCTGACCGCCGCCGGCTCTCCCGGCGACCGGGTCAGCGGCCTCGGCCTGGGCGCCGACGACTACCTGGCCAAGCCGTTCCACTTCCCCGAGCTGGTGCTGCGCATCCGCGCCCTGGCCCGCAGGCAGCCCTCGGCACGGGCCAGGATCCTGCGCGCGGCCGGGCTCGAGCTCGACCCGCTGCGCCGCACGGTCCTGCGCGAGGGCCGCCCCCTGGACCTGTCGGTCAAGGAGTTCGGCGTGCTCGAGGCCCTGCTCCGCGCCAGTCCCGCCTTCCTGTCCGCCGAGGCCCTGCTCGAGCAGGTCTGGGACGAGCAAGCCGATCCGTTCACCAATACGGTCACGGTCACCATCGGCCGGCTGCGCCGCAAGCTGGGCGACCCGCCGGTCATCACCACCACGCCCGGTGTCGGCTACCGCATCCCCAGTTAAACTGCATACAGTTTTCGTGCTAAAAGGGTCTTGAACCTAGCCGCGAAACTGCATACAGTTTAGCTACCGCGGCAACGGAACGCGCAAGGAGGCAGCGATGGCCCAAGGCGGTGTGATCAGAGTCGGCGTGATCGGCCTCGGCAAGATGGGCCTGCCGATAGCCCAGAACCTGATCGAGCGCGGGTTCACCGTCACCGGCTACCGCCGCAGCGGCTCGCCCGAGCTCGAGCAGGCCGGCGGCACCGTAGCCAGCAGCCCGGCCGAGGTCGCCGCCCGCGCCGATGTGCTCCTGTCGATCCTCCCCGGCGCCGAAGACGTCGAGGGGGTCATCTGCGGCCCGTCTGGCACCTTGTCCGCGCTGCGAGCAGGCACCATCCACATCGAGATGAGCACCATCGACGTGGACCGCAAGGCTCGTCTTCGGGACCAGGTCGCAGCCAACGGCGGTGACCTGCTCGACTGCCCGATCTCCGGCAGCCCGGGCATGGTCGCGCCCCGGCTGGCCACCACGTTCGCCTCCGGGGACCGGGTCAGCGTCGACGCCGTCAGCGCTGTGCTCGACGCCGTGTCCGGACCCTGGGTCTACACCGGCGCGTTCGGCACCGGCGCCCGGATGAAATACATCGCGAACTTGCTCCTGGCCGTGCACACCGTCGCGGCCGCCGAGGCGATGGCGCTGGCCCGGCACAGCGGCCTGGACCTGGAACTGGTCCAGAAGACCCTGGACAACTCCATCGCCAGCTCCGCGATCTGGAAACAACGCGGCCCGGTGATGGCCGGACGCACCTGGTCTCCCGCTCCCGGCCCGATCAGCACCCTGCTTCCTATCTTGGACCAGATCGAGGCCCACGCCGCCCAGTCCGGCCTGTCCGCGCCGGTGTTCGCCGCCGCCAAGGAAGTCTTCGACAAGGCGCTCGCCGACGGGTGGGGCGAGCTCGACATCGCCTGCGTCCACGATCAGATATCCGGCGTTTCCGCCCTTGAGGAGTCGCAATGACCTGGTCGCTGGCCAGCTACACCGCCGATGGGACCGCCGGTTTCGGGGTCCTGCGCGAGGAAGGCGTGCTCGTCGCCCCGGCCGACCTCAAGCGCTGGGCCAGCCCGCTCGAGCTCCTGGACGACTGGGCCACGGCCGAAGCCGTTCTGCGCGACCTCACCGCCGAGGACCTCGACGCCGCCCCCGCCGTCGACTACGACACGCTGCTAGCGCCGCTGCGCTGGCCACGTAAGGTGATCTGCGCCGGCGTCAACTACCGCAAGCACATCCGGGAGATGGGCGGTGAGATCCCGGCCGACGGCTGGCGCCCGTTCTTCTTCCTTAAGGCCCCCACCACCTCGGTGATCGGTCCCCGGGACCCGATCGTGATCCGGGATCCGGCCCGTGCCCGGTACGACTGGGAAGCCGAACTGGCCGTCGTTATCGGGATCAAGGGCAAGAACATTCCCCCGGAACGGGCCCTGGCTCACGTGGCCGGCTACTGCGTGTCCAACGACGTGACCGCCCGCGGCTACCACAAGCGCGACAGCGCCCCGGCCGAGGCCTTCAGCTACGACTGGTTCGCGGCCAAGTCGACAGAAGGTTCGCTGCCCCTCGGGCCGGGCATCACCCCGTCATTCCAGATCCCCGATCCACAGGACCTACGGCTGCGGCTGTGGGTGAACGGCGAGCTGCAGCAGGACGAGTCCACCGCGGACATGGTCTGCACGGTCGCCGAGCTGATCGCGGCGGTCAGCGAGGTCGTCACGCTCGAGCCGGGCGATGTCATTGCCACCGGCACTCCGTCCGGGGTGGGTGCGGGCCGGGGTCTTTACCTGCGCGGCGGCGATGTCGTCCGCGTCACCATCGACGGCCTTGGCGCCCTGGAGAACACCGTGATCGATTCAGCGGAGGAAACATCATGATCTTCGTTACGCATCAGCTGCCCGTCAACGTGCCGGGGGAGCCGAAGCTGGACCGCGGCGACCGCATGACGGAGCGGATCACCCTGGAGGCGCCGCACCGGGTCATCTTCACCCGGATCGCGGGTCCGGTGCTCGGCACGATCGCCAACGAGATCGAGGGCCCGGCGGATGACCTGAAGCTGCGGTTCAGCTTCGCGCTCGTGGTAGCGGGCGTCGAGGGCGGATCGGAGCATGAGCAGGAGTACGCCGACTCGATGACCGGCGATTACCTCAAGGCCGTCGCGGCCACCCTGAACGCCATGCGCCGCCTGGCCGAAGACAAGAACGCCGTGTCGGCGTAAGCATCTGAAAGGAAAACCCCCATGTCCGTGACGACCTCCGACTCCGCCCTCTCGTCGAGTATTGACGAGCAGTTGCGGCTGCGCATCACCGAGCAACTGACCGGATCTTTTCAGGGCGAGATCATCGGCCCGGATCATGCCGAGTACGAGCAGTCGCGGCAGGTGTGGAACGCCATGATCGACCGGCGCCCCGGCCTCATCTTGCGCTGCACGAGCACCGAGGACGTGGTGGCCGCCGTCAACGTGGCCCGCGCGCACGGGCTCTCGCCGTCCGTCCGCTGCGGCGGTCACAACGTGGCCGGCAAGGCCATGTCCGAAGGCGGCCTGACCATCGACCTGAGCGGGCTGCGCGAGGTGACCGTCGATGTCGAGCGCAAGCTGGTGCACGCCGGCGGCGGCTGCCTGCTCGGCACCGTCGACGCGGCCACCGGCGCGCACGGCCTGATCGTGCCGGCCGGCATCATGTCCGAGACCGGCGTGGCCGGCCTGGCGCTGGGCGGCGGTATCGGCTGGTTCTCCCGAAAGTACGGCCTGACCTGCGACAACTTCGTCTCTCTGGAGCTCGTCCTGGCCAGCGGCGAGGTCATCGAGGCCTCCGCGGACTCCCACCCCGACCTGTTCTGGGCGTTGCGGGGCGGCGGCGGCAACTTCGGCATCGTCACCCGCTTCACCTTTGCCGCTTATGACTTCGGCCCGATGATGCGCATCGGCGTCTCGGTCTACGAGCCCGACGATGCAGTCGAGGCGCTGCGCGCCTACGCGGCGCTGGTCCCGACCCTGCCGCGCAGCGTCGGCTGACA
>Ga0302178_10002554_pt1 | contig 14335 bp, 9 predicted proteins | sample I_Palsa_E1_3_FD_198790 | JGI IMG/M metagenome (GOLD analysis project Ga0302178, IMG submission 198790) | Peat permafrost microbial communities from Stordalen Mire near Abisko, Sweden - I_Palsa_E1_3 | ecosystem: Environmental > Terrestrial > Soil > Palsa > Peat permafrost | place: Sweden: Abisko... | reverse complement strand
CTCGGTTCTCGACATGATGCCGGAGGTGATGCCAGCAAACCCCGCCAGCTGGTTCCGAGGATCCGGATCGGACAGAAGTGCCCTGACGTGGGGCCGGTCCTCCAGCGGGAGGGCCTCGTCATCACCGGATATGGAGATGTCGAGCAGTGCCTTGAGGATCCCCAGCTTGGAGGAGAACAGCCGGTACACCGTCGCGGGCGGGACATCTGACAGGACACTGATCGCCTCGATCGTCGTCGCGGCGTAGCCGCGGTCAAGGAAACGGGTCCGCGCGGCCTCAACGACGGCAGCGCGAGCCAGGCGGGTTCGGGCCTGGCCGCCCGAGCCACCGGGCGAGTCGCGGCGCCTTTCATCAGCGTTCATAGTTATGAGACTAACACTCTCAAATCGAGAGTTCTAGTCTCAAAAAAGTCGCAGACGGCAAGACCGGCGTGCAGAATCATCGGTGACAGGTCGTTGGGGCGCGCGACTGGCACTGGCTGAGAGGTGAACGATGGGGCGACCGAGGTACTCATCGCAGCGGGTGGGGCGGCACTGCCCGCACATGGTGCTGTCGCGCTCTGAGCCGAGATGAACGGCACCGCGAGCTGTACAGGATCACCCGCTGTGGGTGGGTCGCGGCAGGAAGCAATAGCCGCACGATTAGATGAACCCGTCTTGCTGGGAGGTCTGCGCCGTGACATCGGTCTACTACGAGATCCGCGTAACGGGGATCCTTCCGCCAGAGGCGCTGCTCGACTACGAACGGCTCACGGTCGCTGCGCGGTCTGCCGAAACTGTTGTGTACGGTGCGCTCCGAGATCAGGCTGCCCTATCCGGTCTACTCGCCAGGTTTGAGGCGTCAGGCGTAGAGATTGTGGCCATGCGTCGTTTCCCTTGGTTGGACCCGGTACCGGGTGAACGCGCCATACCGGATGTAATGGCGACTGATCCACCGACTGTCCGTTTTCCAGGCGTGCCATAGCCCGAGTTGTCACCCGACTTGCCAGCGTCCTGGGATGTCGCCAGCCGCTGCCGCTAGCCGACGGCGGGTTCGGGGGAGGGCACCCGCACTTCCACCCGCATCCTGCCCGGATCAAGCGCCGGGCTAGCCTCGGCGGACGGCTGGTGGCGCCCAGGTGCCGTTGAGCACGGGTGCTTTCGGCGAGTAGAGCCGCATCGTGATGCCGAGCGGGCCGTCCGGTGCGGGCAGCCAGTTGGCTTCGTGATCCGGTCCTGGCGAGGTGTGCTGAATGTAGATGTCGAGGGATCCGTCCGCGTTGTACTGGAGCGGGTCGCGGTCGCCGATCGCGAAGCGGTTCAGGGTGTTCGCGGCCTGGAAGCCCTGGGCGTCGTACATAGTGACGGACCAGAACGCGTGCACGGGCGGGAGATCGTCCTTGTCGAAATGCAGCATGTAATTGTTGTCCCCGATCAGGGGCTTGCCGTCGGCGTCGGTCAGCAGGATCGGGTAAACAGCGTCTTCGGCCGAGTTCGCGCCGAGGCCGACCATCGTGACGATGGCGCGCTTGGTGTAGAAGTTGCCGTACACGCCCATGGTGTCGATGTTCATCTGCCAGCCGTTCACGATCTTGGCCAGCCGCGGGAATGCCTGCTGCATCGCCTGCGAGGCTGCGGTGGGCACGTCGTGGAGGGCGCTGCGGACCTCGGGGTCCAGGTCGGCGAACGTGGCCCCGGCGACGAGGCCCAGGCGGCGCATCTGCGCGATGAGGGACCAGTCCGTCAGGTGCGGCGGGTGGAGCTTCATCAGGCCGAGCGCGTAGTCGAAGAAGTCTTCGGCGGTCATGCTGTTGACCTGGTCGAGGGGCGGGGTCACCATGTCGACGTCCGGGTCGATTACCGCGGTCACTGGCGGGGCTTCGCCGCCCCAGTGGGAGAGCGGGGTGAGCTGGAATGCGTCCTGGATCTTGTGCACGACCGGGTAGTCCGCCGGGCCGTTGGCCTGGGTCCGGCCGATGATCCATACGTACGGGGTGGGTGCGTCGATCCGGTCGACGTCGTGCGGCAGATCGCCGTGCCAGCCGGGCGGGATCACAACCCAGCTGCCTGCCCCGGTGCCGGTGGTCCGCTGGCCGGGCACGGCGAACACGTCTGTCCACATGTCATACATCGGCAGCTCGTAGTACCGGCCGTCGGAGTTGGCCCCGGCCGAGACGACCACCGGGCCATCGGTCAGGTCAAGCCACGCGGAGGAGTACAGCGTGTCGAAGTTCGGCCGGACGACCGCCTTGAAGTCGGCGGCGGGGAACTCGCGGATGTGCGAGAAGGTGTTCATCGGCCCGAAGCCCGGCCTCTTACCAGGCTCGATGCTGGTGGCCTGCCTCCGGGTGGTATCCATGGTGACCAGCGGGGTACAGGTAGATGTACGCGTTGATCCCGACGTCGCGGGCCTGCGCCGGATTGCCGTTACTAGTCATGTCAGTTTCCTCCGTCGCTGCCCGCTGTGTCGCTGAACCTCGTTCATGATGCCATCTTGCTTGATGGCTGGGATCGCTGGGCCGGGTGAGGCTGCCCGTTCACGCCGAGAAAGGCCCGTCGGGACGCGTGATGTTACCCGGTCGAGCCGCTGAGCGCGCGTGCTGCGCACCGTGCTGGGCGGCTGGACGGTCTACGAAGCCTGACCTCTTCAGCACTCGATGACGTTGACGGCCAGCCCGCCGCGGGAGGTCTCCTTGTACTTGACCTTCATGTCCGCGCCGGTCTCGCGCATGGTCTTGATGACTTTGTCCAGGCTGACTATGTGCTGGCCCGAGCCGCGCAGCGCGATGCGGGCGGCGTTGATCGCCTTGACCGCCGCCATCGCGTTGCGTTCGATGCAGGGCACCTGGACGAGCCCGCCGACCGGGTCGCAGGTCAGGCCCAGGTTGTGCTCCATGCCGATCTCGGCGGCGTTCTCGACCTGCTGCGGCGTGCCGCCGAGCAGTTCGCACAGCGCCCCCGCGGCCATCGAGCAGGCCGAGCCGACCTCGCCCTGGCAGCCGACCTCGGCACCGGAGATGGACGCGTTCTCCTTGTACAGCACGCCGATCGCGCCTGCGGCGAGCAGGAACCGGACCACGCCGTCGTCGCTGGCGCCGGGCACGAACCGCCTGTAGTAGTGCAGCACCGCGGGCAGCACCCCGGCCGCGCCGTTGGTCGGTGCGGTGACGACCCGGCCGCCGGCGGCGTTCTCCTCGTTGACGGCCAGCGCGAACAGGTTGACCCAGTCCAGGACGCGCAGCGGGTCAGCCGAGTAGGGCTCGGCGCACAACCGCCGGTACAGCTCCGGTGCCCGCCGCGGCACCTTGAGCCCGCCCGGCAGCACGCCTTCGGCGGCGTACCCGCTGGACACGCATTCCTGCATCACCCGCCAGATCTCGAGCAGGCCGGCCCGCACGTCGTCCTTGTCGCGCCAGGCGGTCTCGTTGGCCAGCATCACGCCGCTGACCGGCTGGCCGGACTGCGCGCAGCGCGCCAGCAACTCGGCACCGGACAGGAACGGGTACTGCACGGCGGTGTCGTCCGGTTTGATCCGGTCCGCGCCTGCCGCCTGCTCATCCACCACGAATCCGCCACCCACCGAGTAGTAGGTCCGCTCACGCAGCAGGGCTTCGCCGGCGCCGCGGGCCTGACCGTAGGCATAAAAGCGCATCCCGTTCGGATGGAACGGCAGCGACTGGCGACGGTGCAGCACCAGATCGTTCCCGGCGAGCCGGGCATCGTGCTTGCCGAGCAGGCGCACCACGCCGTCGGCCCGCACCGCCTCGACGCGGTCCCGGACGGTCGCCGTGTTCACCGTTTCCGGTGTCTCGCCTTGCAACCCGAGAATCACGGCCCGGTCGCTGCCGTGACCATGACCGGTGGCGCCCAGCGACCCGAACAACTCCACCCGCACCCGCGTGACATCGCCGATCAGCCCGTCGTCGTCCAGCCCGGCCGCGAACCTCCGTGCGGCCCGCATCGGGCCCACCGTGTGCGAGCTGGACGGCCCGATACCGATCGAGAACAGGTCGAACACGCTGATAGTCACCGCTCACCCCCGGCGGCGGTCGCAGCCAGCCCGGCCGCGCTGACCGCGATCGTCCGGTTGGCCTCGCGGCGTTCCTGCGCGTCATCCCGCGCGCTCGGCAACGGAAACGCAGCGGCCGGGTCCCGCACACTGGTGGTCTTATACATACCGCCAGGATGGCCAGGTACTCACAGCCCGGCAAGTCCGGTCAGGCGGCGCCCCCGGAGCTGCTAGCCGGCCGCGGTCATCTCGTACCAGTACCCGCCGTTCAGGTCGAGGTTGTTCCCGCTGGCCTGGCCGGGTGCGGTGTCGCCGATGTAGGTGTACAGCGGGTGCCCGTTGTAGGTCACCTGGGTGCCGCCGCCGGTGCGGCTGATCGTGCCGGTCCGGCCGGTGACGCCGGGGCCGGCGACCGGGGCGCCGGTGACCGGGGGCCAGTACGCGGCGCAGCTGCCGTAGCAAACCGAGCGCGCGGAGGTGTCGGGGGCGAACCAGTACAGCGTGAGCCCTTTGGCGTTGGTCAGCACGCTCACCCCGCCGATCGTGGCCGTCTTCAGCACCGCCGGGGTGCCCGACGCGGACGCCGGGCCGGCCGCCGGCGCGCTTGTCGCGGCCGCGACCGAGCCACCCAGGACGGCCAGCGCGATCAGCGACAGCGCGCCGGCCGCCACGAGCGCAGCGCGCATCCCGGCCAGGCCGCGACCCGGCCGGGGGCCGCCCGCGGGCCCGGCCGCGGCGTCCGCCCCGGCGGCATGGCCCGCCCCGGCGGCACTGCCCACCCGGGCGGCACCTGACGCGGGCGCAACCGCGACCACCGCCAGCACCGCGAAGGCGGCTACCTCGATCACGCCCGCGACCGTCCCGGCCGTGGTGCGTACTTCCTTGAAGCCGAACAGGCCGGTCCACAGCGACAGCAGGTACCCGCCGAGTGTGGCGACGGCGAAACCGGCCCCGGCGGCCGCCACGAGCCGCGGCACCAGCCCGTCCCCGCGGGCGAACGCCGTCGCGAGCACCGCCGCGGCGAGCGCGAACGCGGCGATCACCTGCAGCAGGAACAGCCAGCCGATCGTCGGGATGGACCGGTACCCGGTCAGGTACAGGTCCAGATGGATCGCCGCGGTCGCGGCGAGCAGCCCCGCCCCGGCCAGGCGGAGCAGCATCCGCAACATAGGCCTCATACCCTGGTAGACGTTTCACGGTGGACCTTGGTTCACGCTCCGTAAACAGAGGCCGTGGCGTCGGGTGCAGATCTGCCCGTTCGGGGCGTATGGTCCATGAGTCGTGCCGACCGCGAACCCCCCTGGTCGCGAATTTCCAGCACTCCGGCCGGCCAACGGCTACTGCCATCTCGCCGGGTCTTCATCGATTAGAAATTAAGTCAGCGGCCGTTGTAGTGCAATTTGCCTGATGTAGCGCGAGTGGCGACAGGATAATTTTCCCAACGGCGTGTTGGTCTCTGCTTAAGCGGTTTGAGCAGCGTCCGGGAGCGCTGCTCCGGACCCTGGCGGCGCTGGTTTAATAGATTGATCCATGAGGCGCCTGGTTCGGGCAAGATGACCATTGTGGGTTGTCACTCCGCGCCGACCTGACGCCTCTTCTGAGCAATTCCGCGCGCCAGGAGATGTCGGGATGAGTTTCGGGCTGATTATCGTGATCGTTGTGCTAGTCCTGGCCGTCGGGCTCGCCGTACTGCGGAAGAACCGCACGGGCTCTTTCGCCCCGTGGTGGTGGCGGGACAAGGGCAGCAAGGGCAGCGGGAGTGAGTAAAAATCCGGGTCGCTGGCCGGGCCGGCGGCCTGTGCCATGCAGCTAGCCCGGGACGACGCGGAGCGTGCTGCCCGGCCGGGGCACCAGGACGGTGCCGTTCTGCCGCTTGCCGTGGACCTTAGGTCGTGTTGCCACCCGTCCGACCGGAATTCAAAATCTTCGGACCGGAACGGACCGTGGCTCACCGGCCAGGAAAACCTGTGCCGCCGCCCGTCCCGAGCAGGAGACCGATGTCCAGCGCGCTGGACCGCCTGGCCGGCACGTCATATCGTCACCGCCCAGGGCTACCGGGCCAGCTCCTCGAGCGCGCGGCGGCCCTGGCGTTCCCGAAGATCGCGACCATAAAGGCGGGGACGAGCGCGCCCGGAATCGTGATCAGCAAGATCCAGCCCAGCGGCGCGGCCGCCATGAAGACCACTCCGGACAGGAGGACGCCGCCCCAGGCGCCGAGGTGGCCCACGCCGTCGGTCCAGCCGGTGCCCAGGCCGCGCATCCGGGTCGGGTAGTTGTTGGGGATGTACACATACATACTCCACAGCCAGCGTCCGGGCGATCCCGTCGGTCGATCCCGCGCACGCCCAGCCCAGCTGCACGAGCAGGGCTATCTCCCAGGACATAAAGCTCATAGGCAGGCGGTCAACCCGGGCCGCCATCTCGCCGGGAATGACCAGAGTGCCGCCGGCGGCTCCCGAGGCATCTTGTGCCATTGCCGGTCCTCCCCTTATTTATTTACCTGCGCCAGGTGCAGGCGAAGGCACCTGTGCTAGAAGGTGCCCTGCCGCGCATCGCCAAGCGGTGACCGAGGTATTTAATCAGGTGCGGGAGATCTCCCACGGGATCCACCCGCGATCCTTTCGGTGTGGGGCCTGACACGGGCGATCAAAGCGCTGGCCGCCGGTCGGCCGGTCCGCTGTGCCGGTCGAGCTGGACCTGCGTACCGGACGGCGGCTGCCTGGCCATGTGGAGGTCGCGGCGTACTACGCGGTATCAGAGGCGCTGACCAACGCCGCCAAGCACGCGCGCGTCTCGGTCGTGCACGTCGAACTCGACATACCGGTTACGCGTCATCAGATCAGCTCAAGCTGACGGGCTCGGCGGACCGCCTCGCCGCGGCGAGTGGTCGCCAGCTTGCGGTAAATGTGTTTGAGGTGTGTCTTGAGCGTGTTGACGGTGATGTGCAGCTCGCTGGCGGCCTCAGCGTTGCTGAGCAGGCCTGCCACGTGTCGTAGCACCTCGCGCTCGCGTTCACTGAGCGGTTCGGCCGCGAGAATGGGGGTCTGCTCTGGGGAGCCCGGCGGAGCGGGGACCTGATTGCAGGACAGGGCGGGGGCGAGCACGCCCCGGTGGGCGCGGGCTAGCTCAGGGTCGCGCCGCAGCGCCGGCTCAATCCAGCCGCGCTCGATGACGAATGGCAGCCTGACCTGCTCAGGTCCGGCCAGCCGCAGCGCGGACGCAAGAGACCTGCGGCCTCGCGCGCGGTCACCGCGGTCGTAGCCGAGCTGCGCGTCAACCAGGCATGCTTGCATGCGCACCCGTCCGGGCGCTCCGCTGCCGGTGGCTAGTACCGGTGTGAGCGCGCGCGTCGCGTTCCCGGCGTCTCCGGCGGCCACCCACGCACGCGCGAGTGTCACCGCCGCCTCCGGCGAGTTTTCGCGGCCGGAACGCCCCGCGGCCGCCAGTGCTGCCTGGATGTCGCCCGCGGCGGTGTACGCCCACGACTCGACCAGGCTCAGCCTTTCGTCGAGCCAGGCCGGAACCGGCCACCCCGATCGTGCTCTGGCGACGGTCTCCGCGGTCACGGCGGCGCGCCCCTGGGCCAGGCCGGCGTACGCCGCTGCCAGCCAGGCGACCGCCCTGATCAGCTTGTCCGGGGTTACGCCGAGGGCGGCGTCCGCCTGCCTGAGCCGGCTGCGCGCCGCACGCAGCTCATTATGTTCCAGGTGCACCCAGGCGAGTGCGACAAGTGCCGCGGGGCTAGGATGCGGGACGGGCGGCCGCGGCTCGCCGGCCGCGAGAGCCCCGGTCGCCTGGGCGGCCAATGTTGCCGCGCGGCCTAGCCGGCCGCGCAAAGCCTCCACCAGCGCCAGATGCCCCAGGCAGTCCTCTGGTTCACCCACCCCGCCGGAAGCGGTCGCGGCGGCCACCCCCGACTCCAGGGTACGGGCCGCCTGGTCGAGCCGGCCCGACCACAGCTCCACCGCTCCGCGGTCGGACAGCAGGCGGGCCCGGATTCTGCGATGCCCGGCGAGCCCGGCGTCCGGGACCCTGCTGGCCAGCACCTCGGCCCGGGCAGCGGCCGCCGCCGCCGCAGCCAGGTCCCCGGTGCGGCGGGCAGCGGCAAGACGGATCAGCGCGGCTGCCAGCCGGCCCGCGGCTTCTTGATCGGCGGGAAGACGCTCCAGGATGGCTTCGGCGGCATCCAGCGCGGCGATGCTGGATTCAGGCCGGCCAGCGGACAAGGCGACCGCGGCGGAGACCAGGTGCGGCGCAGGTTCGGTCCAGGCCTGGCCGTGCGGCATGACCCTGAACTCCTCGCCCAGGGACGGGCTGCCCCGCGGCTCGATGATCTCGCTGATCGCCAGCCCGTCGATGACGATACCGGCGGCGAGCGGCCAGTCGCCGGCCTGGGTGGCGTGCCGCACCGCGTCGGTGAGCTGGCCGTTCCGCTCATACCACCGGGCCGCCCGCCGGTGCAAAGCCGCTGCCCGGCCCGGGTGCTCACGGTCGAGCTTGAGCCGCAGCACCTCGGTGAACAACGGGTGGTAGCGGTACCGCCCGGACCCGGCCGGGGCGACAAACGCGTTCGCGCGCGCCAGGTCCGCCAGGATTGTCCCGGCCTGCTCGTTGCCGGTCAGTTCGCTGGCGGCCTCGCCGCTGACGTGCTCCAGGATGCTGGTGCTGAGCAGAAGTTCCCGGACCGCAGGGGGCTGGGGGTCCAGGATCTCCGCCGCCAGGTAGCCGGTCACGGCGCTGTCGTCGGTGATCAGCTCGGTGACGAACTGGTCGGGGTCCGGATGGGTACCCATGGAGACCGCGGCCAGGCGCAGGCCCGCCGCCCAGCCCTCGGTCCGCCGGGTCAGGCACTCCAGCGAGTCCGCCGTCAACGTGATGCCGTGCCGGGCCATGAGCTCCCCGGCTTCGGGAACGGTGAACGCCAGGTCGCCGGCCCGGATCTCGGTCAGCTCACCGGCCAGCCGGTAGCGGTGCAGCGGAAGGGAGTCAGTCCGCGCGGACACCGCCAGGCGTAGCCCAGGCCCCGCGTTCCGCAGCACGTAGTCAAGCCCGTCCAGAACCCCGGGGTCGGTCAGCAGATGCAGGTCATCCAGGACCAGCGTCACCGGCGGTTCCTGGGCCGCCAGCGCCGCCGCAAGCCCCAGCAAGAACACCCGGTCCCCGGCTCGCCCTCGCGCGGCGGGCAGCACCGCCGGCACAGCCACGCCGGACCGGCGCAGCGCCGCGACGACATAGGACCAGAAGACCTCCGGCCGGTTGTCGTAGCCGTCCAGGCAGACCCAGGCCACCGAGCCGGGTTGCGCCGCCGTCCACAACGCCAGGGCCATCGTCTTGCCCGCGCCCGCCGGGGCGGTGAGAACCGTCAGCGGGCACCACCGCGTACCCCGGGCGATCAGCTTAGTGATCCGCGGCCGCGGTACCACCCAGTCCGGCACACCCGGCGCGGTGACCTTAGCCGCCACGATCGGAACGCCAGCGGACACCGCCACCCGTCGGATGCGGGCCGCCACCTGGCCGGCAACTTGGGTCGCCATCGGGACCTCCCAGCTCCCTCCCGGCCGACCAGGATCGCCGGACCCCTCTGCTCGGGACTGCCTGGTGGCCTATGCCAGATCCTGGTGGAGCCGTCCGGGTGAGTCATACCCTTCTGGGGGTGATTCCCGCCAGCTCCCGGGCTTTGCCGCAGAACGGTCTCAGACCAAGCGCAGCCCGGCTGACGCTGAGTGGCTTTTCAGTCTCCTGCAGTCGCAGTTGCCTCGTTGGCCTCGATTGAGGCGATGATCGCCTGGAGAGGTATCCGGCCGCCGGCGATCAGCTCGCCGCCCGAACGCCGCACCACTGACGCGAACGGCGTCGCCCACAGGTTCTCCCAGATGAGCACCCCGGCCGTGCTTCCCGGATCCATCGCAGCCGCGAGGTGCTCGACATCGTCCCCGGCCAGCAGTTCCCCGAGCTCAGACTCGATCGCCTGCTGCTCGCCGGGTTCGCCGGGCTCGGACAGCTCCGTCGCCTCGACGGTACCGGCCGCGTCCTTGGTGAGGATCAGCACATCGATCACCCGGATGGTGCCGGAGTCGGCCAGCGCCCGCAGTTCGGCTGCCATCTCACCGGTGAAGCTGCTCGCTCCCGCCGGGAACCCGACGATGAGGTAGTCGACGGGACCTAACTCATCTGGGGATACTTCAGTCGCCCTTCTGTTCGCTGGCGTGACTTGAGCCGGCCGGCACCTGGAAGTCTCCTGGCGGACGTCAGCCGGTGGCACGACGCTTACGTCGATAAGTTCGAGGCCGAAGCTGGCAATCCGCTGTATTAGCCCTAGCAGGGCCCCCTGATCTGCGAACTCAAGGTGGAGCGTAGTTGTGCCGGTCCCCAGGCTGATCTCGCAGTCGTCGAATTCTGCCTGCAGGACGGTACCCGCCTGGCCGGCGAAAGTGATCTCATATGTTCGTGATGCCACTAGTCTGGCGCCTCGCAGCCTGCTCTAGTCACGCGTGGTCCGAGTATCCATGGCGGGCGCGGCTGCGTCCTACTCTTTCGAGGGTGACCCGCTGCCTGTGGCGATCAGAATGCCGTCCAGGGGTTATCGCGAGCGCACGCCGCGGCTGACCAGGAGCCCGTCACCTGGCCTGTGCTTGTGCCGCCATCTACGATATGCAGTAAACGGACATTTAGGTCCCCGCGCCTGCGGTGGGTGGGGAGCTGCCGGGGGGGCTGTGGTACAGCAGGAGACGACGCGTCCGGGCACCGCGCGCAGCTTGCGGTTCGCGCTGACGAAGTTCCGCCCGACGACGCTGCCTGCCACGCTACTCACCAGGTCTGCGCTGCTTGGACGGCTGGAGGAGGGGGCTAGCAAGCGGCTGACGGTGGTGGTCGGATCGGCGGGCGCCGGCAAGAGCGTGCTGCTGTCGAGCTGGGCGGCGAGACGACAGGCCGGCGTGACGTCCTGGCTCTCATGCGATGAGGCCGACGCGGACCCGGTTCGTTTCTGGGCCGGGTTCATCGAGGCCCCCCGCGGCGTGGCACCCGGGTTCGGTGCTGATGCCGCCGAGCTACTTGCGATGGACGGCGCGATGTCCGCCGACGTGACCGCCTCGATCGCGAACGACGCCGCGAGGCTGCCCGCCGGTTCAGCCATCGTCGTGGACGATTTCCACGCCGCGGCGGCAGGGGTCGCCAGGAACATGGCCGATCTGGTGGAGCGCTGGCCGGCTCAGACTGCGCAGCTGGTGCTGGCCGGCCGCGTCGACCCGCCGCTGCGGCTGCACCGGCTGCGCCTGTCGGGTGAGTTGTGCGAGGTCCGGGACCGCGACCTGTACCTGTCGCTGGCCGAGAGCGGCGCGCTGCTGGCGAACTTCGGCGTGCAGGTCGCTGCCGCTGATCTTGCGCTGCTGCACGAGCGTAGCGAGGGGTGGGTTGCCGCGCTGCAGATGGCTGCGCTGACCCTGCGCGGGGCCAGGGACCCCGCGCAGGCCGCGCGGGCGCTGGATGTCTCAGGCCACGCGATCGCCGAGTACTTCATCGGTGAGGTCATGGAACAGCAGCCACCTGAGGTGGCCCGCTTCATGCTCGACGCTTCGGTGCTGGACGAGCTGACCGCTGAGTCCTGCGCAGCCGTCACCGGCCGGCCGGATGCGGCGGCGCTGCTGCGCAGCATCGAGGCGGCCAACTTGTTCGTCGTCGCTCTTGATGATGACCGGACGATCTACCGGTACCACCATCTAGTGCGCCAGGTGCTGCGCGCCGAGCTGCATGCCACCGACCCGGCGCGGGAGGTTGCGCTGCAGCTCCGGGCGGCGGAATGGCTGGAATCGGGGGGTGACACGCGGCAGGCGGCCAGGCATTTCCTCGCGGCGCGGCGCCCCGACCGGGCCCTCGCGTTGCTGCAGGAGCGGGTCATCACGGACTTCCTGCACGACCCGGTGGTGCCCGTCGCGCTTGACCTCGGCACGGTCGACCCCTCGCTGCTGGCGGGTGCCCCGGACCGGCTGCTGGCCCTGGCGGCTGACCTGCTGCTGTGGGGTGACTGGGTTCGCGGCGGGGAGTACCTCGACCTGCTCGAGCGCACCCAGCCCGAGATCCCGCCCGACTCCAAGATGGCGGCCAGGCTCGCAGCCTTGCGATCAGGGCGCCACGCGCTCACCGGTGAGATGGACCAGGCGGTGCGTCAGGGGCTTGCCGCGCGCGGCATCGAACAGCGGGCGCTGCTGCGGGACGAGTGGAACGCGATGGTCCCGCTTACCCTGCTGCGGGCCTACACCTGGCTGGAAGACTTCGAGGCGGTCGACGGTGAGGTGACCGCGGCTCTTGCCCTGCCCTCGCTTACCGAACCGTTCAAGCTGGTGCTGGTGCGCGGGGCGCAGGCGCTCGCCTGGTTCGGGGCCGGCCGGATAGCCGAGGCCACCGATGCCGCCAGCGCGGCTGACGCCGATGCCAGGCGGCTGGGGTTCGAGCAGCATCCCTTCGCAGTGGACTATACGCGTGCTCTCGCCGGCGCCGCGCTCGAGCGCCGGGACTTCGACGCCGCGGAGCGGCTCACCGAGCGGGCACTGTCGATATCTGAGCATTACCGGCCCAACTTTGAGTACCTCGCCCTGCTCGACCGGGCCGAGATCTGGGCCGCCCGCGGGCAGATCCGTCAGGCGCTGGCCAGCGTGGAGGCGGCCCGCGCCGTCCTGGCCGGAACGACACCTTCGCACCTGACCCGGGCCGATGAGCTGGAGGCGCTCCTGCGGCTTGCGCTCGGTGACCTGCGCATCCCGGCCGAGCTGGCCAGCAGGCTGCCTGCCGCGCGGTGCGGCCTGCTGCTGGCCCGGGTCGCGCTCGCCGCGGCCGACTCCAACGCCGCCCTCGCGCACCTGGACGGGCTGTCGCCGGGGGACTTGACGCCGCGGGCCGCGCTGACGCGCCAGATACTGCTGGCCGCTGCCGCGATCCAGCGCGGCGACCCCCGGGCTGCGGGCCTCGTGGGCAGCGTGCTGGAAGCGGCGCGCCACCAGGGCTACCTCCACACCATCGTCACGACCGCGCCCGAGGTGACCCGCTACCTGGTCGAGCACTCCGCGCAGGTGCAGCCCGAGCCGTTCCTGGAACGGATCATCGCCGCGGCCATGGAGGTACGCGCCGCGCAAACCAGCGCCCCATCATCCAATGGCCTTGCCGCCGAGCCGCTGACCGCTGCCGAGCTACGGGTCCTGAAGCTGCTGCCCACCACCACGTACCTGCAGATCGCAGCCACCTTGTACATCTCCCACAACACAGTGAAAACCCACATCCGGTCGATCTTCCAGAAGCTGGGAGTGTCCTCGCGCGCGCAAGCGATCGAGCGAGCCGTGGATCTCCACCTGCTCTAAGCCCGTCGTTTTGCGGATCACCCCGAGAGGGTGATGCCGGCCGCCTCTGTTCAGCGCAGATTCGTTCGTAGGGATGACGCAGCAACGGTCGGCCGGCCGTCCACCCGACATGCGGGTTGACGACCTGCCTTAGATAGGTACACGGCGGAGTAATCCGCGTGGGTACTGGCCGGCGGTGTCACGTGCTGCGGTACCGGAGGGAAGCGTCATGACTGCGACGGCTGATCGTGTACCGGCCAGGAAATCACGTACGCCAGGTACGGGGGCTTCGGCTCGCAGGCCGGCGCGGGCCCCGGCGGTGGAGCCGCTGAGCCGCGCGGACCGGGCGGCACGGGGAAAGGAGGCCCGGGCGGTGGCCCCGCTGAGCTCCCATGCCGAGTTCTCGCCGAGCCGGGGGCGGGATCCGGTCGGGCTGCTGCTGGGCCAGGCGGGGTCACGGGTGGCGGATCTGGTGCCGATCCGGCACGGGCGGATGCTGGTGTCCCCGTTCACCTTCTACCGGGGCGCGGCGCTGCCGATGGCGGCGGACCTGGCCGGCACGCCCTCCTCGGGGCTGCGGGTGCAGCTGTGCGGGGACGCCCACCTGTCCAATTTCGGCGCGTTCGCCTCGCCGGAACGACGGCTGGTCTTCGACGTCAACGACTTCGACGAGACCCTGCCCGGCCCGTTCGAGTGGGACGTCAAGCGGCTGGCCGCGAGCCTGGCCGTGGCCGGACGGGACAACGGGTTCCCCGGCAAGGCCCGCCGCAAGATCGCCCTGGCAGCGGCCGAGGGCTACCGCACCGCGATGGCGGGATTCGCCGGGCAGCCCTTCCTGGACGTCTGGTATGCGCACCTGGACATCGAGCCGGCCCTGAGCGAACTCAGATCCCAGGTCAAGGCGAAAAAGCTCAAGGAGTTCGAGAAGCTGCTGGCCAAGGCCCACACCGCCGACAGCACGAAGGCGCTGGGCAAGCTCACCGCCCTGGTCGACGGCAAGCGGCAGATCATCAGCGAC